>Ga0194136_1000056_pt1 | contig 70198 bp, 72 predicted proteins | sample TARM_MetaG_T3A_1_FD_134023 | JGI IMG/M metagenome (GOLD analysis project Ga0194136, IMG submission 134023) | Freshwater microbial communities from Pennsylvania, USA, analyzing microbe dynamics in response to fracking - TARM_MetaG_T3A_14 (version 2) | ecosystem: Environmental > Aquatic >...
AACATCTTTAGAGTACCGGTTAACAATATGTTCGGCAAGATACTCTATGAGCTCACTGAACCCATAATGGCTCCTGCGAGGGCATTATTGGATAAAATCGGGGTAGGAAGAACTTTTATCGATTTTTCACCTTGGGTAGCAATCATATTTTTGAGAATTCTCTATACTGTAATTTTGAATCTGGTAGGGTAGCTTATGTTGGATAAGGACATTTTCCTAAATCATATCAATGACAATGAGGTTGTCTTCAAGATGAGAAGATTGTTGGACCTTATACAGGCTTCCAAAAAAAATCATTCAACAGTTGAATCGGATTTTTTCGACCCATATGAAAGAAAGACTGCAGTATCAATACTTAACAGATTTCAGGACCTGTCATATAGGTTTGATGGAGGATTTGAAGAGGCGGAAAGAAAGTGTATAATGATCTTTCCAGAGTATATGCAGGAAGAGGATGTTCAATCTCCAGTAGCTTACCTTAAAATCGAGGGACAGCTGGAGAATCTCTCTCACAAGGACTACCTAGGTGCTGTTTTGGGTCTTGGGGTAACAAGGGAGAAGATAGGTGATATAATCCTATATGATGATTTTACACTAATGATCGTTAAGAAGGAGATCAGGGATTACATTCTACTTAATTTTGAAAAGGCGGGGAAACAGAACATCAGCATAACTGAAACTGATGGTGATGGACTTGAGTACCCTGAGTTGGATTTCATTGAAGTCAGCAAGTTTGTAGCATCCCTTAGGCTAGATTCATACCTTAGCGCTGCTTATAACATTTCAAGAAGTGAAAGTCGAGCTCTCATAAAATCCGAGGATGTAAAGGTAAATTGGGGTAAGACTTCCAAGTCTGACCATGTACTGGAAGTAGGGGATGTTGTTTCAGTCAGAGGAAAGGGACGAACGGTTCTTCATGAAACCGGTGGAATTTCCAAGAAGGGGAGACTCAATCTGAAAATAAGAAAACTAATATAATGGAGTGATCAAATGATAACACCCTTAGATATACAGAACAAGAATTTCAAAAAAACCTTCAGGGGGTTCAATCCTAGGGAAGTAAATGCATTCCTCAGTGAAATGATTGACGATTATGAGAGGATGTACAAGGAAAACATTGAATACAAGGACAAGATAAACATGCTGACGGATCAGATAAGACAGTTCCAAACCATGGAGGAAACCTTGAAGAGTACATTGCTTGTTGCTCAGCAGGCAGCGGATGAAGTTACTGTAAATGCCAGAAACAAGGCTGAAATAATAGTTGAGAATGCTGAAGATACAGGCAGGAGAATCATTGATCAATCAAGAGAAGATGTAAGGGCAATAAAGGAAGAGTATGATTATCTACAAAAGGAATTATTTGTTTTTAAGACCAGATATGAATCATTCTTAAAGTCTCAACTCTTATCACTGGAGGAGTATTATAAAAGTGAAAGCAAGGAAAAGTCTGAGAATGACAAAACGGAATAGATTAAATTGAAGGATTGGAATGGAGGAGCGGCAGCTCCTTTTTATTCTGTATAATGTAATATGGTAGGAGGAAAGACATTGGGATTTTTGCTGGGAGTATTGATTGTATTAGCGGATCAGATGACTAAGTACTTATCGGTTGTTCATCTGATGAACAAGAGGCCTGTTGTACTGATCGAGAATCTGTTGGAGCTACACTTTGTCAGGAATTATGGAGCCGCATTTGGAATTCTGCAGAATCAAAGGCTTTTCTTTATAGCAACAACAAGCCTTGTTCTCATAGGGTTATCCATTTATATGATAAGGAATAGGCACAAGCTGACGAGTTTAGCTAATTTGGCCATGGGATTTCTCTTGGGAGGAGCCCTGGGGAATCTTATTGATAGAATAAGGTTGGGATATGTGGTTGATTTCATAAAGGTGGACCTTAGGGTATATGATTTCCCTGTCTTTAACATTGCAGACATATTCATAGTTCTTGGGACTGGATTGTTGATCTTTGTGATACTTTTTGATAAGTATGAAAAAAGCACGGGTGATGCCTAGTGAAGGAAATCGAGATATATGTAGGGGAAGAGGATAACGAGAGGCTTGACTATTACCTTTCATTGGAACTGGATGAGGTATCTCGCACCAGGATACAAAAACTTGTAAGGGACAAGCTTGTAAAGGTGAACGGGAACTTAAAGAAATCCAGTTATCTTGTCAAGGAAGGGGATACAATATCGGTTGTTTTTCCGGAACCTAAAATTCTTGAGATTGTCCCGGAGGACATACCCATTGAAGTGGTTTATGAGGATAGTGATTTGGCGGTCATAAACAAGCAGCATGGAATGGTTGTTCATCCTGCACCTGGAAATTATTCAGGTACTTTGGTTAATGCCCTTATGTTTCACATGGACAACCTATCATCAATCAATGGCATTATAAGGCCAGGAATCGTCCATAGACTGGATAAGGATACGTCAGGACTACTTGTCATAGCCAAGAACGACAATACTCACAGGGGCCTTTCTGAGCAGCTTAAACACCATGGCGTATATAGGGAATATATTGCACTGGTACATGGCAACATCAAGGATGACATGGGAACAATAGATGCACCTATCGGAAGAAACCAGAAGGATAGGAAGAAGATGGCCGTTACCCCGAGGAACAGCAAGGAAGCTGTAACACATTTCTCAGTGGCAAAGAGATATGGCAAGTATACCTTGGTGTCATTGAAGCTAGAAACAGGTAGGACACATCAGATAAGGGTTCATTTGTCACATATGGGAAATCCGGTGGTTGGTGATCCTGTATATTCAAGTGGCAAGAATGAGTTTAATATCAAGAGACAGCTGCTACATGCAAAAAAACTTGGATTCATTCACCCATCCACAGGAATGAATGTGGAATTTACATGTGAATTGCCGGAAGATTTCACATTGGTACTGAATAGGTTGGATAAGGAGGCTCAATTATGATTGTCAAGGCCGTCATTATGGATGAAAAAGCAATAGCAAGAGCAATAACAAGGATTTCTAATGAGATAATTGAGAGGAACAAGGGAGTAAAGGAATTGGTTCTTGTGGGAGTAAAAACTCGAGGAGTCCCCTTTGCAAAAAGGATATCGGATAAGATATTTGAAATTGAGGGTGAGTTGGTTCCCGTATATACATTGGATATAAGCCTTTACAGGGATGACCTTGCGGAAATTGGAGACCAGCCTGTAGTTAACGAAGCTTTCAAGGGTGAGATTAACGGTAGGAAGGTAGTACTTACAGATGATGTAATATACACCGGAAGAACCGTAAGAGCTTCCCTTGATGCTCTAATAGATAATGGAAGACCTAAAAAGGTTCAACTTGCTGTTCTTGTGGATAGGGGACACAGGGAGTTTCCAATTAGACCGGATTATGTAGGCAAGAATGTACCTACTTCAAGAAGTGAGGTAGTTGGCGTAAAGCTTGCTGAAACGGATGGCAAGGATGAAGTGGTAATAATGAAAAAATAGGTGGCTTGCTTTTGCTAATCACCTATTTTTTATTACTCATCATTAAATTTCCGTTTTTAGAGCCTCCACAAGAGATGGGGAGGGACTAACCACAATGGTCTTTTGATTTTCATAAACCACCAGTCCAGTCTTGCCATTCTTAGGTTTTCTTACGTATCTTTTCTCCGTATAATCCACCTCAACACTTCCGGAATTTCTACCCTTGCTGTAAAATGCAGCTAATGTTCCAGCCTCTGTAAGTGTCCTGTCAGGTACCGATTTACCCTCTGTTCTGATTATCACGTGACTTCCAGGTATTCCTTTTGTATGAAGCCAAAGGTCCTCCTTCTTGGCGGTTTTCATGGTCAGAAGTTCATTCTGTCTGTTGTTACGACCCACAAGAATCTCAAAGCCATCAGAGGAAGTGAATCTTAAAGGCCCAGCAACCTTTTCATTGCCCTTTCTGTTTTTCATGCTTCTTCTTTGAATATATCCTTCAATAATCAGCTCATCCTTGATTTCATCAAGATCCTTGACATCGGTTGCATTTTCAAGACTGACAAGTACATGTTCAATGTAGGAAATTTCAGCCTCGGTTTCAGGAATCTGTTCAAGCAGAAGTTGATTTGCCGTCTTTAATTTTCCATACTTCTTATAGTAGCGTTGTGCATTTTCTGCAGGACTTAACTTTGGATCCAAGGGAACCTTCAACTCCTTCAAATTCTCGTCGTAAAAGTTTTCCAAAACCACATGGTCGCTGCCTCTATTGATCCTATGCAAATTGGATTGAAGAAGATCTGCATATATCTTGTACTTATCTCTGTCCTTGCTTTGCATCAATTCTTCTTTTTGCTTGGAAAGCTTGTTCTGTGCCCTTTCCAGCTTAGTACCCAGAATCTTTCTCAATGAAGCGGATTTCTGCTTGACCCTGTCATTTGTATCCTTCGACCTGTAGACAAACTCCAGCATTTGGGACACACTTTCAGTATGGATCTGATCCAAACCACTGTACTGGGTTAGGGGAAATGAGTAAAATGCTACTACATCAACATTATCCTCACCTAGTATATACACTGGATCAAACTCTTGGTTTTTTACCTTCACCATGAAATCAAACATTCCATTATATAGTTTTTCTTTTTCCTCATCATTCAAGCTCAGCAACACCCTGTCTGGTTCAAGCCCAGAAATGCTGCAAATTTCCTTGCCAGCAAGGGGGCTCAAGCCGGTGAAGCTTTGATAAAGAAACTTGAATATTTTTTGGCTGCCGTTGCTTTTGACTAGCTGCTCTTGAAAAACATCATGGCTCAGACTTAGAGGATCTTCCTTATTCTCAGATTCGATATATGAATATGAAAAACCTGGGAGTATCTGTCTTACTCTTGAAATTTCTGCAGGAATTCTCTTTATGGAATCGATAATCCTTTTGGATTCCTTGTCTATTAGAATTATATTGCTGTGCTTTCCCATAATCTCTATGATCAATTCCCGTTGTGTCGGATGGCCCAGCTCATCCTTGCCTGTAATGGTGAAAATTACGACCCTGTCCAGATGATGCTGTTGAACATTCAGTATTATACTGCCTGACAAATGTTTTCTGAGCAGCATGCAAAACATGGGGGGGGACAGGGGATTTGACTTGGAAGATTGAGTTATATAAAGCCTCGGATTATTACTGCTTGCAGACATTAGTAATCTGTGGTTAATACCCTTGCTGTATATCTGCAAAAGCAATTCATCCTTCTCCTGCTGATAAATCTTATCTATCCTACCTCCAACCAATTTGCTATTCAATTCTGATACAACCGATCTGGTAACTATACCGTCAAATGACATCATTTACCTCCATTTATTATGTTATTTACTTAGTATATCATAAATGGACAAGATGAAAAATCAACAAATAATTAGTTGATTCATATAAGAAATATTAACAATTTGCAACAAAGTGTAGATATTTATATTCATAGATGTATAATAGTCTATAACTCATAAATACCGGAGTTCTTAATTACAAGATAATTTGTGTTGGATATCAAACCAAGAATCATTAAGGGAGGGGTTTCTTTGATAAGAAGCATGACTGGCTATGGAAAGGGAGAATCCGAGAATCAGCTCTACAAGCTCAAGATTGAACTTAAGTCGGTAAATCACAGATATTTGGACGTAAATCTCAAGCTGCCAAGATACTTGATCTATCTTGAGGAAGGCATTAAGAAACTGATCAAGGAAAAAATAAACAGGGGTAAGGTTGATGTCTTTGTCAATTTCGACTTCTCTGATGCCTCATCAATGGATGTCAAGGTCGACATTCCTTTGGCAAGAAGCTTTAAATTTGCCTTGGAGGAGTTAAAAACCGAGTTGGAGATAGATGATACCATAAGGCTAAACAACATTTTGTCCATATCTGACGTGATCAAGACAGAAAAGAAGGAACTGGACGAGGACCTTGTCTGGGAAACCATCAAGGAAGCAACGGAAGAAGCCCTGGACAAGATTCTACAAATGAGGGAGTATGAGGGTGAGCAACTGAAGGCAGACATTTTCAACAAGCTGGATAATATTGAGGCGATAAGCTCAAGGATTGAAATGAGGGCCCCACTTGTGGTTGAGGAATATAGGGGCAAGCTAAATGAGAGGATACAATCAATTCTCGAGGAAGGAACTGTGGTGGACCCTGACAGGCTCGCAATGGAGGTTGCAATCTACGCTGACAAATCCAGCATTGATGAGGAATTGACAAGATTGAAAAGCCACGTGCTGCAATTGAAGGCTATATTATCTGAAGATGGTGCAGTAGGTAGAAAACTGGACTTTCTAATTCAGGAATTCAACAGGGAAGTGAATACCATAGGAAGCAAATCCAGTGATTCGGATATTGTTAAGGCAGTTGTGGAATTAAAATCAGAGATCGAGAAGATTAGAGAGCAGGTTCAGAATATCGAGTAGGAGGCATTGAAATGTTGGTTTATTTCATTAATGTTGGTTTTGGAAATGTAGTAGCTTCCAATAAGGTGGTTTCTGTTGTAAGTCCCGAATCAGCACCTATTAAGAGACTGGTCCAGGAGTCTAAGGAACAGGGAACCCTTATTGATGCAACATACGGGAGAAGAACCAGGGCAGTAATTGTAATGGACAGTGGACATATTGTATTATCACCTTTGCAACCGGAGACTATTGCTCATAGGCTCCATACCAAAGAGGATGGGCATGAATAATGAAGAAGGATGGTGGAAAGTTATGGCAAAAGGTTTTTTATTGGTTCTTTCAGGACCTTCAGGTAGTGGAAAGGGTACTGTAAGTCAGGCTCTTATGAAAAAGAGGGATGACATAGTATTTTCAGTTTCTGCTACAACAAGGAAGCCCAGGGCAAACGAAGTGGACGGAGAAAACTATTTCTTCTATGAAAAGGATGTATTTATGGAAATGGTTGAGAACGGTGAGTTCTTGGAGCATGCGTTCGTTCATACGAATTATTATGGCACACCAAAGAAGTTTGTATTCGATCAGATAGAAAGAGGCGAAATAGTTTTATTGGAAATTGATGTCCAGGGTGCCTTGCAGATAAAGAAGAATTACAAGGAAGCGGTCTTCATTTTCCTACTACCTCCAACTATGGATGAATTGAGAAATAGGATAGTAAAAAGGGGAACTGAATCTGATGAAGATATAGATACAAGGTTCTCAAATGCTTTTAAAGAGTTGGATTTTGTAGGGGAATATGATTTCTTTGTTGTAAACGACAAGGTTGAGTCTGCTGTTGCTGATATCGAAGCAATTATTCATTCTGAGAAACTTAGAGTGAAAAGACACAGTGGAATCAAGGAGCAGGTGACAAGAAAGGGAGGTAATGGAAATGAACGATAAGATAAAGGAAAACTGTCTACCAGGTGAAAGCAGATATACTCTTGTTATGGTTGCTGCAAGAAGGGCGAGGCAATTGGTTGAAGGTTCCAAGCCAAGGGTGGAGACCAAGGCCAATAAACCTGTGACCATTGCTTTGGATGAGATAGCGGAAGGAAAGGTGGAGTTCAAAAATCCTTCAGCTGGAAGCTTTAAGTAGGTGAGGACATGTTAAAGGATAAGCACATATTACTTGGTGTAACAGGAGGAATTGCCGCCTATAAATCCGCTGACCTTGTGAGTAGACTTATAAAGGCTGGTGCCAAGGTTGATGTTGTAATGACAAAATCGGCCACTGAATTTGTTAGCCCATTGACATATCAGACCATGTCACAGAACAAGGTTTATTTTGACCTGTTCGGATTGGAGAGCAATATGGAGGTGGAACACATTTCCCTTGCACAGAGACCGGATGTAATCCTCATCGCTCCTGCTACTGCAAATACAATTGGAAAGATTGCAAATGGTATTGCCGACAACATGCTCACAACTGTGGTTATGGCTTCAAGAGCCAGATTGATTTTTGCACCGGCGATGAATACCAACATGTATCTTAACCCAGTGAATCAAGAGAACATGAAGAAGCTGAAATCTCTTGGGCACCTTTTCATGAATACCGGTGAGGGAAGGCTGGCCTGTGGAGATGTTGGAGCCGGCAAAATGGCAGAACCTGTTGAAATTATTCAGTATCTTGAAGACTATTTTACAGAAAAGGACTTGAAAGGTAGAAGGATAGTTATAACTGCGGGACCAACTATTGAGGCTATTGATCCCGTAAGGTTCATAAGCAATCATTCCAGCGGGAAAATGGGTTATGCCATAGCAAGGAATGCAGCAATGAGAGGTGCTGAAGTTACCCTTATTTCAGGACCGGTAAATCTTAGCCCACCATCAGGTGCAAGGTTTATTCAGATAAAATCCACAAATGACATGATGGAGGCAGTGAAGGAAAACTTCGACAGCTGTGATGCATTGATAAAGGCTGCAGCTCCATCTGATTTCAGGCCTTTGGCCTACAGCGATAAAAAAATCAAAAAGAGAGACAATGATTCAGACAGCATGTCGGTGGAACTAACAAGAAATCCAGATATAGCAGCACACTTTGGTGGAATCAAGGGGAATAGGGTAATGGTAGGCTTTGCAGCAGAAACAAATAATCTAGAAGAGTATGCCCTATTGAAGATGAAGGAAAAAAACTTTGACTTCATAGTAGCAAATGATATAACTCAGGAAGGTGCAGGCTTTAAAGGTGATACAAATATTGTAAGCATTATCGACAAATCCGGAAATCGAGAAAATTTACCGATTATGAGCAAGGATAATTTATCTTCCATTATACTGGATAAGGTAAAAGAACTTTTAATGAATGATTAAGGCAACTTGAGGTACTGAGTCTGAGAGGAGTTATTAAATGAGCTATGCAGAAATAATTATCGATCATAAGTCCACCAGCGTGGACCGACGATTCACCTATAATATACCAAAGGAGCTCGTTGATGATGCCAATATTGGGGTGAGGGTGGTAGTTCCATTTGGAAGATACAACAAACCAACAATGGGAATTATTGTTGAAAAGACTGAAAGCCTCAAATCAGAATTCAAGACCAAGGATATTCTGCAAATACTTGATGATAAACCTTTGATATCAAAAGAAAGGCTTGATTTGGCAGAGTGGATCAAGGAGGAGTATCTTTGCACCGGTTTTGAATCTCTGCAACCTCTATTGCCACCGGGAGACTTTAGAGATATCAGTACAATTGTGTTGGTGAAAAATGATTTTGAAAGGTATGATCTCCTGTCTGAAAATGGGAAGAAGATACTTAATCAAGTTTTGGATGCAGGGAGGATTGAGTATTCTAAGCTTAGAGACCTGTATGATGACATGGGATTCAATAAGGAGATTTCATCACTTGAAGAAGCTGGAGCTGTGGAGTTGGTTCTGCAGGTAAGGAAGAACACAACTGCAAGAATCGAGAAGTATGTAGTTGCCAATCCTGAAATAACATACCCCCAAGGCATTCAAATAGCAGGTAAAGCTGCAAAAAAGCAACTTGAAATATGGGAGTATATCAACAAAGTAAATGAAAGTCCAGCCAAAGGAATAATGTTGGATTTCAGTACCAGTCTTTCAGTTTTGAAGGCTATGGAAAAGAAGAACCTTATTAGGATTGAAAACAGGATAGTCAATGAAAAACCGATACAAAACAGGATACCAGTTTACAAGAGGATTGAATTAAATAAAGAACAAAGGGAAGTTTATGAAGGCATTATTAGCTCACAAAACAATTTATCACTAATTCACGGGATAACTGGCAGTGGGAAGACGGAGATTTATCTTCAGCTTGTGGAGGAAATGCTCCACAAAGGAAAGAATTCAATAATACTTGTTCCTGAAATCTCACTTACCCCACAAACGACAGACAGATTTGTGGGGAGATTTGGTGATCAGGTAGCAATCCTTCACAGTAAGCTGACACAGCTTGAAAGGTTTGACCAATGGAGAAGAATTAAAGCGGGTGAATATAACATTGTTATTGGTGCGAGATCTGCTTTGTTCGCACCTTTCAGCAATCTTGGACTCATTGTCATTGATGAGGAACATGAAAATACCTATAAATCCTCAAACAACCCCAAGTATAGCACTGCTGAGGTCGCAAAAAAAATCAGTGAGCTGGAGGGGGCTAAACTAGTTTTGGGAACGGCTACTCCATCAGTGGAAACATATTACAGGGCAGAACTGGGAGAGTTCCAAATGTACAGGCTGAGCTCCAGAGCGACTAGATACTCCCTGCCTTCAATAAAGGTTGTTGATATGAGAATGGAGCTTCAGGAGGGTAACAGATCCATATTCAGCAGGGACCTATATAATGAGATGGAGAAGAATTTAAAAACCGGAAATCAAACAATACTTTTCCTAAATAGAAGAGGATACACAGGTTTCATAACCTGCAGAAGCTGCGGCTATGTTGCCAGATGCAATAAATGCGACATCAGCCTTACCTATCACAGATCATCGAACCGGCTTAGATGTCACTATTGTGGAGAGACCCAGACGATACCTAAAGTGTGTCCATCCTGTGGTAGCAAGTATTTCAAAAGCTTTGGAATTGGGACAGAAAAGGTTGAGGAGGAGGTAAAAAGACTATTTCCAAATGCAAGGACCTCCAGAATGGATAGTGACAGTATCAAGACCAGGGAGGATTATGAAGTATCCTTGGAGGCGATGAAAAGAAGAGAGATAGATATACTAATTGGGACTCAGATGATTTCAAAGGGATTGGATTTTCCATCTGTAACCCTTGTAGGAATAATAGCTGCAGACACTACTTTGAATTTGCCGGATTTCAGATCTCCAGAAAGGACCTTTCAACTTATTACACAGGTAGCTGGAAGAGCAGGCCGAGGAGATGCCCAAGGGAATGTAATACTCCAAACCTACAATCCGGACCATTACAGCATAACTGCAGCCATGAACAGTGACTACAGAAGATTTTTTCAAAGTGAGTTGGAACTAAGGAGAGAATTTGGATATCCTCCATTCAAGGATATGGCAAGCATCACTCTATTTGGCAGAGATTACGGAAAGGTCAGGGAATCAACGGAAAAATCATCACTTTTATTGATGGACCTGATTAGGGAAGCAGGACTTACGGATGTTGATGTTCTTGGGCCAAATCCTTCCCCAATGGAGAAAATAAACAATAATTACAGGTGGCAGATATTATTAAAATTTGGTTACAATCATGGCATAGATATAAGGAAAATTATCAGGAGGGTATATACTGTAGGTAAGGGTAATTTAATAGAAGATGATGTTAAGATAAGTATAGACATAAATCCAAGTAGTATACTATAGGATTGATAGAGAAGGAGGACTTAAATGGCACTACGAAGAGTGAGATTGGATGGAGATCCAATATTGAGAAAGAAATCCAGGGAGGTGTCTGAAATAGATGACAGGATTCTGGAGCTTCTGGATGATATGGTTGAGACCATGAGGCACGAAAATGGGATTGGTCTGGCTGCACCACAGGTTGGCATACTAAAGAGAGTGATTACAATAGATGTGGGTGAGGAGCCCATAAAGGCTATAAACCCAGTGATTGAGGATGAAGAAGGTACCGTTGAGGGACTTGAAGGCTGTTTGTCTGTTCCTGACTTGGCTGGAACGGTGGATAGGCCTGAAACCATAACCGTTACCTTTATGAATCAGAAAGGTGAGCAGGTTAGAATGAAACCTACCGGTTATTTGGCCAGGGTATTCTGTCATGAGATTGACCATTTGGATGGGATCCTATACACTGACAAGGCAAAAGAAGTTCATGAGAATATAGCAGAGGATGATGAGATATAATGAAGATAGTCTATATGGGTACACCGGAGTTTGCCGTCGGTGCATTGGAAAAATTACATTTGGCAGGCTATGAGATTCCACTTGTGATAACACAGATTGACAAGAAAAAAGGAAGAGGGAAAAAACTACAGCCAACACCTGTAAAGGAAAAGGCGATTGAGCTTGGGCTTGAAGTGTACCAGCCTGTGAACGTAAATTCAGATGAAGCCTTCGATCGCATTGCTGCACTGGAACCTGACTTTATTGTGGTGGCTGCATATGGACAGATTCTAAAAAAGCGGATTCTTGAGTTACCCAGGTACAATTGCCTTAACATACATGCCTCACTTCTGCCAAGGTACAGAGGTGCAGCACCTATTAACTGGGCAATTGCAAATGGAGATGATAAAACTGGAATTACCATAATGGATATGGAAGAGGGTCTTGACACTGGTGCGATAATCCTAAAGTCTGAAATTCCAATTAATTGGGAGGATGACTCTGAAATGATTCATGACAAGCTGGCACAGCTTGGATCCAGCTTGATAATAGATGCGATTGAGCTGATAGTTTCTGACAAGGCCGAATTCACTCCTCAGCAGCATGAGGAATCAAGCTATGCACCTGTTCTTTACAAAGGTGTAGGGAGCATAGACTGGACCAAGACAGCTGAATCCATATACAAGAAGATTATGGCCTTGAAGCCTTGGCCGTCCGCTTTTACGGAGTACAAGGGGCAAAAGATAAAGATTCATAAGGTGGAGGTTGAAATAGAAGACCATGAAATCTTACCGGGGACAATAGTTGAAGTTAACTCAGAAGGTATAAGGGTAGCTGTATCTGATGGCTTTGTGATAGTTAAGGAGCTTCAATTTCCAGGTAAAAGATCAATGACTGTTAAGGAACTCATATTGGGTAATGAGATTGAAAAGGGTTATATATTTTAGAGAAGGGGGATATTCATGTATACAGGATTTTACGGAAGTTCATGGATGATTTTTGTATTACCTGCAATAATATTTGCTGGTTATGCACAAATGAAGGTTAAGACCACTTTTTCACAGTATCTTAAAGTACCCAGTGAATCCGGCATGACGGGAGCGCAGGTAGCTAGACTTATACTGGACAGGAACGGTTTGAGAGATATTCCAATCGAGGCAGTCAGAGGAAATCTAACAGACCACTATGATCCTGGCAAGAGAGTCATAAGACTGTCGCAGAATGTCTACGCAGGGAGCAGCATAGCATCCGTAAGTGTAGCGGCTCACGAGGTAGGGCATGCAATACAGCATGCTGAGGGCTACTTTCCATTGATTCTAAGAAACAACATAGCTCCCATAGCAAGTTTTGGATCTAGGCTGGTATGGATATTCATCATATTGGGCTTTATAATCAGTCCATTTTTCATCGATGTTGGGATAGCATTATTCATGGCTGCTGTCTTGTTTCAGATAGTGACATTGCCTGTGGAATTCAATGCAAGTAAAAGAGCAATGATAAACTTGGAGGATGGGATAATTCCCTCTCAGAGCATAAAGCCGGCAAAGAAGGTATTGAATGCAGCTGCGTTGACTTATGTTGCCGCAACCATCGTAGCTCTAGCGGAGCTGCTTAGATTGTTGGCAATAAGTGGAAGAAGAAGATAAAGGGGGAATATTGCCCCCTTTTTTTGGAGGGTTAAAATGAATAATGTTAGAGATGTAGCTGTTAGGGTGCTATCAGAGATAGAGAAGGAAGGGAAATTTTCCAATAAGGTACTTCAGGGCTATACTGAATCGGATTTATCCAAAGATGACCTTAGGCTTCTGAGGGAACTGGTTTATGGTGTGATTGAGAATAAAATGTTTATTGATGGGATTATTAAGTCTGCTTCAAGTGTTAAAATGAAGAAGATCCACCCAAGCATTCTACAGATATTACGAGTTGGTGTTTATCAGATTGGGTTCATGGATAGGATTCCTGCCCATGCCTCCATAAATGAAGCAGTGAAGCTGGCAAAAAAGTATGGTCACAAGGGTACCGTAGGTTATGTAAACGGGGTATTGAGAAGTGTGGAAAGAGAAAGTGGAAGATATTTTTCCGATAAGGAGTCAAAAACCCCGGATGAGCTGGCAATAAGGTATTCTCACCCTGAGTATCTTGTTAATATGTGGATTGAACAATACGGTTTTGATTTCACTGAAAAACTCCTAGCTGCCAACAACTCAAGACCCTTACTGAGCATTCGTGTCAACACATTTAAGGTTGATAGGGATGAACTAATGGAAAGGTTGGGGAAATACAAACTGGAGCTGGTAGAGGGTGAGCTGTCTCCAGATTGCATTAGGGTGATGAATCCTGAAAATATTACAGAAACTAAAGAATTTAAAGACGGTTTGTTTACAATTCAAGATGAAAGCAGTATGATGGTAACTGAAATTGCAAATCCCAGGACCAATGATTTGGTGCTGGATGTCTGCAGCGCTCCCGGAGGAAAGGCTACGCATCTTGCTCAAAGAATGAACAATTCAGGTAGGATCATAGCAAGAGATTTGTACACTCAAAAAATTGACCTGGTAATGGAGAATGCAAAAAGACTTGGTATTAACATTATAGAAGGTGAAGTGCATGATGCCGGGACTTTTGATGAGAGCATAGGAGATATGTTTGATATTTGCATTGTAGATGCTCCATGTTCGGGTTTTGGTTTGCTCCGGAGGAAACCTGACATCAAGTTCAATAGAAGGATGGAAGATGTGAGAGCGTTGGTACAGCTTCAATCAAACATACTAAATATGGCAGCTGGGTATGTCAAAACAGGTGGTAAGCTGATATACAGCACATGCACTCTGAACACGGATGAAAATCTGAAGCAGGTGGAGAGATTTCTTAAAATCAATTCAAATTTTAAGTTAAGACCAATTGAACTCCCGGGTGGGAAGATTGTAAGTGAAGGACAAAAAGAGGGATATATTGAATTGTATCCCCATATACATGGAACCGATGGATTTTTCATTGCAAATATGATAAAAGAATAGTTGATGAACTATTTTGGAATCATCCCATGGTATCATGGTATAATATGAACGGAGAGAGTTGAGAATAGATGGAATTAAACAGTTTGACATACGACAGGCTAAAGGAAATGATTATAAATAGTGGCGAAAAAGGCTTTAGGGCTGAGCAGATATTCAGATATTTTCATCAGCAGGATGTACAGAACATAATGGATATGGGGCAAATCCCTATTGGGCTAAGGGAGAGTTTGAATTCCTCCCATAGTGTAAATATGATAAAAACACTTCATAGGTTTAAGTCCGAGCTTGATGGAACCATAAAGTATTTGTTTTTACTACCTGATGGTAATATCATTGAAAGTGTTGTCATGAGCTATGCCCATGGATACTCCCAATGCATATCAACGCAGGTTGGATGTAGAATGGGCTGCAGCTTCTGCGCATCCACCAAGGAAGGACTTGTTAGGAATCTTAGTTCTGCCGAAATGGTAAACCAGATATATGAAGCTGAGAAAGACCTTGGTATTAGGATATCCAATATTGTTTTAATGGGTAGCGGTGAACCCTTGGATAATTATGAGAACGTAGTGGATTTTTTTGATATAATAAATAGTAAATTTGGCAGAAATATTAGCTTGAGGAACATAACCCTTTCAACATGTGGGATTGTACCTGGAATATATAAGCTTGCACAGGAAAACATTCCAATAACACTTTCCATTTCACTTCATTCTCCCTTTGACGAAAAAAGAGCAGAAATAATGCCCATAGCTAAGAAGTATGGTCTTAAAGAACTGATGGATGCCTTAAGGCATTATTCCGACACAACAAACAGGAGAATAACATTTGAATACACCTTGATAAAAGGTACAAATGATGGTGAAAAGGAAGCTAGAGAAATAGCTAGACTTTTGAAAGGGATGCTTGCTCATGTGAATCTGATTCCTTTAAACCCAATCAAGGAATATAATGAGGGAAGACCAGACAAGGATAATGTCTTGAAATTCCAGTCAATGCTCAAAAAGCTGGGAGTTGCAACCACTATAAGGAGAGAGAGGGGCTCGGATATAAGCGCTTCATGTGGTCAGCTCAGACGTAGTGTACTGGAGGAAAAATAATAACGAGGTGATATCGTGAAATTCGGAGCATCCAGTGATATAGGACTTGTACGTACAATCAACCAGGATAGTTTCTACATACCTGAAGGTACATCCTTGCCATTGTTTATGGTTGCAGATGGTATGGGTGGTCACAATGCAGGTGAAATTGCCAGCGTAATGGCAATTGATAAAATCCATGAATGGATGGTTGAGAATAGCACCGATCTGACTACAATCAGAAAAATTAGAAGAGCTGTAGCAAAGAGTGTTGAATATGCAAACAGGCACATATACAACCACGCCAAGACCATTGAAGGATGCAAGGGAATGGGGACAACGTTGACCATGTTGTATGTGCTTGAGGACAAGATTGTGGTTGGTCATGTAGGGGATAGCAGGGCCTACATGATAACATCAAACGAGATGTCTCAGATAACCCAAGACCATTCATTGGTTCAACAATTGCTTGTTGAAGGAAGGATTACTAAAAGTGAGGCTAAATTACATCCACAAAGGAATGTTATCACAAGGGCTGTTGGAACAAGTAATGAGATTGAGGTTGATGTTATGGCTGTGGATATAAAAAAAGAGGATATTGTGATATTATGTAGCGATGGACTTACAAACATGGTTTCTGAGGATGAATTGAAGGCTCTTTTCATGGATGAGGCCGATATCCAAAAGGCTTGTGAAAAGGCAATCGAAGGGGCAAAACAAAAGGGTGGCAGCGATAATATCACTGTTTTGGGAATTAGATTTTAACTGAGGTGAAAATGATGATAGGTAAAATGCTTGGAAATAGATACGAGATAATTGAACAGATAGGAAGCGGGGGAATGGCTTATGTATATAAGGCAAAATGTCACCTGCTTGATAGATTTGTAGCCATAAAGGTATTGAAGGAAGAGTTCACTGAGGATGATGACTTCATCAGGAAATTCAGGAGAGAATCCCAGGCGGCTGCAAGCCTGTCTCATCCTAATATCCTTAATATATATGATGTTGGAGCAGAAGAAGAGAATGGCAAAAAAATCCATTATATTGTAATGGAATATATTAAGGGAAAGACTCTAAAAGAGGTTATAGTGGATAATGGTAGGTTAAAGATTGATCAAGCACTGTTCTATGCATCTCAAATAGCGGAAGCCCTGTCAAATGCACATAAGAACCATATAATCCATAGGGATATCAAGCCTCATAATATAATGATAACGGAAGATGATAGAGTGAAAGTAACTGACTTTGGTATTGCTAGAGCAGTAACTTCTTCCACCATCACCACTACTTCAAGTGTTCTGGGTTCGGTTCATTATTTTTCACCAGAACAAGCCAGAGGAGGATATACTGATGAAAAATCGGATATATACTCTTTGGGCATTGTAATGTATGAAATGATAACAGGGAAAGTTCCCTTTAATGGTGATACTCCAATCGGTGTGGCTCTGAAGCATGTGCAGGAGGAGATTGTTCCACCGGCTGTAGCTTCAGCGGATATACCCAGGGAAGTAAATGATATAATTATGAAATGTGTAATGAAGAGACAAAGCGACAGATACCAAAACGTTGATGAGTTGTTAGGCGACTTAAGGGCATATATTGGGACAAGAACAGTACCTGAAAGCATGAACATGGAAGAGACAAGCGAAATGACCAGGGTAATACCAGCAGTTGGAACAGATATGGATTCTCCAAAAGATAAGAGGCTAGACAGGAACAGGAAAAAGAAGAAGGAAAGAAGCAGGGCTCTAGTGGTTGTAGCAGCAATTCTGGCAGCTTTTATTCTGGCAACCGGGATTTTTGCGGGTTACATGAACCTCAGAGAGAACATCTCTGCCAGTGAGGATATCCTTATGCCTTTGTTGATTGGCATGACAGAGGAGGAAGCTGGAGTGATCGCGCAGGAAGAAGGTTTTCAGCTAAATGTTGTTGATAGCGTATCCAGTTCGGAATTTGAGGCCGGAAGGATAGTTTCACAAAACGTGGATGAAGGTGTTAGAATAAGACCTGGATACCCCGTTTCTGTTACAGTTAGCCTGGGATCTGACTTGGTTTCAGTTCCACTCTTGGTCAACAGAACCCTTACTGAAGCAGAGGAGATACTAAAGGAAGCTGGCTTGAGGATGAATGTTGAGTATGATTTTTCTGATACCGTTCCACTTGATGTTGTAATGGAACAAAGTATAGAATCCTTCACCGATGTAGATCCAAACACCAGAATAGATCTAATTGTAAGCAAAGGCGAGGAAGTAAGTGAAGTAGTTATGATACAGTTGATTGGTACGCAGATAAGTCAGGCAATGAATGATATTGTAGCGATGGATCTTGTTGTAGGGGAGGTTACCTATGAGCCAAACAACGAGGTTCCAGCCAATGAGGTAACTTGGCAATCCTACGATGCAGGTACAACCCTTGAAACTAAGACAGCAGTGGACCTTTATGTTTCATCAGGGCCGGAATCGGAGCCTGAACCTGAACCTGAACCTAATCCTGGAGAAGATCCAGAAAATCCAGGTGATGAACAGCCTCAGGTAGGTGAAGAAACTAGTTTTACCTTTACATTGACGCCATTCACCGATAGGGAGGAAACAGAGGTCACCATCTTCAGAAAGCAGGGTGGTGATCCAACCATGGTATATTCTGACACACACAAGGCCAGTGACGGAGCATTCCAGGTTACAGTTGAAGGATTGCCAGGAGCACAGTTTGAGGTTTATTACGATGGGATCTATCAATTTACAAGAGTAAAAGAGGGTTGATTATGATTGAAGGGACTATCATAAAAGGCATTGGTGGATTCTATTATGTTCAGACTGATAAAGAAGTGGTTCAATGTAGAGCTAGAGGAATATTCAGGGAGACCAACACAACTCCTCTCGTAGGAGATAGGGTCAGAATTAGAATCAGTGAAGAGGATGGCAATGGATATGTGGAAGAAATATTTGAAAGGGAATCTGTCCTCCTTAGACCACCAGTTGCAAATGTAACACAGGCTGTTGTTGTTTCTAGCATCAAAAACCCCGAGCTCAACACCTGGCTATTGGATCGTATGCTGGTAATGGCTGAGGAACAGGAATTGGATGTTTTGATATGCATCAACAAGTGTGAGCTTGATAGGGATGGATCCAAAGAGATAGAAGATATTTACAGGAAAGCAGGATACAGTACGGTTCTAACCAGTGTAAAAGAGCAGGAGGGTCTTGAGAAGCTAAAGAATTTCATGGAGGAACACATAAGTGTATTTGCAGGACCTTCAGGTGTTGGCAAGTCATCCCTTTTGAATTCAATCAATTCAAATTACGACTTGGAGATTGGTAGGATCAGCCTCAAGACATCAAGAGGAAAGCATACAACAAGGCATGTGGAGCTGCTAAAGTTAAACAATAATTCATATGTTTTGGATAGCCCGGGATTCAGCTCCCTTAATCTGGATTTCATTGAGGATGAAACACAGCTCAGGTTCTATTTCAAGGATGTTGAAAGGTATAATAACCTTTGCAGGTTTTCCAGCTGTATCCATGTGAACGAACCGGGATGTGCAGTTAAGGAAGCTGTTGAGAAAGGTGATATCAGCAAGGAAAGGTACAAAAACTATCTGATGATGATAGAGGAAATTAAGAACAGAAAGAGGAGATATTAGTATGGCTAAGTTGGCACCATCATTGCTTTCTGCAGACTTTTCAAAGCTTGGAGAGGAAATAGCATTGATTGAAAAAAGTGGAGCGGATTTTGTCCATCTTGATGTGATGGATGGGATATATGTACCCAATATTACCTTTGGAGCTCCCGTAATCAAGAAAATTCGAGAGACTACAAAATTACCCTTTGATGTACACCTGATGGTGGATAGACCTGAAAGATTTATAGATGATTTTGCAGATGCCGGTTCAGATATAATAACGGTCCACCCGGAAGCATCCATCCATCTTCACAGAACACTCCAATCCATTAGGGAGAGGGGGGTCAAAGCTGGAGTTTCACTTAATCCTTCCACTCCATTAAATGTATTGGAACACATTATGGATGATGTGGACCTGATCCTGATAATGTCAGTTAATCCAGGATTTGGAGGTCAAAGCTATATACCGGCAATGACCGAAAAGATTAAAAGCTTGAGAAATATGATTCTTAAGTCAGGAAATGATATAATTCTTGAGGTGGATGGCGGTATCAAGCTAGACAATGCAAGGGAGATAATTGAGGCAGGTGCTGATTTGATTGTTGTTGGCTCAGGCATATTTGGCGCCCAGGATGTGATTAAGAGAATTGGAGAGTTCAAGGAAATAATTGGCTAGATTTGTCTGAAAACATATATATTTCTTGAGTAATGTCCATTAATGTGGTAGTATGTAGTTGAAAATAGAATATTTACAGCACTGGGGGAGCGTTAGCTGAGAGAGACTTGATCTCGACCCTTAAGACCTGAACTAGGTAATTCTAGCGGAGGGAAGTGTGTATAGAAATTATACCCATTGCCTCTAAGCAATGGGATTTTTTGTACCATCTTATGCTGTTTTATTCAAATCAAACAAGGAGGTTTAATATAATATGGAACAAAAAAGAAGCAAAGTCTTGATGTTGACCGAAGGTGGAATGATGATTGCCCTATCTGCCCTTTTAAGCTATGTTAAGATCTATCAGGCACCAAATGGTGGAAGTGTTACTGCTGGAAGCATGATACCAATTATGATTTTTGCAATTAGATGGGGGCTTGGTCCTGGTCTGGCAGTCGGAGCAACTTATGGTATGCTTGATTTCATACTTAAACCCTATTTTGTTCATCCCTTGCAGTTGCTTTTTGACTATCCACTTGCCTTTGGATCCTTGGGTCTGGCTGGAATAGCCTATGTTCTCACAAAAAACAAGGGTAAATCAGGATACGGATCCGTACTGCTGGGAGTATCATTGGCAATTATGGGACGACTCATCTTTCATGTATTGTCAGGAGTGGTGTTTTTTGCAGAATATGCCGGGGATCAAAACCCATGGATATATTCCATAGTATACAATGCAACTTATTTGGTGCCGGAATTGATCATCTCCCTGATAGTGATGATAATTGTCTGGAAACCGATACAGAAATTCATAAGGTAAGGATGATTCTATGAAGGGATTGCTAGCGGCAGGTGGAGCTGGAATAACGAAGGAATATCTTGATGGACTTTGCAGGGATGCTGATGTTGTAGTGGCTGCTGACAGTGGATTCTACAATCTTACTTCCAATGACTGCAGGATTGACTATTTGATAGGAGATTTTGATTCGATTTCTGAGAGGGTTATGGTCGATGAACTTGATCCATCAGTACAGGTCATTAAATACCCCATAGAAAAGGATAAGACAGACACTGAACTTGCCATTGATTTACTTGTACAGAAGGGGTGTGGGGAGATAACAGTCATAGGTGCACTAGGCAGTAGACTGGACCATTCCTTGTCAAATATATATCTGCTTAGGAGATATAATCGGTTAGGTATAAATATTAGAGTTATCGACAACAACAATGAAATCTCGTATCTTTATGGAGAAAGGAGTCTAACGAAGGAGCCGGGATTCTACTACTCCATCTTGCCAGTAGGGCCTGAAGGCATTACTGTAAGTCTGGAGGGTTTCCATTATCCCTTGAAGGAAGAATTGATAAAGTATGGTTCAAGCCTGGGCATAAGCAACTATATTGAAAATAAGGAAGGAAGGATAACCGTTCACAGTGGAGAAGGATATCTTATAAAATCCAAAGATTAATCACTCACAAAGAAAAAAGCTTATTATGATAATTTCATAATAAGCTTTTTACTCTTGTAAGTATGGATTAAATGGCTCTTTGAACATAGCCAGATCTCAAGCATCTTGTACATACGTTGATTCTCTTGACTGATCCATTTACTACAGCCTTTACTCTTCTTATATTTGGAGCCCATGTTCTTGAACTCTTTTTATTTGAGAAGGTCACCTTATTTCCAAATACCTTACTTTTTCCACAAATTTCACATTTCTTAGACATGAAAACACCTCCTTAATTCCTGACAGGTATAATGTTTTAAATAATCATTCTCTGCAACATATTATATTTTAACACAGGATATAATAGAATTGCAACATAATATTGTGAAATATAGTTGTTTTAGTTGAACAATTATCCTTAATCATGTAAAATGATATGGATAAGAGTAAAACACGGGGAGGTATGGTTATGCCAGTCAAAACAAAGACTGAATTTGGAGATTTGAATATAAATGACGGTGTATTTGCATCTCTTGCTGGAATATCGGCAATGGAGAGCTATGGAATTGTGGGAATGGCCTCTAAGGATGCAAAGGACGGTCTGTTTGAGCTATTGAAATCAGACTCGCTTACCAAGGGAATTAAAGTATATATCAAGGACAACCTTATTACAATAGATATGTACGTTATATTGGAGTTTGGAGTGAAAATATCTGTGGTTTGCAAGAATATAATTGACAGGGTTAAGTTCAATATAGAGAACTTCACCGGATTGAAGGTGGACAAGGTCAATGTCTTTGTCCAAGGAATCCGTGTCGACAAGTAATTAGGAGGTCAATGATGAATACTAAAACAGTTGATGGATATAAGCTAAAGGTAATTTTGGAAAGCGCAGCAATCAAGCTTGAAACAAACAAGGATGAGGTCAATTCCCTGAATGTATTTCCCGTTCCCGATGGAGATACTGGAACCAACATGCTCTTGACAATGAAATCCGCTCTCAAGCAGGGACTTGAGGTAGAAGAAAACAATGCCTCCAAGGTGGCACAGGCAGCCAGCCAGGGATCACTTATGGGAGCCAGGGGAAACTCAGGGGTTATACTATCACAGCTATTCAGAGGCTTTGCCTCTGGTCTTGAGGAAAAATTGGAAATTGATATTCCAACATTTGCACATGGGCTAAAAAAGGCAGCTGACACAGCTTACAAGGCTGTTATGAAGCCAACTGAAGGAACAATATTGACAGTTGCCAGAGAATGTGGTGAAAAAGCCATGTCAATATGTAACCATAGTGATGATATGGTGAGTTTTCTTGAAGAGGTTCTTGAACATGGGAATGAAGTCCTAAGCAGGACGCCGGAAATGCTTCCTGTTCTAAAACAGGCAGGGGTTGTTGATGCTGGTGGTAAAGGGCTCTTGTATCTAATCGAGGGAGCTCTTGAAGCAATTTCAGATGAAAAGAGATCTTTGGTTGAATCTGAGAAATCTCAGGTAATGAAAACTGAAACAAGGGTAAAGAAGAGGGAGCATATAGCTACTGATGATATTGAGTTCGGTTATTGTACTGAATTTATGATTAACACCAATTACGGGGATGTGGATGAATTTAGGGAGCAGATTTCTGCAAACGGTGATTCTCTGCTCGTTGTAGGTGGTGAAGGCCTGATAAAGGTCCATATTCATACCAATAATCCCGGAGATGTGCTTGAAAAAGCTTTAAAGCTTGGTGAACTAAGTGATATCAAGATTGACAATATGAGATACCAGCATGAAGAGATTCTTCTTAAGGATGAACTCTCCAAGATGCATGAGGAAGACCAAAATGAGAGTAGGCAAGAAGAGAAGAGGTATTCCATAATAGCAATTTCAATGGGAGAAGGTATAGATGAACTTTTTAAGGATATGAATGTTGATATCATAGTTTCCGGTGGACAGACAATGAACCCAAGCACAGAGGATATCCTTTCTGCAGTGGAAAGCACAAAGGGAGAACATGTAATAATTCTTCCCAATAACAGCAACATAATATTGGCAGCAGAACAAACCAAACATCTAAGCAATCGAAGCATCAGTGTCATACCAACAAAATCAATTCCTCAGGGTATAGCTGCTTTGCTTGTTCTTGATGAGGATTCCGAGCTGGAGTCCAATATTGAGAGGATGACTGCTGCAATTGAAGAAGTGAAGACCGGTCAGGTTACATTTGCTGTAAGGGATACGGAATTCAATGGAACAGCCATTAGGAAGAATGATATCATTGGTCTTTCAGACAAGGATATTCTTGCTGCTGGAAATGACATTAACATGGTATCGCAACAGCTGGTTGAAAAACTGGTTGATGAAGATTCATCCATAATAACCATCATGTATGGAAGCGACACAACTAAGGAGCAGGCAAATGAGCTCGCTGAAGCACTTGAAGATAAATTTGCCGATCTGGATATAGAGGTTGTATTCGGTGGACAGCCACTTTATTATTACCTATTTGCCATTGAGTAACCCTGCCATCCGGCAGGGCTTATTTTTTAGGTGCACTTGCAATTGTAAATATGATTTTTAGAGTTCCAAAAAACCTGAAGGAGTTATATATACTGGGGGTTTCAGATTAAAGAGGGGGTTAGATTATGTCAGCATTGGGTACCTCAGTGCAGTACATAAAGGGAGTGGGGCCAAAAAAGGCATATAGGCTCAAGAGGATCGGATTAGAGACTGTTGAAGATGTTCTATACTACCTTCCCAAGGATTATGAAGACAAGAGAAAAATATCATCGCTTTCCGATGGCGTGGCCAATGAGAAAGGTCTATACAGGTTAACCATAAGCTCACGTCCTAGCGTAGCAAGGCCAAGGAGAGGGTTGACAATGCTAAAGGTTCAGGCCAGGGATAGCTCCAAAGAGGTTCAGATTATTTGGTTTAATCAGGAATATCTTAGGGATAAGCTAATACCTGGAAGAGAGTATCTGGTTTATGGGAAATTGAGGAAGGGCTCTTATGGTTTGCAGATTCAGAATCCAGAATTCAAACCCTGGGATGAAAAGGGCAATGACCAGGTCATAACCCCTATTTATGGGTTGACTGAAGGTATTACAAACAAGGATATGATAAAAATAGTGAGATTTGCACTTGATAATTACCTACTGAGCATGGAGGATGTGCTACCTGAAAAAATGTCCTTAAAGTATGGATTCACCAGTAGAAGGGAGGCAATTTACCAACTACATTTCCCAAAGACCCCAGAACTGATGATAAAAGCCAGGAATCAGCTTGCTTTTGAAGAACTCCTGATTCTACAGCTTGGTCTACTTAGACTAAAGAAGGATAGTGTTCATACTTCATCCAGCATTAGTATGCCAAAGCATAGTCTGGTAGATGCCTTTATAGGTAATCTGGAGTTTCGTCTGACAGGTGCTCAAGAAAGGGTTCTGAAAGAAATACTGACAGATATGGGTAAAAACAAACAAATGAACAGACTTGTTCAGGGAGATGTAGGTTCAGGGAAGACCATTGTCGGAATCGTCGCCATGTATAATGCTGTTTTAAACGGCTATCAGGCAACAATGATGGCGCCTACTGAAATATTGGCAACCCAACATTATGAGACACTTTTGGAGGCGTTCAAAGGCTATGGTGTCAATGTTGGATTTATCTCCGGGAATCAGTCAAAAAGAGAAAGGGAACAAGTTTTAAATGATTTAAGGGAAGGAAATATCGATGTTATTGTTGGTACACATGCACTGATCCAGGAGGGTGTGACCTTTAGGAACCTGGGCTTGGCGATTACTGATGAGCAGCACCGCTTTGGAGTTAGACAAAGACTTACACTTTCAGACAAGGGCTTATCTCCTGATGTGATAGTAATGACAGCTACTCCAATTCCAAGAACATTGGCCTTAATTCTGTATGGGGATCTTGACATATCGATAATAGATGAATTGCCTCCTGGAAGACAGCAAATTAAAACCTATGCAGTTGATAACACAATGGAGAACAGGATATATAATTTCATAACATCTCAGATAAAAGAAGGAAGGCAGGCATATATTGTCTGCCCGTTAATTGAGGAATCTGAGAAGTTGGATGTTGTTTCAGCTGAGGAATTATATGAAAAGTTGAAGGATGGAGCGTTCAGGGAGCTTAAGGTTTCACTACTCCATGGTAGAATGAGTCAGAAGGACAAGGACTCCATCATGATGGAGTTTAAAAACGGCAATATTGACATCATAATTTCAACGACTGTAATAGAGGTTGGTGTAAACGTGCCCAATGCCAGCATCATGGTGATTGTAAATGCTGAAAGATTCGGGCTTGCCCAGCTTCATCAACTTAGGGGAAGAGTGGGTAGGGGTTCCTATCAGTCACATTGCATATTGGTAAACAATAGCTACTCTAAAATCAGCAGGGAAAGAATGAGGATTATGCAATCAACCAATGATGGTTTTAAAATATCGGAAAAGGATTTGGAGCTTAGGGGCCCAGGTGAATTTTTTGGTACAAGACAGCATGGAATCCCAGAGCTTCGAGTTGCAAATCTAATCCGGGATATAGAGATATTAAAGGCTGCTCAAACTGAAGCAATGAATATCATATCTGACAAGAATTGGAATGAAGGCAAAGAATATGGAGCCATAAAAGCGAGCATTGACAGATTGTTTTATAAAGGGACGGATGAAATTATATTCAATTAGGTTTTAATATGGTAAAATCTGTGATAAAATGTTACCAAAAGTAGGTGATCAGTAGTGCGAGTAATATCCGGAAGCAGGAAGGGACATAAATTGATAGCTCCAAAGGGTAATACTGTCCGACCCACGGAGGATAGGGTAAAGGAATCACTTTTTAACATATTATCCCCATTGAAAACAGATGCCATAATATTAGACCTTTTTGCCGGCAGCGGAGGAATAGGCATAGAGTTTCTAAGCAGGGGTTCAAAAAAGGTTTATTTTGTAGATAAACATCCTGAAAGCATTAGGGCTATTAAAAAGAATCTGGAACACACAAGGTTGATGGATGGTGCTGAAGTAATAAAGGGTGATGCAAGAGGTGTAATAAAACAATTGCAACCAGGGAACCCCTATTTTGATTACATTTACGTTGACCCGCCCTATGGGGAGGTGGAATTGTTTCACAAGATACTTCAACTTATCGCAGATAGAGGGTTACTTTCAGCTGATGGTATCATTATTGTTGAACATGACAAATCAATGTTACTAAGCAATAGCTACTCCAATTTGGAGATATTTGACAACAGAGGCTATGGAAACAAGGAAATGACCTACTACAGATATAGGGGAGTGACATTATGAGAGTGATTTATCCAGGAAGCTTTGATCCTGTTACGAATGGACATCTTGACATTATTCAGAGATGCTCTGAAAGATTTGACCAGGTAATAATTTCAGTCCTGAACAATACGAAAAAAAATAGTGTATTTACAGTTGAAGAGAGGATTCACCTCTTGGAGGAATCCACCAAAGATTTAAAGAATATTGAGATAGATTCATTTTCTGGTTTGCTTACTGAATATTCCAGAAAGAAAGGCTGCAGTACCATAATCAGAGGGCTGAGGGCAGTGTCTGACTTTGAATACGAAATGCAGCTAGCGCTCATTAATAGAAAAACATATCCTGATCTTGAGACTCTCTTCATGGTTTCTTCAACAGGAGTTTCATTTTTAAGCTCTTCACTAGTGAAGGAAATTTCATCTTTCAATGGTGAGATATCTTGCTTTGTACCGAAGGTTGTGGAAGAGGCATTACGGGAAAAATTCAAAAGGGGGACTCGTTAATGGATTTATTGAACTTAATTGATGAGGTTGAGGATATTGTAGAAGCAGGAACAGGCGTACCACTTACGGGTAAGGTGATGATAGACAAGGATGAACTACTGGATATCATAAAGGAAATAAGAATCAAGCTTCCTGATGAAATAAAGCAAGCAGCGTGGATAAAGGAAGAAAGGCAAAGAATAATTGATGAGGCTCAAAAAACCTCCACATCCATGATCAGTGAGGCTGAAACAAGACTGGAGGAGCTTATAGATAGAGAAGAAGTTATAAAGCAGGCAAATCAAAGAGCGGAGGAAATAGTCAGGAGAGCGGAGTTGAGCTCAGAAGAAATCAGAAACGGTGCCTTGGAATATGCTGATGAGTTGCTTTATGAAGCACAGGAAAACTTTAAGGAGCTGATCCAGCTACTTAATGATAACAGGAAAGAGCTAAGAAGCAAGGAATAGTAAAAGGACCTACCTAAAAGTGGGTCCTTTATTTGTGGATATACGGACTTATCTTAAAATCCAGGTTCCTCAAAGGCCTTTTTGGATTCAAGCCAAGAAAATACAGATCTGTTGCAAGGATGTCCAACTTAAGCATATTTCTTTGAACCGGCTTGAGTCTGGGAATTGAATCAGTAAGCTTGTTGATCACCTCGATATCAGAGTTGTTCCTAATGGAACTTATTATTTGAAATCCTCTGTGGTTGCTTGCAAGTATTCTAACATATCCAGGAGTGTTTGAATAGGTTTGGATTATATCCTCCTTATCCATATTTGCGAGCATATGGACCAATAGTCTTTGTATCCTGGTTTCCGTATAACGCTTGGTTGCAGTTAGTCTGATAAGTTCAAAAACATCTGATGCACTTTCCGCCGTCCTCTTTATTCTGTTCTCCAGCCCAACTTCAACATCGAAGTATTCAGCTATCCTCTCCGGACTTGATACGCATAGCAGGTAGTTGATTACCTGGGAGTAATTCTCCAAACCATTTACACGGCCGTATTTTTGTATAAAACCTTGTATGCCCCTGTAGGATGAATCAGGTAGCAAACCATTGACAGATTCGATATCATTTGCCTTTATGGATTGTCTTATTGCTGTCGCTGAGGCTATGTTGCTCCTGATCTTACGTTCCTTGTAATCATCACCCTGCCTTTGGAAGGTAAACGGTATGATAGTTGAATTCAGCTTTTTCAAGGATTTCAGGTATTCAATCCCAAGGATATTGTTTGACTCCTTTAGTATCTCCGAAGTGTTGGGTAAGTCTAGACCTGTGGAGATTACAAAATCCTTCAAGGCCAGAGATCTAGATGCAGAAAATGAGTTTCCTTTATTTAAATGTCCTCTTAGATAATCCTTAAATTGTTTTGGTTCATCCGCCAATATCACGGCAATATCCTTTAGCTCTTGAATTTTACCTGATTCGCTACCAAAGACCAGGTAATCTGTTATCCCTATCTCATCGAGTATTCTGGTTGCACCGGATGCAAACAGCTCAGCTGTTTGTACGGCATATGGGAATGGGAGCTCAACCACAAGGTCGACTCCATTTTCAACAGCCATCTGGGCACGTGTCCATTTATCTACTAAAGCGGGCTCTCCTCTTTGTACAAACGATCCGCTCATTACGGCAAGCAGATGAGTTGCACCTGTGAGTTCCCTGGTTTTTTCAATGTGAATCCTATGTCCGTTGTGAAACGGGTTGTATTCAGTTATTAAACCTGCAACTTTCATATTTGCCACCTCTCCTTGTCAAGGATGGATTCATTGAGAGATTTTACTTTAATTCAAGTGCTTCTCTATTAAAAATAATAACATTAGAGAGATACATTAACAAATACAATTTAATTAGGATGAACTTTACTTATGACCAATTAGGTCTAAGAACCAGTGAATCCCATTGTGAAGATATGTTTTGATCCAGTTTTGCTTTCTTCTGTTGATTTTTTAACACAAATATAATACTATTGAAATAGAAATATTATTAGGAGGTCTGTAAATGAAAATTTTAGTTATGAACTGTGGTAGTTCATCCCTGAAATATCAGCTTATTGATATGGATGGAGAAAAGGTAATGGCAAAGGGTCTTGTTGAAAGAATAGGAATAGAGGGCTCTAAAATCAAGCATGATACCACCGGCAAGGAAAGAGTAGTAATTGAAGAAACAATGAAAGACCACAAAAAGGCAATTGAGCTTGTACTTCAGGTTATTGTTGACAAGGAACATGGAGCAATTGCATCCATGGACGAAATAGGTGCAGTTGGACACAGGGTAGTGCATGGTGGAGAAGATTTCGCCAGTTCAGTAATAATCGATGAAGCCGTCATGGATGCTCTAAACAGAAACATCGAATTGGCACCATTGCATAATCCCCCAAACATCATGGGTATAGAAGCATGTAAGGAACTGATGCCTGATACGCCAATGGTAGGGGTATTTGATACAGCCTTCCATCAAACCATACCTGCTGAAAACTATATTTATCCAATACCTTATGAGTATTATGAGAAATACAAAATCAGAAGATATGGATTCCATGGAACATCCCACAAATATGTTTCCCTAAGAGCTGCAGAGCTGATGAACAAGGATATCAAGGACTTGAACATTGTAACCTGTCACCTTGGTAATGGGTCTAGCGTAACTGCAATAGAAGGCGGAAAATCAGTTGATACAAGCATGGGCTTCACACCTCTTGAAGGACTTGCAATGGGAACCAGATCAGGAGATATTGACCCAGCAATAATTCCTTTCCTAATGGACAAGGAAGGGATGTCATTTGATGAGGTCAACAACATGCTTAACAAGAAATCGGGTGTATTGGGAATTTCAGGCTTGAGCAGTGACTTCAGGGATCTGGAGATAGCAGCAGAAGAAGGAAATGAAAGAGCAGAGCTTGCACTGAAAGTATTTACAAATCGTGTTAAGAAATACATTGCAGCTTATGCAGCTCAAATGTGCAGAGTTGACGTACTGGTTTTCACTGCTGGAATCGGTGAAAACTCAGATGTTATCAGAAGAATGGTCTGTGAAGGACTTGAGTGCCTTAACATCAGAATTGACAACGATCTAAACAACGGGATCAGAGGCAAGGAAGCCGTATTGAACAAGGACCTTACAAGTGCAACCATAATGGTGATTCCGACAAATGAAGAGTTGATGATAGCAAGAGATACTTTGGGATTGGTCAACGAAATATAGTGGTTGACAAAGGTGTCCCTCATATATATAATAGTACTGTTAGTCTAAGAGGTGACAACTATGAAAATTGATTTATCAGATTTTCTTGACAGTGGAAAGCAGGTTATGAGTTTTTCATTTGACCTGTCCAAGGACGAGTTTTCAAATGAAGATGTTTCTTCAGTTGTGGACCCAATACATATAGAGGGAAACTTCTATAAGGTGGATGGTGAAATACTCATTGAACCCAATGGTAAATACATTTACCAGGCCCCTTGCGACAGATGTCTTGCTGAAAGCAGCAATGAGATTATTTTCAAGGCTTCAGGGAAAATGATGGAAGAAGAATCAGGGAACAACATTGAGGATGAAGAATCTGATGAGGTAGTATACTACAAGGATATGTACGTAGATCTCAACGATTACATCTGGAATCAAATAGCTAGTTCCCTACCAATGAAGTTTTTATGCAGCGAGGATTGCAAAGGTCTTTGTCAGAAATGTGGTAAGAACCTGAATGAGGGACCATGTGACTGTGCAATTGAAACAGGAGATTTGCGATTCGAAAAGTTAAGGGAACTTTCTCTAAATGATTAAGGAGGTGTTTTAAATGGCAGTACCAAAAAGGAAAACTTCTAAAGCCAGAAGAGACAAAAGAAGAGCGTCTTCCTATAGACTTAATAAAACCACAGTTGTTGAATGTCCGCAATGTCATGAGCCTAAACAACCACATAGAGTTTGCAGAAGCTGTGGCTATTACAAGAGCAGGGAAGTAATTGTAGTCGAGTAAACAGGAAAGATAGTGATTAGCTTCACTATCTTTTTTTTATGTGCTAAAATGGAGTTAATAGGTATCCCTGTGGATTGAAGGGGATACTGCCAATAATTATAAATGAGGGATAACTATGAGAATTATTGTAGATGGCATGGGTGGCGACAATGCCCCTGCAGCCATTGTAAAGGGAGCTGTAGAGGCAGTTAATGAACTCGGTATAGATATTCTGATTACGGGTAATGAGGACCTTATCCAGGAGCAGCTTGGGAAGCATTCCTACCCAGCTGAAAAAATTCAGATACTGGATGCTCCGGAAATCATTACTAATGAAGATAATCCTACACTGGCCATAAGAAGGAAAAAGAATAGCTCAATGGTTAAAGGCATGCAGGCTCTAGCTAATGGAGAAGGCGATGGTTTTATTTCAGCTGGCAACACAGGAGCTCTTTTGGCAGGGGGGATCTTCTTGGTCAAGAGAATCCAGGGAATTGATCGTGCAGCCTTGACTGTACTTTACCCAACCCTCAAAGGTGCATCCCTACTTGTTGATGCTGGTGCAAATATGGATTCAAAACCTGAGTATCTACAGCAATTTGCATTGATGGGCTCCATATATATGGAGGAAGTCATGGGAATTGAGAGCCCTAGGGTAGGGTTGATTAATGTCGGAACCGAAGAAAATAAAGGCAATCAACTGGCCAAGGACTCATTCGAAATTCTTAAGGATTCCAATATTAACTTCATTGGGAATATTGAAGCTAGAGATCTGCCTTATGGAATTGCTGATGTAATGGTTTGTGATGGATTCGTTGGCAATGTAGTTTTGAAGCTTACTGAAGGTATGGCTTCATCGATTTTTTCACTACTTAAGGAATCCTTGATGGCTGATACCAGGTCAAAGATCGGTGCTCTTATGCTTAAGCCACAACTTAGCAATATGAAGAAACGACTTGATTACAGAGAGTATGGAGGAGCTCCTCTGCTTGGAACTGTCAAGCCAGTGGTGAAGGCCCATGGGAGCTCGGACTATTACGCCTTCAAGAATGGAATTGGTCAACTTAAGACCTTTATAGAGAGAGATGTTATAGGCACCATAGAAAATAAAATTGGGATCTGATAATTTATTGAGATGTTTATTAAGATCCTTTTACAAGAAAGATAAAATTAGCATAATAATATTTTATGATGGAGGATTAAAATGATAACACAGAAGATAATAAATATTATAACGACACAATTCAATGTTCCTGAGAAGGACATAAACATGGAAACTTCCTTTAGGGATGACCTCAACGCTGATTCGCTTGATCTGGTCGAGCTTGTGATGGCACTTGAGGATGAGTTCGGTCTGGAGGTTGAGGATGATGATGTTGAATTAATTAAAACCGTTGGTGATGCCAAAAACTATATAAAGGGAAAGTTGGAATAAGCTTGGAGGTGATAGGATGAGTGGATATTTGGATGAAGAAAAGCTCGATGAAATACAAGTAAATCTAAAGTATCGCTTTGAGGATATTGAACTGCTTGAAACAGCTTTGACACACAGTTCTTATGCAAATGAGCATGGTATGCATGCCAGTAAAAGCAACCAAAGGCTTGAATTTTTAGGCGATACTGTACTTGGATTGGTTGTTAGCGAATATCTGTTTATGAAATATCCATTTTATCCTGAAGGAGAGCTTACAAAGATAAGGGCAAAGGTTGTATCGGAGCCATCCCTTGCCCTTGCAGCAAGAAAAATCAATCTGGGGAAATTCCTTCTATTGGGCAAGGGTGAAGAGAATACAGGCGGCAGAGACAGGGACTCAATACTTGCTGATGCAAGTGAAGCCATTACTGGTGCAATTTTTATGGATAGCAACTATGATGCCGTTAGAGAGTTTCTACTGAAGAATTTCGAGATGATTATAGTTAAGGCTGTTGCCAAGGGTTCACTTTTTATTGACTACAAGACTGGACTGCAGGAAAAACTCCAGAAGGTAACTAAAGAAAAGCTCGTGTACAGTGTAGTTAAAGAGGAAGGACCTGACCACAACAAGCTATTTCATGTGGATGTTTCTGTGGGTGGAGATGTGATAGGCTCTGGAATAGGAAGGAACAAGAAGGAAGCTGAACAGATGGCAGCTAAAGAGGCTTTGATACTAATGGGTGAAGATTATGACTAGACATTATATCATTCCGATTTTTGTTCCACATTTTGGGTGCCCTCACGATTGCGTTTTCTGCAACCAAAGAAAAATCACGGGACTTTCAACAAATGTTACAGTTGAAGATGTTAAACGGACAATAGATGAACATTTGGAAACCTTTAGGGAAGACTCATTCATAGAGGTTGCCTTCTATGGTGGAAGCTTTACTGCCATTCAGGTAGAGATCCAAAGGGAGCTTCTCAAAGTTCCATACCAATATAAGAAGGATGGAAAGATTCACAATATAAGGCTATCCACCAGACCTGATGCCATAGACGAGGATATTTTAGAGCTGCTGAGGGAGTATAAGGTGGATACCATTGAACTGGGAGTGCAGTCTCTTGACGAAGATGTATTGCTGATGAGTGAAAGAGGGCACAAGGCAATTGATGTTTATGAATCAAGCAAGCTGATCAGGGAATATGGATTTAGACTTGGACATCAGATAATGCTGGGACTTCCAGGTGATAACCAGAGTAAGAGCCTGGAAACTGCAAGAAAAGTACTGGAAATGAAACCAGATATGATTAGGATATATCCGACGCTTGTAATCAGAAATACAGCACTTGAGAGACAAATGAACAAAGGTGACTACAAACCTCTGAGCCTTGAGGAAGCCATTGAGACATCTGCAATTATTCTAATGGCTTTTAATGCTCGCAATATTCCAGTGATTAGAATAGGTCTGCAGCCTACTGAGAACATTCAAATGGGAAAGGATGTTGTAGCAGGACCTTTTCATCCATCCTTTAGACAACTGGTGGAAGAGCATGTGTTTTCACTGCTTATTAAAGACTATATTACCAGAAATAAGATTGAGACAGAAGGGAAGAGTCTAGCAATTAAATGTTCCAATTCAAAAGCTTCAATAGTTGCAGGACAACACGGTAAAAATAGAGAAAAGCTCATTGATAATCTCAATTTGTCAAAGGTTAAGATAATTCCCTTTATGAAAAATGATGATAAACTTGTAATTTACTTTGACTCTGATGAGAAAACCGTTGACCTTAATGATGAGCTGAAATTTTACATTAATAATAATCCCTTATAAAGGTTCCCTTTTGGGAACCTTTATAAGGGAGGGTCCTTGTGGATCGGAATGGAGTGTATTCAATGTATCTAAAAAAAGTTGAAATTCAAGGCTTTAAGTCTTTTGCAGAAAAAACCGAAGTTGTCTTCAATGACAGGGTAACAGCTATCGTCGGTCCCAATGGTAGTGGTAAGAGCAACATAGCCGATGCCATAAGATGGGTTCTGGGTGAGCAAAGTGTAAAAAATCTTAGAGGAACCCGTATGGAGGATATAATTTTTTCAGGCACTGAAAAAAGGAAGGCTCTTGGATACTCGGAAGTTACAATAGTTTTCGACAACTCGTCGGGTAGGATACCCATAGACTATCGCGAGGTTGCTGTGACCAGAAGAATGTTTAGGTCTGGTGAGAGTGAATACTACATAAACAAGAACTCATGCAGGCTAAAGGATATACGAGAGCTTTTTATGGATACTGGTGTAGGTAAGGAAGGTTATTCCATAATAGGTCAGGGGAAGATAGACGAAATATTGTCCAATAAACCTGAGGACAGACGTAATATATTCGAAGAGGCAGCAGGGATTGTAAAGTACAAATCCAAGAAACAGGAAGCTTTGAGGAAGCTTGAAAGAACCCAGGCCAATCTGACCAGAATCGGTGATCTGCTGCATGAGATCAAGAACCAGAAGGAAAATCTCCAATCTGAAGCAGAAAAGGCAAAGGAATTTCAAAAGCTTTACGGTCAGCTAAGAAAGCTTGATTCCAGCCTTTCTGTATATGAGGTTAGCAGGTTAAAGAACAAGCTTGAGGAAGCAGATGATAAAAAAGCTGAATTGGAGAATGAAAAATCTGTTATTGAGGGTGACGGGCTTCAGGTAGAAGAGGGTTATTCAACTTTAAAAACAAGAATCGAAGAGTTGGAAAAGATAATTGAGGAGAAAAGAACCCTCAAGATGGAAAGCATCCAGGAATTCGAGAGGTCCAACAATCGAGTTAAGATATTGGAGGAAAGGGAAGTCCATCTCAAGAAAGAGGTTGAAAGACTGAATGAAGAAATCAGGAAAGGGAAGGAACTTCTTCAGGCAGGTGACACGAGAATTGATTCTTCTGCTCTTGAGATCGACCGATTAAGTAATGAAGCTACCCTTCTGAAAAATCTCCTGGATGATAAGATTGCAGAGAAGGAAGAACTTGATAACAGAATATCAAATCTTGAGGATGGTATATCTGCTAGAAAAAACAAGTTGATGGGCCTTTACTCATCACTTTCAGACAAAAAGAGTGAGAACAATACCATACTTTCTTTTGAGGAAAGCATCAAGGGGAGGCTTGACATTCTTACTGAGGATGAAAATACAATCAGTTCAAAGTGCCAAAAGCTGAAAGCGGAATTGGACAGGAAAACAAAAGAACTGGGACAATTGACAGAAGCAAAGGAGACTAAGGAGGAAGAACTCCTAAAGATTGAGAGTGAACTGAGTAAATTGAGGACAAGCATATCCTCTGAGCAGGTTAGGCTACAGGAGTTGGAGAAGGAACTGGATTCCTCGATCTCCTCACAAAAGCTTCACAGAAATATGGAGAAAGAGTATGAAGGATATTATAACAGTGTAAAATCATTGATAAAGGCAGTTGGTACCAATGATACCCTTGGGGAAGGATTTATTGGTACGGTGGCTGATCTATTTACAGTAGATAAAAAATACATGAAAGCGGTTGAGGTTGCTTTGGGATCTTCAATTCAGAACATAGTAGTTGAAAATGATCAAAGTGCCAGACGGATGATAGATTATCTCAAGTCCCAAAAGAAGGGTAGAGCTACATTTTTGCCTCTTAACACTGTCACTGGTTGGGAGGTCAGCATTCCGGACAATGACAGGAATGAATTTGGGCTGATTGGTTCCGCCAACACCGTTCTGAAAAATGACCCAAAATACAACAAGGTTTTTATTAATCTATTGGGTAGGACAATAATAGCCAACTCACTGGAGGAAGCCATTAATTATTCGAAAAAAACAGGCTTCAAGTCCAGGATTGTAACAGTTGATGGTGAGATAATAAACCCAGGAGGTAGCTTGACGGGTGGCAGCACAAAGAATCAATCCATAAGCATCCTAAACAGAAAGCAAACCCTGGCTGATCTTGAGATTAACATCAAAAAGCTAAGGGATCGAATTGAAATTAAAAAGGTATCAATTAAAGAAAGCGAACTTGAATTTAATGGTAGATTGATTACCAAAGGTGATTTGGCTGATGAAATGTCCAGCCTGATGACAAGAATAACCTCCATTGAGAAAGAAATTGACAATACGCAATACCAATACGAAATTCAAATCCAGTCAGCAGCTTCCAAAAGAACTGAGATTGAGGGATTAAAGGATGAGCTAAGGGAACTTGACCTTAGGAAGACTCAACTTAACTTGGAGCAGAAAACCCTTAAAGAAGACCATGGCAATCTGGAGGATGAGATTGCAGGTCTACAAACAAACTACGATGAAAATAAAAAAATCAAGGCCATTTTGGATAATGAAATTTATGAGACAAGAATAAAGCTTAATTCTTTGGAAAAATCTTTGGGCAGCTATAAGGAAAGGATCCAGGAGAACGAGTTAACAATAGCTGAGACAAGAGAATTGATCCAGTTTAAGGAAGCTGAACTTCAACGCCTTCAAAAGGAGATTTCCGAAAATATCCTGGAGAAAAAAGGTCTTCAGGAATACATTCAACGGCAATCAACATCTGAGGAGGAGGAAGCTGGGGTTCTCAGGGATAAGGTGAGAGAAAAGGAAACCCTTATGAAGGAGTTCTACCAGCTTCAGGATAGGCTAAGGGAATTGACCAAAAGACAGACCGCAGTTGAACGTGAGTTGAATAAGCTGGAGATTGACCAGGCCAAGGCTCAATTGCAGATTGAGAATATTTTGGAAAAACTGGAGAATGACTATGAAATTACTCTTGCAGAAGCAGAGAAGCTTTACTCTGAAATCGAAGATATAAGGGGTACAAAGAAGACCATAACCCAGTTGAAGCAAGGAATAAAGGAACTGGGGAATGTAAACATAAGCTCCATAGAAGAATACGAAAATGTTCTTGAAAGATTTGAATTCCTAAACAAGCAGGTTATCGACCTCAATGGAGCAAAAGAGGATATCGAGTCTGTTGTGAAGGACATGGAGAAGAAGATGAGAGTGCAGTTCAGAAAATCATTCCAGGAAATCAATGAAAGGTTCAGTGAAACATTTGCTGTTTTGTTTAAGGGAGGTAAAGCCAGATTGGAGATTGATGATGGCGACGACATCCTAACTGCCGGGATAGAGATAATGGCACAGCCACCTGGCAAGAAGCTTCAAAGCCTGACGCTTCTATCTGGTGGGGAGAAGTCCCTAACGGCGGTTGCACTTCTTTTTGCAATTCTGAAGACTAGACCATCACCTTTCTGTATACTGGATGAAATAGATGCAGCCCTTGATGAGGCAAATATCAGCAGATACACATCCTATCTGAATAGTCTTGAGGATAATACCCAATTTGTTTTAATCACTCACAGGAAAACAACCATGGAGATAGCTGATGTCTTGTATGGTGTCACAATGGAGGAGGAAGGTGTCAGTAGAATGATTTCATTGAAGCTTAAGGACTATGACGATTTAGCAAGTTAGGAGGCAACTAAATGTTTAATTGGTTCAAGAAGGACAAAAAGAAAAATGAAGATTACAGTAAGACCCTGGAGTCTCAAAATACAGAAAGTGGCATTGAAGTGGAAGATGACGAGGAAAGTCTTGGCCATGTAGATGAGGCTTTTGATAGAGATCCTTCAGTTGCAGGTGATGACACCAATAATGGGAATGATACTGATTCTGGGACTGGAGGATTTCTTGAAAGACTTAAGAATGGGTTATCAAAGACCAGAAAGGATATGAGCAGCAAGATAGAGGATATCATCAGTGGGTACAAGGGAGTAGACGATGAGCTTTTTGATGACCTTGAGGATATACTGGTCTCTGCTGATGTGGGGGTCAATCCAACCATGATGATAATTGACAGGCTTAGGGAGAGAGTAAAACAGGAAAGAGTTAATGATCCCAAGGAAATAAAGGGCCTTCTGAAGGATGAAATCAAGAAACTTATGCTGGAATCAGTACCTGGGAACGATTTGGACCTTTTACCTCATCCATCCGTGCTTTTGGTGGTTGGTGTAAATGGTGTCGGAAAGACAACGACAATTGGTAAGCTTGCGTATGGATTTAGAAAGAATGGAAAAAAGGTTCTCATTGCAGCTGGAGATACCTTTAGAGCTGCTGCTATTGAACAGTTGGAGGAATGGAGCAAGAGGGCAGGAGCAGAAATCATTTCGCACACTGAAGGCTCAGATCCTGCGGCTGTAATATTTGACGGGATACAGGCAGCAAAGGCCAGAAAGGCTGATATCCTAATTTGCGATACAGCGGGCAGGCTTCACAATAAATCGAATCTGATGAATGAGCTCAATAAAATATTTAGAATAGTGGAAAGGGAGTACGGTGAAGCTACGAAGGAAGTGCTTCTGGTACTGGATGCCACAACAGGTCAAAATGCCATCAACCAAGCCAAGGTATTCAAGGAGGTAGCCAACATTACCGGTGTAGCCCTTACGAAGTTGGATGGAACCGCAAAAGGGGGAGTAGCCATTGCACTCCAGACTGAGCTAAAGCTGCCAATAAAAATAATTGGAGTCGGAGAAAAGGTGGAGGATCTCCAGCCATTTGATACAGATAGTTTTATCGAGGCTATTTTCGAATAAGTGTTGACAAAAATGGCTAAATAAAATATCATTATACTGTCAAGGATAATGCTTGACAGTATATTTAGTTGGTGATAAAATGGAGAAGTTGGTCAGGATTGGCATATTATTTGACTTTTATGGAAAGCTCTTAAGCCCCAAGCAATATCAGGTGATTGAGTTGTATTACTCAAACGATTTGACCCTGTCAGAAATAGGGGAGGTCCTCAAGATAAGCAGACAGGGGGTTTTTGATACCCTCAAGAGAGCTGAGGACAAGCTTCTTAAATATGAGGATAAGCTTGGGCTTGTGAATAAGTTTTATGGAAGTCAGGAAGCAATACGTGAATCTAGGAATCTAGCAAGAGAAATACGTAAAATTGGAGAAAAGTCATCTGATGATGAAATAGTCAAGAAGGCAAGAATGATAGAAAGCCTTATTTCTGACATTTTATTGTAGATATAGGAGGTTTCATTTTGGTATTTGAAAGTTTATCAGAAAAACTTCAGAATGCTTTGGGAAAGCTCAAAGGTAAAGGGAAAATCAGTGAGAAGGACCTGGATGCAGCTTTAAGGGAAGTAAGATTGGCCTTGTTGGAAGCTGATGTTAATTTCAAGGTTGTAAAGGATTTCATCAAAAAAATCAAGGAAAGGGCACTAGGTGCAGAAGTACTAGAAAGTCTGACTCCTGGACAGCAGGTAATAAAGATTGTAAATGATGAGCTGACCGCACTGATGGGAGACAGGGAAGTCAAACTGAACATGTCATCCACACCACCTACTGTAATTTTGATGTGTGGTTTGCAGGGTGCCGGTAAAACAACGACTTCAGGAAAACTTGCCAATAACCTTAAGAAGCAAAACAAGAGACCTTTACTTGTAGCATGCGACATCTACAGACCTGCGGCAATCAAGCAGCTTGAGGTTGTGGGTGAAAGGGTTGGTGTGCCAGTTTTTTCAATGGGAGACAAACACAATCCGGTTGACATAGCTAAAGCGGCCATGGAGCACGGCAAGAAAAATGGAAATGACGTAATAATAATAGATACTGCAGGTAGGCTTCATATAGATGAAAATCTGATGCAGGAAATAACTGAAATCAAGGAAGTGACAAATCCTGATGATATACTTTTGGTTTTGGATGCCATGACAGGTCAGGATGCTGTAAATGTAGCACAGGCATTCAATGATCAGCTTAGTATCACTGGAGTGGTCCTGACAAAGCTGGATGGTGATGCCAGAGGTGGAGCTGCTCTTTCCATTAGGGCTGTAACTGACAAACCAATCAAGTTTGTTGGTATGGGCGAAAAACTCGACCAATTGGAACCATTTCATCCTGACAGGATGTCTTCAAGGATTCTTGGTATGGGTGATGTCCTGAGCCTTATTGAAAAGGCACAGTCAAATATCGATGAAAAGAAAGCCATGGAGCTGGAAAAGAAAATGAGAACGGCACAGTTCACATTTGATGATTTTCTGGATCAGCTGGAGCAAATGAAAAACATGGGACCGCTGGATGAGATACTTGGAATGATACCAGGTATGAATTCCAAAGCTCTCAAGGGTTTGAATGTTGATAACAGGGAGCTTGCAAGAATTGAGGCAATAATCAAGTCCATGACCAAAAAGGAAAGGGACAATCCAGATATGATTGACAGTAGCAGAAGAAAGAGAATTGCTACAGGAAGCGGTACAAATGTTCAAGATGTCAACAAACTTCTCAAGCAGTTCAAGGAGACTAAAAAGATGATGAAGAAGTTTTCAGACATGAGCAAACCATCGAAGAAAAAAGGGAAGATGGGTTTCCCCTTTTTCTAAATAGATACTAAGAAGTAATGGGAGGTGAAATAAATGGCTGTAAAGATAAGACTAAGAAGAATGGGTGCAAAAAAGACTCCTTTCTATAGAATTGTTGTGGCTGACTCAAGAGCACCAAGAGATGGTAGATTCATTGAGGAGCTAGGATACTACAATCCTCTTACTGAACCAAAAACAGTAAAGATAGACAATGAGAAAGCTGCAAAGTGGCTAAAGAATGGTGCAAAACCAACTGAAACAGTTGAGAGACTATTTAAGAACAGTGGTTTGTACGATAACGCTACAGAAGAAACTGCTGAATAATCTCGGAGGTGCAGATAATGGGTGAATTAGTTGAATTTATTGCAAAGGCACTTGTAGATAATCCTGACGAAGTCAGTGTAAACGAAGTGGAAGGATCCCAATCAATTATCATAGAATTGAAAGTTGCACCTGATGATATGGGAAAAATCATTGGTAAGCAGGGTAGGATTGCAAAGGCCATAAGAACCGTGGTTAAAGCTGCTGCTATCAAGGACAACAAAAGAGTGGTTGTTGAAATAATTCAATAATTGAAACATTGGCGGGTGTAAGTATGGAATACACAATAATTGGGAAAATTACGGGAACACATGGAATCAAGGGAGACCTTAAGGTGTTTCCGCTTACGGACTCCACCGACAGGTTTTTTCAACTGGAAAAAGCCTATGTTGGTGAAAGCAAAAGCAAGGTAAAGATAAGTGATGTTAAGCTTCACAAGGGCATGGTATTGTTGAGATTCCAGGACCTTGATGACATCAACAAGGTTTTGGTCTTTAAAAACCAATATCTATTTGTAGACGAGGAAGACAAGGTCAAACTGCCTGATAATCATTACTTTATTTCCGACCTTTTGGGATGTAGAGTCTATGACAAATCAGAATCTTTTATTGGAAATATGACAGATGTAATCCAGAACTCCGCAAATGACGTTTATGTAGTGACTGCAGAAAATGGCAAGGAATACCTAATTCCAGCCGTAGAAGCTTTTATCGTTTCTGTTGATGTTGTAGAGAAGAAGATAATTATAGATCCTATCGAAGGAATGATTGAATGAAAATCGATGTGCTGACCCTTTTCCCTGAAATATTCGACATACTAAGAGACTACAGTATTATAGGAAGAGCAATCGATTCCCAAGCCATAGAGATCAATGCTGTAAATATCAGGGACTTTTCAAAAGACAAGCATAAGAGGGTGGACGATTATCCATATGGCGGAGGAAAGGGAATGGTTATGAAGCCTGAACCGATCTATTCAGCAATAGAAAGTTGCAAGGAAAATAATTCCAGGATAATTTACCTTTCACCACAGGGAAAGGTGCTCACTCAATCACTTGTAAAGGAACTCTCAAATGAGGACCATCTGATTTTTTTAGCTGGTCATTATGAGGGTGTTGACAACAGAGTCATCGAAAATTTTGTTGATGATGAGATATCAATTGGTGACTATGTCCTGACAGGCGGGGAACTGCCTGCAATGGTATTGATTGATGCAATAGCTAGACTGATACCTGGAGTTTTGGCATCAGAGGAATCATACGAGATAGAATCCCATTACGAAGGGTTGTTGGAGTATCCTCAGTATACAAGGCCAAGAGTGTTTATGGGGAAAAAGGTGCCAGATGTTCTTTTGAGTGGTGATCACTCCAAAATCAACATGTGGAGGCAGATAAGTGCGCTACGCACGACTCTAGAGAAGAGACCTGACATGATAAATGAAATGGAAAATCCCAAGGAACAGTTGAATCTAATGGATTCAATCCTGAAGTTAATTGGGAAAAGATAGTTGAATTGGATGTACCGGTATGCTATAATACCTAAGGTATAAGTAAGGACGGTCCTCTGCTTAAAGGGCATGAACGTCTAGGTAGAAGGGAGGATGCAAAATGGATATTATTAAAATGCTTGAAGATGAACAATTGAGAAATGATCTCCCTGAGTTTAACGTAGGAGACACAGTGCAGGTTCACTACAGGGTAGTTGAAGGTACTAGAGAAAGAATTCAGATATTTGAAGGTACTGTAATAAAGGTTCAAGGTGGAGGAGCAAGAGAAACTTTTACCGTTAGAAGACTTTCATATGGAGTAGGAGTAGAAAGAACTTTCCCAATCCACTCACCTAGAATTGAAAAGCTGGTTGTTACCAGAAAAGGTAAAGTAAGAAGAGCTAAGCTGTTCTACCTAAGAGAGAGACAAGGTAAGTCTGCCAAAGTTAAAGAGAAAAGATTTTATTAATGGGACTGTTTCAGTCCCAATTTTTATTTAAGTGGGTGTAAGTATGAGCATGAACATTAACTGGTATCCAGGTCATATGAAAAAAACAAGAGAATCCATTCAGAAGAATCTTAAAATGATTGATATTGTTTTTGAGCTTCTTGATGCGAGGATACCATACAGCAGTCAAAACCCAGTTATTGATTCCGTTGTTGGAAGCAAGCCAAGGATTGTGCTTCTTAACAAATCGGACCTGTCCGATGCCAACGGGAATCGTCTGTGGCAGGAGTATTACAAGAACATGGGGATATCCTCAATTCTATTGAACTCCCTTTCAGGCAAGGGAGTTGACGATCTGGTTAGTGAAGCCAGAAGAGTAATGGATGAAAAGAGGATAAACAACGTAAAAAAGGGAATAATAAACCAGCCGATTAGAGCAATGATCCTTGGGATACCCAATGTTGGGAAATCCACCCTCATAAATAGTCTGGCAGGAAGAAAAAGTGCAAAGACTGGAAACAGACCCGGTATAACAAAAACCAATCAATGGATTAAAACCAAGGGCGGAATCGAGCTTCTGGATACACCTGGAATCCTCTGGCCTAAATTTGAAGAGGAGCAGGTGGGTATAAATCTTGCCTTTACCGGAGCCATCAAGGATGAAATACTTGATACCGAAACCCTGGCCCTCAAGCTTGTTGAAAAGCTGATGACAGTTAAACCGCAAGCGCTGTTTGACAGGTACAATATAGAAATGGACAATGATTATGAACCCTTGGAGGCAATGGAGGCAATAGCTGCTAAAAGAGGCTGCTTGCTTAAGGGTGGCAGCTATGATTATGAAAAAGTCAGCAGAATCATTCTAGATGAGTTCAGAAGGGGAATGATGGGTAAAATTACTCTTGAGTATCCCAGAAGAGGTGAATGAAATTGTTTGAGATAGAACAGGAACTCTATTTTAGAGGACATAGGCATATTGCATGTATTGACGAAGTAGGAAGAGGTTGCCTGTATGGAGATGTTGTTGCAGGAGCTGTAATACTCCCCCCGGGATTCACAATAGACGGGGTAAAGGATTCAAAAAAGCTAAGTGAAAAAAAGAGAGAGAAATTATTCGATATCATAAGGGAAGAAGCCGTTGCATACGGATTTGGTGTAGTTAGCCCTGATGTTATTGATAGGATCAATATAAAGCAAGCTACAAGACTGGCAATGAAGCTTGCATTGGAGAATCTAAGGGACAAAGAGGGAAAGAGGATAACTCCAAGCTACGTTCTTGTGGATGCGGAAGTTATAGATTCCAAAATTCCACAAAAAGCAGTCATTGATGGGGACAACCTGGTCCACGGGATATCAGCTGCCTCCATAATTGCGAAGGTGTACAGAGATAGGATGTGCCAGGAATGGGATATTGTTCATCCAGGCTATGACTTGGCCAAAAATAAAGGATATGGCACCAAGTTTCATAGGGAAGCATTGGTTGAACTTGGACCCACCAACAAGCATAGGATGACATTCCTAAAAAACATTCTGAAAGGACATATATGAAATCACATATAAGAACAGGAAGGTTGGGTGAACAGCTAGCCTTGAAATATCTGACCAGCAAGGGCTACAGTGTTCTGGAAACCAACTATAGAAACAAAATAGGTGAAGTGGACATAATTGCATATGATAAGGATATACTTGTCTTTATTGAAGTAAAGACCAGAATGGGCACTGATTATGGTTATGCCTATGAATCTGTTAACTCAAGAAAGCAAAAGAAAATAACCAATGCCTGTCTGATGTACCTGCAAAAGAACAAGCTATATGATGTCCAGGTAAGGTTTGATGTCATAGAAGTGTATCCCATGGAGAAAAATACAATCAATCATTTTGAAAACGCTTTTTCATTGTAAAACTGAACTGATTAATATCCCATGTGGGGATGATGGTTTCAGATTCCTATAAAATTGCAAGGGAGAGGTTATATGTATTCTAAGGTAAAGACTTGTGTGCTGCAGGGACTGGATGGTTATATTGTTGAGGTGGAGGTAGACCTCTCAAGGGGTATGCCAATGTTTACGATCGTAGGTCTTCCAGATGCAGCAATAAAGGAGTCCAAGGAAAGGGTAAGAACTGCCATTAGAAACAGTGGATTTGAGTTTCCTTTAAGTAGAATTACTGTCAATCTGGCACCTGCAAACATCAAGAAGGATGGATCGCAGATGGATATGGCAATTGCTGCGGGAATTCTGCTTGCAGATGGTTTGATTGAAGGTTCTAACTCTGAGGAAGTAGCATTCCTAGGAGAACTGTCATTGGATGGAACCGTGAATCCAATCGATGGAGCTTTGGCCATGATAATTTCACTAAGAAACCTTGGCATCAGAAGATGCATCATACCATTTGAGAATAGGGAAGAATGCGGTATAATAGAGGATGTTGAAATCATACCAGTGAGGAACCTTTTTGAATTGGCAGGTCACCTCTCAGGAGAAGCTATAATAAGACCCTACATGGCATGTACTGATGTGAGTAATGCTACGGAGGAATCCCTTTATGACTTTTCAGACATAAAGGGTCAGGATGGGTTAAAGCGAGCAATGGAGGTGTCTGCTGCTGGAGCTCACAACCTTCTAATAATTGGTCCGCCTGGCTCTGGGAAAACAATGGCTGCTAGACGAATACCTGGCATCCTACCACATCTCTCATTTGAGGAATCCATAGAGGTTACTAAGATATACAGCATATCTGGTTTGCTTGGCAAAAGCAGACTCATCAAGGAAAGGCCATTTAGAGCTCCACATCATTCATCATCTGGTGTATCCATAATAGGTGGTGGTAGAATCCCAAAGCCTGGAGAAGTATCACTAGCTCACAATGGAGTTTTGTTTTTTGATGAGTTGCCAGAGTTTCAGAAAAGCGTTCTGGAAGTTTTAAGACAGCCACTGGAGGATGGATTTGTACATATATCAAGAGCCAATGCATCCCTTTCATACCCATCTGATTTCATGTTTGTAGCGAGCATGAATCCTTGTCCGTGTGGATATTATGGAGACCCCATGCATCAGTGTACCTGCAACCAGAATCAAATCGATAGATATCTGGGGAAAATAAGTCATCCGTTGCTTGACAGAATAGATCTTCATATAGAGGTTTTACCTGTAAAATATGAAGAGCTCAACACAGATATTCCATCAAGATCTTCAGATGAAATGAGAAAATCTGTTTCTGTTGCAAGGGAAATCCAATTGGACAGATTTTCTGGATTAAGCATATATACAAATTCACAGATGGGCAACAAGGAAATCAAGAAATTCTGCAAGCTAACTCCTTCCAGTGACAAGATCATGAAGAGTGCATTCGACAAACTTAGATTCAGCGGAAGAACCTACAATAAAATATTAAAGGTTTCCAGAACTCTGGCTGACCTGGACGGATCAGACAATATAGATGACAGGCACCTATTGGAGGCAATTCAATATAGAAGCCTAGATAAAAAATATTGGGGGTAATGTATGAATCGGGAAAGGGATACGGTAGTATGGTTGAATAGTATTGGAGTATATAGTGATGCGATTGATAAGCTGAAATCATACCTGGGAGATATAACAGAAATCCATGAAATGAAGCAAAGTGATTTAAGTGGCTTGGGTATCCTCAGCAGCGGTGCCTTGACAAGAATTGCCAAATCTGACTTCAAGTCGACCATTGATGCCTATTATGAAAGTCTGGCAACCTTGGGATTTGACGTGATAACAATTTATGATACGGATTATCCACAGGAGCTTTTGGATATACCCGATAGTCCGATGGTTTTATACAAAAAAGGGGAAATTCTTCCCAGTGACCACATTTCAATGGGAATTGTAGGGTCAAGAAAGGCAACAAATTATGGCAAGTGGGCAGCTGAAAGGTTTGCAAGAGAGCTTGTAAACTTGGGAGTGACCATTGTCAGTGGAATGGCAGCTGGTATAGATTCAATAGCCCACAGGACGGCACTGGAGAATAGTGGAAGAACAATCGGCATTCTTGGAAACGGCTTGGATAATACATACCCAAAATCAAATTCCAGATTATACAAGGATGCTGTAGATAATGGCGCATTGATAAGTGAATTTCCTCCAGGCACACCACCATATAACTTTCATTTTCCCATGAGAAACAGGATAATTTCAGGCCTAAGTCTGGGAGTAATAGTGGTGGAGGCGCAAGAGAGGTCAGGGTCATTGATCACTGCACACCATGCACTTGTTCAAGGCAAGGATGTTTTTGCAGTCCCTGGTAACATTAACAGTATCTATAGTAAAGGCACAAACATGCTTATAAGAGACGGTGCAAAGCCACTACTTGACATGGATGATATACTGGAAGAGGTAAGAGAACTGCAGCTACTTAAAAAAACAAATGATATTGATAGATTGAATGAGGCTGACCTGAGTGAGACTGAAAAAAAAGTGCTTGATTACCTGAAAGAAGGTCCTGTACACAGCGATCATATTGTTTTGAGGTCAGGCTTGGATATACAGACTGTAATAAGTACTCTTACTATTCTTGAGTTGAAAGGTATAATAAAGGAAATGAGCAGCAGGATATTTACGATTGTATAGTGTCCGGCTTGCTTCGGAGGTGTAATCATTGTCGAAATATTTGGTAATAGTTGAGTCCCCGGCTAAGGCGAAAACCATAAGTAAAATATTAGGTAGGAATTATAAGGTAGTTGCTTCGGTTGGTCACGTAAGAGATCTTCCTAAGAGTCGCCTAGGTGTTGAGGTTGAGAATGATTTTGAACCTGATTATATAAATATCAGAGGAAAGGGGCCTCTAATAAAGGACCTAAAAAAAGAAGCCAAAAAGGCTGATAAGGTTTTTTTGGCAACTGACCCGGATAGAGAGGGAGAGGCCATATCATGGCATCTTGCATATATTCTTGGTTTGGATGAAAATGATAAATACAGGGTGGAGTTTAATGAAATCACAAAGGAAAGGATCAAGCAGGCCATAAAAAGCCCCAGGAATCTGGACAAGAATCTTGTTGATGCACAGCAGGCCCGAAGAATCCTGGATAGGTTGGTTGGTTATAAAATAAGTCCGCTCCTTTGGAAGAAGATAAAAAAAGGCTTAAGTGCAGGTAGGGTACAATCTGTGGCTGTAAAACTTATTTGTGACAGGGAGTCTGAAATTGATGAATTCACACCAGTTGAATATTGGACAATAAAGGCTCTTTTAGATAAGGATGAGCAGGAATTTGAATCTAATTTCCATGGGGTAGAAAAAGATGGGAAAGATGAAAAGCTTCAGATAAACAATAAGTCTGAATCAGATGCGATACTAAAGGAACTTAAGAACAATGACTTCATAGTAAATGATGTAAAGAAGGGTAAAAGGAAGAGAAACCCATATCCACCCTATACAACCAGTACAATGCAGCAGGATGCTTCCAAAAAGCTTGGTTTTTCAACCAAGAAAACCATGATGGTGGCCCAGCAGCTGTACGAAGGTATTGATTTGAAGAAAGGTGGCATAACGGGCTTAATAACCTACATGAGAACTGATTCCACCAGAGTATCCAACGAGGCTATGGCCTTTGCCAAATCATACATTGAAAACAAATTCGGTAAAGATTATAGCAATGGTGGAAGAAGCTACAGCAATAAATCAAAGAAGGAAACCCAGGATGCCCATGAAGGCATAAGACCCACATACATTGACCATGCCCCCGATGATATTAAGGATTACCTTAACAAGGACCAATATCGATTGTATAAGATGATCTGGAGCAGGTTCATGGGTTCTCAAATGAAGGAAGCACTATACGACACATTGAATGTTAAAATAATGAACGGGAAATACGTATTTCGTTCCAATGGTTCCCAGTTGGTTTTCCCAGGATTCCTAAGGATATATTCCACTACAGATGAGGAAACCTCAGACATGGCGCTACCTTCAATGGAAAAGGGTGATGTTTTGGATCTTAAAAAGCTCGAACCAAAACAGAACTTCACCCAGCCGCCGGCAAGGTTTACAGAGGCTTCACTGATAAAGCTAATGGAGGAAATGGGAATAGGAAGACCTAGTACCTACTCTCCAACAATTTCAACCATTCTATCAAGAGGGTACGTAGTCCTTGAGAAGAAATCATTTTATCCAACAGAGTTGGGATTGCTTGTTAATGAGCTATTGACAGAGTATTTCACTCATGTGGTAAATGAAAAATTCACAGCCAATCTTGAAGATAAGCTTGATGACATTGCCTCAGGGACCATATTCTGGAAGGAAGTTGTTAGGGAGTTCTATGAGGACTTCCACAAGGAATTGAAGATAGCTGAAGAGGAAATAGACAAGATTGAAATTGAAGATGAAGTAAGTGATGTGGTATGTGAGAAGTGTGGAAGGAATATGGTTATTAAACATGGGAGATTTGGAAAGTTTTTGGCATGTCCAGGTTATCCGGAATGCAAGAACACCAAACCCATAGTTGATAAGATAGATGTTCCCTGCCCACAATGTGGTGGAGATGTGGTAAGGAAGAGGTCAAAAAAGGGAAGGGTATTTTATGGATGCAACAATTACCCGGATTGTGATTTTGTTTCCTGGGATGAGCCAGTGAAGGAAAAGTGCCCAGAATGTAATGGTCCGATGGTTATAAAGCGTTTAAAAAGTAGAACAACGGTTAAATGTATAGATTCAAGTTGTGGTTATAGTAAAAATATTTAAAAAAATCAAAAAAACAACTGTACATTTTTCCTCCGATGTAGTATCTTATATATAAATGGCGAATATTCTGAATTGTTCTAAGAATAAATAATTTAGTAGGAGGAAAAAATGGAGAGTTTGTTGAAAAAAACCAGAAGACTTAATAAGACTTTACAAAGTTATGGCTCACAGCCTGTTTCATTCTCTGATCTCAGTAAGATACTTTCTGATATCCTTGAGGCAAATGTTTACATTGCGAGCAGGAAAGGAAGAGTGCTTGGTTATGCTTTATCAGATGGATTTGAGTGTGACATAATCAATTCCGAGGTAGTAAAGGAAAGAAGATTTCCTAAGAAGTACAATGAAGAGCTGTTAAAGGTTATTGAAACAAGTGAAAATATCAAGGAAGTTACGGATTGCGTTTTTGATAATGTATCTGAATGCAACTATCCAGACAAGATATCTACAGTTGTTCCAATAAACTCAGGTGGTAATAGGCTAGGTACCCTGGTAGTTGCAAGATTTGGAAAGGAATTCACAGTCGAGGACCTGATACTTTGCGAATATAGTGCAACAGTTGTTGGCATGGAAATACTTAGGGCCACCACTGAGGAAATTGAGGAAGACGCAAGGAAGAAATCAATCGTTCAGATGGCGATAGGAACCCTTTCATATTCAGAGAAGGAAGCTATGGAACACATATTCAATGAATTGGATGGTATGGAAGGTTTGCTTGTAGCAAGTAAAATTGCTGACAGGGTAGGTATTACCAGATCAGTTATCGTCAATGCCTTGAGGAAATTTGAGAGTGCCGGGGTAATAGAATCAAGATCCCTTGGAATGAAAGGTACACATATCAAGATACTGAATGAAAAACTGGTTGATGAACTGAAGAAAAAGTAAATTGATGACACTCCAAATCGGGGTGTCATATTTATGGCCTAGTAGGAAAAAGAACTAAATAATCATTGTAAAGGTATATACACTGTGGTATAATATTATGGTGATTACACACATCTGCTGATATTTAGGGTTGTGCTCGAATGAGTCCCGAGATAGAGGAAGCAGATGGAGGAAAATAACATGGAGGTGAAAGTATGTCAGTAGTATCAATGAAAAGTTTATTGGAAGCAGGTGTACACTTTGGTCACCAGACTAGAAGATGGAACCCAAAGATGGCACAGTATATCTTCACAGAAAGAAACGGGATATACATTATTGACCTACAAAAGACTGTCAAGAAAATTGACGAAGCATACAACGTAATGAAGGAAGTTGTTGAGAATGGCGGAGAAGCTCTTTTTGTAGGAACAAAGAAACAAGCACAGGAAGCAATCGAGAATGAAGCAAAAAGATGTGGTATGCACTTTGTTAACCAGAGATGGTTGGGTGGTATGTTAACAAACTACAAGACTATCAGAAAGAGAATTGACAGATTGCATCAGCTTGAGAAAATGGAAGAGGATGGAACATTTGAAGTTCTTCCAAAGAAAGAAGTTATCAAGCTTAGACATGAAGCTGAAAGACTTGAGAAATTCCTAGGTGGAATAAAAACCATGACCAGGGTACCAGATGTCCTGTTTGTTGTTGATCCCAGAAAAGAAAAAATTGCTGTACAGGAAGCTCATATTCTTGGAATTCCTGTTATAGGTATAGTAGACACCAACTGTGACCCGGACGAGATTGATTACATCATTCCTGGTAATGATGATGCAATTAGGGCTGTAAAACTGTTAACCGAGACAATGGCTAACGCTGTTATCGAAGCTAAGCAGGGTGAGCAGAACGAATCTGAGGAAAACGTAGAGACTACAGAAGAGTAAGAAGAAGGTAAGGATTACAGATTTTTCTGTATTCCTTACCGTTTTAATGATATAGGAGGTTTATTATGGCTATTAGTGCTTCTTTAGTAAAAGAATTAAGAGAAAAAACAGCAGCTGGAATGCTTGATTGTAAAAAAGCGCTTGAAAAGACCGAGGGTGATATTGAGAAGGCGATAGACTACCTTAGGGAAAAGGGACTTGCATCAGCTTCTAAAAAATCCGGAAGAGTAGCATCTGAAGGGCTTGTAGAAGCATATATCCATGGTGGTAGAATTGGTGTTCTTATTGAAGTTAACTCTGAAACCGATTTTGTTGCAAAGAACGATGAGTTCAAGGAATTTGTCAAGGACATGGCTATGCAGGTAGCTGCAGCTAGTCCTAAGGTTGTATCAAGAGAGGAACTATCAGAGGAAGAAATTGCACATGAAAGAGAAATCCAAATGAACAAGGTTGTCAACGAAGGCAAACCTGCTCATGTGGCTGAAAAGATTGTTGAAGGCAGAATGGAGAAATTCTTCGAGCAAGTCTGCCTGTTGGACCAAGGATTTATTAAGGATCCTAGTCTAAAGGTAAAAGATCTACTTGCATCCAAAATTTCAAAAATTGGTGAGAACATAGTTATTAGAAGATTCACCAGATATGAAGTTGGAGAAGGTCTAGAAAAGAAAGAAGAAAACTTTGCTGAAGAAGTAGCAAAGCAAATGAACATGTAGTTAATAAAGGAGAACACTGGTTGTTCTCCTTTTAATAAATTTGATAGGGTTGTCTCCGAATCATAGTATTCTGGAGATGAGATATAGTATTTATACTTTTCTGAGGAGTGTAGCCATGGAATCCATTTTTAAGAGGGTCATATTGAAGCTAAGCGGTGAAGCACTTGCAGGTGGCAAGGGCACAGGTATTGATGTAGAGACTGTTAGCAGCATAGCTGAGCAGATAAAAAAATTGAGTGATTTTGGAGTTGAAGTTGCAATTGTAGTTGGTGGCGGTAACTTTTGGAGGGGCCGATCAACTGAGGATATGGACAGGGCAACCTCCGATTACATGGGAATGCTCGGGACAATGATGAATGCTTTGGCCCTGCAGGATGCATTGGAAAACATGGAAGTTGTTACCCGGGTTCAATCTGCCATTGAAATGAGACAGGTAGCAGAGCCATATATCAGAAGAAGAGCGATCAGGCACCTGGAAAAGGGAAGAGTTGTAATATTTGGAGCAGGAACTGGGAACCCCTATTTTTCAACTGATACCACAGCTGCATTGAGGGCTGCTGAAATTGAAGCTGAAGTCATACTTCTTGCGAAAAAAGGCGTAGATGGGGTTTATGACTCGGATCCCAAGTTTAATTGTGAGGCAAAAAAGTTTGACACTTTAAAATATATTGATATACTAAAATTAGGTCTTGGAATAATGGACTCCACAGCTACATCATTATGTATGGATAATGGAATTCCGCTAATTGTATTTGGAATTGACGATCCGGGTAATATTGTAAATGTTGTACTTGGCAAAAAAATTGGAACCCACGTAAAGGAGGAGTAGTTATGGAATTGGATGTACACAAGGAAGCGGCATCGAAGATGGACAAAACCATATCCGTCTATAAGGAGGAGCTGGCAGCCATAAGAGCTGGTAGAGCGAATCCTGCTTTGCTGGACAGAATAAGCGTTGATTACTACGGTCAGATAACACCATTGAAGCAAGTGGGTAGTGTATCTGCTCCTGAACCGAGATTGCTTGTAATTCAGCCTTGGGATGCAAAACTGATACCGGTTATTGAAAAGGAAATCATGAAATCCGATTTGGGATTAAATCCTTCAAATGATGGAAAATTGATTAGGCTTGTAATTCCACAGCTGACTGAAGAGAGAAGAAAAGATCTTATAAAAGTGGTTAAGAAGAATAGCGAAAATGCAAAAGTTGCCATTAGAAACACAAGAAGAGATGCCATTGACAAAATAAAGAAAATGGAGAAGGACAAGGAACTGACAGAGGACGATAGAAAGCAGGCAGAGGATCACATGCAGGAGATCACAGACAAGCACATAACCATGATAGATGAAATAACTGCCAAAAAAGAAGAAGAATTGATGGAAATATAATTTAACCCCTTCTCAAAGAAGGGGTTTTTGTTGATGGAGGAAGATATGACTGAAAATATCAGCAAAATCTTGAGAGAAATAGATAGGTCCAAATTACCGGTTCATATTGGCATTATAATGGACGGAAACGGTAGATGGGCGAAAAAGAGAGGATTGCCAAGGCATTTGGGACACCAGGAGGGAATGAAAAAGGTGGTTCAAGTTGTTGAATCGTGTCAGGAGCTTGATATAAAATACCTGACCCTATATGCGTTTTCCACGGAAAATTGGAAGAGACCCAGCACCGAAGTGGAGGCTTTGATGAATCTCCTGGTTGTATTTGTCAGAAAGGAACTAAAGCGTCTTAACGATAACAATGTGAAGATAAAGATTCTTGGTGATATTACAAAGCTGCCTGATATGCCAAAGAGAGAGGTTAACCGTGCTGTAGAACTCACATCAACCAACACTGGAATGGTTTTAAACATAGCCTTGAATTATGGTGGAAGGCAAGAGTTGGCATTGGCAATCAAAGATATTTTGAGAGATGCAAATAAGGGTAATATTAATATAGACGAAGTGGATGAGGGAATGATTTCTGACTATCTGTACACAAAGGGACAACCAGACCCTGACCTTATTATCAGGCCCAGTGGTGAGCTTAGGTTAAGCAACTTCCTGATTTATCAGGCAGCATATTCCGAATTCTGGTTTTCTGATGTGTTGTGGCCAGATTTCAAAGAGGAAGATCTGTACAGTGCCATTAATGATTATCAGAAAAGAAATAGGAGATTTGGGGGTATTTAAGTGGGAGACCTGGGAGTGAGATTGATATCAGGAATTATTGGACTTGCATTGTTGATTGTAGTTCTCCTTCTGGGAGGGTATTATTTAGGTTTCTCAATTTTGATACTATCAATCATTGCTTTGAGAGAGTTTTACAATGCAGTTGGCAAGATGGGAGTGAACCCACTGGAAATGGTTGGGTACGCTGCGACGGTACTGCTTTTTCTTGCTAATTATTATGTTGATATTTCTTACAATTTAATCATTTCGATTTTATTGTTAATATCATTGGCTGTAACAGTCATAATCAAGGAGAAGAACATAAAGGATTCAGCAATCACACTGATTGGAGTACTCTACATACCTTTCCTGCTTTTCCATATCTTAAGGCTGGAAGGGAGTGTTTATCTTTGGCTGGTTTTTTTGATAGCATTTGGTACGGACACCTTCGCCTACCTGGTTGGAAGTAAGGTGGGAAAGAGAAAATTATGTCCTGAAATAAGTCCCAAGAAATCTGTTGAAGGAGCAATAGGAGGAATCGTTGGGAGTATGGTTGTAACTGTTGTATATTCCTTGTTCTACGAAATATCACCACTTTGGAGTGTTGCGACACTTGCATTTGTCGGTTCAATCATCTCACAGTTGGGTGACCTTACCGCATCCAGAATCAAAAGAGCAGCAGGGATCAAGGATTATGGTAGGATAATGCCGGGACATGGTGGTATGTTGGATAGATTTGACAGCATAATATTTACAACGCCAGTTGTTTATTATTATGCATATTACTTTTTTATGTAGAAAAACAGAGGTGAATTAAATGATAACGGCATTAGCTGCAATATTTGTGTTTTTATTGGTTGTCCTCGTACATGAGGCTGGCCATTTCACTGTAGCAAAGATGGTTGGTATTAAGGTTAATGAATTTGCCATCGGGATGGGTCCAAAGCTCATTCAGAAAAGAAAGGGCGAAACACAATACACCTTAAGGGCCTTGCCCATTGGTGGTTATGTAAAAATGGAAGGTGAAGATGAGTCTTCCAATGACCCCAGAAGCTTTAACAACGTATCTGTTTGGTCGAGAATTGCCGTGATTTCAGCTGGTGCAATAATGAACTTTGTACTGGCGATTGTTGTATTGTCCCTGGTAGCCTTTAATGTGGGAGTTCCTTCAACAACAGTTGATGAGATCATTGAGGGTAGCCCGGCACAGGAGTATGGCATTGTGACAGGTGACAGGATTATGCAGATTGAAGGTGTGACCATAAATAATTGGGATGACATCGTAACGACAATAAATAATCAGGATCCGGAGACTTTCATAGATGTTCAGGTGGAAAGAGAAGGCGAGATCTTAAGACTTGATGTAAAGCCCACACTTGATGAGGGAAGGGTTGTCATCGGTATCGTCCCAGCGTATGAGACCGGTTTTTTCACTGCAATAAAGTCGGGATTTCAGGAAACATGGTATTTCCTTAAACTGATGTTTCAGTTTCTTGGGATGCTGTTTCAGGGGAATGTCTCAACAAATGATTTGGCTGGCCCAGTAGGTGTAATCAATGAAATTGGAAATGCTGCAAGCATGGGTTTTACAAGCGTCCTATATATCCTTGGTTTCATCTCAATTAACCTTGGGTTCTTCAATCTTCTTCCCATACCGGCACTTGATGGCAGTAAAATAGTCTTTCTATTGATAGAACTATTTAGAGGGAAGCCAATCGATGCTGAAAAGGAAGGCTTTATACATTTTATTGGATTCATATTCCTTATATCACTTATGCTCATTGTCACCTATAAGGATCTGATTAGAATCGACCTGTTTTAAGTAGTTTAAAGGAAGTTAAAATTTTGGACCTAAAAAGGAATATTTAAGGTGGATAATATGATTAACAGAAAAAAAACAAGAAAAATAAAGGTGGGAGATGTATACATTGGCGGTGATGCCCCAATAAGCGTACAGTCAATGACCAACACACCTACATCAGACGTTGGTAAAACCCTTAGACAAATGCAGGAATTGAAGGAGGCTGGCTGCGATATAGTTAGGGCAGCTATCTCTTCCTTCGAAGATGCAAAAGCCATAAAGGAAATCAAGAAGCAAATAGACATACCAATAATTGCTGACATCCAGTTTGATTACAGGCTTGCAATAGAATCCATAAAACAAGGCGTGGATGGCCTAAGGATTAACCCAGGGAATATTGGGAGCCATGAGAAGGTTAGGGAAGTAGTGAATGCATGCAAATCTGAAAATATTTCTATCAGGATTGGAGTCAATTCTGGTTCAATCAAGAGGGAATTTCTTGAAAAGTATAATGGTGTAAATGAAAATTCAATGGTTGAAAGTGCCTTGGAACAAATAGGACTTCTGGAGGACATGAACTTTGAAGATATGAAGATATCGTTGAAGGCCAGCTCAGTTCCACTGACCATAAGCTCCTATGCACTGATGTCGGAAAAATGTGATTACCCATTACACCTTGGTGTAACTGAAGCAGGCACGCTTTGGAGGGGAACAATCAAATCTTCAATTGGAATAGGGACACTTCTGGCAATGGGAATTGGAGATACCATAAGGGTTTCTCTGACCGGTGATCCGGTAGATGAGGTGAAGGTTGGAAAAGAGATTTTGAAGTCACTGGGTTTGAGAAATGATGGTATTGAGTTCATATCGTGTCCTACCTGCAGCCGTACCCACATTGACCTGATTGGCATAGCTCAGGAGGCTGAGAGAAGGTTGGAGCACATAAAGAAGCCAATCAAGGTTGCAGTGATGGGTTGTGCAGTAAACGGGCCAGGTGAGGCCAGAGAGGCAGATATAGGTATAGCCGGTGGCAATGGTGAAGGACTTATTTTCAAAAAAGGAGTAATTATTAGAAAAGTACCGGAAGAAAAACTCCTTGAAGAATTGATGAAGGAAATTGAGGAGCTGGAGAGTTGATTAAGGAGAGTTAAGGCATGTCAGAAAATAGAACAATAAAAGCATTATTCCCTGATGAGACTCAAATTTCATCATTTATTGAGGATTTGGCAATAACATCTGTTATCCTTGACAACAAGTCCATGAAATTATCTCTGGAAATAGAGGACAGCTACTGGTTAACCCGAAAGGATAAGGAATCAATCCACTTGGCCTTCAGGGATAAGTTCCAGGGGTTGATGATTGAGATTAGGTATTCAGAGCTTGAACAGTCTTTGGATCAGGACCAATTACTCGATTTGATAAAAAGAAAAATAAGCAAACATATACCCTCTAGCTCATCCTGGTTAGAGGATGTTGTTTTGAATGAGGGAGAAATCATTAATCTGGTATTGCCAGGTGATTTATCCTATAGGTCAGTGACTCGAAATGGTCTTTTGGAGGATTTGACTGAAATTGTTGAAAAAGCCACTGGGAAAACTTTAAATGTGGATTATATGGACACTCAGGAAAACGAAAGATTTTTTTATAACAAGGAAATGGAGGAGCGTAGAATCCTCAAGGAAATGATGTTGAAAAAGCCTGCTGAGAAGTCAGAAAAAAAATCCAAGACCAAGGACTATTCTTTTGGAAAGAGGATCAAAGGAGACTCCATCAGAATAATTGATGTTGGAATGCAGACGGGAAGTGCCATAATTGAAGGTAAAATATTCCAGATTGAAACCAAATCCATAAAGGACAATAGAACACTTGTAATATTCTATCTATCTGATGGAACAAACTCAATTTCAGCAAAGGTCTTCCTAAACGGAGACCAGTCTGAAGAATTTACTTCAAACATAGCAGAGGGAACCTATGTTCTTTTAAGCGGTGATGTGGTTTACGACACTTATGCCAAGGAAATGACCGTCATGATTAAATCCGTCCAGGTAAAGGAACAATCAATTATCATGGATAAGGCGGAGAACAAGAGGGTGGAACTCCATCTTCATACTCAAATGAGCTCAATGGATGGGGTGTCGCACACAAAAGACCTTATAAAAAGGGCAATAGAATGGGGGCATGAGGCAATCGCCATAACCGACCACGGTGTTGTTCAAGCTTTTCCAGATGCCATGGAAATGAGCAGGGACATCAAGATCATATATGGCGTTGAAGCCTATATGATCAACGATAGGAAGCAGATTGTGACTGGAAATATTGAAGACAGACCAGTGGATGATTTTGTTGTGTTTGACCTGGAGACTACAGGTTTGTCACCTAAGAATGATAAAATCACTGAAATCGGAGCCGTAAGGATACAAAATGGTGAAATAGTTGAAAGCTTCAGCCAATTGGTCAATCCGGCCATGCCCATACCAGAGCTTATAACCAAACTGACAGGCATAACTGATGACATGGTAAAGGATAAGCCTACCATAGACAAGGTTTTACCTGATTTTCTGGATTTCATAAAAGATAGCGTCTTGGTTGCCCACAATGCATCATTTGATATGGGTTTTATTCGTGAAGCATATGAAGGTATTGATGTACATCTTAAGAACCCTGTTTTGGATACACTGGAACTATCAAGAGCCATGTTTCCGACCATGAAAAGTCACAAGCTTAACCTTATGGCAAAGCATCTTAAGGTTGAGCTGAAGAATCACCACAGGGCGGTTGATGATGCTCTGGCCACGGGAAACATACTCCTAAAAATATTGGAATTGCTAAGCGACAGAGAAATGAAGGAATTGGGGGATATAAACGGACTTATAGGAAATGCGGATTCAACAAAGGGAGACATGCACCATGTCATACTGCTTGCAAAGAATCAATCCGGACTTAAGGACCTTTATAGGCTGATTTCGGAATCGCATCTTAATTATTTCCATAGAAAGCCCAGAATGCCGAAGTCACTAATTGAGAGTCACAGAAAGAATCTCATAGTGGGAAGCGCATGCGAGGCAGGTGAGTTGTACAGAGCCATCATAAGGAATAAGCCAGACCAGGAAATAAGAGAAATTGCAAAGTTTTATGATTACCTTGAAATCCAGCCATTGGGGAACAATGAGTATATGGTTAGGGAAGGTATTGTCAAGAATCAGGATGAGCTTAAATCCATCAACAAGACGATATATAGACTGGGAAAAAGCTTAAACAAACCGGTTGTTGCAACAGGAGATGTTCACTTTTTGGATCCTGAGGATGAAGTTTACAGAAGGATTCTTATGTCAGGGCAAAAATTCCAGGATGCAGACAACCAACCACCCTTGTATTTCAGAACAACTGAGCAGATGTTAAGGGAATTTGATTACATGGGCGAAGAGATTGCAATGGAGGTTGTAGTTTCAAATCCCAATGTGATAAATTCCATGATAGAGAAATGCATACCGATACCTGATGGTACATTTCCACCTCAAATTGAGGGTTCCGACCAGGAACTAAGGGAGATAACCGTTAACATGGCCCTAGAGAAATACGGGAGTCCGCTTCCTGATCTGGTTAAGAAAAGGTTGGAACGTGAGCTGGACTCAATAATAAAAAATGGGTATGCTGTCATGTATATAATAGCTCAAAAGCTGGTATGGAAATCAATGGAGGATGGATATCTGGTAGGCTCCAGGGGATCTGTTGGTTCTTCCTTTGCTGCAACAATGAGTGGGATAACCGAAGTGAACCCACTACCACCCCACTACGTTTGCCCATCTTGCAGGAACAGTGAGTTTTTCACAGATGGATCTGTTGCATCAGGATATGATTTACCTGATAAAAAATGCCCAAAATGCAATGAAAATTACATTAAGGAGGGACATGACATACCATTTGAGGTCTTTCTGGGCTTTGAAGGAGACAAGGAACCAGATATAGACCTTAACTTCGCTGGAGAATACCAGCCCAGAGCTCACAAGTACACTGAGGAGCTTTTTGGTGAAGGAAAGGTGTTTAGAGCGGGGACAATAGGTACAATAGCGGATAAGACAGCTTATGGCTTTGTGAAAAAATACTTTGAGGAGAGGGATGTATCCGTAAGCCAGGCAGAAATAAACAGATTGTTGAAGGGTTGTACAGGTATAAAGAGAACATCAGGTCAGCATCCCGGTGGAGTAATGATAGTACCGGACTATAAGGACATTCATGAGTTCACCCCTATACAATATCCTGCTGATGACAAGAAGTCTGGAGTAATAACCACTCATTTCGATTATCATGCCATAAGTGGTAGAATCCTTAAGCTGGATATACTTGGCCATGATGTTCCGAGTATAATCAGAATGCTGGAGGATATAACAGGCATTGACCCCACAAATATCCCTCTTGACGACAAGGATACCATGGAGCTCTTTACAAGCACAAAATCCATTGGGGTGGACCCTGATGCAATCAATTGTCCTGTTGGAACATTGGGAATTCCTGAATTTGGGACCAAATTTGTAAGACAGATGTTGATTGAAACCAATCCAACAACTTTTTCAGAACTGGTCAGGATTAGTGGATTATCACATGGTACCGATGTTTGGATAAATAATGCCCAGGAACTGGTAAAGAACAAGATAGCCCCACTGGCCAAGGTTATATCCACACGCGAGGATATAATGCTCTCACTTATAAATGCCGGGATGGATAAGAAACAATCCTTCTTTATCATGGAAAAGGTAAGGAAGGGCAAGGGTCTAAAGCCTGAAGAAGAAGAAGCGATGAGGAATCTGGGTATACCAGAATGGTACATTGAATCCTGCAATAAGATTAAGTACATGTTTCCAAAGGCTCATGCCGCCGCATATGTGACCATGAGCTTCAGAATCGCATACTTTAAGGTTCATTATCCACAGGCTTTTTACGCAACCTATTTTACGACAAAATCCAGTGATTTTGACGCAGACCTGATACTGAAAGGTGAAGCTGCTGTAAGACAAAAACTAATTGAACTTGAACAAAAGGGTATGGGAGCAACAACCAAGGAAAAGAATCAGATAACCGTTCTGGAGGTTGTCCTGGAAATGTATACCAGGGGCTATGGATTTGATAGGGTTGATCTTTACAAATCAGATAGTGATAGGTTCCTGATAAACGAAAATGGTATTTTGCCTCCCCTAAAAGCCTTGGATGGGGTAGGGGAAAATGCAGCGAGGAAGATTGCAGAAGAAAGGGAAGTAAAATCATTTATGTCCATAGAGGATCTTATAAAACGGGGGAAAGCTACCAGACCTGTCATAGATGCCCTCAAGGGACACGGATGTTTGGATTCTCTGCCTGAGAGCAATCAAATAAGCTTATTTAGCATTTGATTTAATGACCCTAATATGTTATAATGAATAAGACAATTAGAGTGATTTCCAGCAAGAGTGGGTTTTTCCCACTCTTCGTTTGTGTCAGGGAGTCTGAGATGGAGGTGTATGATGAGTAAGAAAGGTTTTATGACAAGCATTGAGAAATTGTGTGAAGATGTCACTACCGAACTGGGATATGAATTGGTTGATGTTGAATACTTAAAAGAGAGTGGAGACTACTACCTTCGGGTCTATATCCATAAACCTGGTGGAGTGAATCTCGATGATTGTCAGATTGTAAGTGAAAGACTAAGTGAAAGACTAGATGATGAGGACTTACTACAGAAGGCTTATTATCTCGAGGTATCATCCCCTGGACTTGACAGACCCCTGAAGACTGACAGGGACCTGGAGAGGAATCTGGGCAAGGAAGTTGAAGTCAGTCTATACAAGGCAGTTGACGGAGTCAAGAAGTATGAGGGTATTTTAAAATCATATAGCGGAGATTCTGTGGATCTGGAAACAGTGGATAAAATGGTCGCAATACCGAGAGAAACAATTTCTTTGATTCGGCTGACCATTAAATTTTAAGGAGGAATATAAGGATGAATGTTGATTTCATCAATGCTCTTGAGGAAATAGAAAGAGAGAAGGGCATTTCTAAGGATATTATTTTTGACGCATTGGAGTCAGCTCTGATATCCAGCTATAAGAAAAACTTCGGTTCGTCGCAAAATGTAATTGTGGAAATGGATCGGGAAACTGGAGAGGTTGAAGTCTTCGCAACAAAAGATGTTGTGGATGATGATGCGATTGAGGATGAATTTCTTCAAATGCCTCTTATGGAGGCCAAGGAGTTAAACCCCAATTATGAGGTTGGCGATGTTGTAAAACTTGAAATCACTCCTAAGAACTTTGGAAGGATTGCTGCTCAGACTGCAAAGCAGGTTGTAATCCAGAGAATCAAGGATGCTGAAAGAGATGTGATTTTCGATGAGTTCATAAATAGGGAAAATGAAATAATAACAGGTCAGATTCAGAGAATTGCCAAAAATAATGTGTATATAGACCTGGGGAAAACAGAAGGTATATTGCCACCTTCTGAGCAGATTTCAGGCGAGGATTATAATCAGGGTGACAGAAAGAAGCTATTGATACTTGAGGTTAAAAAGACCACCAAGGGACCCCAGATAGTACTTTCAAGAGCCAATACAGGGCTTGTAAAGAGACTGTTCGAGTTGGAAGTTCCTGAAATAGCTGAAGGGATAGTTGAAATCTACTCAGTATCAAGGGAAGCCGGTTCAAGAACGAAAATTGCTGTATTCTCCAAGAATCCTGATGTTGATGCTTTGGGATCATGTGTAGGATTCAAGGGTGCCAGGGTTAAGGCTATTGTAGATGAGTTGAATGGTGAGAAAATTGACATAGCGATTTGGAGCAAGGAACCTGCTGAATTTATTGCAAATAGCTTGAGCCCATCGAAGGTTGTTAAGGTTGTTCCAAACGAGAAGGAAAAATCAGCAATCGTTGTTGTTCCTGATTACCAATTGTCTCTTGCCATAGGAAAAGAAGGTCAAAATGCAAGATTGGCAGCAAAGCTTACCAATTGGAAAATTGATATAAAATCAGAGACTCAATACAAGGAGTTCATTGAAAAGCAGAGCCTTAAAGAGGAAGCTACCGCTGAAAAAGTAGAAGTAGAAGTGGAATCATTAAATGATGGTAATATGAATCATTCTGAACAAGGCTCAGACGAGAACGCAGATGAAGGACTTGATTCAATTTCAAGTGAAGCTTCAGACGAAATCTCAGATGAAAAGTAGATTGGAGGAATACCATGAGTGCAAGAAAAACTCCACTGAGAAAATGCATTGCTTGTAATGAAATGAAACCAAAGAAGGAATTGGTTAGGGTAGTCAAGAATAAGGAGAATGAGGTAAGCGTAGATCTGACGGGAAAGGCAAATGGAAGAGGGGCATACATATGTCCGACCATTGATTGCTTTGAGGAGGCCTACAGGAATAAAAAGTTCCAAAGGGCCTTACAGACAGAAATAACTGAGGAAATTTACGCCAGATTAAAGAACGTCATAGATAAATAAAGGATCACCTTAAACAAACAGGAGGTGCAAGGTATGACAAAAGTAAGAATTTATGAACTAGCAAAAGAACTCAATATGTCCAGCAAGGCTTTGATGGAGAAGATAGAAGGTCTTGAGTTGAAGATCAACAGTCATATGAGTTCCATAAAGGATGAAGAGGCTCAGCTTATTAAAGAGCTTCTAACAGAGGAAAAATCAGAAGAAAAGCCTCTTATTGAAGATGAAGCAGAGCCTTTTGACGAGGATGAAAAGCCCAAAGTCAAGAAGCCAAAGAAAAAACAGCCAAAAAGTGAAGATACTCCAATAGAAAAAGAGGAAAAGATTATCGAAAAGAAGACAATTGAAATAGAATCAGAAGTTATAGTAAAGGACCTGGCCGAGATGATCGGGGTCAATGCTTCACAGATAATAACGAAATTGATTGGACTTGGTGTAATGGTTAACCAAAATCAAGCCATTGATAGCGAAATTGCAGCAATTGTAGCGGATGACTTCAATGTTGAAGTAAAGGCTCTTGAGCCAGTAGTTGAGCAAACCGAGGAAGATTTGCTGGATTATGATGACAATCCGGAGGATATGGTGGCAAGACCTCCTGTAGTAACCGTTATGGGTCACGTTGACCATGGTAAGACATCCTTATTGGATGCAATAAGACACACAAATGTAACCGACAAGGAAGCAGGAGGTATTACCCAGCATATAGGTGCATACGCTGTAAACATAAACAACAAGAAGATAGTATTTTTGGATACACCAGGACATGAGGCATTTACATCAATGAGGGCAAGAGGTGCAAGTGTAACTGATGTTGCCATATTGGTTGTGGCAGCTGATGATGGAGTAATGCCTCAAACCGTAGAGGCAATAGCACATGCTAAAGCGGCAGGTGTACCAATTATTGTGGCAATCAATAAAATAGACAAGCCGGATGCCAATCCTGACAGGGTAAAACAGGAGCTTGCAGATAACGGACTTGTGCCTGAAGACTGGGGTGGAGACACAATAATCGTTCCTGTATCAGCAATTCAAAGGACAGGAATAGAAGACCTGCTTGAAATGATACTATTGGTGGCGGACATGCAGGAATTAAAGGCCAACTCTGACAGAAGAGCTGTAGGTACAATCATAGAAGCTCAGCTTGATAAGGGGAAAGGGCCATTGGCAACTGTACTTGTTCAAAAAGGCACACTACATGTTGGCGATATGGTTGTCTCCGGTACTGCAAGTGGGCGAATAAGGGCCATGCTGGATGAGAAGGGCAAGAACGTCAAGAAGGCGACTCCTTCAATACCTGTTATGATTTTGGGGTTATCAGAAGTCCCAAATGCTGGGGATCTACTATTCTCAGTTGAGAATGAGAAGGCTGCAAGAAATATAGCAGATGCAAGAAAGAATCAGATTAGAGAGGCTCAAATGAAGCAATCATCCAAAGTCTCATTGGATGACCTGTTTGAAAAAATAAAGCTGGGTGAAGTCAAGGATCTGAACATTATTGTAAAGGGTGATGTTAGAGGTTCCATAGAAGCACTTAGCCAATCATTGAACAAACTGGACACCGAAGAGGTAAGGGTAAATCTTATACACGGCGGAGTTGGAGGAATTACAGAAAGTGATATCATGCTGGCATCAGCTTCAAATGCCATAGTGATTGGTTTTAACGTAAGGCCAAACCTGAATGCCATAGAAGTTGCCAAGAAAGAGGATGTTGACGTCAGAACCTACAGAATAATATACGAAGCCATAGAGGATATCCAGGCTGCAGTAAAAGGAATGCATGCTCCAAAAATCGTTGAGGAAATTCTTGGACGTGCCCAGGTCAGAGCAACCTTCAGACTACCCAATGGAAACACTATTGCAGGAATATATGTGGTTAGCGGCAAGATAACAAGGAATGCAAACATTAGGCTCCTAAGGGACGATGTTGTGATCTTTGATGGTTCTGTATCATCACTGAAGAGATTCAAGGACGATGCCAAGGAAGTCTTGACTGGTTTCGAAGCAGGTTTGGGACTGGAAAACTTCAATGATATCAAAGAGGGCGACAATTTGGAGGCATATGTCCTGAAGGAAGTCAAAAGAGATTAGAGGTGTGACAAATGAATGAAAAGAGAATAAACCGAATTTCTGAAGAGGTTAAAAAGGTTGTTTCCGAGCTGATCCAAAATGAGATCAAGGATCCCAGAATAAGCGGCATGCCAAGTGTTAACAAGGTAAGCGTGACCAAGGACCTTGGATTTGCAAAAATATATATATCGGTTTTGGGTAGCGAAGAGGATAAGGAAAGTACCATAGAGGGTCTTCAAAGCGCCAAGGGCTTTGTAAGAAAAGAGATTGGAAACAGAATAAATTTAAGGCATGTACCGGAGCCGATATTCATGCTTGATGAAAGCATAGAGCAGGCACTTTATATGTCGAAGCTAATAGAGGAAGTCAACAGAGACTCAAAGGAGGACTCTGATGCTAAAAAAGAGTGATCTCGATGTCCTGAAAGCGGATATAGAGTCCAGTGAAAGGATAGCCATTGTCTCCCACAAGAATCCGGATGGAGACAACTTGGGCTCCCTTTTGGCTGCCGGCTTATCAATTGAAAAAATGGGCAAGAGGGTACTGTTTGTTGAGTCAGACATGATACCGGAAGAGTATACATTTCTTCCAGGAATCGAAAGACTTAAACCAGCTGACCCTGATCTGGAGACTATTGACCTTTTACTGGTTTTGGACAGCAGTGACCCTGACAGGCTGGGAGAGAACAAGATTCTGCTTGACAAGTCAAGCAAAGTGGTAAACATTGACCACCATATAAGCAACACGGAGTTCGGTGATATCAATATTCTATTGCCTGAACTTTCGTCTACTGGGGAGATTTTGCTAGAGTTGTTGAGCCAGATGAACTTACCCATTGATCGTGAGATCGCTTCTCTGATCTATGTAGCCATGAGTACTGATACAGGTAGGTTTACTTACCAGGGAGTAACTGGCAGAACCCATGAAAATGTTGCTAAACTATATGGTTATGGAATAGATGCCTACGAAATTAACACAAGTCTCTATCAAAGAAGAAGCCTCAGGAGGACAAAGCTGTTTATAAAGGCAATTTCCGGGATGGAGCTTTACAATGATGAGAGAATTGGTGTGGTTAGGGTTACAAGATCAATGCTTGAAGAAACAGGCACATCAATGGACGATACAGAGGGTATTGTTGAGTTCATACGGGATACTGATTCCATTGAGGCGGCATGTCTACTAAAGGAAATTGATGAAAAAGAAGTTAAAATAAGCATGAGAACAAAGAACATTGTTGATGCAAACAAGGTTTGCGGCAGTTTCAACGGTGGAGGCCACAGCAGGGCATCAGGTGCCACTGTGGAGGATACCATCGAAAATGTACAAAAGAGATTGATAGACGAGATAAACAAGTATCTATAGAGAAGCAGGGTGAGTGGATGGATGGAATAATCAATTTTTTCAAACCGGCTGGCATGACTTCCCATGATGCAGTAGCATATTTCAGGAGACTCTTGGGAACTAGGAAGGTGGGCCATACTGGAACTTTGGACCCCATGGCTACAGGAGTTCTGCCAATTTGCATAGGCAAAGGCACCAAGGTATCCGAATATCTGCTTGGAGTAGATAAGGAATATATTGCGGAGCTAACCCTGGGAACTTCTTCTGATACCCAGGATAGTACAGGTACGGTTGTAAACTCTTCAGACAAGATTGTGTCAAAAGAGCAAATCGAGGATGCCTTCGACTCATTCAGAGGTGAGATAGACCAGATACCTCCAATGTATTCCGCAAAGAAAATTGGTGGTAAGAAATTATATGAGCTAGCCCGTGAAGGGATAGAGGTGGAGAGGAAATCCAGAAGGATTAATATCAAGGAAATCAAGATTCTTCAAAACCGGGATAATAGAAGAGTAACTTTCTACACCAGGTGTTCAAAGGGAACCTATATCAGATCAATTTGTAACGACATAGGAGAGATGCTTGGGACATATGGTCACATGTCATATCTTTTGAGGGTAGGGGTTGGTGCTTTCACCATAGAGGATTCCTACGGTATGGACACTCTTGATAAGATGGACAAGGATACCCTGAATAAAATAATTCAGCCAATTGACAATGCCATTATGTTTATGGGAAGCATAAATCTTGAGGACAGCTACTATAAGCCTTTGACCAATGGAGTGAGGGTTGAGCTGAGTGGAGAGTTGAGTTTGGCATCTAACAAGTTGTACAGGGTATATGTTTCAGATAAGTTCATTGGTATTGGGAAAATCATTGGAGAAAATGACAGAAAAACACTTAAAATGGAAAAAGTACTGATCAGGTGAGAAAATGGAAATTATAAGGATTGATAATACAAATGAGAAAAGGTTTCAGACTTCACTTGCTTTGGGTAATTTTGATGGTGTGCACATAGGTCATCAGAAGCTGATAAAGTCTATGATAGATACAGCAAAAAAGTCTAAGCTGCATCCTTCCATGATGATATTTGAAAACCACACCAAGTCATTTGTATTTAAAAATGGGCCCAGGCTCATAAATAGCAATGCACAAAAAAATAGATTTCTGGAAAAGCTCGGAGTAAAGACTCTTTATACTATGAAGTTTGATGATGAAATCATGAAACTAAGCCCACAGGAGTTCGTGGAAACCATATTGTATGGAAGACTTAACTGCAGGGCAATTACAGTTGGGCCTGATTACAGATTTGGATACAAGGCTAAGGGAGATGTTGATCTTTTGATATCTCTTGGAAGGAATCTGGGAATAAAGACAGAAATCATTCAACCTGTCTACCATGAGGGGATACTGGTAAGCAGTACCCGAGTTAGGGATCATTTGACAGACGGGGAGATAGTTGAAGCTAATAGATTGCTGGGTAGACCCTTCAGTGTAATTGGGGAGGTGATTCACGGCAAGGGATTAGGCAAAAAGCTTGGAGTTCCAACTGCCAACATAAGACCCATGGACAAGTATGTGATACCAAAGAAGGGTATTTACATGACCTATACCACAATAGATGGTAAGACCTATCCAAGTGCGACAAATATCGGAATCAATCCGACATTTGATGAGGTGGACCTTAAAATAGAAAATCATATCATTGGATTTGATGATGAGATCTATGGAAAGGAAATTGAGATATTCTTCATTGAATATATAAGACCTGAAAAGAAATTTGAATCGGTTGAGGATCTCAAGAGGAGAATGCATGAGGATATTAGCTATATTAAACAAAAATCCAATTTACATTTATAGCAAAGTATGTTAAACTTTAAATGTTAAGGATTACCTTTGGCAATGCTTGTCGTTCCTCGGCGCCTGCATGGCTGATGGTGGACTAAAAAATTATTTGGAGGTGCAAAAATGTTAACAAGAGAAGAAAAAGACAACATTATCGAAGAGTATAAAATGCACGAGGGTGACACTGGATCACCAGAAGTTCAGGTTGCATTGCTTACTCACAGAATCAATTCTGTAAACGAGCATTTACAATCACACAAGAAAGACCATCACTCAAGAAGAGGTCTTCTAAAAATGGTTGGTCAGAGAAGGAACCTACTAAGATATTTACAGAATAAGGATATTGAAAGATATCGTTCTTTAATTGAAAAGCTTGGCATCAGAGGTTAATTAGAGCGGGACTTCCCGCTCTATTAGTTTATTAGACTATATAGTTCGACACACAAATCAAGAACTTACAAGGAGGTAATTTATGGAAAAAAAATTCCACTACACCTTGGCAGGAAGAGAATTGACCATAACTACTGGGAAAGTGGCTGAACAAGCTAGCGGAGCATGTTTGGTACAATACGGTGATACCGTTACAGTGGTAACAGCGACTCAATCAAAGAAACCAAAAGAAGGTTTGGATTTCTTCCCGCTTAGCTGTGATTATGAAGAAAAGTTGTATTCAGTTGGGAAAATACCAGGTGGATTCATCAAAAGAGAAGGTAGACCCAGTGAAAAGGCAATATTGACTTCAAGACTTATTGATAGACCCATAAGACCTTTGTTTCCCGATGGTTTCAGAAATGAAGTTCAGGTTGTTGCAACGGTGCTTTCAGTAGACCAGGATAGCAGCCCTGAAATTGCTGCCATGATTGGTTCATCAATCGCATTGTCAATATCAGATATCCCATTCGATGGACCCACTGCTTCAGTAAATGTTGGATTGGTTGATGGAGAAATAATCATAAACCCAGATAGCAAGCAGAGAGAGATTTCTGAGCTGGATCTGGTTGTATCCGGAACCAAGGATGCTATTATGATGGTGGAGGCAGGAGCCAAGTTTGTAA
>Ga0194136_1000068_pt1 | contig 64661 bp, 66 predicted proteins | sample TARM_MetaG_T3A_1_FD_134023 | JGI IMG/M metagenome (GOLD analysis project Ga0194136, IMG submission 134023) | Freshwater microbial communities from Pennsylvania, USA, analyzing microbe dynamics in response to fracking - TARM_MetaG_T3A_14 (version 2) | ecosystem: Environmental > Aquatic >...
GGCCGTGCATATCTACAACCACGAACGGCCTCATCTGGCCTTGAAATACAAAACGCCCGATGCGGTGCATCGGGCGCTCGCTGACTGAGCACTGTGTCAACCTATGGCAGGACTTGACAGCGTTGCTATCGCGCCTTACTTGAGCATGCGACGACGCAGCAGCCAGAGACACAGCAGCAGGGCGCCGACGGCGTACAGGAGCAGCACGCCAAGGTGTAGCGGGATGTTGTCGGGCGTGCGGCCCAGCATCAGCGGGCGGATCAGGTCCACCGCGTGAGGCAGTGGCAGTACGCTCGTCGCCGCGCGCACAGGCGCTGGCAATTGCGACAGCGGGAAGAACACGCCCGAGAGCAGCATCATCGGCGTGATCACCAGCGTCTGGTAGAACATGAAGAAGTCGTAGTTGGGCGCAAGCGCCGTCATGTTCATCGCCAGGCAGGCAAAGGTGAAGCCGGTCAGCACGATGACGGGCAGGGCAAGCAGCGCCTGCGGCATCGATGCATAGCCGAGCGCGCCCGCGACGAGCATGATGGCCAGGCCGGAGAGCACCGACTTGCTGGCCGCCCAGAACAGCTCGCCGAGGACCACGTCGCCCAGGCTCAGAGGCGCGTACAGAATCGCCTCCCACGTACGTTGCACATGCATGCGCGAAAACGCGGAATACATCGCCTCGAAGCTGGCTGACATCATCGTGCTGGACGCCACGGTGCCGGCCGCCAGGAATGCGATATACGACACGCCGTCAACGCGCCCGACCAGCAGGCCCAGGCCGAGCCCCAGCCCGAACAGGTAGATCATCGGGTCGGCCAGGTTGCCGGCCATCGACGGAATGGCCAGCTTGCGCCACACCATGAAGTTGCGCAGCCAGACGTACTGCCAGTTGCGGAAGTTGAGCGGCAGCAGCGGCTGCGGAAAGGCCTGTTTTTGCGTGGGAGTGAGTGCGGTTTCAGTGGGCATGTGCGGTTCTCTCAGTCACGCATTTCGCGGCCGGTCAGGCGCAGGAACACATCTTCGAGATTGGCCGGGCGATGCAGATAGCGCAGGCCGGGCATGGTGTGGGTTTCTGCCTGCGTGCGCAGTGCGGCTACCAGCGGCTGCGGATCGCGTGCGTAGCAGAAGAGCGTCTCCCCACTGATTTCCACGCGGTCGGCCAGCGGTGTGAGCAGCGTGCGAAGGGCGTTGAGATCGTCGCCGTAGACTTCAACCACGTCGCAGCCAATTTCGCGTGCGATGAGTTCCTGCGGCTTGCCTTGAGCGATCTTGCGACCGTTGTCGATCACGCAGAGTTCATCGCACAGGCGCTCGGCTTCTTCCATGAAATGCGTGGTCAGCAAGATGGTTTTGCCGGCGGCGAGCAACGAGCGCAGGCGCTCCCAGATCAGGTGCCGCGCTTGCGGGTCGAGGCCTGTGGTGGGCTCGTCCATGACGAGGATGTCGGGATCGTTGATCAGCGCGCGCGCGACTGTCAGCCGCCGCTTCATTCCGCCTGAGAGCGCGCGCACGGGTGCATCGGCTTTCTGTTCGAGCCGCGCAAATTCCAGCAGGGTGGGAATGCGCTCGCGAATGGTCGCTGCCGACAGGCCAAAGTAGCGCCCGAAGATGCGCAGGTTTTCCGAGACGGAGAAATCGGGGTCCAGATTGTCGAACTGCGGCACCACGCCCACGCGCATGCGTGCACGGTGCGCGGCTTCGGGGACGGGCTCGTCGCACAGTCGCAGGCTGCCCGCATCGGGCATCGTCATGCCGAGCAGCATGCGCAGCGTGGTGGTCTTGCCGGCGCCGTTGGGGCCCAGCAGGCCGAAGCACTGGCCGCGCCGAACGTGGAAACTGAGGTTGTCGACGACAGTCTGGTCACCGTAACGTTTGCGCAGGCCTTCGACGCTCAGGATCGGTGTGCTGCTCACGCCAAAACCCTCTTGCTCGTATCGCACATTGCCTCCGTTGCAAAACGCCGATTATGCGCCGGCATTCGCATAGGCGTATGAGGGGAATGTGCGATGGCATGGCGCCGCTCTCAGCCAACAAAAAGGGCCAGGCGTCATCGCCTGACCCGTGCCTGCAGCGCACATGCGGCGCGCGGGATTTATTTCGTCACTGCGTTACCGACCACACCACCCAGTGCGGCCCCGCCCAGCGTAGCGCCCGGACCACCCCAGATGGCCGCCCCGGCGACACCACCTGCGGCTGCGCCCAACGCGGTATTGCGCTGCTTTGGCGTCATGTCCGCGCATCCGCTGACGGATGCCAGTGCGGCCGCCAGAATCAAGGATACGAAGGCACGCATAACCAACTCCTTTTGTCGTTTGTGTCCCTCTATTGAAGGTCTTGCGCGCCGTTATGTGCAGGTGACGTTGCCTGAAAGGCGTGTCAGCCAATTCCCACAGTTCCGGCGCCGCTTCCGGCAGCAAAGTTCCCGCCGATCATCAGGCCTTGGCGGGCTTCTGCTGGCGCTCGTATTTGAACTCCGGCAGCGCCTTGATGGCATCCTTGGTGGCGCCAGGCAGCACGATCTTGCCCTGGTCGTATTTGAACTGGTTCACAGGGATGGCGACGTCGTGGCGCCCCACGCCAACAAAGCCGCCCGCTCCGACGATCGCAAACGAGACGGCGTTCTCCGGCGTCACGATCAGGTCCTGCACACTGCCGACCTTCTCGTTGGCTTCGTTATAGATGGTCTTGCCCAGCACTTGTTTCTTCACACTCACGCCCTTGATGACCGCGTCCAGTTCGGTCACGGATACACCGAGTGCAGCGTGGCCCGCGACTTGCGAGAAAGCCTGCGGCGCGGCAGCAATGGAAGCGGTGGCGATCAGGGCAGCAGCGAGACGTTTCATCGTGACTCCATGGTCTGGTGAAAGATGCGCTCGACTCTACCGTGCACATGGCCGCCGGCGCAGGCGAGTGCGTCCGATATGCCTGTAGGACAAACGGGTGATGTCACGGAAATCGGTTCCGCACGCAACTACACTGAAACGCTCGGCACATTGTGGCCGTAATCATCGACCTCACCAGGGAGCAACCGACATGATGACTTTGGAGCAACTCGGCGTTCTGCAGCGATCACAACTCGAAATCTGGATGGCTGTCACTGACGAAGCGGTGAGCGGTGTCAATCGCCTGATCGGGCTCAATCTGCAGGCCATCAAGGCGGGGCTCGGCGAGACGGAGCACTGCCTGCACGAAGCCGTTGGCGCGCAAGACGCGGGCGAATGGTGGAACGCTCAAGCGCGCTATCTGCAACCCGCTGGGGAACGCGTCTCAGGCTACACGCGCAACTTTGTTGAAATTGGTGTGGAGACGCAAAACGGAATCGCTCGTGCGTTGCAGCGCCATGGTGACGAAGTCCGCCGCCAATGGGGTTTCGTTGCGGAAAATTTTGTGGACGCCGCGCCTCCTGGAGCCGAGGCGGCGGTGAATTTCTTCAAAGCATCTGTCGGCCTGGAAGTGGCAGCGGCCGAGGCGGCTGAAGAGGCCGGCGCGAGCCGAATCCTCATGCCAAGTGACGTGGGCGCCCTGGACACCACGACACGCTGAAGCTCCTCTGTCCGGGTGAGATGCGTCGGCGTGTGCCGACAGTCATTTCGGTACAGTCCTACAAAACGGTACGGGCGGAGATCGACATTCCGCCCGTGCGCGTCTCTCTACACTTCCTACATGCCTATCAACCATGTAGGAGGTCGTCATGTCCTATCTCGTTGCGTGGCTCTTGGGTGTTCCCGCGCTTGTGTTGCTGGTGATCTGGCTGTTCGTGCATTAACGCGCAGCTTCGCTTACCCCCATACAACCCGGAGGACACATGACTTTCCGAGACGACTGCAAAATCGAGGTATCTGCCTATGAACTCTCGCCGCAAGTGTGGCGCGCCGAAGTGAGCATCCTTCGCGTCAGCAACGGTGAGACCCTGTTAGCCCGTACAACCGTGCGCGAATCGGCGAACACGTATCGGAGCGCCGCCAGCGCCCTGGAAGCCGCGCGAGCGTATGCCGAAGCGATGATCGCCTCCGGTGAGTTCGACTGCAGCCCCGCGCTGAACTGACGGGGGAGCGTCGTGTGCGGTGTGGCGTTACGTTCTGTTACTAATTCGCCAGCGCCGTATCACCTGTGTCAGCGGCCCTGAATACAATACAAATACCGTATTCAGCGCCGGCTACGGATTTGTCCGGCGCTCTCGCTGCAGGTGATGAACATGATTCGACGCAATGTGCTGTGGATTGCAAGTGCAGCCGCACTGGCAGTGCTGGCCGTGCCGCAGATGGCGTCGGCGCACGTGAGCGTCGGCATCGGGTTTGGGGTGCCCGTGGCTCCGGTGTATGTGGCACCCGCGCCGGTGTATTACCCACCGCCGCCGGTTTATTACGCGCCGCCGCCACCTCCGGTGTACTACGCCCCGGCGCCCGTGTATTACGGTCCGCCCGCTTATGGCCCGGCACCGGTTGTGGTTGGCGCTGGCTGGTACCGTTGGGGACCGCGCTATCGCTGGTATGACGGCCGTCACTGGGGCCACTGGCGGTAAGCGGCATGCCTGCCAAGAGAAAGGCTCCTTCGGGAGCTTTTTTCTTTGGCGGTACGTCTACGCCGTGGCACGGCATCTGCGTCTGTCTGGATGACGGGTACGCGTGCAACCAGCCCCGTGACAAAGCACCGCGGTGCAGAACTGGTGGCTCGCTTGCCTGGTCGCTATGACGTCCGCGTGAACAACGTGGACACGTGTGCCGCAGCGGTGCACGTCATATTCGCAGTGTCATGACCGAAGGAGCCCTCATGCAAATCACCACGCAACGCTTTCCAACGCGCACCCTGGTTGCAGCCGCAAGCGGCTTGACGCTGGCGCTAAGCGCGGCGGTCGCGCACGCCGGCTCGATCGATCCGTATCAGCCCGCCCACAAGGTGAGCCGCGCCGATCCCTATACCGACGGTGCCAAGGTAAGCCGCACAGACCCCTATACCGACGGCGCCAAGATGGGGCGTGCCGATCCATATACGGACGGCGCCTGCTCGGACCGTCAACCGTAAAGGGTCGGCGGCAGAATCGCTGCCGCATCGCAACATCAAGCCCGGGCGATACCCGGGCTTTTTCTTTGCGCATCTTTCTGGCGCACGCCGCGGGTTAAGGTTGGCTGCGCTGGGGCGCAGCAAACGCAGGCGTACCACGCAGGCGGAACGATACTCAACGATACTGAAAAGCAGGAATGTATCGGCTCTTTTGCGTCTTTAGTGCAGGATCATGCGGTGGGAGCGATCGTTACCGATGGCATACTTTTGCCTGATACGGGCTTTACGCAGACTTTGCGCCTTTGCACTACAACCACCAAGGAGAACGCCATGAAAACGAAACCGTGCCTGTGCCAGGACGATGTCACCAAGATCCTTGACGCTGCCGAGAAAGAAGCGCGCGCGCACCAATGGAACGTGACGATTGCCGTGGTGGACGACGGCGGGCATCTGATGGGCCTGCGCCGCATGGACGGCTGCGCCACCATCTCGGCGTACATCGCCCCGGAAAAGGCGCGTACGGCAGCGCTCGGTCGTCGCGAGTCGAAAATCTACGAAGACATCATCAACAATGGTCGCATCTCGTTCCTGTCGGCGCCGCATCTGCAGGGCATGCTCGAGGGTGGTGTGTCGGTGATGGTGGAAGGCGCGTGTGCCGGTGCAGTGGGCGTGTCAGGCGTGAAGTCGACCGAGGATGTCGTGATCGCCAAGGCGGGCATTGCCGCGCTGCACGTGATTTGCTGATCTGCAGTCACGCAAGACTAACCAACAAAGGGAAGGGCGCGGCAGCAGTCGCGCCCTTTTCTTTGGGCGTGCACGATGCTGGCAAAGAAAGGCGTGGCTGGCGTTCGTCCGGCAATGCGAAATGACGAGGACTGGCTACGGCCGAATGTCTCCTGAGAGAGACGTCCCCACAAAGCCGTGCGTGCTGCGGTGTTACTTGGTCAGGATCAACTTGCCGAAGCGCGTCACGCGGAGCGTGTAGACCGCGCCGTTGTGACGGATCGCCACCGCGTTCTGGCCGGCAAAGAGTTGTTCGGAAGTCATCATCCGCGTGTCGCCGATGGCGGTGGGAATGTCGCGAACAGCTTCGGATGCAGTCGATGCGGTAGACGTTGCGGACGCGGCATTCAGATCAGCGGGGCGCTTGCGGGCCACGATGACATGGCGACGGCGGCTCACGGTACGTCCTGCGTCTTGGTGTTCGGAAGCGTTCATGGCGATGTCCTGGCGGGCGGAAACATGGGCTGAGACGTAGGCTGGCAAAGGGTTTCCAGCGAATGCCAAATATATTAAATGAGAATCGTTATCATTACAAGCGCTGACTGACGATGTGCTGATCCATGCCTGAAAAAACAAAACCGGGCGCGAGGCCCGGTCGTGTAGACGTGCTGTGAGTCAGCCGTGCCGCGACGCCGGACGTTCTGCGAGAACGGCGGTCGGGCAGCGTGGTGATGCCGCCTTAGTGCTGCGGCTCTGTTACAAAGCCGATGCGCGAGAGGCCGCCGCGCTGGATGGACGCCATGACCTGCGCCACGCGCTCGTAGCGCACGTTGCGGTCTGCGCGCAAGTGCATCTCAGGTTGCGGCTGCTGTTGCGCGGCCTGCGCGATGTCGGCTTGCAGCGTGGCCTCGTCGACCGGCTGGTTGTTCCAGAACACCTGGCCTTCTGCGTTGATCTCGACGTTCACGCTTTGTGGCTTGGCGTCGTCGGGTTTGTTGGACGCGCGCGGCAGGTCGATCTTCACCGCGTGGTTGATCACCGGAATGGTGATGATGAAGATGATCAGCAGCACCAGCATGACGTCGACCAGCGGCGTCATGTTGATCTCGCTCATCACCTCGTCATCGTTGTCGAAAGATCCGAAGGACATGGTCTCTCCTTACTGCTGCTTGACAGCAGTCAGGCGCACGCCGGCGTCATCACGCGAGGCGCCCGGGCGCAGGCGCGCACCGGTCACGAAGTAGGCGTGCAGGTCGTGCGCAAAGCGGTTCAGCTTGGCGATGATGGCCTTGTTGCCCCGCGTGAGGGCGTTGTAGCCGAGCACCGCCGGAATGGCCACAGCCAGGCCGAAGGCCGTCATGATGAGCGATTCGCCCACGGGGCCGGCCACCTTGTCGATGGTCGGCACGCCCACTGCGCCGATACCGAGCAGGGCGTGATAGATGCCCCACACCGTGCCGAACAGACCGACGAACGGTGCGGTCGAGCCGACCGATGCCAGCACGGCCAAGCCCGATTGCATTTGCCCCACGGCCTCATCGATGGCGCTCTTGAGCGAGCGGGTGATCCAGTCGGAAATGTCCATCACATCATGCAGCTGCGGTTGGCTGGCGCGGTGATGCTGCGCCGCTTCCCGGCCCGTTTGTGCGAGCGTGTGGAAAGGGTTGTCCTTGGGCGAGCCGAGCGTCTGTATGGCGTGATCGAAATCATCCGAGTGCCAGAAACGCTTTTCAGCGCCTTGTGCCATCGACTTCAGACGCACGATGTCCCACGCCTTGGTGAAGATGACGATCCACGAGGCGAGCGACATGATGAGCAGCAGAATCGCCGTCGCGCGGGTGACGACGTCGCCTTGTGTCCAGAGGTGGGAAAGACCGAGTTCCTGCATGATGAATATCCTGAATTGAGCGAGAGGCTAAGCGAAAAGCGGAATCGAATTAGTTGTCGAGCTTGAAGACGAACGGCTTGCTGGCCACCACGGGCACGGCGCGGCCGTTCTGCTTGTACGGGCTGCACTTGATGGCGCGCGCGGCATCGGCGGCAGCGCGGTCCAGGCGAGGCGAGCCGGACGACGACGTGACCGCAACATTGGTGACCTCACCGGCCGTGCCGATGGAAATCTTGACCATGGCGCGGCCTTCCTCGCCCATTTTCTGCGACATGCTGGGATAGACGAGCGGCGGCTCGCTGCACTGGATGTCGTTGATGCCGACGCTGATCGGACCGGACGAAACGGGGGCCGGCGCGGGCGCTTGTTCAGGGGCCGGTGCCGGCGGTGCGGGCGGTGCGGCGGGCACCACGGGGGCGTTGTCCGATGGCGGGAGCATGGGCGTCGGCATCGGCATCGGCATGGGCTTGGGTTGCGCGACCGGCCTGACGATGTTGACAGGCTTGGGCGCCTCTTGCTTGACCGGCTGCTGCTTGGGCGGCTCCGGCTGCTTGATCGGCTCAGGCGCGGCCGGAATGATGTGCGCCTGGATTTCCAGCGGTTCTTCGACAGTCGGGCGCGGTGCGATCAGGCCAAGCTGAATCAGCATCAGCACGCCCGCGTGCATCAACAGCACGACGACGAGAATCTTGAGAGTACGAGGGTGAATCATCAACGACCGGGAATCGAAAGCAGAAAAAGGAATGCGATGCGATGGTGGTGGGATGACCAACGAAAGCGGCGCAGCGTCAGCGCTTGCCGAAGACGATCAGTGAAATCCCAATGCTGATGAGCAGACTCAGGAGCAATTCCATGGCGCCTAGCGTTGAAGCCGGCGGGGTCGTCGCCAGCGTGACAGGTATTGTAGGCCTGCAACTGCAACAGTGTTGCGACAACCGAGCAAGGTTTGTGTTCAGCCAACTGTGTCGATAGGCGAAGTATAAACGATAATGATTCCTATTTGCGTGAAAATCCCCTGTCTTTCGTGGGGTAGGAATCACGTCCAGACGACTGATGGCATGAAACTACCTGTGCGGGCGGTTGGCGATTCCGGGAGCGGTTGGCTCGCAACTTGCAAAGACACGGGTCCTCCCGGGGTACGCTGTGTGTGCAAACGCGCTAGGATGAAAGGCATTCAAACACGGTGACCGGCCGGCCAACCGTGAAACGGGGAAGAAGGGGGCGACCATGGATGAAGCCAACCTCAACATGGACGACGCTGAAGACGATGGCACGTTCGTCCCCACGGGCGGCAGGCAGCCGCAGGCGCTGCTGTTGTCCTCGCTCGATTCCATGTGCGCACAGTTTGCGTTGCGCACGGTCTGCACGATGGGACTGCGCTTCAACCTGCGCACCAATATCAACGACATCCTCACCGTTTGCGCGCCGGAGCTGATCTGGCCCGTCACGGTCATCCAGCGCCTGCAGCGCTTTTTGTCTGCGCGCTGCGCCGACATGCCGGGCTGGCGCGCTGTCGGCAAGCTCGACCTGCCCACCTTCATGGACCGCCACGGCCAGTGGAGCAGCGCCTTCGATGAAAGCTCGCTGTTCTATTACCTGGACGAGTACGTCAAGCATCACGCCAAGGACATGTTCACGGTGTTCGGCGCGTCGTGCGATGCGCTGGGCGAGCGGCTCGCCAGCGAGCGCGTCCTGCTGGTCAGCAACATCGACATGCTGGCCCGTGTGCTGGGCCTGCCACCACACGAACGCGCGCTGCTGCTGTTTGCGTCCCTGGTGAAGTACAAGCGCGACCTGCGCGCGGTGATGGTCGACTGCAAGGTCGCGCACAGCCAGGAAGCGTTCCAGTTGCTCGCGAGCCTGGCGGGGGCCAGCACGGCCGAAGTTGCTGCGTCATTGCGGCCAGGTTCGCGGCTGGAGACGCTGGGGCTGATCGAGCCGCCGCTGCCCGAAAACAGCGTCACCGACCTGGGCGATCTGATGCGTATCTCCGACCGCCTCCTGCACGTGCTGCTGGGCGACTACGCCTGCGAGGCCGACATGATGGCCGTCTTCACGCGCCCCGCGCCGTCGACCACGCTGTCGCAGTCCGACTATCCGCATGTGGAAACCGATGCGCGCTACCTTACGGCGCTGTTGGAGAACGCCTCGCAGCAGCGCGCGGCCGGCGTGAACATCCTGCTGTATGGCGCGCCTGGCACTGGCAAGACGGAACTGGCCCGCGTGCTGGCGCGCGACGCTGGCTGCGAACTGTACGAGGTGGATTGCCTCGACAAGGACGGCAACAGCCTCACGGGCAAAGACCGCTATCGCTCGCTGCAGGTGTCGCAGGCGTTCCTGCGCGGGCGGCCCGGCGCGGTGCTGCTGTTCGACGAGGTGGAAGACGTCTTCCCCGGCCCGACGCGCGAGCTGATGAGCCTCTTTGGCCACGAAGAGCCGCGTGGCTCCGTCAACGGCAAGGCGTGGGTGAACCAGACGCTGGAGCAGAACCCGGTGCCGGTGATCTGGGTGTCGAATTCCATCCGCCAGATCGACCCGGCGTATCTGCGCCGATTCCAGTTCCACCTCGAGCTGAAGGTGCCGCCGCCGACGGTGCGCGAAAGCATCATCCGCAAGCATCTGGAAGGGCTGGAGGTGTCGGACGCATTCATGGCCAAGCTGGCGGCGCGCAAGACCCTCACGCCCGCGCAGATCGATTCTGCCGCACGCTTTGCGCGCCTGACGCAGCCGGCAATGGAAGAGCCTGCCGAATCCCTGATCGAGCGTCAGCTCGACCACGCAGACCAGGCGATGGGTTTGCGGCCGGAGGTGCAAGCGCACCGCGTCGTGACCGAATACAAGCTGGACTATCTGAACCTTGAGACACGGTTTTCCGTCGAGCGCATCATCGAGGCGCTGCGCGCGCGGCGACGCGGCACATTGTGTTTCTATGGGCCGCCGGGTACGGGCAAGACGGTGCTGGCCGAGCATATCGCGGCGCAGCTCGACATGCCGTTGCTGATTCGCCGCGCGTCCGACTTGATGAGCAAGTACGTCGGCGAAACCGAGCAGCAGATCGCGGCGATGTTCTCGCGCGCCGAAGAGGAACGCGCACTGCTGCTGCTCGACGAGGCGGACAGCTTCATGCAGAGCCGCCAGGGCGCTGTGCGCAATTACGAGGTGTCGGAAGTCAACGAGATGCTGCAGGGCATGGAGCGCTTTGACGGCATCTTCATCTGCACGACCAATTTGTTTGATCGGATTGATGAGGCGGCGCTGCGGCGGTTTGCATTCAAGATCCGCTTCAAGCCGCTGGTGCGTGCGCAGCGCGAGCAGATGTTCATTGCCGAGGCGCTGGGGGGCAAGGCGGAGGCACTCAAGCCTGTGTGGCGCGAGATGTTGGCGTCTCTCGACATGCTCACGCCGGGCGACTTTGCGGTGGTCAAGCAGCAGTCTGTGCTGCTGGGCGAGACGCTTGAACCCGAAGCTTTCCTTGCACAATTGCGGCAGGAGCATTCCATCAAGCCGGAACTGCGCGAGCGGCGCTCCATTGGATTCACACCGCGCTGACGCTTAATACATATCAAGCGCATGCAGCCGCGTCTGCGCTAACCTGGTCGGTTGGACAGATCTTCAGCCGCCCCGATGCCAACCGCCCCCACGCTGTTCTACGAACGCATGCCGCCCGCCGGCGTGGTGTTCGGCTGCCTGCTGCCAGTGCCGTGGGTGGGCGCGGCTGATGGTCTCCTGCTGGCGCTGGGCCCGTCTGCGGGTTTGCCCGACCGATTTGCTCCGCTATCGCTCGCGCTGGTTCACGCCTTGGTCGTGGGCATGTTATTGCCGGCGATGCTTGGTGCGCTATTTCAATTGCTTCCCGTGGTGGCCGGTGTGCCTGCGCGCGGCGCGGAATGGGTGTCGCCTTGGGTTGCGCTCTCATGCGTGGCAACGGCATCTGCGCTTGCAACGGGTTTCCTGGGCGCGGACCATCGCGCGTTCGTGCTGGCTGCTTGGTTGGGTGCGCCGCTGTTGGCGGTCCCTGCTGCGTTGATCATCCTTGCTGGCATGCGCGTGGGGCAGACACGCGCAACGCATGCGACGGTGCGGACACTGCGCCGCATCGGCTGGCCCTTGTTGGTCACGCTGGCGAGCGGCGCAACGCTTGGCACGGCATTGGCTAGCGGATGGTTTGCGCCATCGCCCGTGCTGTTGAACCTGCATGTCGGTTGGGGCCTCGGCGGCTGGCTGGCAACGTTGGTCGCGGGCGTGGCGTCGACGGTGTTGCCGATGTTCTGGCAGACGCGGCGTCTACCTGAGCCTTGGCATCGGCTGATGCCGTGGTGGCTGTGGGCGCCACTGGTCGTTGGCAGTCTATGCAGCGGTGTGGGCGATGCGGTGTTCTGGCAGACATGGGGATGGCTCGCCCTGGCAGCGCTGGCGCTGGTGGGCGTGCGTGCAGTGTGCAGCGCGCGTCGTCGGCACGATCCGGGCTGGCGGTTGTGGCTGGCCGCTGCCGTCGCCTGGCTCGTGGTTGCCATGTTGGGGCTGACCGCATCCTGGCTGCCGTCAGACTGGCCCATCGCATGGGAGATCGGCGCGCTGGCCGTCGTGGGCGGTGGCGTGCTGCCAGTCAACGCGATGCTTGGCAAGATCATCCCGTTCATGATCTGGATGCACCTGCGCAGGCGGGTGCCGCGGCATGTGCGGCTGCCGGCCATGCAAACGTTGATCGGTGAGCGGCAACAGCATTGGCATGCTCGCCTGCTGCTGTTCGTGTTGCTGGCGTTGTTGCTGGTGCCGCTGCATCCTGAGCGGATGGCGATGGTCGCGGGCCTGCTGTTCGCGCTGGCGCACGTGTGGCTGGGTGCGATGCTGTGCCGAGCGCTGCTGACGTTTCGCCGTGTCTCGCGAGCGTTTGCGCCCGCTTGACGGAACGCAAAACCACATTGGCGGACAAGTCGCAGACTGGCCGCCATGACACAGAACGCTTCCCCCATTGAACTCGTGGCGCCCGCCGGCAGCCTGGCCGCGCTCAAGGCGGCCGTGGAGGCCGGGGCCGATACCGTCTACCTCGGCTTGAAGAATGCGACCAACGCGCGCAACTTCGCCGGCCTGAACTTTACCGAGAGCGACATCCGAGCCGGCGTCGAATTTGCGCATCGGAAAGGGCGCCAGGTGCTGTTTGCCATCAACACGTTTCCGCAGCCTGGCCGTGCCATCGAGTGGCACATGGCAATCGATGCTGCCTACATGCTGGGCGCCGATGCCGTGATCCTGGCCGACCCCGGGCTGATGGCCTATGCATGCGAGCGCTATCCCAACCTTCGGCTGCATCTATCCGTGCAGGGTTCGGCAACGCATGCCGACGCCATCGAGCTCATGCGTGAGCAGTTCGGCATCCACCGCGCCGTCCTGCCGCGCGTGCTGACCTTGACCGAAGTCGAACGTGTGATCCAGCAGACTTCGGTGCAGATCGAGGTATTCGGTTTTGGCAGCCTGTGCGTGATGGCTGAAGGTCGTTGCCTGCTGTCGTCGTATGCCACGGGGGATTCACCCAACAACAAGGGTGTGTGTTCGCCGGCGCACGCGGTGCGCTGGGTCGAGCGCGACGGCAGTCTGGATGCACGCCTGAACAACATCATGATCGACCAATACGCACCGGGCGAACCGGCTGGGTATCCGACGCTGTGCAAGGGGCGCTTCCTCGTCGACGGTGAGGTCGACCACGTGCTCGAAGAACCCACGAGCCTCAATGCGCTCAGCCTGTTGCCCAGGCTGCTCGCCATGGGTGTGTCGGCGATCAAGATCGAGGGGCGTCAGCGCAGTCCGGCGTACGTTGCGCAGGTGGTGGCCACATTGCGCGCCGCATTGGATGCTGCACAGGCGGACCCGGCGCGCTTCTCGGTCAAGCCCGATTGGCAGGCCGCACTCGTGCGCCACGCAGAAGGCGCGCACGTCACGCAAGGTGCGTTTGATCGGCCCTGGAAATAGAAGGCACATCATGTCTTACGAAATTTCGCTTGGTCCGCTGCTGTACTACTGGCCGCGGCTACAGACGTTCGACTTTTACGCAGAAGTGGCCGCTAGCCCTGTCGACATCGTCTATGTGGGCGAGACGGTTTGCAGCCGCCGCCACGAATTGCGCGCGGACGACTGGCTCGATATCGCCGCCATGCTGCGCGAGGCTGGCAAGTCGGTTGTGCTGTCGACGCGCACGCTCATCGAAACCAGTGCCGAGGCGCAGGCGTTGCGCAAGCAGTGTCAGCAGGACGTCTGGATGGTCGAAGCCGGCGAGCTTGGCGCCGTGCGGTTGCTGAACGGTCGGCCATTCGTTGCCGGGCCGCATTGCAACGCGTATCACGGCGCGACCCTGGCGTGGCTGGCTGGGCTGGGCGCGGTGCGTGCGGTCATGCCGCTGGAGATGAGCCAGGCCACACTGGCCGGCCTGATGCGCGAGAAGCCAGCCGAATTGGCGATCGAAGCGATGGTGTGGGGACGCTTGCCGCTGGCATTTTCCGCACGCTGCTTTACGGCGCGGCACTTTCGCCTCAACAAGGACGACTGCGGATTCCGCTGCATCGAGCATCCCGATGGCCTGGCGGTGCGCACGCGCGAAGGGCAGGAGTTTCTCGCCATCAACGGTATCCAGACGCAATCCGGGCAATGCCTCGACATTCTCGATCAGGCGCCCGCGCTGTCTGCGCTGGGTGTGAAGGTGTTGCGTGTCAGCCCGCAATCGCGCGGCACGCTGGACGCCGTGGCAGCACTGGATGCCCTGCGCCTGCGCCTGGGCCTGCCTGTGCGGGACGTGCAGCCGCCGGAGGGCATTGGGCGCTGCAATGGCTACTGGCATGGGCAGTCCGGCATTGAGTGGCTGGAGATGCCGCAATGACGCGCCTGCGCCCACCCGAAGTCTTCGTTCGCATGGCGCGCAGCCTACCGGTGCCGCTCACATCGTTCCCCTTTGTGATGGGGCTCGATCTCGCCCGCCGCCTGTCTTGGCTGACGCCGCCCCCGGAGTTGGACGGGCGGCGCTTTGCCATCACCGTGGAGGACCTGGGCTTGCGCGCCTGTTTTTGCTGCCGCGGTGGAGCGTTCCACATGTTTTCTGCGTCAAGCTCCGAACCTGAGCTGGAGTTGCGTGCAGGCATGGGCGATTTCGTTGCGCTCATTCGCGGCACTGCCGACGCGGACACGCTGTTCTTCCAGCGCCGCCTCAAGATTGCGGGGGACACGGAGCTTGGGCTGATTGTCAAGAACTGGCTCGATGCGGCCGCACGCCCGGCGTGGCTTGCACGCTGGCAATCGCGGTAGGGAGAGGGGCGCCATGTCATCACGCGCGTTGCCCCTCGTCTATGCCTGCTCGGGTTGTTCGAGCGTGGCGCAAGCGGCAAACCGCCTGGCCGTCGATTTGGACCGTGCAGGCAGGGCAGAGATGTCTTGTATCAGCGGTGTCGGCGGCGGTGTTCGCGCGCTCGTCAAGACAGCACGCAGCGGACGGCCTATTCTCGCGCTCGACGGTTGTGCACTGGCGTGCGTCAGGGCCTGTCTGGCAACGGTGGGCGTGGCACCGGACGTTCACCTCGTGCTCAACCAGTGCGGCGCCAAGAAGCGTTATCACGCTGATTGCAGCGACGATGAATTGAGTGCTGCCGCCGCGCTGGTGGATGATGCCGTCAACACGCTCAAGCATCGGCCCGACACCGCAGGCGATTGACCTGCGTCGAGCTTCTACTGCTATCCCGCCATGAGCTGACGCTGCAACGCCGTGGTGTTTTGGATCACGACCTCGCGGCCTTCCACGCGGATCAACCCGTCGCGAATCAACTGTCGCAGCGTGCGGGACAGCGTGGCCGGTGCCAGCCCGAGCTTGGACGCGACCAGACTCTTGCTGCATGGAAACCGCGTGCGATCAAACTTGCGCGGCAGCGAGAGCAAATACCCGATCAGCCGTTCATTGGCGCTTTGCAGGTTCACGGTTTCGATGTCGCACATCAGCGTGTGCAGGCGGGTGGACAGCCCCGTCAACATCTGCCGCGCCAGGCGCGGATGCACGTGGAGTGCATCGTCGACGGCGCGCTTACCGATCCAGACAAGCAGGCTGTCTTCCATGGCTTGCGCATCTGCCGCGTAGGGGCGGTTCAGAAACATGAAGGGCTCGCCAAAGCACTCGCCGGGCCCGAAGAACTCGATGACCTTGCATTGGCCGTGCGCCCCCGGCAATACAAGTTTGATCGCACCGACCACCACGACATAGAAGCCATCGGCGTGGTCGCCACGGCGAAACGCGAAGTCGTGCCGCGACACGCGCACTGCGTGGCTGTCGCGCGCGAGCAAGGCAATGTCATCGTCGTCGAAGTCCAGGAACAGCGGGCTGTGCTTGAGCAGATCGCCCACATTGAGGGGGTCTTGCATGGTGTCACCGGCAACAGAAAGAAGAAAAGCTGGCAGCCAATGCGCGCTGGGTGCCCTCGCTGGGCAGCGTGGTGGCCGGGGTTCCGGGGGCACTTCGGTAGGCTTGTAGTGCGTAGTGTTTCACGCCGCGCCGGCTGAGGTTTTGCGCCAGCGCAAGAAGTTGCGGTTCCGGCAACCAGTCGGGGTGCCATGTGGTGCGGCATTCGAATGCGCCGCCGTTCTGCAGCAGAAGATCCAGGCACGCATCGACCGGCGCTGCGCTGCCGCGGCGGCCCGTGAGCGCGTCGTAGTGCGGTGCGCTGGTCTTGATGTCGAGCCCCACCCAGTCCAGCTGCGGCAGTACGTCGGTCAGGCGCGCCGGATAGATGCCGCCGGTGTGCAGGCCAATCTTGTAGCCGAGCGCCCGCACGTCGCGTATCAGTTGCGGCAGGTGCGGCTCGCTCAGCGGTTCACCGCCCGAGAAGACCACCGCATCGAGCAGGCCCGTGCGACGCTGCAGAAAGGCGAAGACGTCGTTCCAATCCAGCGTGCGTGTCCGGGTCTGCAAGTGCGGGTTGTGGCAGTAATGACAGCGCCACGGGCAGCCGGCCACGAACACCACCGCCGCAAGCTGCCCGGGCCAGTCGACGCTGGAAAAAGGTGCCAGGCCGCCGATGGCCGGCGGCGGGCAGTGTGGCGGCTCAGCGGGCGCGGTCTTCAACGAAGAAGCGGCGTTCACGGAATTCCCCTTGCTTGCCGATATTGAATGAGCTGACGGGCCGGTGATAGCCCATCACGCGGGTCCAGACTTCGCAGCGCGTGCGCTGGCTGTCGTCGAGTGCAACGGTGCGGTTGGTGGTTTGTGCAACGGTGGTCATACGGAGGCTCCTTCGTGATGGAGGTGGGTGGAAGAACCTGGGGTGCCGGCCGCTGTGCAGCCGCACTTGCCGTGGGGCTGCTGGGCCAGCAGATCTGCATCGCATTTCGGACAGAACGTGTGATGGCCGGACAGATAGCCGTGTTTCGGGCAGATCGAAAACGTCGGGGTGATGGTGATGTACGGCAGGCGGAAGTTGGCCAGCGCGCGGCGCACGAGTTCCTTGCATGCCTGCGGCGATGAGATCGCTTCGTTCATGTACAGGTGCAGGACCGTGCCGCCCGTGTACTTGCTCTGCAGTGCTTCCTGGCGCGCCAGCGCTTCAAACGGGTCGTCGGTGTAGCCGACGGGCAACTGGCTTGAGTTGGTGTAATACGGCTGCGCGGTCGTACCGGCCTGCAGGATGCCAGGCCAGCGCTTGCGGTCTTCGCGGGCGAAGCGGTAGGTGGTGCCCTCTGCGGGTGTGGCTTCGAGGTTGTACAGGTGCCCGGTCGCCTCCTGGAATTCCGTCATGCGCTGACGTACGTGGTCGAGCAGGCGCACCGCCATGGCATGGCCGAATGGCGTGGTGATGTCGTCGGCATCGTGTGTGAAGTTGCGCACCATTTCGTTGATGCCGTTCACGCCCAGCGTACTGAAGTGGTTGCGCAGCGTGCCCAGGTATCGGCGCGTGTATGGATACAGCCCCTGATCGATCAGCCGCTGCACGAACTTGCGCTTGACCTCCAGCACATCGCGGCCGAGGGCGAGCAGCGTGTCCAGCCGCGCCAGCAGCGCTGCCTCATCGCCCGCGTAGAGATACCCCAGTCGTGCGCAGTTGACGGTCACGACGCCGATGGACCCGGTCTGCTCAGCCGAGCCAAACAACCCGTTGCCGCGCTTGAGCAGTTCGCGCAGGTCAAGCTGCAGGCGGCAGCACATCGAGCGCACCATGTGCGGCTCCAGGTCGGAGTTGAGGAAGTTCTGAAAGTAGGGCAGCCCGTAGCGCGCCGTCATCTCGAACAGCAACGTGGTGTTTGGATGCTCCCAATCGAAGTCCGACGTGATGTTGTAGGTCGGTATTGGGAACGTGAACGCGCGGTCTTTCGCATCGCCGGCCATCATGACCTCGATGTACGCGCGGTTGATCATGTCCATCTCGGGCTGGAGATCGCCGTAGGTGAAGGGCATCTCTTCGCCGCCGATGTAAGGAACCTGTTCGCGCAGGTCGGCCGGGCAAGTCCAGTCGAACGTGAGGTTGGTGAACGGCGTTTGCGTGCCCCAGCGGCTGGGTACGTTCAGGTTGTAGATCAGTTCCTGCATGGACTGCTTGACCGCGGCATACGACATCGCGTCGCGGCGGATGAACGGCGCCATGTAGGTATCGAACGAACTGAACGCCTGCGCGCCGGCCCACTCGTTCTGCAGCGTGCCCAGAAAGTTGACGATCTGCCCGATGGCTGCGGACATATGCCGCGGCGGCGTTGCCTCCACCTTGCCCGGCACGCCGTTGAATCCCTCCGTCAGCAACCGCCGCAACGACCAGCCTGCGCAGTAGCCCGAGAGCATGTCGAGATCGTGGATGTGGAGGTCGCCCTCGCGGTGCGCCGTGCCCGCTTCGGGGCTGTAGACGTGCGAAAGCCAGTAGTTGGCCGTGACCTTGCCCGCCACGTTCAGGATCAGGCCGCCCAGGCTGTAGCCCTGATTGGCGTTGGCGTTGACGCGCCAGTCGCGCTGCTCGAGGTACTCCTCCATCGTGCTTTCGACATCGACCAGCGTGTGCTTGAGCGAACGCAGCCGGGCGTGCTGTTCGCGGTAGACGATGTAGGCGCGCGCGGTGCGCCAATAGCCGGCGTCCACCAGCACCTCTTCCACGCAGTTCTGGATGATTTCGATACCTGGGCAGGGGAGCGGCGCAAGATGTGCAACCACGCCTGAGGTCAGGTGCTGCGCCTCGATGGTGTCGAATTCGCCGGTGGCCTGGCCGGCTGCGGCGATGGCCTGTCGAATCTTCTGCGCATCGAACGGCGCCAATGAACCGTCGCGCTTGGTGACTTGCCCAGTGACCTGTGTGCCCGTCATGAGGTACTCCATATAGTGGTATGGAGTCAGACTAGCACTACATATTGTGGTCTGTGAGCCTTAAAGACCTGGATCTTTGAATCGCTTGACCCCGGTCAACCCGGGCCGGGGCCGATGCGCAAGCCGGGTGTCCCGGTCAGTCAACGATGAGTAGTCGAGCGCCCTTTTTGGTGGTCGACTGATGGGCTTCTGCATCGTCGCCCACCTGATAGCTCATACCGGGCGTGAGCGTGAACGTGCGGCCGTCTTCCAGTGTGGTTTCCAGTTCGCCGTCAAGGCAGAACAGGATGTGGCCCTTCTTGCACCAATGGTCGGCCAGGTAGCCAGGCGTGTACTCCACCATGCGCACGCGGATGCGGTCCGACTCGTCGCCAAAGTAGCGCGTGCGCCAGATCGCCATGCCGGTTTCGCCGGCATGTTCGGTAGGTTCAACGGTAGACCAGTCGGTTGTGCCGAAGGCGAAGGGCGCCATTTTCATTGCAGGGCTCCGGTGGTGACATAAGCCCATGATGGTATCAGCGGCATACGTGGTACAGGCGTCGCTTTTCATGTGCTCGAAACAGCGCTTGTTGGTATGCCCCGACGGCATTGCGTGTCGCTCAATAATCCGCTTCGCACTGGCCAATTTCAGTGCTCATGCGGCATTGCAGCAGGGTGTCAACGGCGCCATATCAATGTATGCAGAAATTGCATGATGCTATGCAACATCGACATAACGATCGCCATGCGCTTCTCTAATATCGTCGCTTTTTACAAAGCATGACGAACTTGGGCCGGCCCTTGGCCCCATGAGATCTGCGTCTGCCGCGCGCCGTCTTCCGGCCACGGTATTCCTTGGAGAAAGTCTTGAACACCAAACGTCTGACCTCCCACATTGGGCTGGCAATGCTGCTGGGCATTGCCGTCGGCTGGGGTTGCCACGAATACGCCAAGGACGCTGCGGCGGCCAAGGACATCGCTTCGTACTTCAGCATCATCACCGACATCTTCCTGCGCATGATCAAGATGATCATCGCGCCGCTGGTGTTCTCGACCCTGGTGACGGGCCTGGCGAGCATGAGCGGCGGGCGTTCGGTGGGCCGCGTGGGCCTGCGCGCGATGATCTGGTTTGTGTGCGCGTCGGCCACGTCGCTGGCGCTGGGCATGCTGCTGGTCAACTTCTTCCAGCCGGGTGTGCACATGAACCTGGCGCTGCCGGATGTGTCGGCCACGTCGGGCCTGAAGACGGGTGACTTCACCCTCAAGGCCTTCATCACGCACGTGTTTCCGCGCAGCATCGTGGAGGCCATGGCCACCAACGAAATCCTGCAGATCTTGGTGTTCTCGCTGTTCTTCGGCGCCGCGCTGTCGACGATGAAGAATCCGATGGACAGTGTGATCGGCCGTGGCCTGGAAGAACTGACCAAGCTGATGTTCCGCATTACCGACTACGTGATGCGCTTTGCACCGCTGGGCGTATTTGCCGCCATGGCCGCTGCGATCACGGTGGAAGGCGTGGGCGTGCTGTGGACCTACGGCAAGCTGATCGGCGAGTTCTACCTGGGCCTGGCACTGCTGTGGGCGATCCTGTTCCTGGTGGGCTATGTGCTGCTGGGCCGCTCGCTGGGCCGTCTGCTGGGGCTGATTCGCGAGCCGACGCTGCTGGCGTTCGCCACCGCAAGCAGCGAATCCGCTTACCCGAAGACGATCGAGGCGCTGGACCGGTTTGGCGTGCCCAAGCGCATCTCCAGCTTCGTCCTGCCGCTGGGCTACTCGTTCAACCTGGATGGCTCGATGATGTACCAGGCGTTTGCGGTGCTGTTCATCGCGCAGGCCTACAACATCGAGATGAGCTTCACGCAACAGGTCACGCTGCTGCTGGTGCTGATGCTCACGAGCAAGGGGATGGCCGGCGTGGCGCGTGCATCGCTGGTGGTGGTGGCGGCGACGCTGCCGATGTTCCATCTGCCCGAAGCAGGTCTGCTGCTGATCATCGGGATCGACCAGTTCTTCGACATGGGCCGCACGGCAACCAACGTGATCGGCAACAGCCTGGCCACGGCCGTGGTGGCAAAGTACGAGCCGGCAGAAGACGAAGCGGCGGCGGACGTTGCCGAACCGGCAGTGCAACCGACGGTCGGCTGACATTCAGCCAAGATGACAATGCGCCGCCTTTCAGGGCGGCGTTGTCCTATTCGGGCGGCGTTATTCGGGCTGGGAAGCGAGCGACACCGCGACGGGGCTCAGGGGCGCGTCGCCAATGTCGACCCGCTGGGCCATTGGCGCCTCTCCGAGCAACGCAGCCACCATGGCTTGCAGCGGAAGCACATCGCCGGTGCTCATGAAGCATGGCGTTGCGGCTTGGCCCGATGCCTGCAATCCCGCTGCCGCGAGCGTGCGGCCCAGATGACGCGCGACGGCGTGTCCGGTGTCGATCAATGTCAACCGGTCGCCCGCAATCTCATGGATGGCATCTTCCAGGAAGGGGTAGTGCGTGCAGCCGAGCACCAACGTGTCGGCATTCGCATCGAGCATCGGTTGCAGATAGGCGCGCAGCAGTTCCAGCACCGCAGGCGAGTGGGTATCGCCGCGTTCGATCAGGGGGACGAGGCCGTAGCCGGGCTGGCTCAGCACCTTGCAATCGCCAGAGGCACCCGCCAGCAGGCGTGCAAACTTCTCGCTGCGCAGCGTGCTTTCGGTCGCGAGCACGCCGACCACACGGCTCTTCGACGTGGCAACCGCTGGCTTCAAGCCGGGCTCGACGCCAATCACCGGCACCGCGAGCTTTTCCCGCAGCACATGTACAGCCTGCGCCGTGGCGGTGTTGCAGGCGATCACCAACGCCTTGCAGCCTTGGTCGACGAGCCATTCGCACACACGGAGCGTGCGCTCGGCAATGAATTCGGGAGGTTTTTCCCCGTACGGGGCATGGCGGGAATCCGCCAGATAGAGAAGCGATTCGGCCGGCAGTTCGGCGCGAATCGCGCGCAGGACGGAGAGCCCGCCAAGGCCGGAATCAAAGACCCCGACCGGTGCCTGCGCGCGTGTCGTCATATTGAATGTGAATGAACGGATCAGCCCGCTGCGACCGGAATCTTGCCGATCTTCGCTTGCCATTCCGCCGGGCCGGTCTTGTGGACCGACGTGCCCGAGCTGTCCACCGCGACGGTGACAGGCATGTCCTTCACGTCGAATTCATAGATCGCTTCCATGCCCAGGTCTTCGAACGCCAGCACCTTCGAACCGCGGATGGCCTTCGACACCAGGTACGCCGCGCCGCCCACGGCCATCAGGTAAGCCGACTTGTGCTTCTTGATGGACTCGATGGCGACCGGGCCGCGCTCGGCCTTGCCCACCATGGCGATCAGGCCCGTCTGGGCGAGCATCGTCTCGGTGAACTTGTCCATGCGTGTGGCCGTGGTCGGGCCGGCCGGGCCCACGACTTCATCCCGCACCGGGTCGACTGGGCCGACGTAGTAGATCACGCGGTTGGTGAAGTCGATCGGCAGTTTCTCGCCCTTGGCCAGCATGTCGGCGATGCGCTTGTGTGCGGCGTCGCGGCCGGTCAGCATCTTGCCGTTCAGCAGGAGCGTCTGGCCCGGCTTCCACGAGGCCACTTCTTCCGGCGTGAGCGTGTTCAGGTCGACGCGCTTCGACGTTTCCGTATTCGGTGCCCACTCGACCTTCGGCCATTGCGACAGGTCCGGCGCTTCCAGCTTGGCAACGCCGCTGCCGTCAAGTGTGAAGTGCGCATGACGTGTGGCGGCGCAGTTCGGGATCATGGCGACCGGCAGGTTGGCGGCGTGCGTCGGGTAGTCCAGGATCTTCACGTCGAGCACGGTGGCCAGGCCGCCCAGGCCTTGCGCGCCAATGCCCAGTGCGTTGACCTTCTCGTACAGCTCGATGCGCAGTTCTTCAGCGCGGTTGCTGGGGCCGCGGGCGATCAGGTCTTGAATGTCGATCGGCTCCATCAGGGCTTCCTTGGCCAGCAGCATGGCCTTTTCAGCCGTGCCGCCAATGCCGATGCCCAGCATGCCCGGCGGGCACCAGCCGGCGCCCATGGTCGGCACGGTCTTGAGCACCCAGTCAACAATCGAGTCCGACGGATTCAGCATCACGAACTTCGACTTGGCCTCCGAGCCGCCGCCCTTGGCTGCGACGATCACGTCCACCGTGTCGCCCGGCACGATCGACATGTTGATCACGGCCGGGGTGTTGTCCTTCGTGTTGGTGCGCTTCCCGGCCGGATCAGCCAGCACGCTTGCGCGCAGCTTGTTGTCGACGTCGTTGTACGCGCGGCGCACACCTTCGTTGACCATGTCTTCCAGGCTCATCGTGGCGTTGCCGTTTTCGCTTCCCCAGCGCACGTTCATGCCGACCTTCAGGAACACGGTGACGATGCCGGTGTCCTGGCAGATCGGGCGCTTGCCTTCTGCGCACATGCGGCTGTTGGTCAGGATCTGCGCGATGGCATCTTTGGCTGCGGGGCTCTGTTCCTGCTCATAGGCGCGGCCCAGAGCAGTGATGTAGTCCATCGGGTGGTAATAGCTGATGTACTGCAGGGCGTCGGCAACGCTCTGGATGAGGTCTTCTTGACGAATGACGGTCATGGTGGGGGACCAACGTATAGGAATGAAAAGCCGGTGCGGCAGGGCAGTGCTCTGTGGCCTTCACTCCCTGCCTGTGACCTGGACGGCAGGCGCCGCAGGCTCAGAATAGCCCGAGATCATACACCCAATGTCGGGCGCGGATTGTCCGAGCGCGTTCGTCGGAATCGCCGCGCCGACAAGGGCGCAGCGTCAATGTGCGTCGGCAGCCTCGCCGTGCGGATGCGCGTGCGAAACGATGCGGTCCACCCACGCCATCACCAGCGCAGACACCAGGAACGCCACGTGGATCGCTACCTGCCACAGGATCGTGTGCGTGTCTTTCTGGGCCGCGTCAATGAACGTCTTGAGCAGGTGGATCGACGAGATGCTGATCAGCGCCATCGACAGTTTCACCTTCAGCACGCCGGCATTGACGTGGTCCAGCCATTCGGGCTCATCTTCATGGCCTTCGATGCCGAGCTTGGACACAAAGATGTCGTACCCGCCGATGATCACCATGATCAGCAGGTTGGAGATCATGACCACGTCGATCAGGCCCAGCACGGCCAGCATGATCTTGGTTTCGTCCATGTCGCCCAGGTGCGAAACCAGGTGCCACACCTCGACGACGAAGAGGTACACATACGCTGCCTGGGCGATGATCAGCCCCATGTAAAGCGGCAGTTGCAGCCAGCGGGAAAAGAAGATGAGGCGCGGAATCGGGCGCAGCGGAGCGATGGGCGACTTCATGGCAAACAGGGGCGGGTGAAAAGCGGGCGATTGTAGCGTCCCTAGTTTGCCGAATCGCTGACCGAAAGACGGCTGAAGCCGGCCTGCGTTATTCGTGGTCCAGTGACGGATCGAGCGGGTCCAGCGGGTCCGCCACACGGGAGCGGCGCGCCGGATGTCGCGGCCGTGCTGGCCAGCTCGCGACAAGGATGCCTGCCACGACGCATGCCAGCGCGATGCCGTGCGGCCAGCCCGGGGTTTCGCCCAGCGCCACGATGCCGTAGGTGGCGGCCGTTATCGGCAGCACCGAAGTGAACACGCCCGCAAGGTGAGCCGGCACGTGCCGAATGCCCTTCATCCACAGCCAGAACGAGAAGATGCTGGCCGACAGCGCGTACCAAAGCACCAGGCCCCAGATCGGCAACGGCACGCCGGACAGATCGAACGTGAGCAGCGGCATCAGCCCCAAGGGCAGCATCAGCAGGCCGCCGATCAGGTGCGTGTACGCGCAGATCTCGATGGCGTGCAAGGTTTGCGTCAGCCGCCGCGACAGAATCACGTAGATCGATTCGCATAAGACCGCGCCCATCACCAGCGCATTGCCCAGCAGTGCCTGCGCCGCATCGGCAGGGGCAGCGCCCGAGGATTCGCCCCCGCGGTACGCGTTGAGAATGGCGACGCCGGCCACCGCCAGCACCACCGACGCCAGCGTCCGCCCCGAGGGTTTTTCGCGCAGCACCAGCCATGACAGCAGCGCCACCGCGGCTGGAATCGTACTGGTGATGATGCCCGCAGCCAGCGCCGAGGTCAGCCGCACGCCGTTCAGCATCAGCAGCGTAAAACCGAACGTACCGAAAAAGGCCTGGAGGAACAGGTTGATCCACTCGCCGCGCGTCACACGCCGCATGCGTGCGGGCTTGTACCACGGCGCCATGCACACGATGGCAATCAGAAAACGCAGCAACGCAAACAGCATCACCGGCATGACGGCGACGATCGATTTACCGAAACCGACGTTGCTGCCGACCAGTGCCATGGCAGCAATCAGGAAAAGGGCGTGGATGGGCACGATGAAAAATCAGTGGAAACCGGCACGGGACACGGCTCTCTGGCCGGCTATGTTGCGCTGCGACGCGTGCCGTAACAGGAAGTGACGCATTATAGTAATGCCCTTCACGTCGGTTTGCGGCGCAGAAATGCGTAAGGCTGGAGTCAGGTCAGCCCCTTAGATTCGCCGCAAAACGACTACAGACATCGCTATCAGGAGACACCATGGCTGGCATTGAATCTGTCCTGCAGGAAACGCGCGTGTTCAACCCGCCCGAATCCTTCGTCAAACAGGCAAACATCGCCGGCATGGATGCGTACCGTGCCCTGTGTGCCGAAGCCGAGAAAGACTATGAGGGCTTCTGGGCGCGCCTCGCCCACGAGCATCTGCTGTGGCACAAGCCCTTCAGCAAGGTGCTGGACGAATCCAACGCACCGTTCTACAAGTGGTTTGAAGACGGCGAGCTCAACGCCTCGTACAACTGCCTCGAGCGCAACCTTGAGAACGGCAACGCCGACAAGGTCGCCATCATTTTCGAAACCGATGACGGCAACGTCTCGCGCATCACGTATCGCGAACTCCACGCGCGCGTCTGCCGCTTCGCCAACGGCCTGAAGGCCCTGGGCATCAAGAAGGGCGACCGCGTGGTGATCTACATGCCGATGTCGGTGGAAGGCATCGTCGCCATGCAGGCGTGCGCGCGCATCGGTGCGACGCACTCGGTGGTGTTCGGCGGGTTCTCGGCCAAGTCGCTGCAGGAACGCATCGTCGATGTGGGCGCCGTGGCGCTCATCACCGCAGACGAGCAAATGCGCGGCGGCAAGGCGCTGCCGCTCAAGGCCATCGCCGACGAAGCGCTCGCCATGGAAGGCACGGACGCCGTCAAGCACGTGATCGTCTACCGCCGCACCAACGGCAACGTGAACTGGGTGGAAGGCCGCGACCGCGCGATGGACGAGGTTGAAGCCGGCCAGCCGGACACCTGCGAGGTCACGCCGGTCGGCGCGGAACATCCGCTGTTCATCCTCTACACCTCGGGTTCGACCGGCAAGCCGAAGGGCGTGCAGCACAGCACGGGCGGCTATCTGCTGTGGACGCTGCTCACCATGCAGTGGACGTTCGACCTGAAACCCGACGACATCTTCTGGTGTACCGCAGACATCGGGTGGGTGACGGGCCACAGCTACATCGCGTACGGCCCGCTCGCGGCCGGCGCCACGCAGGTCGTGTTCGAAGGTGTGCCGACGTATCCGAACGCCGGCCGCTTCTGGGACATGATCCAGCGTCACAAGGTCAACACGTTCTACACCGCGCCGACGGCGATCCGCTCGCTGATCAAGGCCGCCGAAGCGGACGAGAAGGTCCACCCCAAGCAGTACGACCTCTCGAGCCTGCGCCTGCTGGGCACCGTGGGCGAGCCGATCAACCCGGAAGCCTGGATGTGGTACCACACGAACATCGGCGGCGGCCGTTGCCCGATCGTCGATACGTTCTGGCAGACGGAGACCGGCGGCCACATGATGACGCCGCTGCCGGGCGCCACGCCGCTGGTGCCGGGCTCGTGCACGCTGCCCCTGCCGGGCATCATGGCCGCCGTTGTCGATGAAACCGGGCACGATGTTCCCAACGGTCAGGGCGGCATTTTGGTGGTCAAGCGTCCGTGGCCGTCGATGATCCGCACAATCTGGGGTGACCCGGAGCGCTTCAAGAAAAGCTACTTCCCGGAAGAGCTGGGCGGCAAGCTCTATCTGGCGGGCGATGGTTCGATCCGCGACAAGGAGACCGGCTACTTCACCATCATGGGCCGCATCGATGACGTGCTGAACGTCTCGGGCCACCGCATGGGCACGATGGAGATCGAGTCGGCGCTGGTGGCGAACCCGATCGTGGCCGAGGCCGCCGTGGTGGGCCGCCCCGACGACATGACAGGCGAAGCGATCTGCGCGTTCGTGGTGCTCAAGCGCGCGCGCCCCGATGGCGACGAAGCCAAGCAGATCGCCAACGAGCTGCGCAACTGGGTCGGCAAGGAGATCGGGCCGATCGCCAAGCCGAAGGACATCCGCTTTGGCGACAATCTGCCCAAGACGCGCTCGGGCAAGATCATGCGCCGCCTGTTGCGCTCGCTGGCCAAGGGCGAGGACATCACGCAGGACACGTCCACGCTTGAGAACCCAGCCATCCTCGATCAACTGAAGGAAACGCGCTAACCGCCAGCGCTGGTCGCCAATCTTGGCCACCGACTCGCAACAAGACAGCCGCTTCCGCAAGCGGCTGTTTCTGTATTACGGGCTCTATACCGTAGGGCTGCTGCTCTTCATCGTGATGATGGGCGCGATCGAGCACGTGCGCGGGCCCGGCGTGTGGCTCGGCTACGTGTTTCTGTTCGTCACGATTGCCATCTATGCGTGCATCGGGCTGATCTGCCGCACGGCCGATCTGACCGAGTACTACGTGGCAGGGCGCCGTGTGCCGGCGTTCTTCAACGGCATGGCCACCGCGGCTGACTGGATGAGCGCGGCATCCTTCATCGGCCTGGCGGGCATCGTGTTCGCCTCGGGCTATGAAGGTCTCGCCTATGTGATGGGCTGGACGGGCGGCTACTGCCTCGTCGCTTTCCTGCTGGCGCCGTACCTGCGCAAATTTGGCGGCTACACGGTGCCGGATTTTCTCGCCAACCGCTACGGCAACGGAGAACGCGGCGGCAGTTCTGTCGTGCGTGGCATTGCGGTGCTGGGGGCGACGCTGTGTTCGTTCGTCTACCTCGTCGCGCAGATCCAGGGTGTGGGGCTGGTGGTCACGCGCTTTATCGGCGTCGAGTTTTCGGTGGGCGTGTTCTTCGGGCTGGCGGGCATTCTGGTGTGCTCGTTCCTGGGCGGTATGCGCGCCGTGACGTGGACCCAGGTCGCGCAGTACATCATCATGATCGTGTCCTTTCTGGGCGTGGTGTCGATCATCGGCTGGCATCGGTATCACGATCCGGTGCCGCAGCTTTCTACGGGCCGCCTGCTGGTGCAGATCGAGAAAGAGGAGCGGCGCATCGCGCATGACCCTGCCGAGCAGCACGTGCGTGACCACTTCCTGAACGAAGCTCAGGGGCTGCAGGAGCGTATCTCGCAGCTGCCGCAGTCGTTCGACCATGCCCGCGAAGCGCTGAATGCGCAGCTCAAGCTTGCACGCGAACGCAATGCGCCACTGCGCGAGATCAAGGCGCTGGAGCGCCAGCGCGAAGAGTTTCCGCCCGATGCGGCCACCGCGTCGATCCTCTGGAACGAGCAGCGCGAAGACGCGCTGGCGCGCAGCCGTATAGGGCCGCCATCCACCGAACCATTCCCGTCGGCGTCGGAAAACGAGCGCGGCACCGAGCGGCTGAACTTCGTGCTGCTGGTGTTTTGCCTGATGGTTGGCACGGCGAGCCTGCCGCACATCCTCACGCGCTTTCACACCACGCCGTCGGTGCGTGAGACCCGCAACTCGGTCAGCTGGACACTCGTCTTCGTGGTGCTGCTGTATGTGTCGGCACCGGCGCTGGCGGCGCTCGTCAAGCTCGATCTGCTGCAGCACCTCGTGGGTGCGCCGTTTGCGGATCTGCCGCAATGGATTGTGCCTTGGCGCAAGGTCGACCCGCCCGTGTTTGCGCTGCATGACATCAACGGCGACGGCATCGTGCAGTGGGCCGAGGTGATGATGCAGCCGGACATGATCGTGCTGGCCGCGCCCGAGATTGCCGGGCTGCCGTACGTGTTGTCGGGCCTGATCGCGGCCGGTGCGCTGGCGGCGGCGCTGTCGACTGCCGACGGCCTGCTGCTGACCATCGCCAATGCGCTCTCGCACGACGTGTACTTCCACATGATCGACAACACGGCCAGCCACCAGCGGCGCGTGACGAGCGCCAAGGTAGTGTTGCTGGGCGTGGCTTTGCTGGCCGCGTATGTGACGTCATTGAAGCCGGGCAACATCCTCTTCCTGGTCGGGGCGGCCTTCTCGCTGGCGGCGTCGTGCTTCTTTCCGGTATTGGTGCTGGGCGTGTTCTGGAAGCGCACCAATCGTGCCGGGGCCATCGCGGGCATGCTGACGGGGCTGGCCGTGAGCGTGTACTACATCATCGCCAATTACCCGTTCTTCACGCGCATGACGGGCCTGCTTGGCCAGCCGTGGTTTGGTGTCGACCCCATTGCCTCGGGTGCGTTCGGCGTGCCAGCGGGGTTTGTCGCGGCGATTGTCGTGAGCCTGCTGACCAAGCCGAACCGGCCGGTGGTCGACAAACTCGTCGGCTACATTCGCGATCCGCTGTAAAAAAGCCGGCTCCCGACGAGCCGGCAAAGGGCAGGGCCGAAGTGTGGGGCTCCGGCCCCGGGGCTGACCTCTCCCGCCAGCCCTCACAACGCAAGCGGGGCATCGCGGCGAGGGGGCGCGCGCTCAGTCGAGCCCGGGATGCGCCTGCGGCTTGTCGTTCGATAACGTCTGGATGGCGCGCTCAAGCGGCGCCGCACTGACGCTGACTTCCCCGGCAAAGGGCCTGTCCACGGCCAGCACAAAGAAGAACGCCAGGCCGAGCGTGGTCGCCCACACCGCCACCAGCGCCATGTGAAAGCGCGTGGCCGGCAGCGCGTAGAGCAGCAACAACGACAGGCTGCTGGCGATCAGCATCACGCCCCATAGCGTGCCGGGCATGGCGGCTTCCAGGTTCTGCAGGCGTTTCTCCCGGTACTTCACCATCTCGTTGACACGGGCGAGCACTTCGACCAGCAGCACGCGCTCGCGGTCGTCGCGGGGCGTGATGCGGTTGGCCGTAGCGAACATGATGTCGAACGCAGCCTCCGTGTTGGCATCAGGATGCGCGTGCTGCTGCATGCTCGGCCATTCGTCGCGCACAACGTGCTGCAGATAAGTGACCAGCTCGCTGCGCGCGGCGGTGGCGCTCGGGTGCGAGAACGCGGAGAGGTCGCGTGCAAGTTCCGTAGCACACGCAGCTTCCGCGGCCACGATGTCGGTCGCGGCTTGATAGGCACCCCATACCGAGATGGCAGAAAAGGCGACCAGCAGCGAGTTGATGGTTGTGACAGCCGTCATCATGGCGATGGTCATGTTGCGCTGTTCGGCGTCGAGCGTGACCGGGAAAACACGACGGAACAGCACGTAGCCGCCCAATGCAATGAGCAGCGTGGCGAAGACGATGACCGCGCCCATCGCCCATGCGGGGATGTTGTAGAGGAAGAGCATCAGGTCACTCCTTGGAAGGGCCGCCGGCTGAGAGAGACGGCGGTGGGGCGGCCGCCGGGTCGCTGGCGGCGAGCATGGCGCGCGTGAAGTCGGCCAGGCGCTTGCGCATCGCCTCGGGAGAAGCAGTGCCGTCGAACGATTGCTGCAGCTCGATCAGGTTGGCGGCGAGTTCGCTTTGCCATTGCGTGCGCTCGCTGGCGGCGCGGGCCCGGTAGGCCTGCATGGCCGCGTCGGTATCGGCGGACCGATCACCGCGCACGAGCGTTTCCAGCGCGTCCACCAGCCGCTGCAGCAGCCGGTGCACCGCCGTGGCAGAAAACCCGCCGAGCATTGCCAGCGCCGGTTTGCCGAAGCTGTGCATGCTGCCCCGGTCGAACACTTGCGCGGGCAGCATCTCCACCAGGATCAAGCCGGCAATCACACCGAGGATCAATCGGGCGCAGTAGGAGGCGTCGTACTTGGGGTCGTAGGTGGACGCGGCCACATAGCGATGCGCCTGAAACAGCGTGGCAAACGACGCACCCAAGCCCGCGCAGAACAGCAGGAACAGCGTGTTCCACAGCAGGGGCGCGCCGTCCGAATCCAGAAAGCCCCGGTCGATGTTCGCGCTCGACACGTCGGGCGACATGCCCGTGGCAATCACGGCGATCAGGAAGACGATCGCGGCGCTGGTCAGCAGCCGGATCAACGGCACAGGACCGAGCCATGGGAATGGATGATCGCTGCGATGCTGTGCGTCGAGCAGCGTGACGGCCTGCGGCGTGGCCGGGGTAATGGCTGCCGCAAGCTTGCGGTGGATGGCAGCCAGCGCGTGGTGCGGTGTGGCATGCGCAGACGTTTGACCGTCGATGAGTGCGCCCAGCTGAGCGATGAGTTCCGGCGCAACGGGAAGCCCGTGATGCAGGGCAAAGCGGGCCATGGCTTCGCACTCTTCACGCAGTTGTTCAGCGAGCGGCGGGATGGGTTGTGTCTGCGGTACTGCCCGTGGGCGCAGCGAATGCGCGAGGCGCAGCCGGATCATGCCGGCCTCCGGTCGTCGAGCGGCGTGCACGGCAGGAGGGTGGGAAGCGGGCCGCGTTGCAGGTGTGGGCTTGTGTGTCGCATGGTGGCCTTCGTCGGCAGGGTGGGCCGAACGCGGCCCCAACTTGCCCCGTCGCAGATGAGAGACTGGGCAAGTTCACTTTGCGTCGCGCGTGCGAGCCCGCCAATGCAGCGGAAGTCACGAACGACGGCCTAACGAAAGACACAGGACAGAAAAAAGAAAACGCCCGCGGCCTTTCGGCGGCGGGCTGAAGGACAGATTGGAGATGACGGCTACAACAGTGACAGTGTCCGGATCAGGCGTGTACGGCGTGCGGATCGACGCGGAAGAACGACATTGTGGCGTTCAACTCCTGCCCTTGGTCCTGCAGCGATTGCGATGCGTCGGCGGCTTCTTCCACCAGCGCCGCATTGCGCTGCGTGACTTCATCCATTTGCGAGATCGCCTGGTTGACCTGTTCGATGCCGCGCTTCTGCTCGACCGATGCAGCGGCAATCTCTTCCATGATGTGCGTGACGCGGGCAACAGCTTGCGTGACCTCCGTCATCGTTTCGCCGGCCTCGCCCGCCAACGTGGAGCCGTCATGGATGCGCTCCACCGACGAAGCGATCAGTTCCTTGATCTCCTTGGCCGCCGTTGACGAACGCTGCGCCAGGCTGCGCACCTCGCTGGCCACCACCGCGAAGCCGCGGCCCTGCTCGCCCGCGCGTGCGGCTTCAACGGCGGCGTTCAACGCGAGGATGTTGGTCTGGAACGCGATGCCTTCGATGATGCCGGTGATGTCGGCGATCTTGCTCGAGCGGTCGCTGATGTCCTGCATGGTCGACACGACCTGGCTGACGACCGTGCTGCCCTTGAGCGCCACTTCCGAGGCAGTCGAGGCGAGCGCGGTGGCGTGCTGGGCGTTTTCCGCGTTCTGCTTCACGGTGGACGTCAGCTCTTCCATGCTGGCCGCCGTTTCCTGCAGCGACGACGCCTGCGCTTCCGTGCGCTGGCTCAGATCGGCATTGCCGGCGGCAATCTGTTTGGCCGCGCCGGCGACGCTGCTGCTGCTGTCGCGCACCTTGTCGACGATCTCGGTCAGGCGGCCATTCATGTCACGCAGGGCGGAGAGCAGGCGGCTCGTCTCATCCTTGCCATGCACTTCGATGCGGCTGCTCAGATCGCCGCGTGCCACAGTCTGGGCGACGTTCACGGCGGTGCGGATCGGCTGCGTGATCGAGCGCGTGATGATGATGCCGGCGATCACTGCCAGCAGCACCGCGCCGATCGACAGGCCGGCTAGCAGGTTGCGCTGCATCACGTACTGCGCCTCATATGCCTGCACGAGCTGTTCCTGGCGCTCGTGCGTGTACGTGGCGTACGCGTCGGTGGTCTTGATGAGCGCTGCCAGCAGCGGGCGGCACTCGTTGTCCATCTTCTGGACGGCTTCGTCGCGTTTGCCGGCCAGTGCCAGCCCGACGATGTCGGTCGCCACAGGGCCGTACTGTGCTTCCACGCGGTTGATGTCTTCCACCAGCGTACGGGCGCGGTCGGTTACGTCCTTGGCGCCCGCAATCATGTCGTTGAGCTGCTTGAGCTTGTTCTTCACATCGTCGTGCGCACGAAAGACGTCAGCCTTCTCCAGATCCAGGTCTTTTTGGGTGACCACGAGTACCAGGTTGCGTGCGGCAATGGCGCGGCGATCCACCGCCGTGCGCACGTCGTTCGCGACGTCTGCGCGGGCGCTGATGCCGTGCACGTAGTTCGAGAATCCTTCGGTTGATTCGGACAGCGCCCGCAGCGACACGCCTGACACGACGACAACAATGGCTGCCAGCACGCCAAAACCCGTTGTGAGCTTGGCCTTGATGGTCATCTGAGAAAGGTTCACAGCGTTCTCCGGTTTGCTGAATGAATTGAGATGGGGTCGCGCACTCGACCGGCTAGAGAAGGACGGTCGACGACCACGTTTTTTATATGCAAGGTGCTGCGTACTTGAGAAAGATGCAGGTTATGTCATGGTGTGACCGAATTGGCTTTGTTGGATTTTTCGGTCTCCCTGGGGTTATCGGCATTGAAAAGAAAATCCTAAATAACTTTCTTATGCGAGTTTTCACTTAATGCAACTGAAGAGTTTTGTTTTGCCTGTGAAACCTTGTGCGGCATGGGCTGGCTCATCAGCATTCCGAATCGTGCGATGGATTATGCGAACTGAGTGGCGCCAACGTTTTCCTACCGTGTTTGGGTTATTTAATGTCGGTTATCCGTATTTTTCTCCGCTTCAGTTGGGGTACGTAGTTTTACGTATGCATTTAGCCCGCTAGGTATTTGTGTGGTGGCCGGTGTGTAAAGAAAACGGCCCGCCGAAGCGGGCCGGGTGATTGCCAGAAGCTGCTTTTGCTACAGCGCGGTGGCGGGCACCACGGGCAAAACCACCTTGGACGGGTGCGCTGCATCGCTATAGATCGTCAGTACGCCGACGAGGGAATTGAGCAGCGTAGGTAGCGGCGGCACACCTTGCGGCAGGTTGCTCGCGCCCACGGCCACCCGCAGCTTGTGGCCCTTGGCGATGAGCGCGCTGGTCGGGAACACCTCGACCGGCACCATCACGGCCTGGCCCGGCATGAGCGCCTGAACGGAGCCTGGGGTGAACGGATGCCATGGCTGGATCGACAGGCCGTTCATCGTGCGCGAACGGCTGGCATCTACCGCGCGCAACGAGGCTGTCTGGAGCCCATCGGTAAGCGGCGTGACATTGCCTGCTGCGTCCACGTCGTCAATGCGTACGGAGACGCCGGCGTCCAGCGCGGTGGTGGAGATCCACACATCCGCTTCAATCGGCCCGTTGAGGTAAACATCGGCCGGCATGGGCGGCGTTTCGAACTTCACATCGGCGGCTTCGGCAAGGGTGTCGTCGGTCTGGCACGGTAGCGGGATGAAGCCCGTCAAACCGGCCGTCCATTGCGACAGGCTGATGGAGCACGCACCATTCAGCGGCTGCTGTGCGACCTTGTTCGACGTTTCGTTGGCGGCCGGCGCGGTGGTCGACAGGCTCTTGTCGCCGCGCAGGAAGAGCTGCTGCGCCTGCACCTGCGGATGCGGCCAGTCCGTGGCGGTGGCGTAGTGGCCGAGGCCGGTCACGTATTGCGTGACGTTGGGCAGCGCATCGGCGCCCACGTTCATGCCTTTGACGTACTGGTCGAACCATTGCAACTGAATGTGGTTCAGCGGCGGCACGCCATCGACCGGCAAACCGCTGCCCAACCCGGCCTGCAGATGCGTCCACGGGCCGATCAGCAGCTTGGCCGGCGCCTTCGTCTTGATGCTCTCGTACGTGAGCGGTTCGCTGCGCTGGAAAAGATCGTGCAGGCCGCCCACCACGAAGGTCGGCACCTTGATCTTGCCGTCGTTCTCCAGCGGCGAGCGTGTCGCCCAGAACGCGCCGTCATAGGCCGTTGCCGTTGTGCCAAGCAGCGCTTGCAGCATGGTTGGCAACTGGAACGTCGTGACCGCTGACGCCAGATGCTGCAGCACGGCCGGCAGACCGATCGTCGGGTCTGTCACGAGCGTCGGATCGGTCAGGCTGAGCACCGACACCAGCCCGAACCACGCCGGGATGAACGTCAGATTGGTCTGCCCGCCAGTGAAGACAATGTCGCGGTAGCCGTCCCCAATCGGCACGATGGGGAAGGCCGCCTTGACTGCCGGATGGTTCTGCGCCGCCGTGATGACCGTCGTGATGCCGAGGTACGACACGCCGTACAAGCCAATGGCACCGTTGCTCCACGATTGCTGCGTCACCCAGTCGACCACGTGGCCGTAGTCGCTCTGCTCATCGGCGCCAAACGCATCCCACGCGCCCTGCGACTGGCCGGTGCCGCGCACGTCCACCACCACCGTCGCATAGCCGTGTTGGACGATGTACGGATCGGCCGCGCCCAGCGCAGCACCGATCGAGGCTTCGTATTGCGCGTTGCCGCCGTTGTACGAGGTTTGCACGAGCACCGTCGGGAAGGAGCCCGTCGCGGCGTTGCCGGATGCGTCGGCGGGCAGCGTCACGTATGCCGCCAGCTTTGTGCCGTCGGACATCGTGATGTATTGCGTGGCTTGCTTCGCAACGCCTGCGTAGAGCGCGGGCGGGTTGTAGTCGACCCACTTGGCGCCAGCGTTGCTCGTGATGGACGTGCCCGGCTGCGCCGGCGTGGCGCGCGTACCGAGCGTGGTCCAGTTGACTGCGGCCGGCGGTAGCGGCGGTGCTGGCTGCGTGGTGGTGTTTGAATCGGCGGGTGTGCTGTTGGCGGCAGTCGAGCCATCATTGCCGCCGCAGCCCGACAGCGATAGCGCCGCGCACAGCAGCGCCGACATCAGCATGCGGCCGCGCCGCACACGTGGTGTGCCCATTTGCATGGGGTGTCTCCTCTTGAATGCTTTTGTTGTGTGTGGGGGGGGGCAGCGCGCCGAGGGTGGCGGCACGCGGCAGATCGCTTCCGGTTCAGAAGCGAAGCAAGCGAAGAGGCCGGCGCAGAAGAGGGTGGGTGACACGGCCGACAGCGCGCCAGCAGGCTTGGGCGCACGGATGAAGCACCAAGCATGCCCACGGCACGTCGCCACGCAAGTGGCGTCGTACGGCGGTGTGGCACGTGTGTTGGGGCCCGGAGCACCGCCCGCGTTACGTAACGTTCCGCGTAACGAGCCGCCTGACGCAGCGGTTTTCAGATGAGAATTTCACACCCCACCGACGTAGGGACGCTTCCCGCGAAGCGCCGCCAACAGGGTGTTTCAAACAGATCAAGACAACAACGCATGCATGCAAAACGCGCGCATTGAGCGGCTCATTGGTGTTGGCATGGACGTTGCATATTCAGGCTGCACGCCCGGCACAGGGCGCCACACGCAGAGCGCAACAACAGCACAGACAGCAAGGGGGCCATCATGAATCGCAACATTCAAGACGTCGAGATTGCCGCTGCCATCGACTCGGACCTGCTCCGCCGCCGCGAGCAGTTTGCCGGTCAGCCCTCCGCATGGCGGGTCTGGTCGGAGGCCGCGCACGTTGCCACCTTGAATGAACGCGCACGCGACGCGTTTATCGAGCACGTTGCCAATAGCCGTGGTGCCGATATCGCCCTGCGACTGCTGCTGAAAGCGCAGTCGATTCGCGATCAGGTTGCGCAGACGCTGATGATGAATGAGACACAAGCCACGCTGCATTGAGTTACGCGAGGGGATGCCGACCGGGTAAGTTGAGTCGGCGGTGGGATGCAAAAGGCCTTGTCGGGAGACCGGGCCTTTTGTTTGTGAGGGAAACTTGGCGAGACCGCGCAGTGTGCTATAATCGCGGGCTTCGGAGAGATGGATGAGTGGTTTAAGTCGCACGCCTGGAAAGCGTGTATAGGTTAATAACCTATCGGGGGTTCGAATCCCCCTCTCTCCGCCAGGAATCCAAGGCCCGAGTGCGCAAGTGCTCGGGCCTTTTTGCATTCGCCGCCGTTGTCATGTCGAGGTGGACCACTATTGCTGACCTCAGCCGTTTGAACGTACGCTTGGCCAGCAACAGAAAATCGCAACACAAGGAGACCACCGCCCCATGGAACTGGACGTCAACCACAAGCCGGTCAGCGTTGATTGCGACCCGGCCACGCCGCTGCTGTGGGTGCTGCGTGATCACCTGAACCTGACCGGTACGAAGTTCGGCTGCGGCGTCGCGGCGTGCGGCGCATGCACCGTACACGTGGACGGCGCGGCCGTGCGGTCCTGTGTGCTGCCGGTGGCGGCTGTGGCCGGCAAGCACATCACCACCATCGAAGGACTAGCCGGCGGCGAGGGCAAACGCCACGCGCTGCAGCAAGCCTGGATAGACGAGCAGGTGCCCCAGTGCGGCTACTGCCAGTCCGGCATGCTGATGGCCGCGGCCGACTTGCTGGCCCAACATCCCGATCCGACGGATGCCGACATCGACGCGGCCATGACCAACATCTGCCGCTGCGGAACCTATCCGCGCATGTGCGCCGCCATCAAGCGCGCTGCCAGGGCGCTGCGGGAGGGCCGCGCATGAACGCGAAGACTACAAAACCGCGCAGCGGACGGCGCCGTTTCCTGCTCGGCGCACTCGGCATCGGTGGCGCACTGGTAGTCGGTTGGGGTGTGATGCCGCCGCGCAGCCGCGTGGGCGATCCGGGCATCTTCCCCGAGCACAACGGCGAGATTGCCCTGAACGGCTGGATCAAGATCACACCCGAAGGCGACGTCGTGCTCGCCATGCCGCGTGTGGAGATGGGCCAGGGCATCCACACCGCACTGTCGATGCTGGCGGCGGAAGAGCTGGACATTCCGCTCTCGCGCGTGCGCATCGAAAGCGCGCCCGTGGAGCGCATCTACGGCAACGTCGTCGCCATGGGCGACAGCTCATTGCCGCTGCATCCCGATAGCGCGGACAAGACCTGGGCACGCGCACTGCACTGGATCATGGCCAAGAGCGCGCGTGAGATCGGGCTCATCATCACCGGCGGTAGCAGCAGCACCGCCGATGGCTGGCAGCCCGTGCGCGAGGCCGCCGCCACGGCGCGTGCAGCGTTGGTGCAAGCCGCCGCGCGCGAATGGAACGTGCCGGCTGCAGACGTCAGCATCCGTGAAGGCCAGTTGATCGGGCCCGGCGGCAAACAGTCTACGTTCGGCGAGATGGCCAAGTCGGCGCGCGGTATTTCTGCGCCGTCCAACGTGACGCTCAAGCCGGCTTCGCAATTCCGGTTGATCGGCAAACCGGCGCCGCGCAACGATCTCGCTGCGAAGACGGATGGCAGCGCGCGTTTCTCCATCGACACGCGCCTGCCCGGCATGCTGTATGCCGCGGTCGTGATGTGTCCGGTGTTTGGCGGCAAGCTCAAGACGTTCCAGTCGAAAGCGGCGCTTGGCATGCCGGGCGTGCGTTACGTGGTGCCGTTCGAGGGCGCAGGCGGCGGCGCTCCCGGCGTGGCGGTGGTGGCAGACCATTACTGGCAGGCCCGGCAGGCGCTCGCAACGCTCGAACCCGTGTGGGACAACGGCCCGCATGCCAAGCTCGATTCGGCAGGCATCCGGCAGCAGCTCGTCAGCGCGCTCGACAGCGACAAGGGCGGCTTCACGTACCGGTCGATGGGCGATGGCCTGAAAGCCTTCGACAGGGCCGATGGCGCCACCATCGTCGAGGCCGAATACAGCGCACCCTATCTCGCGCACGCGACGATGGAGCCGATCAACTGCACCGCGCAGGTAACGGCAGACGGCGTGCATCTCTGGGCACCGACGCAGGTCGCCACGCTGGCGCAGCTGGTGGCGGCGCGTGCGGCCGGCGTGAGCGGCGACAAGGTGCAGATCGATATCCCGCTCATCGGCGGCGGTTTCGGGCGGCGGCTGGAATCGGATTTCATCAGCCAGGCCGTGACCATCGCCACCAAGACCGAAGGCAAGCCCGTGCAGGTGATCTGGTCGCGCGAGGAAGACGTCCGCCACGACTTCTATCGCCCGCAAGCCATCGCCCGGCTCAAGGCGCGTGTCGAGAGCGGCAAGGTCACCGCGATTGCCTCGCGCAGCGCCGGCCAATCGATTCTCGCGGGTGAGCTGGACCGTCTGTTCGGTGCGCCGTCAGTGGGCATCGATCGCTACACCGCTGAAGGCCTGTTCGACCTGCCGTACGAAATCGAGCACGAGCACATCGCGCACCTGGCAGTCGATCTGCCGGTTCCCGTAGGCTTCTGGCGCAGCGTGGGGCATTCGTACAACGGGTTCTTCATGGAGGGCTTTCTCAACGAGGTGGCGGCCGCGGCCAAGCTTGACCCGTTGGCGATGCGGCGTAACTTGCTGAAGGACCATCCGCGCGAGCTGAAGGTGCTGGACACGGCAGCGCAGGCCGCCGGCTGGGGGCAGCCGCTGGCACCAGCCGCTGACGGCGCACCGCGTGCGCGCGGCATTGCGCTGCACCCGAGCTTCGGCTCCGTGGTCGCGCAGGTGGTGGAGGTGTCGATGAAAGACGGCAAGCCACGCGTGCATCGCGTTGTGTGCGCAGTCGATTGCGGCACGGTGGTCAACCCGGGCATCGTTGCGCAGCAGATGGAAAGCGCGGTCATCTTTGGCCTGACGGCGGCGCTGTATGGCCGGATCGACATCAAGGACGGCCAGGTCGTGCAGTCGAACTTCCCCGATTACCCGGCGCTCAAGATGGTCGAGACACCCGTCATCGAAACGCACATCGTGCCGAGCACGGCGGAGCCCAGCGGCATGGGTGAGGTGGGAGTCCCACCCATCGCGCCGGCCGTGGCGCACGCCATGGCGCAGTTGACCGGTAAGCCGGTGCGGCAGTTGCCAATGGTGTGATGCTGCTGCACTGAACGAAAAAGCCGCAGGCGCAAACCTGCGGCTTTCTTTTTGGAGCGATGCCGCCTGGCTCAGGCCGCGCCCGGAGACACCGGTTCGCCCAGATTCAGCATCAGCCGATTCGCCCATGCAAAGATGGCCACGGCGTGTATCAAGTCGAGAATTTCTGCGTCGGTCAGGCCAGCGTCTTTGAGCGGCTGCAGGTCTTCGCCACGTACGTCGCCCGGGCGCATCGTCAGGTCGATCGAGAGCAGCACGATGGCACGCTCGCGCGCGTTCGTGCCCGCGATGTGCGGGTCTTCAAAGACCTGCTTGATCACGTCGTTGCGCTTGGCAAGCTGCTCGAAGCGCTGTGCGTGGACAGATGCGCAATACACGCAGCCGTTGACGCGCGACACCACCGCGCTGGCGAGTTCGCGTTCAGCGCGCGACAGGCCGCCCGGCGCATACATGATCGCGTTGAACGCCGCCGAGCGCTGACGCAGGATTTCGGGCTGGTGAACGAGAAACCGGTAGTAGTCGGACGTTTTCGCCTTCGGGTGGCTTTCTTCGAGCACGGCGATCTGCTCGGGCGTGGCACGGTCGAGGTCGACCACATCGAGCCACGCTTGCCACTCGAGCGATTCGTTGGTGAAGCCGTGGGCGCGGATGATCTCGGTCATGCTGCGGTCTCCGTGGAGGCGGTGGCGCTGCCGCTGCCGGCGGCTTCGCGAAGGGCGCGCAAGCCAGCGACGAGCCGCGTCTGATACGACATAAAGGCGATGAGCTGCGCGAGCGTCACGACGTCGGCCGTGGCCAGGCCCGCTGCGGGCAAGCGCAACAGCGCATCGCGGTCGCCCTCGATGGGGCGTTCGACGAGCGTGCGCGTGAAGGCGAGGATGGCACGCAGGCGGGCGTCGGTCAGCGTGTCGATATCGCCGTGGTCGACGGCTTGCAACGCATCTGCGTCGACCGGCGTATTCGCGAGGCGCGCGCGGTAGTGTTCGGCCAGTTCGGGCGCCGGGGTGAGGCGGCAGGCGTACAGCGCGACGAGCAGGCGTTCGCCCAACGTCAGGCCGGGCACGTCTGCGTCGAACAATGCGTCATAGCTGCCCTGCGTGGCCGTGGCGACCTTTTCGCGGGCATGGCGCAGCGCATGCGTGGCGCTGCCGTCGTCCAGGCCGGCAACCTGGTCGACCACATCGTGTGCGGGCGAGAAATCCATCGATGAAAGACTCCGAGAATCGGGTACGGACGCGCCGCGCGCGGCCACCGCGCTGGCGAGGAAGCGAAGCACTGCTGCCCACGACTGGGCGTCGGCGCGGGCGTTGGCACGCGGCTCGCCGCCGGCGGTGCTGATGCGGCCCGATACCGGATGCGCATAGACGAGCTGCGTGGTCGGCACATACGGAAAGACGATGGCGTGACCCGCGCCTTCGTAATCGAAATGTTGGACGGGGTAGGGGTGGCGTACCTCGGCCAGTTTGGTCGTCACCATGCGCGAGTAGTCGCTCGAAGGCCACGAGCCGTCATCGGTGGCGGAAAGCAGCAGCACCGGCCCCCGCGCACGTTCGATGCGAATGCGCGCGCGCGCCACCGCGTCTGCATCCTGCAGCGCGGTGCGGATGGCGCGTTCATGCCGATGCGGCGCAGGGCCTTCGTCAAACGGCGCCCAGGTCGCGGTGCGGTTGCCTTCCCACAGATGCGGCAGCGGCTGACCGCGATACAGCCACGTCGGGCCTTCGCGGCCCACAGCGGGGTCGGCGGCGTTCTGCCCGCTGTGCACGACGGCGCCCGGCACGTAACCGATGACCGCAGACACGGCTTCCGGGAACGTCGCGCCCAGCAGCAATGCCAGTTCACCCCCGCGCGACTGGCCGCTCACGGCAACGAAGTCGTGTAGCGGCTCCACGCGTTTGCGCAGCCAGGCAAGCGCACGCTCGAAATATTCCAACGGCGTATTCGAGATGTAGTCCGACAGCCCCGGTGCCTTGAAGTACGCCAGCGCGAATGCCGCATAGCCGTGCGAGGCATACAGCGCCGCGCGTGGCTCGTTGATGCCCCCACCCGAGCCGTTGAGGATGAGCACGGCCGGGCGCGGGCCCGGGTGCGCATACGGATCGGGCAGGTACAGCGTACCGACCAGACCGTACTCATTCTCCGGTGCGCGCACATCGTGGCGCGTCACGCCAGGTGCGGCCAGCCGTTGGACGAAGCTCGCATGGATCGACTCGCCGTTGGCCGTGGCCGTGAGCGTGGTCGTCAACGGCTCAGTGACAGCCAGCGGAAACACCTCGCGCGCCTTGCCGTCTTCCGGCCGCTGGCTCCAGATGACGCCCATCGCGCTGACGCCGGTGTAGTCACCCGAGACAGGCGCGTCGCGCGTGAGGTTGACGGTGCCTTGCGCATCCGCAACGAATGCGGCACGGCTGTGCCACAACACGCCATTGCTGCGACGCGTTTGCGCCACGATGCCGACCTGCGCGCCGGGCGCAAGCCCCGTCACGACGATGCTGCGCGATACGTCGATCAGGTCGTCTGTTGGCGTGACGCCGAGCGCGAACGTTCCCATGGCGCTTACTTGCCGTCCTTGGTGACCATTTGGGCTGCTGTGCGATCGCTCGTCATCGGCGTCACCTTCAGGCCCTTCTTGGCGGCCCACACGTTCTGGTAGTGGTACAGCGGCATCACGCCCACGTCATCCGAGACCAGCTTGACCGAATGGCGAAGAATGGCCGCGCGCTTTTCCACGTTGAATTCCTCGGTGGAGGCGTTCAGTGCGTTGTCGACAGCCGCGTTGCTGTAATGGCCCCAGTTGGATGCGCCCAAGCCCTTCTTGGTATCGACGGTGGCCAGCACGTTGACCAGCGCGTAGCTTGCTTCGCCCGTGCCGTTGCCCCACGCCAGCATGCTCATCGCATATTCATTCTTGTTGGCGCGGCCAGAGTAGACCGACCAGGGCACCACTTCCACGCGCGCCTTCACGCCGATGCGCGTCCAGAACTGCGCCACCGCCTGCGCCGTTTCCGGGCCTTGCGGATAGCGGTCGTTCGGCACGTGGATCACCAGGTTGAAGCCCTGCGGAAAGCCAGCGTCAGCCAGCAGCTTCTTGGCCTGCGCGGGGTCGTAAGCGATGTCCTTCACATCGGGGTTGTAGCCGTACGTGTCGGACGGCATCCATTGGTTGGCGACGGTGGCGGCGCCCTGCAGGATGCGGTCGACGATCGCTTTCCGGTCGATCGCGAGCGACAGAGCGCGGCGTACGCGCACATCCAGCAGCGGATTGTTCGGCAGCGGCTTGCCGTCGTTGCCGGTGATGTAGTCGTTCGGCCCCTTGCGGAAGCTTGGTTGCAGCAGCATCACGCGCAGGCCCGGATAGGCGAACACCTTCACGTTGGGCGACTGACGCAGGCGCGCCAGGTCAGACACCGACACCTTGTCGATGACATCGACTTCGCCTGAAAGCAGGTTGGCCGTGCGAGCGGCAGCGTTGTTGATGTAGCGGTAGTTGACCTTCTCCCAGAGCTGCTTGTCGCCCCAGTAGTTGTCGTTGCGCGCCATCACCACGCGATCGCCGGGCACATACGAGACGAACTTGTAGGGGCCCGTACCCACCACGGCACGGCCGGCGTTGTAATCCTCGGTGGAAGACTTCTCACCCACGTGCTTGCTGACGATGTGTACGGATGCCAGGTTCAGCGGCAAGTCCGGGCTCGGGATGGTCGTCTTGATGATGAGCGTGAGCGGGTCTTTGGCCGTGACGGACTCCACGGTGCGCAGATAGCCCGCGAACGTTGCCACGCTGCCCGGCACGCTGCGCGCGCGCTGGTACGAGAAGATGACGTCATCCGCCGTGAACGGCTGGCCGTCGTGCCATTTCACGTTCGGGCGCAGCTTGAATTCCCACGTCTTCGGATCCAGCGTCCTCCATGACAAGGCCAGGCCGGGCTGCAGCTTGTTCCACTTGTTCTCGACCAGCAAATCCCAGAAGTGCACGTCGACTGAGCGGTCGCCAGCGTGGTTGTTCAACTGCGGGTCGAGCGATGAGAGCGGATCGGCAAAGGCGATGTTCAGGGTTTGCGCGCTGACAGCGCCGGCAGCTGCAAACAGTGCAACAGCAAGCGACGAGGCAAGGAGGCGTTTCACGTGGGTTCCCTTTTTCCTGTTTTTGGAATCGTTGGCTTATTGAATGTCGTTCAGGTAGCGTCGTTCAGGTGGCACGCGCTGATGTGGTTGACCGCAATGCCGCGCAGCGTCGGCGTCTCGGTCTTGCAGCGGGGCATGGCGTGCGGGCAGCGCGGGTGGAAATGGCAGCCCGTTGGCGGATGCAGCGGGCTCGGCATCTCGCCCTGAATGGCGGTGAACGTCTTGTGACGGGCCGACAGGCGCGGAATCTCCGCCAGCAAGGTCTGCGTGTAAGGATGGTTCGGGCGGCGGAAGACTTCCTCCGCCGGAGCCGATTCCACCACGCGGCCGAGGTACATGATCACCACCCGGTCGGACAGGTGTTCCACCACGCCCAGGTCGTGGCTGATGAACAGGTAGGTCAGGTTGAGCTGCTCGCGCAGATCCATGAACAGGTTCAGGATCTGCGCCTGGATCGACACGTCCAACGCTGCCACCGCTTCGTCGCAAACCAGCATCGAAGGCTGCACCGCCAGCGCACGCGCAATGCCGATGCGCTGGCGCTGGCCGCCGCTGAACTGATGCGGGTAGCGGTCGCGCAGGGCTGGGTCCAGGCCGGCGCGTTGCATCTGCGCGGCCACATAATCGGCAAAGTTGGCGCGGTCGGTCAGGCCATGCACGCGCGCCGCTTCGCCAACGATTTCTTCCACGCGCAGGCGGGGGTTGAGGCTGGCGTATGGGTCCTGGAAGATCATCTGGATCTTCAGGCGGGCCGCGCGGGCTTCGTCTGCCGTGAGCATGTCGATAGCCTTGCCGTCCACGCGCACCTCGCCGGCCGAGGGCGGCATCAGGCCCGCAGCAATGCGGCCGAGGGTGGATTTGCCGCAGCCCGATTCGCCGACGAGGCCGACAACTTCACCTGGTTGGATCGCAAGGTCGACGCCATCAACAGCACGAACGATTGCAGGCGGATGCGCCAGGCCAAAGCGTTGCAAGACGCGATCACCCGCACCGACCTTGCGATCGCCAAAGCGTTTGCTGACCTGCTTGAGTTCAACGAGCGGCGTGCTCACGCGACCTCCCGCGAGGACGCGTGCTGCGCGCCGGGATGGAAGCAGCGGACGAGGCGCCCCGGCAGCGGTTGCGTGATTTCCGGCGCGACGCCGCAGACCTCGGTGGCGCGCGGGCAGCGTGCTGCAAACGCGCAGCCTGCCGGCAGCGACAGCAGGTTCGGCGTCATCCCGGGAATCTGGCGCAGGCGCTGGCCGCGGCGGTTCTCGCTGGGCAGGCTGTCGATCAGGCCCATGGTGTAGGGGTGCAGCGGGGCATCGAGCACGGCATCGACGGGACCGTGTTCGACGATGCGCCCGGCGTACATCACAGCCACCTCGTCAGCCAGGCCGGCCACGACAGACAGGTCGTGCGTGATCCAGATCAGCGCCGTGCCGTGCATGCGCGCGAGCTTCTGCACTTCCGACAGGATCTGCGCCTGGATGGTCACGTCCAGCGCCGTGGTCGGTTCGTCGGCAATGATCAGGTCGGGCCGATGCAGCATCGCAATGGCAATCGCCACGCGCTGGCGCATCCCGCCGGAAAGCTGATGCGGATACGCCCGCAGCCGCTCTTCGGGACTCGGAATGCCCATCAGGCCGAGCGTGTCGCGTGCATGGTCCCACGCCTGCTTGTGGCTCATGCTGCTGTGCGCGCGCACGGCCTCGATCATCTGGGCATCGATGCGCAGCACGGGGTTGAGCGTCATCATCGGGTCCTGGAAGACCATGGCGATGCGATTGCCCTGCAGCTTGCGCAATTCGCGCGGGGCGAGCTTGGTGAGGTCGCGGCCCTGGTAGAGAATCTCGCCGCCGACCACGCGGCCGGGCGGGTCCACCAGACCCATGATGGAGAAACCGGTGACGGACTTGCCTGAGCCGGACTCGCCGACCAGCCCGAGGATGCGCCCGCGCGCGAGCGAGAACGACACATCGTCCACCGCCGGCAGCACGCCTTCACGCGTGAAGAAATGCGTGCGCAGGTTGCGGACTTCGAGGGTGGTCGCGTTGGTGGGCGCCATCATCGCTGCGTCCTCGGGTTCAGCACTTCCCGCAGGCGGTCGCCCACCAGGTTGATAGCCACCAGCGCCAGCAACAGCGCGATGCCCGGATAGAAACTGATCCAGTACTGGCCTGAAAGCATGTATTGGTATCCGTTGGAAATCAGCAGGCCCAGAGACGGCTCGGTAATCGGCACGCCCAGGCCCAGGAAGGACAGCGTTGCCTCCAGCGTGATCGCGCGCGCGACCTGCAGCGTGCCCACGACGATCAGCGGCGGCAGGCAGTTCGGCAGGATGTGCCTGAGCGCAATGCGCCAGCCGGGCAGGGCGAGCGAGCGTGCGGCTTCCACGTATTCGCGCCGACGCTCGACGAGGGCCTGGCCGCGCACCGTGCGCGCGTAATACGCCCACTCCAGCAGTACGAGCGTCAACACGACATTGGTGATGCTCTTGCCGAGATAGGCGAGGATCATCATCGCCACCAGCACCGACGGGAACGACAGCAGCAGGTCGACCGTGCGCATGATGATGCTGTCGACGCGGCCACCGGCATACGCCGCGATCAGCCCGAGCAGCGTGCCGATCACCGCCGCTACGGCCGCCGAACCGATCCCCACGCCCAGGCTGATGCGCAAGCCATAGAGGATGCCGGAGTAGAGGTCACGCCCCTGGCCATCCGTCCCGAGCCAGTACGTGAACGTCCCCAAGCCATTCGGCGAACCCGGTGGCAGACGCGAGTCCAGCACGTCGAGCTGCATCAGGTCGTATGGGTTCTGCGGCGTGATCCACGGTGCGGCCAGCGCGGCCAGCATCAGGATCACGACCACGGCGAGCCCAAAGACGGCGGTCTTGGATGCCAGAAAATCGGACACCACACGCCGCCACGGCGATTGCTTGCGCGGGGCGACCACCGTCGCTGCGGTGGTGGGTTGCGGAGTTGTATTCATCATGCAGCCTCCGCGCTGTCCGCCGCACGCACGCGCGGGTCCAGCAGCCGATACAGGATGTCGACGATCAGGTTGAGCGACACGAACAGGCACACCACGACGATGAGGTACGACACGATGACCGGCCGGTCCAGCGAGTTGATGCTATCCAGAATGAGCTTGCCCGCGCCGGGCCACGCAAAGATGCTTTCCGTCACCACCGCAAAGGCGATGGTCGAGCCCAGCTCCAGGCCCAGCACCGTCACCAGCGGGATCAGCGTGTTGCGCAGCACGTGCGCCAGCACCACGCGCAGCGGTGACAGGCCCTTGGCACGCGCGAACTTCACGAAATCCAGCGGCAGCACCTCGCGCACGCCGGCAGAAGTCAGCCGCAGCACCAGCGAGAGCTTGAACAGCGACAGGTTGACCGCCGGCAGCACGAGGTGCCGCAGCCCATCGACCGTCAGCCACGACCATTCGATGCCGAACAGGCGCGCCGTTTCGCCGCGCCCGCTCGCGGGCAGCCAGCCGAGGCTCACGCTGAACGCCATGATCAGCATCAGCCCCACCCAGAACGTCGGCAGCGAAAAGCCCACCACGCTGCCCGTCATCAGCAGGCGCGATACCGGATGGCGCGGATACAGCCCCGCGAACAGCCCAAGCGGCACGCCGATCACCACCGCGATGATCAGCGCAGAAAACGCCAGCTCCAGCGTGGCCGGCAGGCGTTGCAGGATCAGCTGGATGGCCGGTTCGTTGTAGACGAAGCTCTTGCCCAGATTGCCGTGCAGCGCGCCGTTCAGGAAGGCGAGGTACTGCTCCCACAGCGGCTTGTCGAGACCCAGCTCGGCAATGATGCGGGCGCGGTCGATCTGGTCTACGTCCTGGCCGATCAGAATGTCGACCGGGTTGCCGATGGCGTGCAAGCCGATGAAGACGATCACCGTCATCACCAGCACGACCAGCAGCGCCTGGCCGATGCGGCGGAGTAACCAACCTGTCATCGCGCAGCCTCCTGGCCGGAAGTAGCATTTGCTTCCACGCCGGGCGGCGGGGCGGGCGTCCATTCATCGCCAAAGATTTCCGGCTCGGCGTAGGCCTGGATGGCGGCGTAGTGCGCGTCGATGTCTTCCTGGTACAGCAACCCGGCGATGCCCTGCGCCAGCCGCTTCGCACCTTCGCTGATGGCCGGGATGTCGCCCGAGACGCTGCCGTGCGTGACGGACGCGGGATAGCAGAAGCAATGCACGCGCGACAGGCCAGGCAGCGTGCCGGGCGTTTTCTCGCGAAATTCGAACGCGTGCCCGAGGTCGGGTGAATCGGCGAGTTCTGCATCTTCCTCGCCGGGGCGCGGTGTGTAGCGGTCGCGCCATTGGCGAATGTGCGGTGCCAGTGCGCTGAACTCCGGGCGCGAGGCCCAGTCCGTGCGAAAGCCCGTCGAGAAGATCAGGAAGTCCAACTGGAATACGCCCTTGGTTGTGGCCACGTGCAGCACGCCGTCGTGCTCGTCGACGCCCAGGATGCCGCAGCCCAGGTTGAAGCGCGCATTCGGATGCCGCGACACACGCAGCGTGCTGCCGCGCGGCGGGGGCACCTGCTCGACATTGATGTAATGGCGGATGCGCCATTTCCATGCGTCGGGCAGATACAGGTGGCCGTGCACGAGCCCCGGGCTGCCGGCCCCCTTGCCCTTGTTCACGCGCGGCAGGTCGGGGCGACGGATCAGCATGTCGACGCTGGCGGCACCGGCTTCCAGCGCCGTTGCGGCCGAATCCATCGCGGATGCGCCTGCGCCGATCACGCCTACGCGCTTGCCCGCCAGCGTGCCGTAATCCATCTCGTCAGACGAATGCGCCCACCAGCGGCGCGGCAGCCGGCGCGCAAAGTCCGGCACGGATGGGCCGCCAAGCCCGTCCCGGCCGGTGGCCAGCACCACGCGGCGCGCAAACACGCGCTGCGTCGGTTGACCCGGCGCGTCGATCAGCAATTCAACGGCGCCATCCACGCGCGGGTGGATCGCCTTCACGTGGTGTTCGTTGCGCACGTCGAGCTGCAGGACGCGGCGGTACCAGCGCAGGTAGTCCATCCATTGCAGGCGCGGGATCTTGTCGAGCACCTCCCACGCATCGGTGCCGAACTGCGCTTCAAACCATGCGCGAAACGTCAAGGTCGGCAGGCCAAGCGCAGGGCCGGTCAACTGCTTTGGCGAACGCAGCGTTTCCATGCGCGCCGTCGTCGCCCACGGGCCTTCGAAGCCGGCGGGCGAGCGGTCGAACACCACCACGCCGATACCGAGATGCTTGAGCGATGCCGAGGCAGCCAGGCCTGCCATGCCGCCCCCGATGACGGCCACGTCCAGTACGGGTTGCCCTTCTAACGTGTGGGGCAGCGTCCAGTTTTTTGCGGGGAGTTCGAGCCAGGAGAGGTCCTGGTGCAAACGCGCTTCGAGCGCTGCGAGCCCGGTCACTTGCAGCGCATTGTCTTCTTGTGCAGCGGTCATGCGGACGCGCCTTCGGTTTCGTTGATGGATTCGCCATACAGCACCTGCAGCATGCTGGCATGGCGTGCCGGATCGTGCAGCTTGCAGTCCGGCAGCAGACGCTGCGCCGCGCGCGCGAGGGCGTCGGTCAATGAGGTCACCGCCGCCGACGGCCGCCTGGCCTCGGGGGTGATCACGCCAAAGAAGAAGGGGATGTCGGCGTCGATCGGGCGCACGGTCACGCCGTCGATCGGCACGCCGTATGCCGTCACAGGCTCCAGCAACGCGACGCCCAGGCCCGCGCGCACGGCGGTCAGCGCATTCAGCGAGGCGTTGGTCTCGATGAGGGCGGTGGGCTCTACGCCGGCCTTCGCCAGCGCCTGGTCCAGACGGCGGCGCAGGCGATACGGGTTGTGCATCGTGATGATGCGCTGTCCGGCGCAATCGGCCAATGCCACGCGCTTGCCGGCGGCCAGCGGGTCGTGTGTCTGCACGGCAGCCACGCACGCGGCTTCGCCGATCCAATGCACGGTTACGCCGCGATGCTCCAGCGGCAGGCTGCTGAGGCCAAGGTCGGCAGCGCCGGTGAGTACGGCATGCACAACCTGCTCGGGCGAGGCGCTGCGAATCTGGATGTGCTGCCCGAGCCCCGGTTCATCGGCCAAGGCAGCGGGCAGCAAGCCGGCCGCCAATGCGGACGTGGCTGCCAGGCGCAGCGGGCGTGCCTCGCCGCGCGCGATTTCTTCGGCACGGGTGCGGATCTGACGTAAGCTGATCAGCGTGTGCTCAACGTCTTCGTACAGCAGGAAACCCTGCTCGGTGGGCGAGACGCGCGGCCCCGCGCGTGTGAACAGGGCGTAGCCGATCTCGGCTTCCAGATCCTGGATGAGCCGGCTGATGGCGGGCTGCGAGCGTCCCAGCAGCTTGCCCGCCGCAGTGACACTGCCGGTCGACATGACCGCGGCAAAGGCTTCGAGTTGTCGGAGTTCCATCCGCCTGTTTGATCCCAGTCATGCATGTGGTTCATGCATCCTGGTAGAGGCAATATGCGAATTCCAAATAGTATTTTCTTATGTACTCATGCGTTTTGCGCTGGCAACCGCTATGTCTTGCGGTACAGCAACTGCCCAGGCAGGCCCGCGCAGCAGCGCCCACACTTTATCTGACGAACGTGCCGTTCGGGCCGATCACCGTCGACTCGACATCGTTCGGTCCTTTGCGCAGGTTGGGGCCGTAGCGAATGTCCAACCCACCGAGGTCAATCGTGCCGGCTGATTCCAGTCCTGCGACACAGCCGGCGCGTGTCAGCGACTTTTGCATTTCCCCAGGACTGCAAACTTGCCGCACCGCTTCCTGCCGGGTTCTGCCCAAAAAAAACCGCCGTACGAGACGGCGGCATTGGCGCGTTGCGCGAAGTGCAGATCAGTTGTTCTGCTTCGTGATCTTCGTGCCTTCGATCGACGCGCCGGCCATCAGACCTGCGTTGGTCAGGTTGAAGCCGATGATCGGTTGCTGCGCGGTGTTGGTATCGACCGCGCCGTTCACGCCGATCTTTGCCAGGGCCACGGTGGCATCCACGCCGGCTGTCCAGCCTTGGCTCGCCTGGAATTTCTGCAGCGCTTCGTCCGTCATGAACAGGATGATCAGCGCACGCGACTGCGCGCCGGCCTGGAAGCCTACCGACGCCGAGGCGATGTTGTAGTAGCCCAGCGGACGGCCGCCGCCGGTGCGCAGCACGCCTTCGCCGTACTGGCCGCCTACCACGAAGCCGGCGTTCAGCACCGACGGGAACACCAGGACGCCCTTGGCGCGTGCCACCAGCTCACGCGAACCGCTGGCCGTGGTGTACAGGCGCGACAGCACGGAATCGGCTTGCGAGTTGGTGGTGGCGTGCTTGTTGGTGGACGACATCACGTCGGAGCCCTGCGCATTCGGGCTGGTCGTGGTACACGCGGCGAGCTGGGTACCGAGCAGTGCGACAGCAGCAAGCGCGGCGGCGCGGGTGACGATGGTCTGGCGGCTAATGAGGTTCTTTTTCATGGCGATCGATCTCACTGTCTTTGTTGTTGACGAGGGACACAGGCACACGCGTCCCCGCTCTGACTCGGTCCCGTGCAATCAGCATGGGTGTCAGCCAAGGAAAAGCAAGCGGCGTGCCCGCCATATCGCATAAGCGCCGGAGCGCTCAATTCCTGACATTAGGCGAGATTTGTGCCCCATGTGGCGCTTTTGCTTCACAGCTTTGTAAAAACGCAAGCCGACTGCAATGCGGGTAGCTTTTTCATGCGCAACAAAAAACCGGCGCTTCAGGCCGGTTCTTTGTGCAATGCAGGAGACGGGCAGGATCAGCGGTCAGATCCAGATGATCAACGCCGCCACGCCAATGATCAGGCCGAACTTCACCACGTAGTAGACCTTGCGGTTCCACGCCTTGAAGCGACGGCGGTACTGGCCCATCACCCACACATAGCGGAACAGCTTGTTGATGCCGCCGGTCTGGTCGCCCTCATCGTTGGGCGAGCTGGCGGCGGTCATGACCTTGCGGCCCAGCCATTTATTGATGCGCTGCGCCCAGCCGAACTTCATCGGGCGTTCGATATCGCAGAAGAGGATCAGGCGGTCCTTGTCGGAGGCGTTTTCTGCCCAGTGCAGATAGGTCTCGTCAAAGACCACGCCCTGGCCGTCACGCCAGCTGTGGCGCTGGCCGTCGACTTCGATGAAGCATCGGTCATCGTTGGGCGTGGCCAGGCCCAGGTGATAGCGCAGCGAGCCGGCAAACGGATCACGGTGCGGGTTCAGCTTGCCGCCCGGCGGCAGCTCGGCAAACATCGCCGCCTTCACGCTGGGCAGATCGCGCAGCAGCGCGACGGTCTGCGGGCAGAGCTGTTCGGCAGAGGGGTGATGCGCTTCATACCACTTCAGATAGAAACGCTTCCAGCCATTTTTGAAGAACGAGTTGAAGCCGGCATCGTCGTTCTTTTCGGCGGCTTTGATCTTGCGCAGGTTGATGAGCGCCAGGCCTTCGTCGCGAATCTGCGGCCACGCGGCCTGCAGTTTTTCCAGATCCGGAAAGCGCTCGACCGGCACATACGGCGTCTGCGGCACGCCCGAAAAGGCGTACATGAAGCAGTTGACCGGCGCGACCACGGCCGAGTGGTCGAACATCTGGCGCCAGAACTTCAGGCGCACCTTGCCGCGAAAGTGCACGTACAGAATGGAGCCCAGATAGAGGGCCACGATAATCCACTTGATCAAGGCGATTTCCTTGCCGCACAGGGCGGTCAGCAATTGAGTGCATGCGCTGTTGGCGCAAACCGCCATTTTACCCGGGGCCGCGCTGCGCCGCGTTGACTTCGGCCAACAATGCACCGTGGTTTTGTGACCCCACGTTATCGTTTGCGCGCACTTCGTAATGTGGAACGTCGGTGTCGATTTGTCGCGAAATGTGCGCCGCGTTCTACAATTCCGTTCTCGTCCGGCGGCATCTGGTCGCGGACGATCACCGGAGGGAGCGATGGACGTCAACAAACGCGACGGAGAATCCAGCGATATGCCGACCACTATCGGCGTGGAGCCGGGCGATGCGCAATCGCTGGAAGCGTCCATGCGCCGTGCGCAGGAAGCGCTGTCTGCGGTGTCGGCGCGGCTGGCAAATCGGCCACCGATGCCGCGGCCAGACCCTGCCACCGAGCGCTTCGTCGAAACGGACCACACCATGTCACCCGCGGAGGCGCGGGCCCTGGCCGAACGTTGCATCGCCGGCGAGACCGCGGAGCCGGCGAGCCTCGCGCGGGCGTTTTCTGTGCTGCTCGGACAACTCGATGGATTCGAGGCCGACCATGCCGGCCGGCGCCGCGTGCTGCGGCAGTGGATGGTGAGCCAACTCACCTACAAGATGCTGTATCTGCACCACACCGGTCAGGATTCGACCGTGCCGCCACGTGCGTTGCGCGCCCAGAAGGAGCGGGTGAAGGCGCAGGTTTCGGCCTTGCTCGATGCCGGGCGTTCCTACACCGATGTGCGCCTGGCCGACCTGCGCTTTGCCGAAGACGGCGCTGCCGGTCAGGGCTGAATGATCTCGCGCGATCAAGCGATGAGGCTCAATCGTCCTCGTCGTCGTCCGGTTCGGAGTCGAGAAACTCGCGGCGGGTGAGCCAGTCCGCGATGGCTTGATCGCAGGCGTCCTTCAGCTTCGCCTTGTTATCCACCTTGTCGAACAGGGTGAAATTCATTAGGGCCAGGCCCAGATCGGTGATGTAGAACATCCGCTTCGGATTGTCGAAGTGGACGATGCGGCCGTCGATGTCGCCTTCGTCCTCGGGCTCGGCGGGCGCGTCTTCGAGTTCGACCACGCGGCAGGTGAAGCGCGGTGTGCGGGTGTGCGTCAGATATTCGAATTCATCGTGCGACACTTCGCCGGACGGTGTGACGGCAATGGCGAAGCCCCAAATAAAGCGAGGGGTCGGCAGATCCGACAGCTCGTCGATTTCATCCATCCTTGTTTCTCCAGTCTGATGACGGCTTGTATTAACGGCGCATTATCGCGCGACCCGTGCTGCACGGAAAGCACAATGCACGCCCGACATTGTGGGGTGCCGACATGACGGAACCGCGCATTCAGCGCATTCGGGACGGGCTGGCCGCCCGGCAGGCGTTCGATGCCGATGCGCTGATCCCGTGGATTGTTGCGGGGCAACGTGTCGGCTGGTTGAGTCGAGAGCGCGCATTGTTGCTTGCGCGCTGGCCGCACTGGTTCGATGTGTCGACGCAGCGGGTCGATCTGCGGGAAACCGTCGCCACCGAGGCGCAACGCACCGCGGCACTGGCCGAAGTCATCATGCGCCTGGCCGAAGAAGGCCACGTGCGGGGCTGGCGCGACGAGCGTTTCGCCGTCAACACCGGCTGGGGCACGCCCACGCTGGCGCTGATCGAACGCGCCGCCGCGCGATTTTTCGGCATTCGCACCTATGCTGCACACATGAACGGCCTGATTGCCGGCGCGGACAACGCCGGGCCGGTGCTCTGGCTGGCCCGCCGCGCCGAAACTAAACCGATCGACCCCGGCATGTGGGACAACCTCGTCGCCGGCGGTATCGGCCATGACTTCGATGCACGTGGTGCGCTGGAGAAGGAATGCTGGGAAGAGGCGGGCATCGGCGCCGATCTCGTAGCGCAACTGGTGCCGCGCGGCACGCTGGATGTGCTGCGCGAAGTGCCCGAGGGCATCCAGTGCGAAACGCTGTTCACCTTCGACCTGACGCTGCCGGACAGCTTCATCCCCGTCAATCAGGACGGGGAGGTCGCCGGTCACCTGCGCGCCAGTCCCGACACAGCGCTTGATATCATGGCGGACTTCGCGATGACGGTCGACGCCACGCTCGTTACACTCGACGCCTTGGCGCGCCTGAGTTCGGCCCTTGCACCACAGGGGTTTGCGCCCGGCAACACTATATAAAACGCTTCATGAGTCACTCCGGTTTCATCCTTACCCTGTCGTGCCCGGACCAGCCTGGCATCGTCCACGCGGTGTCGGGCCTGCTGTTTGAGCAAGGCTGCAACATTCTCGATTCGGACCAGTTCGGCGACGAATTCACCGGCCGTTTCTTCATGCGCGTGCATTTTGTGCCGCAGGGGCAACCGCTTGATCTCGCTACGCTGCGCGACTGCTTTGCGCCCATCGGCGAACGTTTCTCCATGCAGTGGGGCATGTTCGACGCCGCAGCCAAGCCGCGCGTGATGATTCTCGTCTCGAAGATCGGCCACTGCCTGAACGACCTGCTGTTCCGTGCCCGCGCCGGCCAACTTCCGATCGAGATTGCGGCCATCGTCTCGAACCACCGCGATTTCTACCAACTGGCGGCGTCGTACGACGTGCCGTTCATGCACCTGCCCTTGCTGCAGGCGACGGACGCGCAGAAGGCCCAGCAGGAAGCCCGCATCTGGGAAATCGCGCAGGAGCAGCAGATCGACCTGGTCGTGCTCGCGCGCTATATGCAGATTCTTTCCGACGACCTGTGCCGCAAGCTCGAAGGCCGCGCCATCAACATTCACCACTCGTTCCTGCCGAGCTTCAAGGGTGCCAAGCCGTATTACCAGGCGCATGAGCGCGGCGTGAAGCTGATCGGCGCAACGGCCCATTACGTGACGGCCGACCTGGACGAAGGCCCGATCATCGAACAGGAAATCGAGCGCGTGGACCACAGCATGGACCCGGAGCAGCTCACCGCCGTCGGCCGCGACGTGGAGTGCGTGGCGCTGGCCCGCGCCGTGAAGTGGCATGCGGAACACCGCATCCTGCTCAACGGCCACAAGACCGTCGTCTTCAAGTAATCCAGTCAGAGTAGGGGAGCGCGCGATGCGACAGATCATTCTCGATACCGAAACCACCGGCCTGAATGCCGCCACCGGCGACCGCGTGATCGAAATCGGCTGCGTGGAGATGGTCAACCGCCGCCTGACCGGCCGGAACCTGCACTTCTACATCAACCCCGAGCGTGAGATCGACGCGGGCGCGATGGCTGTGCACGGCATCACCAACGAGTTCGTGGCTGACAAGCCGAAGTTCGCCGAGATCGTCAACGAGATCCGCGACTACGTGCAGGGCGCCGAGGCGATCATTCACAACGCCGCGTTCGACTTGGGCTTCCTGGACATGGAATTCCAGCGCCTGGGCCTGCCGCCATTCCGCGAGCACCTGTCGGGCCACATCGACACGCTGCGCGAGGCGCGCCAGATGTTCCCTGGCAAGCGCAATTCCCTGGATGCGCTGTGCGACCGCCTAGGCATCAGCAACGCGCACCGTACGCTGCACGGCGCATTGCTCGATGCGGAACTGCTGGCCGAGGTCTACCTGGCCATGACGCGCGGCCAGAACACGCTGGTGATCGACATGCTGGAGTCGGGCGAGGGCGCATCGGCCGAAGCCGTTGCCGTCGACCTGAGCGCGCTGCAATTGCCCGTGCTGCTGGCAACCGAAGCGGAGGCCGAAGCGCACGCCGGCGTGCTGAAGGAAATCGACAAGGCCAGCGGCGGCAAGACCGTCTGGACGCGTGAACCCGTGGAATCTGCGCAGCCGGCTGCCTGATCAAAAAAATGTGCGGTCAGGGTATTTACACGGCTGCACCTTTTCGCCATAATCTCGCTTTCACCGCATTCGGGTGGTTAGCTCAGCGGTAGAGCACTGCCTTCACACGGCAGGGGTCACAGGTTCAATCCCTGTACCACCCACCAAATTAGCAGCAAGCATTGCCCAGCAATGCCAAGAAACCCGCGATAGCTCAAGGCTTCGCGGGTTTTTTGTTGCCCGCAATGCCCATGTTTGCCCATTGGCAGCAGGGGATGTGTGGGGGTATTTTTGGGGGTATGGATCCTCTCAAGAGGCTCTTCACGGACATACATACCCCCACATGGCCCTGAACCCTGCGGCAATAGAGGCTTTAACGCCAAGAGCTTCTCCCTACAAGGCAACGGACAGCAAAGGCCTATATCTGCTGATCTTGCCGAACGGCGCGCGTTACTGGCGCTTCCGTTTCCGATGGGCTGGAAGGCAGAACACCATGTCATGTGGCGTCTACCCCGCAACCAGCTTGGAAGAAGCTAGGGAGCGCCGTGATGCCGCCAGGCGGATGTTGGCCGAGGGAATCAGCCCTAGCGAACATCGCAAGCTGGAGCGTGCCGCGAGCGAAGGCGAGCGGGCACAGCAAGCAGCTGCAACGCGTTTCATGCTTGGCAATGATGGGGCGCTAGCTGTCCGTCTCGGGGGCAGGCACTTCTCTCTTTCGCCAGCCGAGACAGCAGACCTTCGCGCTTTTCTTGACGCGACTCGCACGGTAGCCCACGCGGAGACGTCATGCCTCTAACCGACACAGCAATCCGCAACACCAAGCCTGCCGACAAGCCGATCAAGCTGTTCGACGGCGGCGGCCTGTTTCTCCACATCACGCCTGCCGGGCAGCGCTACTGGCGGCTGAAGTACCGGTTTGCCGGCAAGGAGAAGCTGCTGGCCCTTGGCGTCTACCCGGACGTTGGCCTGAAAGAGGCACGAGACCGGCGCGAGGAGGCCAAGCGGCTGCTCGGCGAAGGCATTGACCCTTCAGTTGAGCGCAAGGTGCAGAAAGTGGCGACGGTCGAGCGGGCGGCAAACAGCTTCGAGGCCGTGGCCCGGGAGTGGCACGGAAAGTACGCGCCGGGCTGGTCCGATAGCAACTCCAAGAAGGTACTGGCCCGCCTGGAGAACGATGTGTTTCCCTGGCTTGGTGGCCGGCCGATTGCCGAGTTGAAGGCGCCCGATCTGCTGACCGTGTGTCGCCGCGTCGAGTCTCGCGGCGCCCTGGATACTGCACACCGCGTGCTGCAGACCTGCGGCCAGATCTTTCGCTACGCCGTCGCCACCGGGCGGGCAGAGCGCGATCCGTCCGGCGATCTGCGGGGAGCCTTGCCGCCGGCCAAGGGGAAGCACTACGCCGCGCCGACCGATCCTAAGGAAGTGGCCGGGTTGCTGCGGATGTTTGACGGCTTTACCGGCACGTTTGTCGTGAAGTGCGCGCTCTTGCTGGCCCCGATGCTTTTCGTTCGGCCTGGTGAGCTTCGTCAGGCGGAATGGGTGGATGTTGACCTCGATGCTGGTGAATGGCGTTTCGTGTCGTCCAAGCGAGACGTGCCCCACATCGTGCCGCTTGCCACCCAGGCCGTCGCAATCCTGCGCGACCTGCACGCGCTGACCGGCCACGGGCGCTACCTATTCCCTGGAGCCCGGGACAAGGCTAAACCCATGTCGGAAGTCGCCATCAACGCAGCGCTGAAGCGCATGGGCATCGACACGCAGAAGGAGTTCACCGGCCATGGAGTGCGCCCCATTGCGCGCACCATCCTGCGCGAGGTGCTGGGCTTCGAGGCGGAGGTGATCGAGCTACAGCTAGCGCACCGGAAGAAGGATCCAAACGGCCAAGCCTATGACCGGGTGGCCTTCCTCGCTGTACGCAAGCAGATGATGCAGGCTTGGGCGGATTACTTGGACGAGATTAAGGCCGGGGCCAAGGTGATTCCGATGCCGGCGAGCATGTGAGGGGTTTGTAGACATGGAGCCATCGCAATCGAGCAATGCTGAAGAGTCGTGCCCTGACGATATGGGACTCGCTTCTGCTATATCCCGGCAGTACAGACGCTATCGCAGGATAGCTGAACGGCATCTGCCGAAATGGGCGCCTGCAGGGGTTAGGCTGAGTTTCATCTCGGCACTTTCGACCCTGAGTGGTGCGCGTAGAGCGAGGAGAAATGCTGACACGTTCGATGACGACACCCCGTCAATCTATGTGGAGCTCCAGAGGTACCATGCGGAGCAGCACACGTATGCAAAGGCTGAGATTGCGTGCCTCGTGCGTCTGTGTACCTATAGCAATGAAATGCAGAAGGTTTGGCGGACAATCTCAACCATGCCGGCCCAAGGCTGTGAAGATCCAGCATTCACCATCTGCGATCAAATTTCGTTCACGCTGGGGCGATTTGCTCAGATTCCCAAGAGACTTCCTGCTCAACGCAAGAAATCGCTTCTTCGTGTCGCAAAGGCTGTCGACGATCTGCTCAAGGCAGTCGAATCGGACAGCGAGGCTCAGTACTTTTTTGAGGGTGCGCTGATTGAGTACTTGGTCAGCCAAAACCTAAGGATGCGTTCGGACAGCGGAGAGGTGATCAGTGGTCGTGAAGCCCGCGATCCTTCTTGGGCATTTAATCGGACCATCTTTGAACCTCTGCATACGGAGTTCATGGACGACTCGCCTCACAGCCTCAAGCCTTGGGGGCAATGGCCAGTCTCCGAAAAATACGAGTGGCTTCATGACGAAATATCCGTAACGGGGATGCCAGAACTGCTGACCTTTTACCGAGATGGACTAACCAATCTAGCCCAGGAGCAGCCCGAAATCCCGCAGCCCGGGAGGCCAGACGGTGGGCTACAGCCGTTCCTGATTCGGAGTTTGTCCAGCGTGATGAGGCGCATATACGGTCAACCTTTGGACGATACTGTGGCGCTGCTTGTCTCCGCCACGCTAGACCTGCCAGAGCCTCTGACAAGAGACACGATCCGCCAGTATCTGAAAATCCCCGGGAAGATTTCGAGCAGGAATCGATAGATTTCTTCCCGTTTCAAAATTTCAGAGTCCACGCAAGCTACTGCCATGTTCAACGACCTTCCGCGAGGTTTGACTCATGGCGACCAAAGCAGCAACCGGGCATCCCGTCGGTGCCGTATCTCTTCCCAGCCCGGAGGCACTGCCAGCCGACGGGTTCACACGCTGGAAAGATCTCAAGGCATTCGTACCCCTCAGTCGTGAGGCGGTGCGCCTGCGCGAGAAAGCCGGTCGTTTTCCAAAGCGGATTCACCTCTCGCAACGCTGTGCAGCATGGCCGAACCGTGAGCTGCATCGTTGGCTGGCGGATCCGGCTGGCTATCGGGCACCGGAGGCGGTATGACAATGGCCGCCTCTATCCCACCCAAGTTTCTGGACCTTCAGAAGAATGCCCGGGAGCGCCTGCGCATTCACGTCAAGGAATACAAGGGCCTAACGTATGTTGACCTTCGGGTTTGGTTCGTTGCTGAAGACGGCGAATATGTGCCCAGCTCCAAAGGCGTGATGCTCAAGCCTGGCCACGTAGTCGAAGTGGCGCAGGGTCTCCTGCTCGCTAGCCAGGCGGCGGACCCGACGGGGGCGTCCTGATGAGCTTCAGCAAAAAGCCCTTGCGTCCCGTAAACAGCGGCGCGTATACTTCTTCCGTGGCTGAAACAACAGTCACCGGGTTTGGCGACCTGATAATGTTGGCGGACGAACCGCCGATCTTGGCGGTATTTTTTCGTCCGTTGCGCTTGCGCACGTCTATCCATGGCGGGCCTTGCGGGGCAGCCTTCGGGCTGGCCGGTGCCAACGTTCCGGTTCGCCAACCCTGCATGTGCCCGCCTCCCTCATTTGGCGATGAGCGGCGGGCTCCACTCTTAACGTTGGAGGCCTCCATGCCTAAAGCCCTCGCTCGTCCTGAGCAAACCAGCTACCCCTTGTCTGTCGCAGCCGGCCGTGATGCAGCCGCACTGTGGCTGGAAAACCCGGTCATGTCGCTTGCAACATGGCGCGACTACCGCTTTTCCACGCACGCCTGTGGCGTGGGCTTCAACGACCTGATCGAGCGCCGCCAAGCGTTTGACGAAGCGTTCGCGCAGGGCGTTGCTGACGCCATCGTCGGCGTGGTGATCATCGCCGTGGAGGTGAGTCATGCGTAAGCCCAGCGCTCAGACCCAGACAGTTCCGGAGCAAGTCTCGGCCATTGCCCACCAAGGCGCAGACGAAGTCGAGGTCGCCCATTTCTTCCTGAAAAGTCTCGGCGCGGTGGTTGGCTCGATCGCCCGTCTGAATGTCGACACGAAGACGCCGGAAGCGGCACGTATATTCGCTTTGCGCGACCTGATTGAACTGGCTGAGTACTTGGTGGAGAACGGCGGTACCAACGCCGAGCATGCCGTGCTTGAACTCCGTGAAATCGCAGAAGGGGTGCGTCATGGGTAATGCCTCCGCCCGTGCTCAGCATGCCTGCAGCACCGTACGAAGCCAATCCAGCGTCATCACGCTGCCTACGGCAGTGACCAAACGGGTTCGGCAGTCCCCTGGCCGGCGCCCGAAGGGTTTGCTTTCCCTTTGCGACGTTCGGAAACGCAAGGAGTTTCACGAGCTCTCGCCTGAAATGGGGCTCGCGATGCTCGCCAAGGAAGCGCGAAAGGCTCGGGGGGCCAAGGTCAATCCATTCCAGCCGGGATCGCCCGAGGCTAGTCTCTTCGAGATGTTCCGAGACTGCGTGAAGCCAAATCCGATTCCGAGCTACGCGGTTGATCTCCTGATGGCCGCCAAGCGGCTCGCGCGTTCGCGGGCAGACTCGACGGCCGAGTTGCTGGCGCAATACCAGTACGACCTGGAGTCCGCTGTGATCGCCTTCGAAGCGGCAATGCCCGTAGTTGATGGCGTGATCGCCGAGTACGGCCGAGGAGCCTGATACCTATGAATCCGAATCTGAACCGACTGCAAGGGCAGTCGGGCGGGGGCGCTCATGCCTACGCTTCGTCGTTGCGCTGGATTGGCGACAACATCGTCGGGGCCGGTGACGACATATCCATCGCTGTGCAAGCGCCTAATGGCACGGTTGTGAGCTTGTCGCTAGCCGGTGCACTGGCATTGGCCGACAAGATAGACGCACGCGGGCTATACCGCATTACCACTGCTGCTCGCCACGCGTTTGCCTTAGGTGAACTGTCCCGCGCCGACGCTGCGGTATGGCGGCAATGGGAGGCGCAGCAATGAACGCTCCCACAAACTACATCGAGCAATTCGCCGGCGCGATGGCGGAGTGTGGCCTGCAGCCCCGAGAGATTGTGGACGATGGCAAGCTGCACCGCTTCGACGGCCCTGATGAGAAGCGAGGCAAGTGCAGTGCCTGGTATGTGCTGCATGGTGATGGCTTGCCGGCCGGTAGCTTTGGCGACTGGCGCACGGGTCTGTGCGAGACGTGGTGCGCTAAGGCCGATCGCACCATGACGGATGCCGAGCGCCAAGCGCATCGCCAGCGCGTCGAGCAGGCCAAGGTTGATGCGGTTGCCGAGCGCGCCAAGGTGGCGGAGGAAGCCGCTGTGAAGTGTGCGGAGCTGTGGAACATCGCGGCGAACGTTGACGGCGGACACGCCTATATCGAGCGCAAGGGCATCAAGCCGGCCGGCGCGAAGCAGTTGCGCAACGCTTTGCTGATTCCGCTGCGCGACGCTGGTGGCGAGTTGCGCAGCCTGCAGTTCATCCAGCCGGATGGATCCAAGCGCTTCAAGACGGGCGGCACGGTGGCGGGCTGCTACTGTGCCCTGGGCGGCAAGCCTGGGTTGGATACTCCTCTGCTCGTCTGCGAGGGCTGGGCGACGGCGTGCAGCTTGTACGAGACAACCGGTTACCCGGTGGCAGCTGCGATGAACGCCGGCAACCTGCTGGCCGTGGCGCAGGCGCTGCGGGCCAAGTTGCCCGACGTGCTGATGATCGTCTGCGCAGACGACGACATCGAGACGGCCGGCAACCCGGGTTTGACCAAGGCGAGGGAGGCCGCCCAGGCCATCGGCGCGCTGTTGGCGGTACCGGATTTCGGACCGGAGCGCCCGGACGGCGCCACCGACTTCAACGATCTGCACGTTGCTTGCGGCGGCGGTGCCGTGCTGGCGAGCATTGAGGCCGCCGAGACAGGAGGGCGTGACGCTGGCGCGGAAAATGCCCAGGAAGCGGGCATTACGTCCACCACACAGGCAATCGCTAGCCGCCCCCGATTGATGCTGGCCTGTGCGGCTGACATCGCGCCCGAAGCAATCACCTGGCTGTGGCCCGGGTGGTTGCCGGCAGGGAAGATTAGCCTCCTCGCCGGGTCACCGGGCGCGGGCAAGACGACGCTCGCGCTTGCAATCAGTGCCATCGTCTCCCAGGGAGGTATCTGGCCGGACGGGGTAAAGGCTCGCGCCGCCGGCCGAGTGCTCATCTGGTCGAGCGAGGATGACCCGGCCGACACGCTGGTCCCTCGCCTGATGGCGGCCGGCGCCGATCTGCACCGTATCCATTTCGCCCAAGCTGTGGCAGATGAGCACGGCGAGCTGCAGCCGTTCGACCCGGCCAGGGACATGCATCTGTTGTCTGAGCGGCTGACTGAAATGGGCGGCGCTGATCTGCTCATTGTCGATCCAATCGTAAGCGCGGTATCTGGTGATGCGCACCGCGTCAACGATGTGCGTCGCAACCTGCAGTCCCTTGTCGATGTGGCAGCGGCACATCGGTGTGCCGTCCTGGGAATCTCGCACTTTGCCAAGGGCACGAAGGGGACGAGTCCAGCCGAGCGGGTTATAGGCTCCCAGGCGTTTGTTGCACTGGCCCGCATGGTGCTGGTGGCTGGCAAAGATGAAGCCGCCGAGCGCCGCATCCTTGCCCGTGCCAAGTCCAATATCTCCCCTGATGATGGCGGCGTGAGCTACTCCATCGAGCAGGTGGAGGCAGGCATCGGCATTACCGCCAGCCGGATTGTGTGGGGTGAGCTTATCCAGGGCACCGCGCGCGAGATCCTGGGTGATATTGAGCAGGAAGACGACCAGGAACGAACAACCTCGGACGAAGCTGCCGAATTCCTAGCAGGTCTTCTTGCTGATGGCCCCGTGCGAGCAAAGGAGATAAAGGCCGACGCAGATGGAGCCGGGTTTGCGTGGAGAACGATGCAGCGCGCCAGTTCCAATCTCGGAGTCGAAAAGCGAAAGCTCGGCGTGAAAGAGGGGTGGGAATGGGCACTTCCGAAGGCGCCAACTCCCGAAGGTGCCACGAAGATTCCCGCTCTCCGTAGCTTGGCGCCTTCGGCATCAGTTGGCGCCTTCAGCGCCGACAAGGGTTTGCGGGCGGTCAATTCAAGCGCGTTTCCCGAAGGCGCCAACGCTGAGGGACTGACGCCTTCGGCGGATTCTTCGCAATCCAAGCCGGTTTCCGGCGATGACGAGGCTGGAGGTGAGCTATGAGCCCCTTCGAATTGTGGTGTGAGTGTCGGCGTCTCTCCGTACGCCTGACGGTCCACGGCGACCGTCTGCGGTACAAGGGCCCCGAGGATGCAGTCAAAGCCGTGCTACCGCTGCTCGCCGAGAACAAGGCGGCAATGGTTGCTTGCGTTGCGGACTTATCTCGCTACCCGATGGCAGATGGTCCGTTCATGCCGTGGTGTGCGCCCATGTCGCCCGACCGCGCTGCGGCATTGTTAGACGACCTCAAGGCGACTGTTAGCAAGGTGGCCGACATCGAGGGCTGGCCAGCTGATTGCCTCACGCGCCTGCTGGGTTTGGTAGCTCGTCAGCCCGTTTCCACCTTAGCTGACGACCTGGCGTATTTCCGCGAGCGCTTCAACACCGCCGTTATGCTGTCAAAAATGCCACCGCTGCGCTTAGCTCAACAGGGCGAATACGAGAGTCACTCTATCCTCTCGCCGGCGCGGCTCCTCTCTCGATAGGGTGCGCATAGAGGCGCCATGGAATCAGACGAGCTCGACCGCCTTCGGCAATCATTTCGATCAATGCTGGACAAGAGGGCGCTTCCCCTGGAGGGGTAATGCCCCCGTTTTCCACAGTCGGCAGAAGTAGAAACTAAGCGGCCATGGCCAGCCGCTGCTTCGGGGTAAAGCCGCCCAATGCCATATTTGGGCGCTCGTGATTGTAAGTCCACATCCA
>Ga0194136_1000069_pt1 | contig 64061 bp, 55 predicted proteins | sample TARM_MetaG_T3A_1_FD_134023 | JGI IMG/M metagenome (GOLD analysis project Ga0194136, IMG submission 134023) | Freshwater microbial communities from Pennsylvania, USA, analyzing microbe dynamics in response to fracking - TARM_MetaG_T3A_14 (version 2) | ecosystem: Environmental > Aquatic >...
GCTTGCGCCTTTTTTCCGCGATGTTTGTTCAATGGGAAAAATCATAATCGGGCCATCTGTACCGTCAGGTTCAAGATGGATCTTCTTTTGGCCACGATTATCATTGTTTCCTAACTAATTATAGCAAAAGAAGCCATGCCCATGCACAGCTTCTTTTTTTTTACCGTAATACCCAGCGAAGGAGTTTTTCCTTCAGTGGAGAAAAGGGAGGTTCATTTAAGGTCATGGGAAACTTCGCCCGGGACTTGAGGATGCTTTTTTCATGACTGAACGTCCTTAAAGAATAAGCCCCATGATAATTCCCCATTCCTGAAGTCCCGACCCCACCAAAGGGTAAATGAGGCGTTGCAATGTGGAAAATCACATCATTCAAACAGCCTCCACCAAAGGACACTTTCTGAAGGACCCGATCCCCTAGGGCTTTGTCTTCTGTGAATACATAGAAGGCCAAAGGTTTGCCAAAGGCTTCGATTTCTCCAAGGGTTTTATGAAGATCTTCATAAAGGATGATGGGGAGGATGGGGCCAAAGATCTCCTCTTCCATGGTGGCCAAGGAAAAATCGTCCTTGAGCAAAAGGGTTGGTCCAAAATAATGGGCGTTGATGTCTACTTTTCCCCCATAAATCAGTGCTTCCCGATCCTTCTCTAATAAATCTTCTAATCTTTTCAAAGATTTTTTACTGATGATTCTCCCATAATCCGGTGAGGCTTTAGGATCCTCTCCGTAGAATTTCTTCAGCATCTTCTTCATTTCAAGAACAAGCTCTTTGGCACGGTCTTTATGAACCAGTACATAGTCTGGTGCAATACAGGTCTGTCCACTGTTTAGAAACTTCCCAAAAACAATTTTTCTTGCTGCATTTTTGATCTCCGCTCTTTTCATCACAAGGGCAGGACTTTTCCCACCCAGTTCTAAAGTCACAGGCACCAGGTTCTTCGCGGCATTTTCCATGATGATTCTCCCTGTGGGGACACTACCGGTGAAGAAGATGTAATCAAAGGGTGCTGTGGTTAAGCTGGTGACGGTTTCCTTGCCTCCTGTGGCCACCACAACGGCCCCGGTGGGAAAGGCTTCTTTGATGATTTTCACCAAAACCGCTTCTGTATACACTGCTTGTTCTGATGGTTTGACCACCGCTACATTTCCAGTGGCAATGGCACCTATGAGAGGCTCTAAGAGAAGCTGAAAGGGGTAATTAAAGGCCGAGATGATGAGCACTGTGCCATAGGGTTCTTTGTGGATGAATCCATTGGACAGGATTGTTGGCAAGTGCGGCTGCGCTCTTTTCACTTGAAGATGCCGGTCCATGTTTTTCAGCATCCAGGAAATACTGGTGTAGAGGATGCCGATTTCTGTCATGAAACTCTCTGCTGAGGATTTCCCAAGATCCTTATAAAGTGCAGCTTCAATGTCTTTCTCATACTTCTTTATGACACTTTTTAGTTTTCTTAGTTGATATTTTCTATAGGATAGATTCCTGGTAAGGCCTTTGTCATAAAAGGCTTTCATCCCCTGAAGCAACCTTTGAGCTTCTTCTTTGGACAGATCATGATAGGTTATATCTGGATTTCTCATACTAAATATCCTCCGTGGAAAGAGCATTTTGAGCCACGGCTTTGCCCGCAGCTACGTTGATGGAATCCCACACACTATTGAGGGGTGGAATATAACCAAAGTCCATATAGGCCAAGTCTTCAATGGTTAATCCTGCATAAACAGAAGCCACCAACCCTTGAATCCTTAGTCCTGCCCCTTCTTTGCCAAAGACCTGTGCACCAAGAACTACCCCTGTGTGCTTTTCATAGGTGAGCTTCACGAAGAATTCAGAGCCGCCAGGATAGTATCCGGATTTGTTTCGGGTGCGTACCAGCACACTGTCATAGTCCTTCCCCAGGCGTTTTGCTTCTTTGTCAGTGATTCCTGTCATGGCCATTTCATATTCAAAGACTTTCAATAGCGCACTACCTTGTACCCCTTTAAAAGGAGGTTTCTTCCCAGCCATGGCCAGTCCGATGAGTTTGCCTACCTTATTAGCATTGGTGCCGAGGGGCAGGTACACAGGCTTCTCCATGAGATGGTCATAAATAAGCGCACAGTCTCCCGCCGCATACACATGGGGCAGATTGGTCTCTCCATAAAGCGTGGTCTTGATGGCTCCTCTTTCCATGTCCAAGCCTTTTCCTTCCAAAAAAGCTGTATTGGGTCTTAAGCCAATGGTTTCTAGCACCAGGTCCGCTTCATAGATCCCTTGATCTGTGATGACTTTTTCAACAAAGCCCTTTTCATTGGCTTTGGCATCGAGAACTTTTTCGCCCGTATTGATTTTATGCCCTTCTCCCCGAAGCTCACGCACCAATAAACTTGAGACATCCTCATCATAAATGCTCAAAATGTGGGGCATGAATTCAATGACTTGGGTATCGATGGCCAGCAGTGTCAAGGTTTCCAAAAGTTCAATGCCCTTATTTCCGCCCCCTACAATGACAGCCTTTTGAGGCTTCATTTCTTCTATGTAGTTTTTGATGGCGTTGGCATCAGCCAAGTTGTTTAAGGCAAAGACTCCTTTCATCTTTTGAAATGCTGGTAGTCTCAGGGCACTGGCACCTACCCCAAGGACCAGTTCATCATAGGCATCTACAAAGATCTCTTGGGTTTTATGATTTTTCACCGTGAGTTCCTTTTTATCAAAATCCACATCCACCACTTCATGAGCTAGTAGTAAACGGAGTCCATCTTCCTTTACCCGTTCACTGGTTTTGGCAATGAGTTTTCGTTCCTCTTCTATAAGCCCTTCAATGTAATAGGGAAATCCACAGGCACCATAGGAAATGTCTTTCCCTTTTTCATAAATGGTGATCTTTGCCTCTGGATTATTCTTCTTAATGCTATAAGCTGCGGTTAGCCCTGCGGCCACTGCACCAATGACAAGTACTTTCATTTACTGCACATCCTTTATTTTTTTGTCTTGAAGTACTTAGAGAAAGAGATCTCCCTCTAAGCACTTCCTCATTTACTTTTCATGGTATCGTGTTAAAATAGTTATAGTCAGTATTCTACTCTTAGAAACTGAACTTAATTCAAAAACCATAAAGGTTCCGAATTATATCCCATCACGGAATAAGAACGGAGGAAAAATTTATGCAAAAACAACACACGGCGGAGCGCTTTTCCCCAAGACAATTGGCCATCATAGGCTTATTATCTGGCATTTCCATCTTCCTGTCGCTGACCCCTCTTGGATTTTTACCCATTCCACCCATCAACCCCACCATCATGCACATTCCTGTGATCATTGGTGCGATCATTGAAGGCCCCTTGGTAGGTGCTTTCGTTGGTGGAATCTTCGGATTGTCCAGTATGATCCGTGCCTTTATGACACCAACACCAACGAATTTCATGTTTTGGAATCCTTTGATCTCTGTGGGTGTTCGCATCCTCATTGGTCTTGTGTCTGGCTATGTGTATAAGGCTTTGAAAAACACCAAAAGTGGTGTGGTCTTGGCGGCTCTTTTAGGAACCCTCACCAACACCGTAGGCGTTCTTGGACTCACCTATCTGTTTTACGCAGCCAGATATGCCGAAGCCATAGGTATTAGTAGAAATGCGGCTGGTTTTGTGTTATTAGGCATCGCTGGCAACAATGGTATCCCAGAGGCCATCGTCTCTGTGCTCATCATCGTACCTGTGGTGGCTGCTTATAAGAAAATGAAAAGATAAATAGGACCATATAGTGAAAAGGAGATGGACAACCATCTCCTTTCTTTTCTTTCAAGAATCAAGGAAATTACAGTCTCTTGTAATCCACATGTTCTTCCAGAACTTCTTCATCTGAATACAGATAATCTTCATCTAAATCAAGGTCCAGATCCCCGGCTACATCCACAGGCTCTTCTTGGTCGCCCAAAAAGAGTATCGAATATTGAAGCGACAAGTCTTCAAAGAACAGAACGCCATGTTTTTTAGACATGTTCTTGTGCACAAAGAGTTTTCCTGTATAGGTTTCTCCGGGTTTTACTGTGACTCTTCCAAGGGTGGTACCCTCTGCATGCTTCACGAGAATTTGCGCAGCACGTTTTTTCACATCATAGAGCTGAAGCTGCATAGGATTGAAGAAATATGCTTCATCACCTTTGTTATGGATGGTGACATCATACTCCACAAGCTCTAAAGATTCTTTTTCTCCTTCTAAGAATTTCTCTTTTGCAGATTCAGCCAAATGCACGGCCTTTTCTTTAAAGGATTCAGCCTCTTCCATCACTTCTTGGGCACCAAAAGGTGCATCCACAAAAGCATCTTCATTAGGCCCTTCTTCATCCATGGCCATATCATTTTTCAGCAGTTCATCTGCATCTTTTAAGGCCTCTCCTGCCTTCTCATCTAACACATCTGCCGTATCAGACATCTGACTTTTCAGCTCTTCAAACTTCTTTTTGGCGTCCTTTTTGGCATCTTCTAGGTTTTCTTCTAGCACTTCTGCTTTAATTTCTGCCTCAAGCTTCAGCTCTTCTGCTTTCTCTTTCACTTGAGCTGGAATATGGTCATCCACTTTATGTTTTAGTTCCTCTATTTTATCTTCTGCCAAATCTTTGATTTCTACATACTTATCTTTGGCTTCCATGGACCCAAGCTTTGTTTGAAGTTTCCCTTCTTCAATCTTGGTGATGATTTTTTCTTTCATTTCACCGGTTTTATCCAGGATCACTTTCTTGATGCCCAAATCTTTTAGTGGTTCCGACACTTCATCTGGATTGAAGGTATTGGCATCCTTTGGGTTTGAAATGTTTATGAGAAGATCTCCCACCTGGGCGTTGCTACCCATGGTATATACCCGATCCGGTACCAGCTTCACAGGTTCTTGTAAGGCATCTGCTTCCGTATCCACATCTTGAAGGTCTAACTCTGCCCATCGGATGAGCTTTTCTGCATATTCTTTTTTCAGGTCTTCGTTTTTCTTCTTGTTTCTTCTATAGACCGCATAGGCCGTTGCTGCCGCTGCTGCCACGGCTACTCCTGCAATGATTTTCCCCGTATGTTTCTTGTTCTTGGATTTTGGATCAAACACGCCCGTCACCTCTTTCTTTGTGGTTTGTACCAGTTGCACGGCCTCATCTTTTACATCATCTTTTTTCTCAAAAAAGTTTTGTGCTCCTTGGACCCCTTTATCCATGATGGTAGACAAGGATTCCTTTAGATCTGAGGTGGCCTCTTTTACTTTTGGCAACATATCCTTTGCCAAGCCTTCTCCTTTTTTGACCAATTCTTCACTTTTCTTCACTACTTTATCCATTTCAAATTTCATATGGCAATCCTCCTACGATTGATTTTTCAAGTCTTGACCTCATTATACCTTTAATACTCAGATGATTCAGTATTCCTATGAATTGTTAATACACTTTTTACACCATAGCCATCTCCATCTATTTCACTAAACGTCATGCCTTTGAAGCCGATGAAGTAAAGCACTCTTCATCTCCTACTGTTTCCATCGCTGCCTCTAGGTTTAGAGACCCAAAACAGTATATCGCCAGAAGGATCAACATACTTTCGTTGAAAAAGTAGCCCCATATTCTCCATGTCTTTCCATGAACTGGCCCTCTTCAAGGGAGATTTTCCGCATTTTCTCCTGGAAATCTATGGAATATTATCAATTTTTTAGTTTTTCAATTATAATAAGAAATAAAGAGTACAAGGAGGTTCCATAATGAAGTACGTAGTCTACATCCTCCTGGGCATTCTCATCCTAACGCTTTTCTATGTGATTTATTTGGCCTATCGATATGTGAATCGCATCCTATATCCTAAAACCAAATCCTACGAGGCGGCCAAAGAAAAATTAAAAGCCCAAGGGTATTTCCCAGAAGAAGCCATTGAGGCACTGCCCTATGAACCTTTTCAAATCAAGTCTCCTTACGGATATATGATTAAAGGACGGGTATACCTGAACAAAGCTGCCCCTGAAAGTAAAAACTTCATCCTTTTGGTCCATGGAATTACCATGAATCTATATGGCGGATTGAAATATCTTCCCTTCTTTTATCCCAAAGGATACCATGTGGTGGTCTTTGACCTCCGAAATCATGGAGAAACCGGTGGGGAGAACACTTCCTACGGTTATTTTGAAAAATGGGATTTGGCTGCGGTGATTGATCACTTACACCGAGAGTATGGACAAGACATTCGATTGGGTGTCCATGGTGAATCCATGGGTGGGACCATTGCCATGCTCACCATGGCCATAGACCATCGCATCACCTATGGCATCATAGACTGTGCTTTCTCAGATCTTCCAGAACTACTCCTCTTGAAGCTGACACAAGACAGCCGCATCAAGAGTAAAAAGCTCATCACGTTGGTGGATCTTTTCATCAAAGTCCGCTCTGGGTTCACCGTGGAAGACGTTTCCCCTTTGAAAGAGCTGCCCACCATTAAGCAGCCTATTTTATTCATTCATGGTGGAAAAGATACTTATGTGCCCACCATGATGTCCAAAGCCATGTATGCCTTTAAAATGGATCAAAAGTACCTTTACATTGCGGAGGATGGGGTCCATGGCACCTCCATGGCCTCTAATCCCAATCGCTATGATGAGGAAATCACCAATTTCCTGAATCTTGTACATCCAGAAACCCCTGTGAAACCTGGATATCACGCATAAACTACCCTTATTGAAGCTTCTTTCCCCATGGAAGAGGCTTCTTTTTTCATGGACTTTAAAAATAAAATAGACCCCTAGGGTATTTAAAGTGAACGTCTGTTCTGATATAATGATTTTAGAACATACGTTTATTTTTTAGATTGGATGGGTGATGTATGATGTCTCTTATTTTCCATGTGGATGTGAATTCCGCCTACTTATCTTGGAATGCTGCCTGGGATCTTCAACACGGTGCTTCTCTAGATCTTCGCACCATTCCGGCCATTGTGGGGGGAGATCCTGAGAGCCGTCATGGCATCGTCTTGGCCAAATCAGCGCCCTGCAAAAAATATGGCATACAAACGGGAGAAACCCTCTTTGCAGCCTTGATGAAATGCCCTGAACTCACCATTGTGCCTCCTCGCTATGGCGTCTATATGAAGGCCAGTGAAGCCATGGTGGAGATCTTACGAAGTTACTCGCCCCTCATCGAACGCTATTCCATCGATGAGTGTTTCATGGATATGAGTCATATCGCCAAAGAAGACGCCCTTCCTTTGGCTGAAACCTTGAAAAGACGCATCGCAGAAGAGCTAGGGTTTACGGTGAACATCGGCATTTCCACCGGAAAACTTTTGGCCAAAATGGCTTCAGATCTGAAAAAACCCAACCAGGTGCACACCCTCTACAAAGAAGAGGTCCCCAAAAAAATGTGGCCTCTACCAGTGGAGGACCTCTTCATGGTAGGCTCAAGAACTGCGACAAAGCTACGAGCCATGAATATCCGAACCATTGGAGAATTGGCAGAAACAGATCCGGAATTTCTCCATAAGAAATTCAAAAAGTATGGGTACATGATTTCTTGCTATGCTCGAGGCATAGAGTCTTCCACGGTGAAAAATGAAGGGACCATTGTCATGAAAGGTATGGGCAATTCCACCACTTTACCCTTTGATTTTAGCGATCGAACTTCTTGCCATAACGTTCTTTTATCCATTGGCGAAACCTTGGTCCCTCGATTAAGAGCCTCTGGCAAAAAAGCCAAAACCGTATCGGTACACATCCGCTACAGTGATTTCACTTCAATTTCTAGTCAGCGCACAGTGTCTTTGGCCACCACTTCCACCAGTCTGCTCATGAGTATTGCCTGTAGCCTTTTCGATGAAATGTGGAACGGAGAACCTGTAAGACACCTAGGCATTTCTTTTGCACAGCTAGAAGACAGTGCTTTAGAGCAGCTTTCCCTTTTCCAGAACAAAGAGGCCGAGAAAATGCAAAAAATGGACCAGGTCATGGACCTGATCCGGAAAAATTTTGGTGATGCCTCTCTTATTCGAGCCACTTTTCTACACTCTCCCGTTAAAGCGTTCTCTGGGGGCATTGTAGAAAAGGACTATCTCTTTATGAGTAGCCATCTGTGATGGATCATCCTTACCTAAGGAGGTGCCTATATGAAGGTTTTAGCGAAACCCATTGAAATGATTGCATGGTTTGATTTTAAAGGACGCATTCATCCCCTACGCTTTCGTCTCATTGATGAAGATGGAAAATACAAAGTCATTGCCATCAAGAACATCCAAGAACGCAAGAAAGAAAAGCTGGCTGGGAATCAAATGCAAGTATTTCTTTGCCGCGGTATGGTTCAAGATAAAGAAGTCCTCTTCGAACTAAAATATGAGAAGGATACAGATCAATGGATGCTCTTTAAAATGTAATTCATGAAAATCAACCCAAAAAAAGGACTGCCCTAGGGCAGTCCTTCTACATGTAGTGATGAAACCAGTCATCTATAGAAAACTTTATTCTTCTGTGCTCTTTGCAGAGTAGTCATAGGAAGCAAGTCTCTTGTAGCTGTCTAGTCTTTCCATGGCATCCTTTTCTGTCTTTGCAAACAGTGCTTCTGCTTCATCTGGGAATGCTTGGAGCAGGGAAGCATAACGTACTTCACTGTCAATGAATTCTCTGAAGCTTCTTGTAGGCTCCTTGGAGTCTAGGATGAATGGATTCTTTCCTTCTTCTTTTAGCAGTGGATTGAATCTGTATAGTGCCCAGTATCCGGACTCTACAGCTCTCTTTGTTTGTTCTTGGCTGAAGCCCATACCAAGCTTGAGTCCTTGGTTGATACATGGAGCGTAGGCGATGATTAGAGATGGTCCATCATAAGCTTCTGCTTCTACGAAGGCCTTCATGGTCTGGTTCTTATCAGCGCCCATACCAATCTGTGCTACGTATACATAGCCATAGCTCATGGCCATCATGCCCAGATCCTTCTTCTTAGTTCTCTTACCAGCAGATGCGAACTTCGCGATGGCTGCTGTTGGTGTAGCCTTAGAGGACTGACCACCAGTGTTGGAGTAAACTTCTGTGTCCATAACAAGAACGTTGATGTTTTCACCCGTTGCAAGAACGTGATCCAATCCACCAAATCCGATGTCATAAGCCCATCCGTCTCCACCGAAGATCCATTGGCTCTTCTTGGTGAGGTAATCTCTTTCAGCATAAAGTTCTTTGGCTTCTTCAAGATCTGCATTCTTAAGAAGTGGAAGCAGTGCTGCTCTTGCAGCCTTGGATTCTTCACCCTTATCGAAATTATCGATCCAGTTTTGTGTGGCAGCCTTTAGTTCTTCTGTTGCTGCTGGGTTGGCCACAAGCTTTTCAGCTATAGGAAGAAGCTTCGCTCTATGAGCCTTATGTCCTAGGTAAATACCAAGACCAAACTCAGCGTTGTCTTCAAATAGGGAGTTTGCCCATGCTGGACCTTGTCCAAGATGGTTGGTTGTATATACAGAAGCTGGTGCGGATCCACCCCAGATGGAGGAACATCCTGTAGCATTGGCGATCATCATTCTGTCACCAAACAGCTGTGTAACAAGCTTCGCATAAGGTGTTTCACCACAACCTGCACAAGCGCCGGAGAATTCAAGCAGTGGTTGCTCGAACTGGCTTCCCTTTAGGGTATTCTTGTTCATTGGGTTTAACTTATGAGTTAAGCTTAATGCGTAATCCCAGTTCTTGGTTTCATGCATTTGGGTTTCAATTGGCTTCATAACCAGAGCCTTCTTAGGCGCTGGACAAACCTGAGCACAGTTTCCACAACCTGTACAGTCTAAAACAGATACCTGAATCTTGTACTGAAGATCTCCAAAGGCCTTTCCGCCCATAGCTTTCTTCGCTTCAAATCCTTCTGGAGCATTGGCCATTTCTTCTTCACTAGCAAGGAATGGTCGAATAACTGCGTGAGGACATACATAGGAACACTGGTTACACTGGATACAGTTTTCAAGGCTCCACTCAGGAACATTGACAGCGATTCCTCTCTTTTCGAAGGCAGAAGTTCCCATGGGGAAGGTTCCGTCTTCTCTTCCTAAGAATGCAGATACAGGAAGACGATCCCCTTCTTGTGCATTCATTGGCTCTAGAATATTCTTGATGAAGTCTGGTACCTTCTTCTCTTCTACTTTGCTTTCTTCAGCGGTTGCCCATGCTTCAGGTACTTCTACCTTCACCAGTGCATTGACGCCTCTTTCCACAGCTTCGTAGTTCATGTTTACAATCTTTTCACCCTTGTTTCCATAGGAATCTACGATGGAGGCCTTGAGGTAAGTCATGGCATCTTCCACAGGGATGATGTTTGCAAGCTTAAAGAATGCAGACTGCATGATCATGTTGATTCTTGTGCCCAGTCCAATTTCTGTAGCAATGGATTGTGCATCCACGATGTACATGTTGATCTTCTTCTTCGCGATTTGCTGCTTGAGCTTTGCGGGAAGATGAGCATCTAGTTCATCCACTGTCCAGTGACAGTTGAGTAGGAAGGTTCCATTGTCTTTCAGGTTCTTCAGCATGTCATACTTATTTACATAAGATGGGTTATGACAAGCTACGAAATCAGGATTCTGGATAAGATATGGGCTTCTGATCTTGTTCTTACCAAATCTTAAGTGAGAAACTGTGATACCACCAGACTTCTTAGAGTCATAGGAGAAGTATCCTTGAGCATACATATCTGTATGGTCTCCAATGATCTTGATGGATGCTTTGTTAGCGCCCACAGTACCATCGGATCCAAGTCCCCAGAACTGACACTGTACAGTTCCTTCAGAAGTGGTGTCGATTTCTTCATGCTTTGGTAGAGAAGTATAAGTTACATCATCTTCAATTCCGATGGTGAACCCATTCTTTACTTCTCCGTATCCAAGGTTTTCAAATACAGATAGGATTTGTCCAGGAGTTACGTCCTTGGATCCTAGGCCATATCTTCCACCGACGATAACAGGTCTAACTTCTGCTTCATAGAATGCATTACGCACGTCTTGATATAAAGGCTCTCCAGCGGATCCTGGTTCCTTGGTTCTATCAAGCACAGCAATCTTCTTTACAGACTTTGGAATGGCATTTAAGAAATGCTTGGTGGAGAAAGGTCTATAAAGATGTACATTGATGAGACCCACCTTTTCACCCTTCTTGGTGAGGTAGTCTACCACTTCTTCTGCAGTATCACAAACAGAGCCCATGGCGATGATGATATGCTCAGCATCTGGTGCACCGTGATAGTTGAAGAGTTGGTAATCTCTTCCTGTAATCTTGTTGATTTCTTCCATGTATCCTTCAACAATTTCAGGAACTTGCAAGTAATATCTGTTGGCCGCTTCTCTTCCCTGGAAATAAATGTCAGGGTTTTGTGCGGTACCTCTAGTAACAGGTCTTTCAGAGTTTAAGGATCTGCTTCTGAATTCAGCTACAGCTTCCTTGTCTAAAAGGCTTTCTAATTCATCATATTCAATGACTTCGACTTTCTGTACTTCTGAGGAGGTTCTGAAACCGTCAAAGAAGTTTAAGAAAGGCACTCTGCTCTTGATGGAAGCCAAGTGAGCAACCCCAGATAGATCCATGATCTGCTGTACATTAGATTCTGCAAGCATCGCAAAACCAGTTTGTCTTGCAGCCATAACGTCTTGGTGATCCCCGAAGATGGATAGCGCGTGAGCAGCAATGGCTCTAGCACTTACATGGAATACTCCTGGCAGGAGTTCTCCTGCAATCTTGTACATATTTGGCAGCATGAGGAGCAGTCCTTGAGATGCCGTATAGGTGGTGGTTAATGCGCCCCCCTGTAGTGATCCGTGAACAGCACCAGCAGCGCCTGCTTCAGATTGCATTTCTACGACCTTTACAGGTTGACCGAAGATGTTCTTCTGGCCCTTAGAGGACCATTCGTCTACATTTTCACCCATTGTACTGGATGGTGTGATGGGATAAATAGCTGAAACATCTGTAAAAGCATACGAGATGTAGGATGCAGCCATATTTCCATCCATGGTTTTAGTTTTTCTCATGTCGATACCTCTCCTTAATATATATTTCCTAGAAATCTGGCCTAAAGATTTCTACATATAACTACGTTTCCGTAGATTATAATACACATGAATTTGAGTATAGTTAATGATTTGACATTAGCTATACTCAAAAGACACAACATTATTATACAATATTTAACGAGGATTTACCAATGGATTTTGGTACATATTTGCCTTTCCTCTGTTTTTACTGTTTTTTAAGGATTTTCTCAATTTCTTTTAGAATTTCTTCTTGTGGAACCATGCTAAAATCAATGGTTTCAATATATCTAACCAGTTCTTCTTTTTTGCGAAGCCTGGACAAAGCCGTGGCCACTGTAAACTTTTCCAAATCAGTTTCCTCTATTTTTGGTACAAGCTTTACATAATCTCTGATGGGTACGATGTCTCCATTTTTTGCCACCCGGACATTATATCCATCCTGGGCAAGTAGTTCTTTTAACGCAGTGGCTGCCCCCAAATCTCCATGGGTGAGAAAGATTTCCTTCGGTCCTTTACGCATAGCCTTCACCCAATTGTAGAGCCCTTTTCGATCCGCATGACCAGATAATCCGGAGAAACTATGTATTTTTGCGTGTACCGCAATCTCTTCCCCAAAGAGGGTGACTTTTTTTACACCATCTTGAATAATTCTACCAAGAGAGCCCTCCGCTTGATAACCCACAAAAACGATACTGCATTCTTCTCGCCAAAGATTATGCTTCAAATGATGGCGAATTCGGCCAGCGGTGGCCATACCAGAAGCACTGATGATGACACAGCCTTTCTTGGTACGATTGAGCTCCATGGAATCCTCCACAGTTTCTGTGAAGAACAAATTATGAAATTCTAAGACATGGTCTCCTCTACGCATCTTCTCTTGGCTTTCTTCATCAAAGTACTGGGTGAACTCTTTGAAAATCATGGTGGATTTTCTAGCTAAAGGCGAATCCACGTAAACCTTCACCCCAGGGGCCAACCGACCACTTTCTTGAAATTCGCTTAAAATATATAAGAGTTCTTGGGTTCGTCCCACGGCAAAGGATGGGATGATCACATTGCCTCCTCGATGATAGGTTTCATTGATGATGTGCACCAGCTCTTCATGCTCTGTTTGATTGTCCGGATGCAGTCGATTGCCATAAGTAGATTCCATGATCACGAAATCGGCTTCTTCCACAATCTCTGGTTCTTTCATCAACGGAATGCCTTGGTTGCCAAGATCTCCAGTATACACAAGCTTCACTTTGCGCTCTTCTTCTTGGATAAACATCTCTGTGATGGCAGCCCCCAGCATATGGCCAGCTTCTAGAAAACGAAAGCGAAAGCCCTCAAAGAGGGTTTTTTCTTCGCCAAAATCCACTGCTTCAAAAAGGGTTAAGGCTTTCTCCGCATCTTGAACCCTATAAAGAGGTTCTATGGGTTCTAACCCTTTTCTCTCTCTCTTCTTATTTTCCCATTCCGCATCTTGTTCATGAATGAAGGCAGAATCTAACAAGAGAATCTCTGCCAAGGCTTTGGCTGGCGGTGTGCAAAAGATCTTCCCTCGGAATCCGCGCTTATACAGTAGCGGAATCCGACCACTGTGATCGATGTGTGCATGGGACAAAAGGAGATAATCCACGGTGGAGGGTACATAGGAAAATACATCATTGCCCCGTTCTTTTTCATCTTTCCCTTGATACAGTCCACAGTCTAGTAATATTCTTTTGTCCAAAACCCGTAGAAGATGACTGGATCCTGTGACGGTTCCTGCTGCTCCAGAAAATTCAATACGCATGCTTCATTCCTCCTCCTAGTTGTTATCTTCATTATATCAATAGTTATCAGATTTTTGTAACTATTTATTTCAGAAAGGAAATAGAATGCTCTCCTAGGACGCAAGAAAAACGTCCCCTAAAAACCCTCTACAGTCAGGAGGTTCAGAGGAGACGCTTCACGCTCTGGTTGTTTTTTATCTCACCATTTTTTCAATGAGTTCTAAGATTTTTGCGGTGGCATTGTCCAAGGGAGAATTTTTCATGGCTTCTACCAAGTGGCCTTTTTCCTTTTCCAGCTTTTCTAGGCTCATGAGGAGGGTGTCTGGCGTTAAGACTTCTTCCTTCAGCACCAGGGAAAACCCTGCTTTCTCAAAACTCTCCGCATTTTCTATTTGATCGCCCCTACTTCCTTGCCCTGAAAGTGGAATAAGCAAGTGCGGTTTTCTTAAAGCCAAAAACTCAAAAATAGAGTTGGCTCCAGCTCTGCTCACGATATAGTCTGCAGCCATGAGAAGATCTTTCATCTCTGTTTGAACAAACTCAAACTGACAATATCCAGGGAGGTCTTTTTTTCCTTCATCCAGATTCTTTTTTCCACAAAGATGGATGATGTTGTAACGCTCCAGCAACGGGTCTAAAGAGGCACGAAGGGCTTCGTTGATTTTCACAGAGCCAATGCTCCCGCCCATGACCAAAAGTACAGGTTTTTCCACCTTAAACTGACACAGCGCTTTGCCGTTTTCAGCAGAACCTTGAAAGAGCTCTTCTCGGATGGGTGTCCCCACCAACACGCCCTTCTCCCCGACAAATTTCAAGGTATCTGGGAAAGTCACCAAGAGCTTATCCACAAACCGAAGGGCTAATTTATTGGCTAGACCTGGGGTCAAGTCCGATTCATGGGCCAATACAGGAATCTTTAAGGTCTTTGCCGCGGCCACCACAGGCACACTGACAAATCCTCCTTTGGAAAAGACCAGCCCTGGCTTCTCTTTGCGTAAAATAGTCAAACACTCCACATAGCCTTTGCCCACTCTAAAAGGATCTGTAAAATTCTTCCAATCAAAATACCTTCTCAACTTCCCAGAGGAGATGGCATAATAGGGCAGGTTTTCCTTGGCGACAATGTCTTCTTCTATGCCCCCTTTGGACCCAATATACTTTATTTCATATCCTAATTGTTGAAGCTTTGGTAGGAGCGCTAAATTGGGCGTCACATGTCCGGCAGTGCCTCCACCAGTCATCATAATCTTTTTCATAGGAACCTCTCTCTATCTAACGAAATCTTTTATCGATTAAATCAATCACTCCAAGTATACCAGAGTTTCCATGTGAATTCTTAAGATTTTTCGCTGTAAATGTATACATCCTTTTTCGTTCTTATAAGGGTGTTATTTATTTGTTATAATGACCTAGAAGATCGAAAGGAAGGTACTTTAACCATGAAACTTGTCACCATTCATGAACTTACAGAGACCACCTACCAGTCCTATGTGTCTTCTTTCCTCCATGCGGAAGAGCCCCTTTCCCCTTCTTCCTTGGATGTCCAGGGCCAAAGCTATGAGTATTTGGTAAAAAAACTGGCCACATCAAAAGAAGAAGCCGGTCTTATCCCAGGCCATGTGCCTTCTGAAACGCTTTTTCTTGTGGCAGATAATGGCTACATCCTCGGAGCCATTCATCTTCGCTATGGCATCACAGAAGAACTTTTGCGCTATGGCGGCCATATGAGTTTTAGCATTCGTCCAGAAGAACGACGAAAAGGATATGCCTTTATCATGATCAAGCTCTCCTTGAATCATTTAAGGGCTCAAGGGATCTTCAATGCACTGGTCACGGTGAACCGCAAAAACCAAGGAGCAAAAAACACCTTGAAAAAGATTGGTGGGGTCTTGGAAAATGCTTATGAAACCAATGGTCTGGTCATCGATCGGTATTGGATTAAGCTATAGAAGCGCAGCCTATGAAAAGGTCTGCGCTTTTCTCATTAGGCTCTATAGAGCATGGGATAGGAAAACTCTTTGGGTAATAGATCTTTTGCTGACCCTCGAACCATGAATCCCGCCTCTTTGTCCGCTTCCCAATACAATCCCTTCACATTCTTTTGTGGCGTGAAGTGAAGCTGCACCTTTTGTATGCTTTCTGTCAAAAGACTGTTTAAGACCTTTTCTAAAGGCACCTCTTTGGTGGCGCAGACTTCATACAGATGAAGGACATCGCCCTCAACTTCAGAGATGACCGTCACCCCAGTGATAGGCGATGAAACCATCGCATCAAAGCCATGGACAAAGTAAAAGGCATACAAATGCGGTGCATCTTTCACATGGAAATCTCGTCCAAAGACCTGCCCTTCCCTCATAAGCGTCACAAAGTTTTCCACCTTCAAGGGCATCGGAGGTGGGCTTTCTTTTACCCGTATATAGTCCTTGGGATCTACAAAGTACGCATAGGTCTTTCTTTCTTCAAAACCTAAACGTTTGTATAGGGGTACTGCTTTCTCATCCGCCAAAAGGAACATCAAGTTGTAGTGCTTCTCTTCTTCTTTCACAAGGCGGCGTAAAAGATCCTCCGAAAGACCTTGTCCTCGATGGGCCTCTTTGGTCATGACGGTGCCAATTTGCAGGGCTTTTATGTCTTGTCCATGTACAATCAAGGACATCCTGTTCCCCGAAGCATTGGCCACAATCTCCTCTTCCAGGGCATAACTATAGGACATGTAGTCCTTTGTCCACCCACCGGCTTCGTACCACCCTTGAAAGTTCAAGCCAAAGATCTCCTTGGCCAAGGCAAAAAAGCTCTGACGTAAAGGTTCTTGATTTTGATACTCGGATTGAAAGATGTAGCTCATGTATTCTCATCCCCTCAAATGGTCATAGACTCTTCTATGATTTGACCAATTCTTTGATTTTCTCCTCCAACACGTGGGCAAGGACTTCATGACCCTTTTCATCTAGGTGCATACAGTCTTCTTCTCCCATGGACAGGTATGCCCCGGCTTCTACAAAGGCAAAGCCTCCTTGAGGTGCAAATTCTTTTAGCCACTTAGGATAGGCTGTTGTTTTTTCCACGGCACCAGCTCCTAAGGAGTGAAAGGTTTCCTTTTCTTCATAGCCCTCTCTCACCGGTGGTGGGGAGACCAGCAGCACTTGAGGATCTTTCCCCGCTCTACCCGCCCCACTGAATCTGATTTTTTGAGCAAGGCGCATCGTACATAAAGCCATGTCCCGGGGGGTTAAGGAAAATCTTTCTTTGGCATCGTTGGTCCCCAGCATGATCACCACCACATCCAAAGGTTTGTGGCTGTCTAGGCATGGCACAAAATAATCGATGCCCTTTAACCCTTCCTTAATGGGGTCCTCCATGGTTGCCGTACGGCCGCCAAGACCTTCTTCTATGACAGTCCATCCTTCGCCTAGCATCTGTTGTACTAAAGAGGTCCATCGAACACCAGGTCCAAATCGTTGGCCAGTTGTGGCATCAAAGCCAAAGGTGTTGGAATCCCCAAAACATAATATTCTTTTTTCCATATTGTGTACACTCCTTCTTCCATGAAACTTCTTCTTCATTATCTGAAATCAAGGCCACAAATTCAAGGTTCTTTCTCCTTTTCATCTTCTTAGTACTGATTAGTACTGACTGGGATCCTGGAGACCACAGTAATTTCTTAACCTCTGTGACTTTGTAGTCAATTCCGAAAAAAAGTGATATAATAATAACGCTAATTTAGAGGAGGACGAACAAATGAAAAAACACATTCGAACATTGACAAAAAGCACTCTAAAGAAGAGCGTTGTGAAGGGTGGTTGCGGCGAATGCCAAACCTCTTGTCAATCTGCCTGTAAGACATCTTGCACCGTGGCTAACCAAGAGTGCGAAAACCAGGCTAGAGCATAACGCAAAAGACTAGGGAGTGATTCTTGGAATCAGTCCCTTTTCTTTTTTTGCACGTAACAAATTCACGCTAATGGAGGTTCAACCTATGATACACAAATATACCATGAATGGCATACACATTGCCTTAGACATCAATGGTGGTTCAGTCCACGTACTGGATGATGTGTCCTATGATTTACTCGATCACTATGAAGATTATAAAAAGGGCATCCTCACAGAGGAGGCCCTCTATGCCCTCTTTCCTCAGCACGACAAAGACGCACTGCTACAAGCCAAGGAAGAACTCGATGCCTTGGTCCAAGAAGGCCTCCTTTATACGGAAGACACCTATGTCACCATGGACTTCATGAAACATCGCGCCCCAGTGATCAAAGCTCTTTGTCTCAACATTGCCCATGACTGTAACCTAAAATGCAACTACTGTTTTGCCAAGCAGGGAGACTTTGGCGGCAAAAAATGCTTGATGCCCCTTCACGTGGGCAAGAAAGCCCTGGATTTCTTGGTGGCAAATTCTGGGCAACGACGAAATCTTGAAGTGGATTTTTTTGGTGGAGAACCCCTCATGAACTTCCAAGTGGTGAAAGATTTGGTGGCTTATGGTCGTGATCTAGAAAAGCGCCACAATAAAAACTTTCGTTTCACCATCACCACCAATGGTGTCCTCTTGAACGATGAGTCCATAGACTTCATCAATACCCACATGGACAACGCCGTTCTCTCTTTAGATGGACGAAAAAACATCAACGATGACATGCGAAGAACCCTGGTGGACAGCGGTAGCTATGACATCATCGTCCCAAAATATCAAAAAATGCTAGAAAAACGCGGCAACAAAAGCTACTACATAAGAGGAACCTTCACCAGAAAAAGCTTAGATTTTTCAGAAGATGTGAAGCACTTCAAAGACCTTGGTTTTGTGCACACTTCCATGGAACCGGTGGTATCCAGTGACGAGAATCCCTATGCCATCAAAGAAGAAGATCTGCCAAAGATCTTAGCCGAATACGAAAAACTAGCCACCTTCTATGCCGATGTAAAGGTCAAGGACGATCCTTTTAGCTTTTTCCATTTCAATGTGGACCTGTCCCAAGGACCCTGTGTCATCAAAAGAATCTCAGGTTGTGGTGCAGGCACCGAGTATCTTTGCGTCACTCCTGAGGGGGATTTGTATCCTTGCCATCAGTTTGTGGGAGATGAAGCCTATAAAATGGGCAATCTCTTAGCAGAAGATCTGACACTGCCCAAAGAGATGCAAACGAAGTTCCAAGAAGCACACATCTACAATAAAGAAGACTGTAAAACCTGCTTCTCAAAGTTTTATTGCTCCGGCGGTTGTCACGCCAACGCCCTAAGCTTTAATCAAGATATTTTAAAACCTTATAAAATCGGCTGCGAGATGCAAAAAAAGCGTCTAGAATGCGCCATCATGGTGGAAGCCAAGAGAATGATGGCCAAGGAAGACGCCATGGAAGAGGTGCTGTTTCTGTGATGGACCTCACAAAGCGCCCACTCCTTAAAGCCCTTAAGGCCTATGAAGAAGAAGCCCCTTTACGCTACCATATGCCGGGTCATCGAGAAGAAGATTTGGTACCTTCATTAAAGGATCTTCAAGCGCACCTCTATGCCTTCGATGTAACGGAAGTGCCCGGGACAGATCATCTGCATTATCCTGAAGGGCCCCTAAAAGACTCTCAAGAACTCCTGGCCAAGGCCATGGGCGCAAAAGAAAGTCTCTACAGCATCAATGGTAGTACCGGCGCTAATTTCGCCCTTCTCTTTGGTCTCCTACAGCGTGGAGACCAGATCCTCCTGCAGCGAAATGCCCACCAAAGCATTTATCACGCCATGGATCTTCTAAGTCTTCAGCCTACATTTTTGTTCCCAGAGATGGATCCCTCCTTCTCTTTACCTCTTCAGGTGACCTTAGCTGAAATCCAAGAAAAGCACCAGGCATCGCCACAAGCTAAGGCTGTAGTGCTGACATCGCCCAGCTATTATGGTACCCTTTGCGACGTGGCTTCCATCAGCAAGTATTGTGACCACCATGGACTCTACCTCTTGGTGGATGAAGCCCATGGGGCACACTTTCCTTTTTCAGAGGGACTACCGCCCACAGCCCTTTCCCAAGGGGCCCATGGGAGCTGCGTGAGCTTTCATAAGACCTTGCCGGTCCTTACCCAAGGGGCGGTGCTGAATCTATCTCATAAGCTCACAGAAGAAGCGCGGCAAAGAGTCAGGCACTACCATCGGATCTTTCAATCCAGCAGCCCTTCCTACACCCTATTGGCCTCCATGGAGAATGCCAGAGCGCTTATGGAAGAAGAGGGGGAAGCCCGTTATGAGAAGCTCATGGCGGCTGTAAAAACTTTAAAGGAAGCCCTGAAAAAGCTTCCCTTCGTGGAAGTCTTGTCCTTGAAAGGGATGCTTCAAGATACTACCCGTTTGGTGATACAGACCCCTCTTGTGGGGGATGTACTGGCACAGCATCTACGAGAAGACTATGGCATCCAATGCGAAATGAGTGAAGGTCATGGAGTGGTCTTCATCCTGTCTCCCTTTGATGCCTTTCCCCACTATGAAAAATTGGTCTCAGCGCTGAAAGACTTGGGGGAAAGATTTTCTTTAACCACAATACCCCGCCCTAACCAAAGTCTTGTCCCCTCCATGAACTTCTCCATCCAAAGAGTCCTCACAGAAGAAGAGGCCCTCTTTTCTTCCGGGGAAGAAGTCCCTTGGGAAGAAGCCTTAGGCCGCATCTCCCTGGAAAAGATCATCAGCTATCCCCCTGGGATTCCCGTGATCTTACCTGGAGAAGTGTGCACAAAGGAAGCTTTGGCCGTGCTGAAGTATTATCAAAACTTAGGACACAACCTATTGAGAAGTGTAGGTCAAAAGCCCTCCTCAATTGTCGTGAAAAAAAATCCTTGAAAAAGAAGCCCATGATCTCAGACAGATCATGGGCTTCTGCTATATTGTTGATGTGTTCAGTTTCTTTACGCCTTAAAAAGGAGTTGCTTGTCTTTCCTTTCCAGGAAGGGCAGATGTCCTTCCTTTTGCAGCAAATCTCGAAGCTTGGATTCAAAAGCATCGTGACCTCGAGTAAACCCGAAGAGCTTCAGCGTTTCTACGATCAGTGCTTCTTCAGGCATGGAGATTTGACTCTTTAGAAGATCCTTCAAGGCCAATGTCAATTCCTCTTCCGGGAGATCTTCAGGCTCCCGCCGAAAAGACTTGGTGGGGACTCTATATTGTGTCAGCATACCTGGCTCTTCTTGCCCGTAGACAAAAAGGCGATCCCCTTCTTCTTTCATGGTGAAGCCCAAGGAAGACACCAACTGGTCCATGGTGTCTACACTTTTTTTCGTGTAGCGTACCCCAAAGGCTTTTAGCGTTTGACGATACAGCTGTTCTAGACTTAAGGGGCCTTCTTTTAAGATCCTCTGCTGCAAAAGATCTTGCACAAGCCTTCTATTCTTGGGCATACGAAATTCCTCTGGACTTAAGGTAGGCAAGGATACTTGAAGCTCTTCATAGTCTCTAAAGGGTCTATGCTCCATCTCTTTCGGTGTCCCCATGCCCGCTGCAAATGCTGGCATGGTTTTGGTTATTTGTATCGTGGACTGTGTTTCCTCTTTCTGAGGATCTTTGAGATAGGTGATGATTCTCTCGATCTCTCTTTCTTTGTTTTCTAACCAATCCATGGGATGGACTCGAAGAAGCGTCCAGCCAAGGCCAGTTAATACCCCCTCTTGTAAGACCTCTCGATCTCGAACGGTTTCCGCTTCTTTATACGCCTCCCCAAAGCATTGGATGCCTAAGGCGTACACCCCTTCTTTGTCCTTGGAGAGCACCGCCAAGTCCACTTTAAACTTGGAGGCTCCCACATGGGCATCCACCTTGAAGCCTCTGTCTTCCAGCGCTCTTTTCACGCTGAAGAGAAAGGCTTCTTTGTTTTCCACAGCCAGTTCCTCCAGGGTCACCAGTCGTTTTCCTCTTCTTGCATATTCCAGGAAAGCTTTTAAGTCGTGCACTCCTCTGGACGATGTTTTGGTGGTGTCCATTTGTTCTGGCAAAATGCTGGTGAAGATTTTCATTTCTTTTTTAGCACGGGTGATGGCCACATTCAACCTTTTCCATCCATTTTCTTTGTTCAAAGGGCCAAAGTTCATGGTTATTTTCCCTTGGTCATCAGGTCCATACCCCACACTAAACAAAATCACATCCCGCTCATCCCCTTGGACATTTTCCAGGTTCTTAACAAATAGGGGTTCTTCCATGGACAGCACCTGTTCCTCCAAGAGAGGGTCTTTCTGTAGGGCTTCTTCCAAAAGATCTTCAATGATGTTCTTCTGGGCCATGGAAAAGGTCACCACCCCCAGGGAGTCTTTTTGGGTAGCCTCGTTCTTCAAGCGATGGAGTACTTCTTCCACGACTTTTTCCGCTTCTTTTTCATTGGCTCTGGTTTTTCCTCGGTCATACACTGCATCCACATAGGCATAAGTCACTTTAGAGACCCGCTCAAAGGGAGACGGATACGTATAGAGCTTCTGATCATAATAGGTTTGATTGCTAAAGGCAATGAGACTTTCATGGCGACTACGATAGTGCCATAAAAGAGAAGTTTCTTTCATGGATAGCGCCAATGCATCCTCTAAGATGTTTTCCAAATCCTCCAGCTCTTCTTCTTCATCTTCTTGGCTAGGCCCCACTTGGAAAAAACTGGTGGGTGGGAGCTGCTTTGGATCCCCCACGATGACCACGTGTTTTCCCCTGGCCATGGCCCCCACGGATTCTGCCGTGGGCATTTGTGAGGCTTCATCAAAAATGATCAAGTCAAAATATGTTTCTTTGGGACTCAAATACTGGGCCACGGACAAGGGACTCATGAGCATGCACGGAGTAATTCTTTGAAGTAGATTAGGCAGCTTCATGAAGAGATGGCGAAGACTGGTGCCGCGTCCGCCACTTCTCATGGCCCGCTGAAGAATCCCTACCTCTGAAGAGCCATGGGCTTCTCTCATCATATTGGGTACCCCCGTGGACAGTTTTCTTTGGATCTCTAGCTTCGCCAGTTCCTCATATCTTGACACGGACTCTTTGAAATACAAGATGGTGTCTTCATAGGACTTTCCCGTGACCTTCATGAGGAGCGGTTCTTTTTTCAACGACGCTAGAAAAGCACCTTCATACAGAGTTTTGCGCAGAGCTTCCGGGAGATCCTTTGGCGCACAGACACCTTTTTCATAGGCCTCCACCAGGGGTTTTAGCCCTAAGCCAAAGGCTTTTCTCACCTCTTCATTGTACCGGGTCCACTCCCTTAACACCTCTAAATTATGCACATAGGTCAGGAGGCGATCATGGAGTCGCCATGGAAAATGCCCTTCTAGTAGGTCCAAGGTTTGGAAGGACAGGGGTAGCACTTCTTTGTAGGTGTCCATGGTGCGTTGAAAGTCTTCAAAGGCTGCGAAAAAGGTTTCCACCTCTTGGCAGGTACTCTGTACATGCTCCTTGATGTTTCTTCCTTCCACCAAGGAGAACCAGGCCAAGTGGGCACGCATGATGCGCCGGTCCTCTAGGAGCAGGGCCAAAGACTGGGCCTTCTTCATGGGCAAAGAGAGCACTGCGCGCAAAGATGGTAGCTTCTCTAGCTGAGCTTCTTCTTCCCGAAGAAGTCCTTGATAGTTCAGGAGGGCCTTCAGATACGGCCTCACCTGGTCTTTTGCCACTGGTCCCGCTGTACTATGTGCCCCCAGTGCTTTCAAGACTTTTTTCTTGGTGAATCTCCCAAACAAAGCCAGTTGTCCTTCTCCTTTGTCAAAGGTTTCTAAGAGTCCTTGAGGGTCCACCTGGAAAATGGATTCTTGAAATCTCCCCATGAGCTCCTCTTTCAGTTGCCCAGCTTCTTGCACCACTTGTAGCAAAGCCTCCATCTCTCCATCTTCCCCTTGGAACACCAGAGAAAGATCATAGGGAAGGGTCTTTTGGGCTGCCAAAAGTGCTGCCAAAGCCTCCATTTTTTCTTTGGTGGCTACGTCCTCTAGTTGCAGTAGGTTTGCCACTACATCCAAGGCTTCTCCCAGGGACTTGGATTTCTCCACCAAAGTGTTCATGGGTTTTACCAATGAATTTCTCATGGTGAAGTCATAGGTTCTCAAGGTCAAGCCTTTGAATGGTGCCTGGGCATAAGGTCCCACAGCCTCTGCAGCAGAGGCAAATTCTCTGGCGGTTTGGAGAAGATGGTCTAGGCCATCTTTGGTGAGGGTATCGTAGGATAGGTCCATGCCCTCTATGGAGGGTGCTTCCTTTAATGCTTCTAATGCACCCATGAGCTCATAGACACTCAGACCCATGGTTTGAGGCACATATAAAGCTTTGACAAAAGAAGCCAGCTCTTTTCGTAGACCGCTGAGCCTCTCCGCTTCTTTGTGAAAGGGCACCTCCGGCCCTTGGGTCATTTTCACCGTTTCTTCTAGTTTCTTTAAGATGGCAGATTTTTTACTCTTATTACTGTGTACTTCTAAGGAAAAGGCTCCTAGGCCCAGTTGTTCTAATCTGCGCTGCACCACAGACAGTGCTGCCATTTTCTCCGCCACAAAAAGCACCTTTTTCCCTTGGTAAAGGGCATTGGCAATGATGGTGGTGATGGTTTGAGATTTTCCTGTACCTGGGGGACCATGAAGCACAAAGGATTCCCCCGATAAAGCTTTCGCCACAGCCCGCAGTTGGCTGGCATCGGTGGATACGGGAAGTAAAACCTCCCTTGGATCCACGGTTTCATCCAAAGGTTTATGAGCGGTGTGTTCCTTGGGTACAAAGGTTAATTGTCCATCCATCAAGGAGGCGATGAGCTCATTTTTTCGCAGGTCTTCCCCATGGGTTTTCAAGTCATGCCACATGACAAACTTAGAAAAAGAAAAGATGCTCAAATGGACTTCCTCTAGGACGTCCCACCCTTCCTTGGCCAGGATCCCTTGACGAAGGCGACGAAAAACTTCTTGCACATCCACCCCTTTGTCATCCTGAGGCAGTTCTCCTAAGCCAGGAATGTCTAGCCCAAAATCCATTTTCAGCTTTTCCAGGAGGGTGACGTTCATCAAAGAATCCTCATCTCGTGCAAAAAGGGTATAACTTTGCTTCCCCGCTTTCTTTTTTAGCTCCACGGGAAGGAGTAAGATGGGGGCATAGCGCTCTTTGGTGCGTCGACCATTTTCATACCACTTCAAAAGACCCAGGGTCAAAAAGAGGTGGTTTGCCCCTGATTCTTCCATATGGGTTTTGGCGTCTCTATAGAGCTTGGTGAGCTTTTTATACAGGAACTCTTCATCCTGCCTGGTCCGAAGTTTCCCTTGGGAAAACTCTTCTTCTAAGAGGTCCCCATAGGTTAACAGGAGTTCTTTATAACTACTTGCATGAACTGTCCCTCGGGCTTCTTGGTCTTTCACCCGGGGCAAGAGAAGAAACTCTTTGCCCTCATAGAGGGCATCTTCTAAGGAGCGGCACTCCTTGGTTAAGAGACTTAAGCCCTTGCGTTCAGGGGTATAATTCAACAGTTGGTTGCGTAGACTTAAATCCAGAAGTTTTCTTTCCCACCTGGTGGCTTTAGACACCGTGGGTTCCTTTGGTTCTTCTATCCACCGCACCACGTCTTTTCGTTTGGGACCTATAGTATCAAGAGGCCTTGGTTCTAAAACTTCTGCAGGACGTAGATGTCCGTCTTTAAAGACCCGTTCAGGCAAGGGGTAAATGCCCCCTGCCCGTGCTCTTTTTACGTCCACAGCCAAAAGGAAGGACTCCTCCAAGACAAAATGTTTTTTTGCCTCTTCTTCTGCTTCATCAAAGGTCATGGCTACGCCATCTCGAAGCACGGTGGTTTCTAGGAGCCCAATGTAGGCCATGCCTTCTGCCACACGTTTTTTGATGGAAGACCCGTCGTAGATCACCGCTTCCGTGAAGTACTCCTCTTCTTGCCAAAATCCTAGAAAGGCATGGCCATGAATCAGAATCAACAAAGGGTGCAGAGAAATGGCTTCTAGACAAGAGGCCATGAGTAGGGTCAAATCCAAGCAAGTGCCAAAGCCCTTCTCTAAGACTTCACTGGAGAGCCGGATCCGTTGGCCACTTTTTGTGAAGGACGCTGGAGGACCGATGTACTTTAAGTTTCGCCTGGCCAAAGCCGTATAAATGGCATGGACCTGGAGCCTCACATCATGAATGTCCCTTCGTTGATACCCCAAAAAAGCCGGGTCATCCCCTTGACCTTTCAGGAGCTTTGCCGCTTCTAGCAGCACGTCATCGATGGCTGGATGGTTGGGGGTCACAAAGGCTGCCAACACTTCTGGCATGGTGTCCATGCCCTGCCACTGATTGTAGGCCAAAAGCTCCACCTCTCGCACTTCTTTTAAGAGCACCTGATCTTCCTGATGAATGAGAATCTCCATGTCCATGGTCACGGCCTCGGTCAAGGAAAAGAGCACCTCTTTTCTCAAGGCAATGTCTATGGGACAAAGATCCACCTCCACCCCTCCAGGCAATGAGGCCAACACGTTCTCATAGGGACTGGCCACGTCCCCTGAAAAGGAAATAGTGACTGTCAAAGGGCCTATGGGCTCCTCTAAAAGATTCCTTAAGGTGAATTTTTGTAGAAAAGGGACCTTACTGACCACCATGGCATAATTCAAGCTTTGCCCATGGGCCAGGTCCAGAGCCAAAGATTTCTGCGCTTCCATGAAGCAACGACCTCCTTTAGAAAATAACTTCTCCCTTTATTCTAGTACATATTCGAAATATTATGAAGATTTTTTCTCCATAGGGGCTGTTTTGGCATCAATTTGTCATTACTTTCTATGGCAAAGCATTTACAATATAGACATAAACACCGAGTGAGGGGGAGAGATTCATGTTGAAAGGTAAAAAAATATTACTGGGCGTTAGTGCTCTGATTTTGGTACTCTTTGTAGGGGTTTTTGTCACCAGTTTTTTGGGGCGAAATACCGCCAATGACAAAACCGAATCCTCTGGAGGCATGAGCCCCATGCCACCGGAGTCACCAGGGTTTGATGGAGATTACGCAGAGAGCCCCAGTGAGAGGCCTGGCGGTCAAGGAGATCAAATCATTGGCACCTACTCCTTGAATTTTGAGACCTTGTCGTTCCAAGAGACCGTGGAAGCTATGGAAGCGTTGGTTCGTGAGCATAAAGGTTACATCGAATACTCTGAGGTATACAACCAACCATCCAGTGAAGGGCGCATCTATAAATCTGCCAGATACACCGTGAGAATTCCCAAAGAGGAAGTCTATGTGTTCAACAGTCATCTGAAAGATCAAGCCCATGTGGTTTCTGAAAACTCCAACCTGGTGAACGTCACCAGATACTACAACGATACCGCTGCCCGTCTAGAATCCTTAGAAGCGCAACGAAAAAGACTCCTGGAGCTTTACGATGAGGCCAACCGGATGGAAGACATCATTCAAATTGAGTCCAGGCTTCAAGATATTCTCTACCAAATTGAAAGTTTGAAGGGCGAAATTCGCTACTTGGATGAAGCGGTCTCTTATAGCACCGTGTCCATTTATCTCCAAGAAGTAACCAAGCTCAGCACCGGTGAAACCATCCATGATGGATTCTTCCAAAGACTTTCCAATGCCTTAAAGGATTCCATGTACGTCTTCCAAGAAGCCATGATCACCTTCCTGGTGGTGGTGGTGTACTTGATTCCATTCCTCGTGATTTTCGGTGGCCTGTCTGCAGTGGCCGTGAAGGTACGCAGAAAACATCATCCAAAAAAATCGAAAGATGCCTCTGGAACCTCTACGGAAGGTTAATCCCCTTTGGTAAGACCAGTAAAGAGCATGCTTTCTCATGAAAAAAGAGCTACCCAGCTATTTGTGGGTAGCTCTTTTTATTTCTTTAGTATGCTCACTGTGTACACTGAGCATGGGAGCAAGGCCGCATCCCATGGACCAACATCTATAGAAGTCATGGGATCTTGTCACCTCTTATGAATCTACTCATTGTACTTTCGTGACAAAGAACCGTACTAGAAGGAGCATCGTTGAATCTCTAGGACCAGCGCCCTTTGATAGCCTTCTAGACATAGGTAACGCAACCTTTCCTTAAAAATAGCCATGGCATCTTTTGCAAAAGTGGACTAAAATAAAAGCAAATAAAAAAGAGGAAGGTATCACTATGAAACTAGATGGACAGCGACTGCTCCAATTGACCAAGGAGCTTGTGGCCATAAAAAGCGTCGTGGGCACCCCTGAAGAGAGCAACGTCAGTATAAAAATTGAAGAGATTCTTCGGTCCTTGCCCTATTTTAAAAAACATCCGGAGAAGATTTTCTTGGTGGAGAATGAAGAGGATCCCTTAGGTCGTCAGTCCCTGATGGTATCTTTAGAAGGACAAAAGGAAGAGAGTACAAAGACTGTGGTCCTCATTGGACACATCGATACCGTGGGCATCTCCGATTACGGAGATCTTTCCCCCTATGCCACAAATCCCACACTCCTCATGGAAAAGCTTCAAGAGCGTTCCCTACCACCCCAGGTGAGAGAGGACCTTTCCAGCGGGAGTTATCTCTTTGGACGGGGGGTCTTGGATATGAAATCTGGCGTCGCCATGATTGTGCACCTTCTGGAAGTGCTGTCAAAGGATCTTTCCCAAGTGTCTGGGAATTTGGTGGCTGCTTTTGTGTCCGATGAAGAAGGCAATTCCAAAGGCATGCTCTCTTGTGTCCCACAACTGGTAGCCCTGAAAGAGCGCCATGGGTACGACTACACCGTGGCCATTGATACGGATTATACCTCCATGCGAACCCTTCAAGACCCTCATCGCTATCTCTATGCAGGAACCATCGGCAAGTTGATGCCTAGTTTCTATATCCTGGGGAAAGAAACCCATGTGGGGGACCCCTTTGGCGGGTTGGATCCTAATGAGTTGGCTGCAGAATTGGTGCGCCGCATCAATCTCAATGTGGATTTCTCCGATGAATCCATGGGCGAGGTGACGGTGCCTCCTGTCACTTTACGACTTCGTGATTTAAAGCCCGAATACTCTGTGCAAACCAACCGGGATGCCACGGTATATTTCAACTATGCCACCCACAGTCAAACCCCAGATGAAGTGCTCCAAATCATGAAAGCCGAAGCTTTGGAAGCCTTTGATGATGTCCTTAGAAAACTCCAAAAGCAGTATCATCGCTTCACAAAGAACATGCAGATGAACGAAGCTCTTCTGCCATGGAAAGCCAAAGTTGTCACCTATGAAGAGCTCCTTTTCACCGTGGCTAAAAAGAACCAAGAGGTCCATAAGTACCTGGATGCTTATGCAAAAAGCCTCCTCCAAGAGGGTCTCACCGATGAGCGAGACCTGGCCCTTATGATGGTGAAGAAACTCCATGAACTCTCCGAGGAAAAAGAGCCCATGATGGTTCTGTACTTCTCCCCACCCTACTATCCTCATATGGCAGTGACGGGGAAAACCAAAGAAGAAGCAAAGCTCTTGCAGGTGTTAGAGAGCCTCACCAGGGATGAAGGAGACCATCCCATCGTCTTTCGAAAGTTTTATCCCTACATCTCTGATTTGAGTTATTTTTCCTTACCAGAAGAGGCTTCTGTGGATACGTTGAAAGGGAACATGCCTGGCTTTGGTCTTTCCTACAAACTACCCTTGGAGGACATCCGAAAACTCAGCTTGCCTGTGGCAAACATCGGACCCTATGGCTTTGATGCCCACCAATATACCGAGCGCATCCACATGGAGTATTCCTATGAAAACCTGCCAGCACTATTCCTTGAAACGGTCCTTACCATGATGAGCAAAGAGGACCCTGCCCCTTAACGCTACAAAAGAACAGAAAAGCAGGTGTTGCCCTTTCATGGCTACACACCTGCTTTTTTAGTTGCTTTAGGTTAGATCTGGTTGCCAATACACCTCTCCAAATTTACGAAACCGCTCATAGCGCTTTTGTAGCCTTTCTTCCATGGATTGTGTCTCTGCTTCTTTGAAAAAGTCTGCCAAAATGCTGCTGATTTCTCCCAAGGTTTCAGAAAAGTGTTCCGTAGGATCTTCTCCTTCTTCTATGATCCCTTCAATGATCTTTAACCCCCAAAGATCTTCCGCGGTGATCTTCATGATTTCACTGGCTTCTTGGGCTCTTTTAGCATCTTTATACAAGATGGCGGAGAATCCTTCAGGGGACAAGATGGAGTAGATGGCATGTTCCAACATATAGACTCGGTCCCCGGAAGCCAGAGCCAAAGCGCCCCCGCTGCCCCCTTCTCCAGTGATGAAAGAGATCATGGGTACCTGTAAAGTGGCGCTTTCGAAAAGACATCGGGCAATGGCTTCCCCTTGCCCCCTTTCCTCTGCTTCCAAAGCGCACCCTGCGCCTTTGGTGTCGATGAACAATACCACAGGGCGATGAAACTTCTCTGCTTGCTTCATGAGCCGTAAAGCTTTTCTATATCCTTCAGGATTGGGACTACCAAAATTTCTAAGAAGATTCTCCTCCAAGTCTTTCCCCTTGGTGATGGCAATGATGGTTACCGGTTGTCCTTGGAAAAATCCCAGACCACCCAAGACCGCACCATCATCTCCATGGAGACGGTCTCCTTTTAGTTCTGTAAACTCTTCAAAAAGACCTTCTATGAAGGCTTTGGGTAAAGGCCTTTGGGGATCTCTGGCTTTCTTTACGTGTGTCCAAGCTTTCATCGTCTACCTCCATGGAGCCGAAGGATTCTTTCAAGGTAGCTCTTCAGTGATTCTCTTTTCACCACAGCATCTAAAAAGCCATGATGAAGGAGAAACTCTGCCGTTTGAAAGTCCTTGGGCAATTCTTTTTTGATGGTGCCTTCAATGACTCTTCTACCGGCAAATCCTATGAGGGTCTTAGGCTCTGCGATGATCAAGTCTCCAAGACTTGCAAAGGAAGCGGTGACGCCTCCCGTGGTGGGGTCCGTTGGCACTGATATGTATAAGAGTCCTTGGTCATGATGCTTTTTCAGCGCAAAGGAGACTTTGCTCATCTGCATCAAGGACATAATACCCTCTTGCATCCTTGCCCCTCCAGAAGCGGAAAAAATGATCAGGGGCAACTCATAGAAAGTGGCAAATTCACATAAAGATGCCAATTTTTCTCCCACCGCACTACCCATGCTCCCCATGATAAACCCGGGATCCATAGCGCCTATGGCTACCTTGGTCTCACCAAGGAATCCATAGCCCGTCAAGACCCCTTCCTTGAGGCCGGTGTGGTTTCTTACTGCAATGAGTTTTTCTTCATAGCCTGGAAAACCCAGGGGATTGCCCCCCAGTATATGACTGTTGATTTCTTTAAAGGTGCCTTCTTCCAAGACCAAATCAAGCCGCTCTTTGGCACTTAGTCGTCCATAACCGCCACACTTTGGGCAAGTCTTAAAGTTCCTAAGATACGGCTCCTTTCGAATCATTTGATTACAGTGAGGGCAAGTCAAGTAGAGCCCTTCAGGAATCAGTGGCTTAGCTGATGAAGGCTTCTCCTCTTCCACCCCATGGGTATGGAGGGAAAAGTAGTTTCTTTTTTTCTTTAATATGGACATACATTATCTCCTCCCATGGTGTTCCAAGGTCATGGTGTCATAGGTGGCCTCCTGGAAAAAAGTGGTTTCCAAGAGGGCTTCTTGATAGGCGCTGTTGGTTTTTATGCCTTCTATGGTCAGCTCATAGAGGGCACTTTTCATCTTCATTCGGGCTTCTTCCCGGGTGGTGCCATGGACGATGATTTTTGCCACCATGGCATCATAGTAAGGCAAGATGGTCAAGCCTGTGTAACAAGCACTGTCCACCCGGATGTCTTTTCCCGATGGAAAATGTAAAAAAGTAATGGTTCCAGGAGAAGGCCGAAAGTCTTCCTCTGGATCTTCTGCATTGATTCTACATTCCATGGCGTGACCCCTTATGGTAAGATCCTCCTGGGAAAAGGACAAAGGTTTCCCCTCTGCAATATAGATCTGTTCCTTGATGAGATCCATGCCTGTGATCATTTCTGTCACTGGATGCTCCACTTGGATTCTTGTGTTCATCTCCATGAAGTAGAAGTGGCCTTCTCGATCCAGGAGAAATTCCACGGTACCTGCACCTAGATAATCCGCAGCCTCTGCCAAGGCGCAGGCGGCTTTACCCATGGCTTCTCGAAGCTCTATGGAAAGGTTTGGGGAGGGGGCTTCTTCCAAGACTTTTTGCTTTCTTCTTTGTAGCGAACAGTCCCGATCAAAAAGATGCACCGTTTGACCATGGGCATCTCGAAGGATTTGGAATTCTATATGCCTTGGCGCTTCCAAATACTTTTCCATATAGAGGCCCTCTTCTCCAAAGTTTGCCAAAGCTTCTTTCTTCACTGCCAAATAGGCACTTTGCAAATCCTCTTCCTGCTCCACCAGACGAATGCCTTTGCCACCACCCCCACTGGAGGCTTTAAAGAGCAAGGGATAGCCAATGTCTTTGGCCAAGGCTTTGGCCTCCTCCAAAGAAGAGACCTCTCCTATGGACCCAGGCACCACAGGAACCCCTGCTTTTCTCGCCAAAGCTTTGGCTGAAGCTTTGTCCCCCATGGTGAGGAGCGTCTCTTCACTGGGGCCGATGAATCCAATGTTGCAAGCCTTTAAGAGTTTGCGAAACAATGGGCTTTCAGACAAAAATCCATAACCTGGATGAATGTAATCCGCTCCAGAGAGCACCGCTGCACTGATGATGTTCTCCATATGAAGATAACTTTCGAAGGCATGCTTCTCGCCAATGCAGTACGCTTCATCGGCCAGTTTCACATGTAAACTCTCTTCATCGGCTTTGGCATAAACCGCCACCGTGGGGATGTTTAATTCATGGGCTGCCCGAATGATTCTAAGGGCGATTTCCCCGCGATTGGCAATGAGGATCTTCACTTACATCACCGTCCCTAACATAAAGAGTAATTCTGCTTCACAAACCAGGTGGTCTCCCACATAAGCTTTGCCAGTACCCTTCCCATAGTTTTTTTTCAATTTATCGATGGTCACCACCAAGGTGAGCACGTCTCCTGGGATCACTTGTCTTCGAAACTTCACGTGGTTCATTCCGCCAAAAAAGGGCGTTTTCCCATGATTTTCTTCCATGGTCAAAATGCCATAGGCGCCTGCTTGGGCCAAAGCTTCCACGATGAGTACCCCAGGCATTACGGGGTACTCTGGATAGTGCCCCAGGAAGAAGGGTTCATTGTAGGTGACATTTTTTTGCGCCACCACTTCTTCCCCTTCCTTCACCGAGAGAATCTTATCCAGGAGAAGAAAAGGCGGTCTATGGGGCAATACTTTTAAAATTTCTTGGATGTTCTTTTCCATCTTTATTCCTCCAATAAAACCAGTACTTTACCAAAGTCTACCCCTTGGCCATCCACCGGATAAATCTTTTTTACTTTCCCTTTTGCGGGGCTCTTAAGTTCATTCATGACTTTCATGGCTTCTAAAATGCACAGGACTTGTCCCTTCTCCACCAAGTCTCCTTCCTCAATAAAAGGGGCTTCCCCTTCTCCAGGACTGCGATAAAAAGTGCCTACCATGGGTGCTTTAATCTCTATGCCTGTGTCCTCATGAAGGGTTTCTTCCACGGCTAAGGCTTCTTCTTGCACCTTTTTAGTAGGTTCCGCCTTCCTTGTGAAGGTAGGCGTGAGCACCTTTTTGTCAGCGCTCTTCATGGGCTCCTCCCGGGTCGCTTCAAAAAGGTCTCCTTGAAGCTGCACTTTTAGCCCTGTAAGGTCTGAGGCTTCAAAACGTGCCAGTAGCGCCAGTATTTCCTCTAAGTTCATCTATTGTCCCTCCCATTTCTTAAACAGTAGTGATGCATTATGGCCCCCAAAGCCTAAAGAATTGTTCAGGGCATAGGTTACTTCTTGCATTTTCGCCTGGCCTGTGATGATGTTTGCCTCCACCTCTTCATCGATGGTCTCTGTATTTATGGTGGCAGGGATGAACCCTTCTTTCATGGCCAAAAGACAGGCGATGGATTCCACCGCTCCCGCTGCGCCCAAGAGATGACCCGTCATGGATTTGGTGGAGGATACAGGGGTATCCTTGCCAAAAAGTTTCACGATGGCCATGGATTCTAAGCGATCATTCATGGGGGTGCTGGTACCATGGGCGTTGATGTAGGACACCTCCTCCGGAGATACCCCGCCCTCTGCTAACGCTCTTTTCATGGCCATATAGGCACCCAAGGCTTCTGGATGAGGCTGGGTGATATGGTAGGCATCGGTGGTGGCCCCATAGCCAACCACTTCGCCGTAAATGGTGGCTCCCCTTTCTAGGGCAGCGGACATCTCTTCTAAAACCAAAGCTCCTGCCCCCTCACCCATGACAAAGCCTTGTCTTCGAGCATCGAAGGGAATGGAAGCCAAGGCCACCTGATCCGTTTCATTAAGGGCTTTCATATTGGCAAACCCTGCCATGGCCATGGGGGTGATGGAGCCCTCTGCCCCGCCCACAATGGCCGCTTTGGTATACCCATGCAAAATGGCTCGATACCCTTCCCCTATGGAGTGGGTACCCGAAGCGCAGGCACTCACAGGGGCATAAGAGATCCCCATGGCTTGAAAGCGCATGGCGATTTCTCCTGCGGCCATATTGAGGATGTTCATGGGAATGAAGAAGGGGGATACACGGTGAGGCCCCTTGGCCAGAAGCTTTTCCACATTCTCTTCCATGGTAGCAAGGCCCCCAATGCCAGAGGTCATATAAACGCTGACATCAAAGGGGTCATATGCGCCCATGAGTTTGGCCTGTTCCACAGCTTCTTTGGTGGCCGCTAAAGCCAATTGGGTATACCGGTCCATTCGCCTGGCTTCTTTTTTCCCCAGAAGCTCTAAAAGACCCACCCCTTTCACCTCTGCGGCCAATGCGGCTTTAAACCCCGTGGCATCAAAAGACTTCAGGGTGGATACGCCACAAGCACCTTCTTTTAAACCCTTCAAAAAATCTTCTACATTATTTCCAATGGGCGTCATGGCACCCATCCCTGTGACAACTACTCTTCTCATGGTATCCTCCTACAGACTCATGCCGCCATCCACTGAGATGACTTGTCCTGTGATGTAGCTACTTTCTTCTTTGGCTAAAAACACGGCCACATGGGCCACATCTTCTGGCTTCCCTAAGGTGCCCAGGGCAATGCGCTCATGGAGCCCTTCTTTGACTTCTTCGGATAACCCCTTGGTCATTTCTGTATCAATGAAGCCAGGAGCTATGGCATTGACGGTAATGTGGCGTTTGCCCAGCTCTTTGGCCAAGGCTTTGGTGAGCCCAATGAGCCCTGCTTTAGAAGCTGCATAATTACTTTGCCCTGCATTTCCATGAAGACCCACCACAGAAGACATGTTGATGATCCGGCCTTGCCTTTTCTTCATCATGATGGCGGAAACTTCTTTGGTCACGTGGAAAGCACTCACAAGATTCACCTCTATTACCTCACGAAAATCTTTTTCTTTCATCCTCATGAAAAGGCCATCTCTTGTGATCCCTGCATTGTTCACCAATACATCTACGCTGCCAAAGGCCGCCATGGTTTCTTTCACCAAAATCTTGGCCTCCTCTTCTTTAGACACATCTGCTTTCACCACAAGGTACGTAGCACCCATGTCCTTTAAGGTCTCTACCAGTTCTTTGGGTTCTCTAGAGACGTAGTTCACCACCACCTGATACCCTTCTTTGGCAAAGGCCAAGATGCAGGCTCTACCAATACCTCGTCCACTCCCTGTGACGATACAAGTCTTCTGTTCCATGATTTTCACTCCTTTACTTTTGCCAAGGCTTGGGTGAGTTCTTCAAAAGAGGACACATACACCACTTCGCCGGGAACTTTGTTTTGTTTTAAAAGGCTACCCATGGCCTTTCCTGGTCCCAGCACCACATGGACATCCGAAGGACTTTTCTCCATGGCTGCTAAGCTTTGATACAGCTTCACGGGATGATCTATGTGGTCCACCAAAAGCTTTTTTAACGCTTCTTTTGTTCCATGGAGCTTCCCTGTGACATTACTGTAGACAGGGATTTGTAGAGCCTTTGGCTCCACCTTTTCCATCACTGCAAAAAAACCTTCTGCCGCTTTTTGCATCATAGAAGTATGAAAGGCACCGGATACCTGTAAAGGCGTTACCTTTTTGGCTCCTTGGGCTTTCATCTTCTCTACCACTACTTCTTTTCTACTCATGGGGCCTCCAATGACCAATTGATTGTGGCCGTTGTAATTGGATATGGACACCAACGGTTCTGTGGCTAGTACCTTTTCCACCTCTTCAAGTCCTAAGAAAGACACGGCGGCCATGAATCCTTCCTCTGCCATGGCGGCTTCTTTCATGAGCCTGGAGCGTTCTTTGAGTAGGTGCAGCGTATCCCCTAGGTCTAAGGCTCCTGAAAAGGTCAATGCACCATACTCTCCCAGGCTGATGCCTAGGGTTTCCTTGGGGGTGAGACCGCCTTCTTGTAAGAGCTTGGCCAGGCCATAACTCATGGTGAAGATGGCCAGTTGGGCATAGGTGGTGTCATGGATTTTGTCTTCATCCATCATCACCCGCCGAAGATCTATGCCTGTGTTCTTTGTGATGTCCTCTACCAATTGCCTATACCAAGGACTGTGTTCATAAAGATCTTCACCCATGCCAGCGTATTGAGCGCCTTGTCCGGGAAAATAAAATCGCACCATCTTTCTTCCCCCCCTTTAGGCTTTCTTAAGCGCTGTGCCTTGCACCAGGGCTTCCATGAGCTCTTTTGCACTGCCTCTTTGATGGATGAGGCCCGCAATTTGTCCTGCCATGAAGGAACCTTTTTCCAGGTCTCCTAGAATCACCGATTGATACAGGGAGCCTTTTCCTAAGGCTTCATAGTCTTCCAAGGTCCCGCCACGCTTTTCCAGCTGCTCAAACTGGCGGGAAAGCTTTGTGCGCAGCACTTGGACGGGATGGCCTGTGAAGCGTCCTGTGACAGTAGTATCCAGGTCTTTGGCCTCGGCCACAAGGGTTTTATACTGTTCATGGGCTTTGCATTCATGGGCCAAGATGAAGTAGGTACCCAGCTGCACCCCTTCTGCCCCTAAGGCTAGGGCTGCATTTACGCCTCTTGGATCTCCAATGCCCCCAGCCATGATCACTGGGATGGATACAGCATCCACCACTTGGGGGGTTAAGACCATGGAAGAAAGCTTTCCAATGTGTCCTCCGGCTTCATTGCCCTCTGCAATGACTCCATCTGCCCCAAGCTTTTCCATTTTCTTCGCCAGTGCCACAGATGGCACCACAGGAAATACTTTGATGCCAGCCTCATGAAACCTCTGAATGTATTTGCCAGGATTTCCTGCACCGGTGGTGACCAGGGCCACCTTCTCTTCTAGAATCACCTCTATAACCTCTTCTTTAAAGGGGCTTAGCAGCATCACATTGACCCCAAAGGGTTTGTCTGTGAGCGCTTTGGCTTTTCTGATTTCTTCTTTGATGATGTGTCCTTCTGCATTGCCCCCGGCAATGATCCCAAGGCCCCCTGCTTCAGAAACCGCTGCCGCCAAAGCCCCATCAGAAATCCATGCCATGGCTCCTTGAAATACCGGATATTCAATGCCCAGTAATGTGCATATCTTATTGTCCATGGAGCACCTCCTATGCCTTGGTGGCCTCATCGATGTATCGGACAAGGTCCGCCACAGAGTGTAGTCCTTCTGCCTCTTCGATGGTGATGTCAAAGGCTTCTTCAATTTCCATCACCAGTTCCACAAGATCCAAGGAATCTATGCCCAGTTCCTCGAAGGTCTTCTCCAGAGTCAGTTCTTCCTCTGTTAAGCTCAGTTCCTTAAGTAGTATCTCTTTTACCTTTTCATAAATCATCATGTCTTCCTCCATTTTTTTCTAGGCCTTAAGCCTTCTTTTTTTATTTAGTTTCTCCTCATAGGGTCCAGGTCATATAGCAAGCACCATAGGTGAGTCCACCGCCAAAGCCCACCATAGCTAAGGTATCTCCCTTTTGCAGGCGTCCTTGTCTGTTGGCCTCATCCAAGGCGATGGCGATGGATGCTGCAGAGGTGTTCCCCACCTGTTCAATGTTCACAAAGAACTTCTCCAGGGGCATGTCCAGTTTTTTGGCTGCCCCTTGAATGATCCGAAGATTGGCTTGATGGGGAATCACGTGGGTGAGGGTGCTAAGATCTCCGCCTCCTTTTGCCACCACTTGACGCAGTGCTTCTGGCAGTATACGCACTGCAAATTTATACACTTCTTGTCCATCCATGTAGATTTTTTGCGGACCCATGACCTCTTTGGTCATGGGATTTTCCACCTTAAAGGTGCCCGTATGAAGACAAGCCCCTTGGGTACCGTCGGCACCTGTGATGACACTGTGGATGCCCTGGCCTTTTTCTAGAATCACTGCCCCAGCCCCATCACCAAATAGTACGCAGGTGCTGCGGTCTGTGAAATCTGTAATCTTTGTAAGCACCTCGGAACCAATGAGGAGGATCTTCTCTATGCCTGGTAAAGAAAGTAGCCCTTGGGCCACCTGCAAGCCGTAGATGAACCCCGAGCAAGCGGCATTGAGGTCTAGGCATGCCGCGTTCTTCGCCCCTAATTTTCCTTGTATATAAGCACTGGTACTGGGCACAAGACTCTCCGGGGTGGTGGTAGCCACCAAGATGTAGCTGATCTCTTCTTTCGTCACCTTGGCCATGGCCATGGCTTTTTTTGCTGCGCTTAGACCCATTTCTCCGGTGTTCTCGTCTTTTCCCGCATAACGCCTTGAGGAGATACCGGTTCTTGTCTTGATCCATTCATCACTGGTATCCACCAGTGTTTCTAAGTCTTTATTGGTGACCACGTTATTGGGTAAATAACTCCCCGTGCCAATGATTCTTGCCACGTGCACCCCTCCTTTTTTATTCGCCTTTGAAACTATTTGACTATCAAACTATAATCCTCCTGGACAAGAATATGAAAAAGCCAAATTCGTAATCTATCCCCTTCACACACTGTTTTTCGCTAGTATCCTTGTGTTCTCGTAAGAATTTGTAAAAGCTGGTTTTAAAAAAGTTATAAGAATTGAAACCCTGTTCTCTATCCCAAAGATCTGGCCTTCCACCTCTTGCCCAATGGTTTTTTCTATTTGATGGTCATTTTTTCTTCCTGTAGGTAAATTTGTAGAAAACCCTGTAAAGACACTCCTATAGAACAAAGTTCAAGGAGTCTTACTAAAAAATGCAAAAAAAAAGACTCTCTAGCCTGAAGCTACAGAATCCTCTTACTCTTTTATGGGATGGTCTAGGGTTTTGATGTTAAAGTGAAAATAGTAATGGAGAAAAACAATCATACCCAGCATGAAGATGCGTCCATAAATATTGGGCATCACCATCAGTGAAAGTACCATCACCGAAGTGGCAAAGGTAAGCAGTGTAACCTTTGTTTTTTTCGTCATGGCGCGATGTTCGTAAAATGAAGCCAGATGTTTTTCATAAAGCTTTGTGGACTGAAACCACCGATTATACCGGTCTGAGCCCTTGGCAAAACAGCCTGAAGCAAGGAGTAAAAAGGGCGTGGTGGGTAGTACCGGTAAGAGCGCGCCCAAGGCACCTAGGCCAAAAAAGAGGAAGCCCAAAGTGAGATAGAGTCCTTTCATAGGGTTGTCGCCTCCTTTTCGCACAATCAAATCTTGCGCAATATTTTCTTAGTATGCCACAAAGTAGAGACTTTTGTCAATGTAGGAGATCGTGTCGACCCCTAACATGGTGTCATAAAAACAAACCTGGCCATGTTTCAGGCCAGGTTCACTTCATAGGTTTAGAACTTTCTTGTGTGGTCATCCCCCACAGTGGTTTTCATTTTGGCCACTTGGTCTAGACCTTCTCCCTTTACTTGGTAGCGTTCTTTTCTTGCAAAGCCACCTTCTAAAATGGCCAGCTCATCTTCGTATTCTGCCACCTTCTCTTTCAAGTACTTGATTTTCTTTTTCAGTAACTTGATTTCTTTGCTGGTGTTTTTAGGATCTTTCGCTTCTAAATTTTCCCATTTCTCGCCTAAAACTTCGTTGTTTTTTAGTTGATCGTCCATCCTGCTGCACAAGAATCCTTGTGCACACCTCCTTTTGATTCTAGATATTTGTAAGATTATTCTGATTATATCTAGAAACCATAGCCACCATGATAATAAACTATGAACGGTTCTTTAATCTTCTTCATGGAAGGCATATACACTATCTCGCAAAAACTGTGCTGCTCCTTCCTTCCCTTCATCATAGTACTTTTTGAATCGCTCATCTGTGACATATAGATCTGTCAGTCCTTTATGGGCCACTTTGTCATACACAGGCCAATATAGTGAGATCCATGCCTTATGTAACTTGGCCACTTCTTTAGCTTCTTTAGAAGTTGGATCTTTGGTCTCCATGGCCACATAGAGCTTCTCAAGTATTTCCTTCCCTAAAGCCTCCCCTTTATCATAAGCTTCTTTAGATTGACCTAGATACTTGTCATTGGCCTTCTCCACCACCTCTTCGCCATACTTCTCTCTGATTTCTTGTCCATACCGCTCTTCATTCTTCGTGACATTTTCCTTGAGGAGCCCGTGAAACTTGTCTTGATCTTTCATGTGTATCCTTCCTTCCATCTCTAATAGACTGTTGTCTATGGTTTCTAATAGTTGTTCCATCTGCACTTTTTTCTCCAGGAGCTTTCTTTTGTGCATCTGCAGTGCTTTGCGCCGATCAAAGGCTTTGTCTTGTAGAATTTTCTTAATATCTTCCAGAGGCATCTCCAAAGTCTTGTAGAAAAGGATCTCTTGCAACCTATGGACTTCCTCTTTACCATAGATGCGATAGCCATTACTTTGTACTCTTCTTGGAGAAATCAATCCCACTTCTTCATAGTGCCTCAGGGTCTTGGTGGTAACCCCAGCCATGGATGCCAAAGCTTTTATCGTATACTCCACTTTCTCACCTCCTCCTTCAGCATAAACCTTCCCCTTAGGGGAAGGTCAAGTTTTTTTCTAAAAAAAAAGACCCCGAAAGGTCTTACAGGGCAAAATATAAAAAGAGCATGAGAATAAATGGCGTAATGAGCCAAGAAATTCGTTGCATTTTACGATATAGTTCAGGGACTTCAATGTCACCCTTGTATTTCAAATTTTTAAACCGGAAAAAAAAGTCCGGGAAAATCAAATCCACCAGTAGCGCTACCAAAATCAGCCCGCCCAAAAAGAGCACTTGAAAGTTTCCTCTATAACCACTGGTGTGATTTATGGCTGTGAGTACAATAACTATAGGGTCTGGGTTTTCTGCATTATAAACAAGATCACCCTCTGGTGTGTATTCTTGAAAATTCACTGGGGTTTCCCCAACGGTGAACACCCCCTCGTCTTCCTGCAGTTTCCCCTCAAGAATCAGTTGGTTTTGTCCATCAAATAGCCGATATCCTTCGATGTCTTGATTGCGTTCAAAAATAAACTCTTTCTTGAATCCTTGGGCTTCAATCTCTAGGAATCGATCTTGACGACTTAAGGTGGTCATGCGCAAGGTGGTATCGCCTAAAGAGGTCTTGCCCTCATAGGTCTTCGTACTTCCATCTGTGACGTTGGTGGTCTCACTTAGAAAAGATCCGTAATAGTTCACGCCTTGATCAAAAAAGTATCCTATATAAAATACAAGAAATACCAGTAGTCCCAGGAGTATGGGTACGGTCATAATTCTTGCTTTATGCATTTGTTCGTCTTTCATTTTCTTCATAATCCATTCCTTCATAACTTCTTTACAACTCAATCATTATATCATAGATAGCACGATTAGAACAATATCTAAATATCCTTGAGCCTCAAGGGTAGTGGGACTTAAATAATTAGAACTGTTCTAAAGTCATAAAATTCTCCATCATCAGCTCCCAAAATGCTGGGTGCCAAGGAGCACTTGATGTCCATTAAAATATGAACCTCCTCTACTGGAACGGACCACTCCGATGCCTACGAATTCATGAACACTACTGAGCATCTGCATGTTATGACCTGGGGAGTTTTGCCACCCAGTAAAGAGCTCCACCACTTCCAAAGTCAGGCGAGGAGAAGAAATGGACACAAAGGCCAAGTTTTCTCCAATACCCGAATAACTTAAGCCCAAATATTGCCACATGAGTTCATCAAAGGGTGCTCCTGATAAATTGGGATTGTCATGGCTAAAATAGTTGTGCTGAAGCATGGCCAAGGATTTGTATCTTGCAGATTGCCAAAGATCCTCTCGAAAGGCTAAGGGTCTCAAACCATGTTCCCGTCTATAGGTATTCAAAAGTAGCAGTAGTTCTTCTTCGGCAGCTTCGTCAAAGGTATAGGCATATACTTCAGGAAGCGCAAGAAAAGCTCTTTCCATTTTTCCACTGGCATATTGGCGACTTTCCCAGGAGGCTTCCCCAGACTCTTCAAACTCTGGCTCTCCCCCATAAGGAGATAGGGCACCTGGTATATTTTCAGCAAAAGAGCGTAGGCCTTCTTTCAGGTATTCAAACAGTGTGATGCTACGCTCCTCCACCTCTTGAACGACCTCTTTAAAGTCCTCTAGGGTAGGCTTAGGGGTATTGGTACAGCCCGTGAAAAGGAAGGCCAATGAAAGAAAAAGTGTCCATTTGAGGATTCTTTTTTTATTTTGCATCTCCCTACCTCCTTTCTTGTTTTCTTACTATTATATCTCAATTTCCTTAAAAAAACCGCTCTGGGACATCCTTGTTCCCTGGATATTCTCCTTGCCCCACATTGAAATAGTTAGAAAATTAAGGGAATTTAAAAGATGATGAAGCTGAATTGTTTTAATCGGTTTTCCTCCCCCCCTGACTTGGTTGAATTTTTAAGATTTTTCTCCTATACTATAGGTACAAAGAGGATGCCCCTTTTATACAGTAACTACAACCAAAAAAAAAAAAAAAGAGAGCATCAGCTTTGAGAATCTCGTAGATGAATTCCAATGGACAAGAAGGGTGTTTCCATCTGGTTCAAGACGAAGGATGCGAAAAGATTCGCTGGGTAATTTCATTGCAGAGTCTCGAGTCTATAAGAAGATCTGTGAAAGAGATCGTGGTTAGACAAGAAACAATGAAGTTATACCAAAAGAGAAAGGAGTGTACCGCTATAAGTACACCAACCAACCAGACTCAGCTAGGATGGCAAAGCGAATAACCAATCTTCTTCATGGTTTATTTAGTAGATTGATTGTTTCAAGGCCATCCTAGCACTACGTACAAATAGATTCTTCGTACACTTCTGTGTAGGAAGCATCTTTATATAGTTCTGGAAAAAGATGCAGTGGTGCCATGGACCCACACTGCATCTTTTTCTTTTCGCTTCTAATACTCATCCTAGGGATGCCTTTGTCTTTATTCAGCCATCCACCTTATCTATACTGGGTTAAAAAGGGTTTCATCTTGTTCACCACATAGGTGCTTAAGCCTCGCTCCTCCACCCCTTCAATCATCATGGTGGTGATAAAGGGCCTTTTTTCGTCATCTTCCACCACAGAGAACCACCCTATTTCTTTGTGCTCCGAGATGCTGCCCGTCTCTGAAGTACCTGTTTTTGCTGCAAAGCTTCGTCCTGGTAGATGGATGTTATGGCCAGTGCCATCTTCCTCTTCCACAACACTGCGCATGTAGGAAAGTACTTTTTCTGCCGTACCTTTTAAAATCACTTTCCGCTCTGCACTGGGTCGATCCCTTTGCAGTAACGAAAGTTCTGTTAAGATGCCTTCATTGGCTATGGCTGTATATGCTTTGGGCAAGGTCAATGCATGCACAAGCATTTCCCCTTGTCCATAGCCGGTATCTGCCAAGAGAATCTCTTGGTTCAAATCTCCTTGACCTTTCACCTGAGCTTTCATAAACCCTAAGCCCAATTGATTTTCCTCTCCCACACCAAAGGCGCGGAATCCATCCAGTAGCCTTCCACTGCCCAGTGTTAAGGCCATTTGAGCAAAATAAATATTGTCTGAATGGACCATGGCTTCTCTAAGATCCACTTCTCCCCCAGGAGCGTGGAGTCTTCGTACATAATAATTCCCCCAGGAAGCATCTTTTTGCCAAGTATAGCCTACGCCATTAATGGTTTCACTGCCGTCATACAGCCCATTTTCAAGAGCCATAGCCGCCACCAGCGGCTTCACGACAGATCCTGGGGCATATAGCCTTGTGGTACGGTTTAACAGAGGCTTCTTTGGATCTTCCTCTAAAGCCCTGTACTCCGCCGAGCTCATGCCTAGGATAAATCTATTGGGATCGTAGCTGGGGCTACTCACCAAGGCTAAAATATCTCCCGTGGCATAGTTCACCAGGGACCCGGTCCCTTCGTCTCCCTCCAGCGCTTGATAAAGCCCCCTCTGCTTCTCCATCAAGATGGTCAAATGAAGATCCTCTCCTTTGTGATCTGGTTCTTGCAAAACGGCTTTCAATGTGCCATCTACGGCCACCAATTGAATTTCTTCGCCCATTTGTCCCCGGAGTCGTTCTTCAAAGAAATACTCTAGCCCCGTTCTCCCCACTCGGGTATCCTCAGGAAAACCCAAGGATTTCAGGGCTTCATACTCTTCACTGGTGACCAAGCCCACATATCCTGTCAAATGTCCCGCTGCTTCTTTATAGGGGTATACACGTTCTTTCACCACGCGATAGGTAAACCCTTGATATCCACTACGCAGTCCATCCAGCTCTGCCTTTCGTTCATAGGGTACCTTGATCAAATCCACAAAGGTATCTGGTCGTACCCAGCTGAGGCCAAGGCGTCCATGGACATAGCTTTCTGAAAGGTCAAAGGATTCCTCTAGCATCTCTAGTAACGAAGTCTTCTCGGTGATTTGCCCAGGGACCAGCCCTACCCACAATACTTCTCCATTGATGGCTAGGCCATTGCCTTCTCCGTCAAAAATTTCTCCCCGCAGCGGTAGCACGGGTTTTTTCACCACTTGGTCTGTGATGTCATAGTCTTTTAAGACCAGTTCTGGTGAAAACACAATGCGATACTCTTCTTTCCCCTCTTCGTTCATCTCCTTCACCAAGGGGAGATCAAAACTGTAGCTTAGGGTACTTTGTGCCATGGTTAAATGGACATTCACTGGAATGCGACCACGGTCTGTACTTTCCATACGTTTATGGATCTCAAAAACTTCTATTCGACTCTCCAGGCCGCCAGTTTCCACTGGCAACACCTCATAAAGAGACTGATACATATTTATGTAGTCTTCTTTGGGCATGGCAGCTTTGCTCCCTTGATCCAAGAGTTCATACATCTCCTCATAGGCCAGCCTCTGAAATGCCTCATGGTATGCTTCAAAGGCATTCATGGGATCATGGGCTTCTTCTTTGCTGCTACAACCACTGACCAAGAAAGCCAACAGGATCGTGGCCAGTACTATCGTTTTTCGCATGACATCCCTCCTCTAAAATTTCCTTTCTTATAAGGATAGATGTTCTTGATACCATTTTGGAAGAGGAGACTCTAAATCTTCATAATCTTCTAAGGTTTTTTTCACCATATCTTCCACAAAAGGAAGACTCTCCAAGGAATACTCCAAAGCCCAGGGAATGGACCCAATGGCATTGACATACCGATAAATTTTAAGAAGATGCCAAAAAGATAATGGTGGCACCCCTTTAAAATATCCATGTAAGAGACCCCTGGTGAAATCACTACTGTAATCACTGTTTAAGGTGATGCGATCAAACTCCTCATAAGGATCCCCAAAATCATAGCGGTTAAAATCCACCACAAAGAGTTCCTTGCCATGGACAATCATGTTCCCCACATGAAAGTCTCCATGATGTAGCACCTTTGGCCGGTCTTTGATCAAATGCTTATGCTTATGCACATAGTCCATGGCTTGGACGAGAGCAGGATCCTCTAAGCCATACTCTTGAAATTTCTTGATCTTACGGGCAATTTTTCGACCATAGGCCAAAGCATCTTCTTCTTTTCTCTTCCCCTCTACCTGATGAATCTTGGACAAAAGATCCCCTGCTTGAAGACCCAGATCGTACTGAAGTTCCTCTGTTAAGGATGGCAGCACCGAAAGAAAATCCTCACCCTTAAGATATTGATACAAAATATACGTTTTTTCTTGGTCATAGAGACCATATTGAAGAGGCTTACCGACGCCTTCCTCCGCTGGGATGGAAGAAATCCACTGGTACTCTTCCTCTTGCTGTGCCAAGGTCTTTCTTGTGCTGGTTCGAAGCAAGAACTGCTCTTTACCCATGGTGAGCAGATATTTTTCATCCAAAGACCACCCTTTGGTAATCCGGTGCATACTGCCTTTTTCATGAAAATGTGGATTGTCTACTCTCATACAGCCATCTCCTTCTATCTAAATTTTCACTATATTAATTATACCAGAGAGATCTTTACTTTCAAAAACATTCATCCAATGAATACCCGATAACTTTTACCATAGGGTGTTCATTTTTGTATACACTAAAAAAAGGATGAACTTCTTCACCCTTTTTCTACTAGGTCCTTCTTTGGCACGAAAACATCCTTTTCATGATCTTTTCGTCCCAGCGCTAACACAGGTCAAAGAGCTCTCTTAAAGTGATCTGTGGATTTTTGCCCCTTCTTTCATAAAAAGGAGCATACATCGATGAATATCTTTGATTTTCTCCGATGTAATGACATTAGACATGTATTCATAATAGACCTTTAAGCCCCCTTGACCGTCCCCATCCATGATGGTGAGATACAGTGGTTGGGATACGGCGCCATTGCTATACCATCTGGTCTCAATTTCTGGACCCCCATGAATGTGCATGGAGACTGGTTGGTAGGTCATGGCGATCTATGGGCAGTTCTCTAAACCTATGATTGCCGCCATTGATCTCTCCTCGCCCTTCCTTAATGAGCTCTTCTAAGGTCAAATCTTCTGTATCCACTTCATAGGAACTGATGTTGATGAAGGGATGGAGTTCTGGGCACTGCCCCTTCATCCTGGTGACATCTTCTTGCAACGAATTTGAAAACAGCAACACCTCTGCATCACTTTTACAGATGAGCTTGTGGAGTTCTTCTATAGACAGTTCTCGATCCAAGGGCACGATGACCCCAACGCCACAGGTCACGGCCAAGTAGCTCACCACATAACTGTAGGTGCTTTCCCCCACGATGGCGAAGTGCTTCCCTTTGAACCCCATGGACAGGAGCCTAGTGCCCAAGGCATCCACATCACTTTTCAGCTCCACAAAGGCATAGTCATGGATCTTACGCTGCTTATCCATCTCTTTATAAGCCACCCCTAAACCATAGTTTCTCTCTCCTCGTTCTAGAAGATCTCTCAAGTCTTTGATATACTCAGAAGCATAATAGTTTTTATGCATGAACAAACCCTCCTCTGGGTCCTAGGCTGAAAGACTTTTTTTACAACAACATGTCAAAATCATTATAAACAAAATTTTATTTAAACTCTAGTATAATTTAAACATTTATTAAACCTTAACATATTTCGACATAACACTAAATTTTCAGCGAAACATTTATTTCTAACTTCTAATTATACACCCGTAAAAACGACCCTATTCTTGAAACTCCCATCTATTTCTATCTTTTTCCATGTATTCCATATCAATTAAATATTTAATGAACATCGTAAACTTTTGTGTGCACCCATTCCTCAGTTCATCTGCATTCAAAAAATCCCAAAATCCATCCTCTTCTTTCTTTGATATTCAAAGGACATGGCAAAAATCCTAGAATGGGTCATTCTTTTACAAAAAAAAGAAGGGAGACCCCTTCATCTTTCCTAAGGGTTCTTCCTTCTTTCATGGCTTATATTTCGCGTACTTTTAGAGGGTATCCCAGCGCACCTCTTCCATTCTCTTACGAATGAGCTCATCGCCTATGAAAACATTCATGGTGCCTCCAACAAGTGCGTAGGTTTCTTTCACCACGCCGCCCCCTTTACGCACATAGCTGCCCACGTAATCATGGACCCTGGCACTATGCTTCAGTTTTTTGGACGCTTGGAAGGTGATGATGATCACCTCTTTGTTTTGAAAAGTGGCTTTGGGATCTCTTAAAAAAGCATTCATGGCAGGGACAGATCGCCCTGCCCATATGGGGAGCATCAAGTACAGTCGATCTGCATCCTTTGCCTCTGCCCACGGATCCTCTAAGAGTTTTGTTTGAGTGTGAAAAAATGCTTGTAGGCCATTTCCTCTTCTCACTTCTTTCAGTTCCACGCAGCTGGCTTGAACTTTTTCCTTGAGAAGCTCTGCTGCCGACCTGGTATTATTGGATTGAGAATAATATACAATCACGGTTTTCATGATGTTCCCTCCCTTTTCTTTTTGGTCTTAGGCGAAGCCCAAAGCCTCCTTGGCTTCCTTCATCCCTTCAATGACTTTTCCCACCACAGTCTCCAAATCTTCTCCCAGGAAACCGCATCCTTCTAGAATTACTTGACGGTCTACCCCTTGGGCAAACTTTAGATTCTTAAATTTCTTCAACACCGACTTCACAGGTAAGGTGCTGATGCTAAGATCTGGCCGCATAAGTACTGTAGCATTTACAAGGCCCGTGAGCTCATCGATGGTATAGAGCACCTTTTCCATGGGATGCACTGGTAAAACTTCTGTACAAATGCCATAGCCATGGCTTTCAATGGCCCGTATGAAAGGCTCTTCATACCCTTCTTTCTCAAGAATATCTCGAGTTTTTTTGCAGTGAACTTCTGGATATTGTTCATAGTCCAAATCATGCAGCAAGCCCACCAGGGACCAATAGGCCACATCCTCTCCACGTTCTTTGGCAAAATAACCCATCACCGCTTCCACAGCCAGGGCATGTTTTCGCAAGGATGGTTGCTGATTATACTGTGTGAAAAGCATCCATGCTTCTTCTCTTGTCTTCTTCATGAGACCACCTTTTTCCTTGTGCGCAATGTATACTATTATCATAGCGTATCTTTAGGATTCTTGTCCTCTTTCCAAGAATAAATTCATAAAATGTTATCTCCTCCCAGGCCTAAAGCAACCTGAAACCCTTGATTTCTAGGGTTTTTTCAGAGGCTTTTCCATGGGCGTATTGGAATGGTTTTCATCCTGTGCTAAAATAGGCTGTAGAAACCAACCATCACAAAAAGAAATCTACGAAAATCTAGGAGGAACCCATGAAAGATTTAACCCCATATCTCGAAAAATACGCCAAACTTGCCGTGCAAGTGGGCATCAACTTGAAGGAAAAAGAAGGCCTTATCATCACCACCACCACAGAAGGTTTGCCCCTCACAAGGCTCATTGCCAAAGAAGCCTACTTAGCAGGTGCAAAACATGTGGAACTGGTGTTAAACGATGACGAGTTTGGTCTGGCCAGATATCAATATGGCAAAGACTATGTTTTTGAGTCTTACCCTTCTTGGAAAGTCACCAACACCAGAGACATCTATGAAGACAACTACCATCACGTATTTGTCATCTCCCCAAACCCAGAACTCCTAAAAGATGCAGATCCTGAAAAAGTGAAGACCAGTCAAAAAATGGCAAGTCAAGCAGTGGCTCCTGTCATGAAGTATCGCATGACAGGCATCACCAAGTGGGTCATCGTGGCCGTTCCTTCTGTGGGCTGGGCCAAGTCCATCTTCAAGGACGACACCGACGACGTGGCAGTGGAAAAGCTTTGGGAGTACATCATCAAAGCCACACGCTTAGACCATGAAGATCCTGTGAAGTCATGGGAAGTGCACAACAACAACCTGAAGAAATATGAAAACTTCCTAAATGAAGCAAATTTTGAAAAGGTACACCTCCAAGGGCCCGGAACAGATCTAGAAGTCTATCTTGCCGAAGACCACAACTGGATCGGCGGAAGCAATGACAGCAATGAAGGCGTGCCTTACATGGCCAACATCCCCACAGAAGAAGTCTTCACCACGCCCCATGCCTACAAGGTCAACGGTACCTTAAAAGCCACCAAACCTTTAAGCGTCAATGGCAATCTGGTGGATGATTTTGGCTTCACCTTCAAAGACGGCAAAGTCATCGACTTCTACGCCAAGAAGGGCTATGAAACCCTGGATAACCTCATGAAAAATGATGAGGGCGCTGTGAGACTGGGCGAAATCGCTTTGGTCCAAGACGACTCCCCCATTTCCAACACCAAGATCCTCTTCAACAACACCCTCTTTGATGAGAATGCTTCTGTCCATTTCGCCCTGGGTAGAGCCTATGGCTATGCCATCAAAAATGGTACCAGCATGAGCCAAGAAGAACTGGACAAAAAGGGTGCTAATTTTAGCCTCATCCATGTGGACTTCATGGTGGGCGGCCCAGAGCTGAACATCACCGCCCACAAAAAAGATGGCACAGAAGTAGTCCTCTTTAAGGATGGCAACTGGGTTATTTAAGACCGTTAAGGATCTAGAACAGGAGCAATAAAACATCATGACACAGTTAAAAGGGCAGGTTCCTTCGTAAAGAACCCGCCCTTTTTCTTTGATTTATTTCGTCAGTTTATCCATGATGAGCATAATTTCACTGATCTTAGCTTCTTGCTCCTCACTGCCGAAAGCCCCATGCACACAATGATTGATGTGATCGTGAAGAATCTCTGCATTGACCTTTTTCAAAATGGCTTGGGTTGCCATGAGCTGATTAGAGATGTCGATGCAGTATCGATCCTCTTCCACCATCTTTAAAAGACCCTCCAGTTGACCCCGAGCTGTCTTCAAAAGCCTTGTGACCTTTTCCTTATCTGACTGCATCGCCTTCTCCTCCTTTAGCCAAATATGCTCTTCTTTTCTTTCACAGAAACCAGTTCTAAATCCACTTCTTTAAGTGCTTCTTTCATGAGATCAAAGGATACTTCTGACTCCATCTCCACCAAAGCATTCTTTTCTTGGAGCTCCACCCGAGCACTGGTGATTCCCGTTAAGTTCTCCAATGCTTCAGTGGCGCGTCTAACGCATCCCATACAGTGCATACCTTCAATTTCTAAAACTCTTTTCATCTTCATTCTCCTTTAAATCTTATTCTTCGTTATTTATAATTTTCTACTATGTTATACCACTTGTTGGATTAATCCCGCAAGGGTTTGAACATTTTTAGTCTTAAGGCATTGGTCACCACAAAGACGGAGCTGACACTCATGGCAGCTGCGGCAAACATGGGAGACATTCTCCATCCCAAGGAGAGATAGAAGATCCCCGCCGCTAGTGGGATACCTAGGACGTTGTAGAAAAACGCCCAGAAGAGATTTTGCTTGATGTTTTTGATGGTGGCTCTGGAAAGCTCCACCGCGGTCACCGCATCCAATAAATCACTCTTGATGAGTACAATGTCAGCAGATTCAATGGCAATGTCTGTGCCTGCCCCAATGGCCACACCTACATCGGCTCTGGTTAAGGCAGGGGCATCGTTGATGCCATCCCCAATCATCGCTACTTTATGTCCCATTTCTTGTATTCTTCGTACCTCTTTTTCCTTATCTTGAGGCAATACCTCTGCCACCACTTGGTCGATGCCCAGTTGAAGCCTTATGGCTTCGGCCGTACGCTTATTGTCTCCTGTGAGCATCACCACGTCAATGCCCATGGCTTTGAAGTGATCGATGGCTTTTTTACTGTTCTTCTTCACCACGTCTGCCACGGCAATGATGCCTAGGACCTTTTCATGGTCTCCAAAAAATAGCGGGGTTTTTCCTTCATTGGCTAAGCGATCGGCTTCTTCTTGGAAGTCTCCCACGAAGATCTCTTCTTCTTTCATCAAGGCCAAGTTTCCAGCAATATAGGGTTTGCCTTCAATGAAGGCAGAAATGCCCATCCCAGAGACCGAATTGAATTTCTCCACAGGCTTTAGGGTCATCTGAAGCTCTTTGGCCCTTTCCACGATGGCTTCTGCCAAAGGGTGCTCTGAAGGTTTTTCGATGGAAGCCCCCACTAGGAGAAGCTCCTCTTCTGTGATGTCGCCTTTGGTGATCACATCCGTGACCACAGGCTTTCCTTCGGTGATGGTTCCAGTCTTATCTAACACCACAGTATTCACGGAGTGCATGATTTCTAAAGCTTCTGCTGATTTTACCAAAATCCCATTTTGTGCACCTTGACCTGTACCCACCATGATGGCCACAGGAGTGGCTAGGCCTAGGGCACAAGGACAAGAGATCACCAGCACGGTGATGGCAAAGGATAAAGCAAATTCAAAACTATGCCCCGTCAAGTACCATGCAAAGAACGTGAGAATGGAGAGGGCAATGACAATGGGCACAAACACAGCACTGATTTTATCCGCCAGCTGTGCAATGGGCGCTTTGGTGGCATTGGCGTCTTCCACCAACTGAATGATCTTGGCAAGGGTGGTATCATCCCCCACCTTTTCCGCACGAAACTTGAAGAAGCCTGTCTTATTGATGGTGGCGGCAATGACCTTATCTCCTACGGTTTTCTCCACAGGAATACTCTCTCCAGTCAAGGCGCTTTGGTCCAAGGATGACGCGCCAGATACGATAGTGCCATCCACAGGGACACTCTTCCCAGGTTTCACAAGCACCACATCACCAATGACCACCTCTTCAATGGCCACTTCCAGCTCTTGTCCACCACGTTCCACCAAAGCTGTCTTTGGCGCTAAATCCATAAGCTTTTTGATGGCTTCGGAGGTTTTACCCTTGCTTCTTGTTTCTAAATACTTCCCAAGAGTAATGAACGTTAAGATGGCCGCCCCTACTTCGAAGTAAAGATCATGTAAAAACAGATGGACCATAGGCAGATCTCCATGACCTAAACCGTAGCCCATCTTGAAGATTCCATAGATCCCATAGGCAAAGGATGCCGTGGCACCAATGGCGATGAGGGAATCCATGTTGGGAGAGCGAAGCTTCAGCGCTTTAAATCCTATGGTGAAATACTTTCTATTCACAAAAGCAATGGGCATGGAAAGGAGCATTTGCATGAAGGCAAAGCTGATGGCATTTTCTGGACCCGTGAGCCAGGAAGGCACTGGTAATCCGACCATATCACCCATGGCCACATACATGAGGGGAATCAAAAAGGCAATGGATACCACCAGTCTGGTCTTCATCTCCTTGAGTTCCTCTTCTAGTGGATTGGCCGAAACAGCCTCTACTTTCCCGCCTTTTTTGCTATGTACCGACGCACCATATCCGGCTTTTTTCACAGCCATGATCACTTCATCTGCCTGGACCCCTTCTTCTAGAGCCACGGTCATAGAATTGGTCATGAGACTGACATTTACACTGGCTACACCAGGTACTTTCTTCACGGACTTTTCCACCGAAGCAGAACAAGCCGAACAGGTCATACCGGTGACATCAAATTTCTGTTCCATAAGTTCCTCCTTACCCCACCCCCTGGGGGGTGTCTATAGACTTATTATAAAGGACAGAAAAAGCCCTGTCAAGTTAAAACCACTTCTTTTTGTGAAAATATGCCAGTAACCCCATGGTCATGCTGCCCATGAGAAGAAGCACCACAGGATATCCATAGGGAGAGGAAAGCTCTGGCATATACTTAAAATTCATCCCATACAACCCTGTGACAAAGGAAATGGGAATGAAGATGGTGGAAATGATGGTGAGCACCTTCATCACTTCATTGAGTTTATAGTTGATGCTGGATAAACTGATGTCCATGAGCCCAGAGAGGAGTTCTCGGTGGGTATCCAGCTCCGCCAAAATCTCCTGAAGTGCCCCAAGGAGCGTAGAAAAATGAACCCCACTGCCCTTTGGACTCTCCGTGAAGTAATGGAGGACTTCCTTCAAGGGACCCAGAACCTTTTCCATCTCCAGCAGTTCTTTCTTCATTCCCCGGACCTCAAAGGTCTTTTCTTTACTGGGGTCCGCCAATATTTCCTCCTCTAGGAGGTCCATGCGCTCCGTTAAGGCATCCACATAGGACTCATAGCCATCTAGATACTGCGAAAGCAGATGATAGAGTAAACGCCTTGATCCCAGCCCTTCTTCACCTAAGGACCTTTGCAAAAATACCTCACTCACCTCTTGCCTCAAGGTGTCTTCTCTTTTCCCATAGGTCAAAAGGAACATGGGGGTGACCACAAAAGCCATCTGTGTCATGGACTCTTTCCCGCCATCAAGAGGCATAGAAAAAGCCGACAAAAAGACCTGGTCTTCCTGGACCAGCACCTTAGGCCGTTTGTGCTCTTTCCGCAACGCTTCTTGGAGAAGAGGCGGAATCTCTAGGCGCGTACATAGCTTTGCCAAGAGATCTTCTTCCCCCTTCTCCACATGAAGCCAAAGGGTCTTTTTCCCAAAAGATGCCTCTAAAACTTTCTCACAGGCTTCCCATGTATGAAAGGATACCAAGGGCTCCCCTACTTGTAAAAGAAGACCAAAGATCGGCGCTTACTTGTGCTGGTTTCCTAGCATCTCCATGTTTTTTTACTCCTTGATCATCGTCTAAAAAAGGCCATGGCACCCACCACAACCTTTCCATTCTAGATATACCCATAACTTTGTCTGCATGCTTCCTAATCTTTGCATACCTTAGTTTCTTTCATTATATCAGTGCCCTCTGGTTAATTATTGCCATTCTAAGAATCTTGTGTAAATTCTTCCTAGAAATGGCCCATGAGATGAGTTTTTCACGTATATTCCTACTATAAGCACCAAAAATAAAGGAGGCTCCTCATGGAAAAAATGTATGCCATCACCTATGCCCAGTACGGAGAACCCAGTGTTCTTCAGTACGGACTGCACCCCATTCCCTCTTTGAAGGAAGGAGAGCTTCTCCTTTTTGTCATGGCCTGTGGCTTCAACCCTTCTGATGCGGCACTGAGAAAGGGGGATTTTGGCAACCTTTTGTCCTTTGACGTTCCCCATATTCCTGGAGTGGATGTGGCAGGGATTGTAAAAACCACAAAAGGCGATGCGCCTAGATTTCAAGAAGGCCAAAGAGTTTATGGCCATCTATCCATCAAAAGACCTGGGGCATGCGCCCAGTATGTAGTGGTGAAGGAATCGGAGGTGGACCTTTTGCCAGAGACTATGTCCTTTGAAGAAGCCGCCTCTCTCCCTTTGCCTTTTCTCACAGCCCATTTGGCTCTATTGGACAAAGGCGCTTTGGCAAAAGGCCAAAGGGTTCTCATCAATGGGGCCACGGGAGGCGTTGGTCTCGTGGCCCTGCAGCTGGCAAAAGAAAAAGATGCGGTGATTTATGCCACGGCATCCAAGGAAAGCTTGCCCCTTCTTGAGGGTCAAGGCATCGAGAAAGCCCTGGATTACAAAACCGCACAGTATCATGAAGAAATCAAAGAACCCCTAGATCTCATTGTGAATTTCGCCCCTTTGACAAAGGCATCCCTAGGGGAGCTGGCGTCTCTCTTAAAAGAAGAAGGTCTCTTGGTTTCTAGTACCACCATCCCAGAAACCAAGGATGCCTTGCCCAATAAGTTTCTAAGCATCCAAGCCCGTCCAGATGAAGCCATGCTCCATGAACTGTCCAAAAAAATCCTCTCCAAGGACATCCACGGCGTCACCACCCAAACCTTTTCCTTAAAAGAGGTCCCCAAAGTCCATACCCTTCATGAAGAAGGCGCGCTCCACGGAAAAACCGTCATTGTCCTGGGCACCTCTACCTAAAGAGGTCTCAAAGATCTCGTTCCTGTAGATAAGAGCACCTCCATAACCCTACAAAACCCATGGAAGAGGCTTTACGCTTCCATGGGTTTTTCATGGTCTCTCCACCAAAAAAAGCATCCCCTTAGTACCCTAGGAGGCCCTCTGATCTATGAGTTTTCCCCTAGGTTTATTTGAAGGCATAAAAAGAAGGTGGCATGCCACCTTCTTTTTATGATGTTCTTTGTTTACAGCTCTTTTAGGGTCCGTCTTAAGAATGCTTTGGTGCGCTCTTCTTTGGGATTTTGGAAAATCACCTCAGGGGCACCCTCTTCCACAATATATCCTTCATCCATGAAAATCACATGGCTGGATACATCCCGGGCAAAGTCCATTTCGTGGGTCACCACCACCATGGTGAGACCTCCTTCTGCCAGCTCTTTCATCACCTTTAATACTTCCCCCACCATTTCTGGGTCTAGGGCCGAGGTGGGTTCGTCAAAGAGAAGGACGTCTGGTTCCATGGATAGGGCCCTTGCTATGGCCACCCGCTGCTTTTGTCCACCGGACAGCTGCTTTGGCTTGGCTTCCACATATTGGTCCATTCCCACCACCTGTAAGTATTTCAGGGCGATCTTCTCTGCTTCTTCCTTGGTTCTTTTCAGCACTTTCATTTGACCCACCATGCAGTTCATCAGTACATTATGGTTTTCAAAGAGGTTGAACTGCTGAAACACCATGCCAAGCTTGGTGCGATAGGTATGGGGATTTTGATCTTTTTCTAGGATGTTTTTTCCTCTATAGAGGATCTCTCCCCCAGAAGGGGTTTCCAACAGATTGATGCATCGAAGGAAGGTGGACTTCCCAGAGCCTGAGGACCCAATGATGGAAATCACTTGTCCTTCTTTCACCTCTACATTGATGTCCTTTAGAATTTCACGATCTCCAAAGGACTTTTTCAGTCCTTTGATTTCTAAAATAGCCATGAGCGAAGTCCTCCTTTCTTGCCCTTCTTCACTTGATCTTCGGGTCGTAATACCTGCATTTGATTTCCCGTTAAGTTGTAATTTTCTGGGCCATCCATCTTCTTTTCAACAAAGCGAAGAATTCTCGTGACACTGAAGGTTAAGACCAGATAAATCATGGCTGTCACCAGGTAGGTTTCCATATAAAGGAAGTTCACCCCGGCCACGGACTTGGTGGCAAAGAACAGCTCGCTGACGGAAATGACGTTGAGCACCGAGGTATCTTTGATGTTGATGACAAACTCATTGCCCGTGGCAGGGAGAATGTTTCGAATGACCTGGGGCAGCACCACATTCATCATGGTCTGAAAATGATTCATACCAATGCTTTGGGCCGCCTCATACTGCCCTTTATCAATGGACAAGATGCCACCACGGACAATCTCTGCCATGTACGCACCGGTGTTGATGGTGACGATCAAGATGGCTGCAAAGGTCTTGTTCATATCGATGGCAAAGGTTTGGGCTACCCCGAAGTAGATGACCATGGCTTGCACGATCATGGGGGTTCCTCTAAAGACTTCAATATAGATGGACAGCACCGTATTGATGATCTTTAGGAGGATCTTCTTGAGGCCTCTTTCGGGCTGTGGAATGGTGCGAATCATACCGATGAGTAAGCCCAAAAGGGTGCCTAATATGGTGGACACAATGGAAATCTGTAGGGTGACTAAAGCCCCCCTGGCAAACATTTCCCAGTTGCTTGTAAAAATTCTATAGAGTGTTTCGATGAACATGGGTCCTCCTTCTTTGCCCTGTCTTTCTCAAGAATGTAGAGGAAGACCTATGATTTTAGGGCCGCTTATTCGTTTTGTGATGGTTGGGATAAAATGGCTTCATCCATGATGGCTTGCTGCTCTTCCACGGAAATCTTGGCCAAGATCTCATTGATTCTCTCTAGTAACTCTTCATTACCCTTATCGATGCCCACGGCAATGGCCGTGTCATCAGGAGAAGTTTCAAATCCATCGGACAGTTCCACGAAGGTGAAGTTATTGTTGGCTGCTGAAGCACTCACGGCTTCAGGTCTCTCGGTGACATAGGCATCGATGACGCCGGACTCTAAAGCCACTCGGATGGACGCAAAGTTTTCCATGGCCGTTTGCTTTTGCACCCCAGGAATTTGGTCAATGACATCATAGTGGAAGGTGTTCAGCTGCGCTGTGATCTTTGCACCAGAAAAATCAGCCAAAGATGTGGCCCCTTCAAAAGCTCCTCCACGTCGCACCACCAAAACCAAGTCTGACATATAGTAATTGTCTGAGAAATCAATGGACTCCTTACGCGGCTCTGTAGGGGACATGCCCGCGATGATCACATCAATGGTTTCTGCTTTCACCGCAGGGATGAGACCATCCCACTCCAGCTTCACGATGACCAGTTCCTGCCCAAGCTCTTCTGCAAGTCTCTTGGCAATTTCCACGTCATAGCCAGCGGCAAACTCTCTGCCTCCTTCAATGGCCACAGCGCCGTTGGCATCATTATTTTGAGTCCAGTTAAAGGGGGCATAACCAGCTTCCATCCCCACCTTCAAAATACCATCATTCTTGGCATCTATTTTGGTGCCACATCCTGAAAGGGTCACCACTGCCATCATTAGAATCATTGCTACTAAAGTCTTCTTCATTTTTACTCTCTCCTTTTCATCCTTGACTCCCATCAAGGCCCATCGTCAAATTTTCACCAATAAAAAATACCTGAGACAAGCTCAGGCATGTAAAATACATCCACTGCTCCCCTTTCTTTCCCATAAAATAAGATAGCGCAACCTATAGACCGTGGGTGATGGCCTATAAGACAGTGCTGCAGCTCTTCACTGCAGTCCCAGCACAGGGCATTGAGGATACCCTTAGCTTCGGCGAATTCTCCTCCTCCATGGAATCAAAGCTTCCTCAGCTCCTCCATGGGCTCATAAAATACGCGCCTCTACCTCACCTAAGAAAAAAAGTGAGGCAATATTCAATTGATAGGTCTATCTTAAAGCAAGGGATATTTTCTGTCAACCTGAATTTAAAAAATCATGAATCTCTTCCGCTTTTCCAAGAAAAAAGCCCTCTGTAAATCATTACAAAGGGCTTTTTCTTATGAATCTGTTAATTTTCCCTGGGAGGTAGCGCCAAAAAAGTATCCTCTGGGCCTTCTTTGGACAAGATTCGCTCCACATAATATCGGGTGAAATGATCTTCCTTGGCCAAAATCAGCTGTAGTCCTTCTTCCTCATAGAGGGCCTTTGGAATGGTTCTGGTCTCTCCAGAAAAGTATAGTACATTTAAGGCCCCTAAGGTTTTGGCCATCTTCATCACCTCTTCTTCCTTCATCCCTTCTGCCAAGAGCCCCTGGATGATTCGAGAGGTGCTTTTCTCCATGAAGAAATCCCGGGACCAGCTGCCCAAGGGCACAAAATCCGTGGCACGGCTACCCATCATGACCTCTGCCAAGGGTAGCTTCTTGGTCTCATAACGAAAACCTGTAGACTTTTCATGGTGAAGAACCCCATAGGTATGGGGATAGACGGACAGTGCCCCTTGGGCAATCTCATGGAGCTCTTTGGATCCTGTGGACTTTTCAATGTGTTGAATATGGATATGACCCGTGAGGTTCAGCCGCACATGATGACGCTTCAAGATGTTTTCATACTCCTCATGGTTGTCCAGTACATAGTCTTCCACGGCCAAGGGGCTATGGATCAAGGCGTTATGATGGGACACCGTGAGCACTTCCACCCCTAAGGCTTCCGCTTCTTTAAGCTTCTCCCGAAGAAAAGTCAAGGTCCCAAGGCTTAAAATGCCTCCCGGTTCAGGATATCTCAAAGCCTCATTTCGATGATACTTATTGGTGTCCACCATGAAGACCCACAGATCTTTGGATGCCTCATAGACATAGCTAAGGGAGTGTGCATCCTCATACAGCGCTTCCTGAAAGCCAAAAGCCCCATAGAGATCTCGAAATTCTTCTGGGCTTAAAGTGTCCACTTTCCTTTGGGTCTCTCCTTGAAACCCTCTGGCATGGGGATTGTTTAGGTCATGATTGCCAGGGGTCACAAGAACTTCTATGCCCAGCTCTTCTAGTTTTTCAAAATAGGCTGCCAAATCCTCGTGACTTTCTTTCTCTCCATTATTGGTCAAATCACCGCTGACCAGAAGAAACTTTGGGCGCGCTTCCTTTGCCACTTTTTCATATTGGGCCAAGATTTTATCCATGTGAAAGAGATTTTTCCCATCTCCAAGGATCATGTACCGCTGAAAAGAAGGGCCTTCATCATTGATCCTTTTGGAAAGATAATGGGGATCCGAGATCACGTGAAGAAGCACTGCACCCTCCGCTTCTTCTTTATCCTCGGTGAAAGCGCTGTTTCCTCCTTTTGTCATTCCTAGGATTAAGACCAGTGCTCCTGAAAGCACCAGCAGCATACTGATTTTACCAATATTTTTCATGAACGCCTCCTAGCATTACAATTTATGCATTTATGTATAATTTTCACTTCTTTCCCTTAGAGATTCCTTAAACTCCATCCTTCCGAAAAGAAAACCCACGATGAGGGTGAGCTCTTTCATCGCGGGTTTTAGGCTACTCTTCTATCGGGTAGATGCGAGTCTTTTGGCCAAGAGAGGCACCTCATAGCATTTTTCATAGCGTGCACCCTCTTTACTAAGATGACTCTCAAAAAGAATCAGCTTATCCACCAATATGGGGAGTTTAGGCAAATGCGTGGATGATGCAAGGGCCTCCACCGAGGGCACCTTGGGCAAGAGCTTTGCCTTTTTCACCAGGGTGATGTGGGGTTTAAAAGGTCGCTCTTCAATGGGGAATCCCCGATGACTTAAGGCTTCTTTCAAGGAAGTTACAAGATCCATGAGCCCTTCATTCTCTTTGATGCCCATGTAGAGGGTATCCCCTTGATCAAAGGAGAAATATCCCAAGGAGCCCATATAGGTCAAAAAGATGGCGGTTTTATGCGCCACCTGATCCATGGCCTCCTCAATGGATTTTTGTCCCGCCTCATCTTGTTCTCCCAAAAATGCCAAGGTCATATGGAAATTTTCCCGAGGAACTAAGAAGCCTTGGTCTAGTTCCTTTTTCAGTCTTCGTTGGGTTTCTAATAAGTTCTCCCCATGGACGGAATTTAGGTCCATGGCAATGAACAGCCTTTTATTTTCTTTCATAGTCCTTTCCTCTCTTAAAGGCCACGAGATTTTCTTCCACAGCTTTCTTGGGCACAAATCTTTTCAGCACATCATGCCACACAGACTCCTCGATGTCCAGATATTTGGACACAAGGCCCAGCAAAATGGTGTTGGCCGCTTTGATGTTTCCAGAAGCTTTAGCCTCTTCTTGGGCATCAATCTCAATGACTTCATAGGTTTCCTTTAGTTTTTCAATGGCCTCTTCTGGATAGGTGTCCTTCTCCAGGAGTACTGGAGTGGGATAAACCCTATTGGTGTTTAAGATGATGAGGCCACCATCCTTTAGCCCATGGCTCCAACGAAGGGCCTCCAAAGGTTCCATGCCTAAAATGATGTCCGCTCCCTTGGGTAGAATGTTTGGGGAGTGGACTTTCTCGCCCATCTTGATGCTGCCCCAGACGGTGCCCCCTCTTTGAGAAAGGCCCACCACATCATTGGTTTTAACATCAAGGCCTTGGGCAAAGGCCGCTTCTGAGATGATTCTTGTGGCAAGAACGAGGCCTTGTCCGCCTACGCCTGCAATGATGATATTTTTATTCTCCATGACTTAGGCCTCCTTGATCTTCGAGGGTTTGATGGCCCCCACTGGACAAACTTGGGAACAAACACTACACCCTACACACATGCTGGGATCAATGGAAGATTTTAATCCTTCAATGCCTTCATAGTTCTTCATGCGGATGGGTGGACAGTTGGTCTTCACACAGCTTCTACAGCCGATACAGATTTTGGGGTCCACATAGTAATGGGGCTCTTTGATCTTAAACTTCAGGGCGCAAGGCCTGGTGGCGATGATCACGGAGATACCTGTCTTTTTCACTTCTGCCTTCAAGGTGTCTCTAAAGAGTTTGTAGTCGAATTGGTCCACATATTGGACATTGTCGATGCCCATGGTGTTGAGGATCTTTTGGATGTCCATATGAAGATCATCCGCCACATCATACTTCCCAGAGGACCCATTATGCTGTCCGCCAGTCATGGCTGTGGTGCCATTTTCTAAAACGATGAAGGTCATGTTGTCTTTCTCATCCACTTGATGTAAGAGGTTTGCAAACCCTGTCATGCCGGAGTGGAAGAAGGTGCCATCCCCGATGACGGAAACCAGTGGCTTCTCGTCGCCTTCCATACGCATGACTTTGTTCATGCCTTTGGTGATGCCTACGGTGGCCCCCATACTGATCATGGTATGGGAAGCTTCAAAGGCTGGCAGTACAGACATAGAGTAGCACCCAATGTCTCCCATCACCGTGACTTTCATCTTCTTTAAGATGTCAAAGACCGGTCTATGGGGACAGCCGGAGCAGAACATGGGGGGTCTTGAAACCACAGAGGTTTTCTCCATCTCTGGGGTGCGTTTTTCTGTAAGGAGCCCCGCTTTAAACAGTCCTTCTTCAATGTCTTCTGTATGAAGCTCTCCCGTGAAGGAGAACCACTCTTTTCCTTCGCAGGTAATGCCCAGCAGTTTCAGCTCGTTTTCCATGAAGGGCATCATCTCTTCAATGACGATGATCCGATCATACTGCTCCCGAAGTTCTAAGAGTCTTCGGGAAGATAAGGGATAGACCATCCCTGGCCTATAAATGGAATAAGGCAACTGAAGCTCTAAAAGATTTTGATACACAAGCCCTGTGGCTATGAGAAGCACCTTGGCCCCTTCCACTTCTTCATAGAGGTTAAAGGGGGCATCATAGGCATATTCAGCCAATGCCTCTAGCCTTTCTTTCATGGCATACTGCCTGGCATGGGTGATGGGTGGCAGCATGGTGTATTTGGTATTGTCCGGGGTAAAACCCTTGGGCTTATGGACTTCCCTTTCACCCTCTTCCACAACTCCTCGTCCATGGCAAACCCTGGAGGTGATGTCCAGCATCATGGGCATGCCATACTCTTCCGATAGAGGTAGGGCTGCTTTCACAAAATCTTTGGCTTCTTGGCTAGAGCCTGGATAGAAGATGCCCATGTTGGCAAACTTTCCAATGAGGCGGTTGTCTTGTTCATTTTGGGAGGAGGCCATGCCAGGATCATCCCCTGTGACCAGCAAAAAGCCTCCGTTCATGGGTGTCTGGGTAAAGGTCATCAGTGGGTCCATGGCCACATTGACCCCCACATGCTTCATGGACACCATGGACCGCGCCCCATAAAAGGAGCTGCCAATGGCCACTTCCAAAGCTACTTTTTCATTGACGGAAAACTCCGCATAAATTTCCTTATATTCTTTCACCGCTTCTAACAGCTCCACCGTGGGTGAACCTGGATAACTGGACGCCAGTAGCCCACCTACTTCATAAAACCCACGGGCCACTGCTTCGTTGCCCGTGAGCACTTTTCTTGTTTGCACCATTTTCTCTCCCCCTATATAGAATTTTCAATCATGTTTACCTTTACATTTTAACACTCTTTCCCTCTACTTGGAACTCCTTTCACAACCTTTCTCCCTTTGCCTGGAAGGCTTCACAAAGAATACTGCCCATTTCCCTGTGCCTGCCAAGAAAAAAAAGAGCTTACCGCTCTTTTTCTTCCCGGGCTTCTTCCATGAGGCAAATGGTCTCAAAGTATTCCCGAAAGGCAGTGGCTAAGGAGTAGGTGCGGATGATCTCTTCTTTGGAGACAAATAAGAGTCCCTCCATGGGGGATGCAAGATCCACCATATACGCCTTCAACTGCCAGGTGATGTGGGTGAATAGAAATTTCTTCTCTTTCAAAGCCACAAGACTTTTCACCTTCAGGCCCATCTCTTCGACGTAGGCCAGGGCTTCTTCAAAAGAGAGATGTCCTTCCTCATGATAAAACTCGTAAAGACCTGCCAAGAGCTTTCCTTCTTCTCGTTTTCTAAGGCAAAAGGTTTTGCCGTGACGAAAGATCAGTACGGTTTTCTCTTCTTCTCTGCGCTTTTTCTTCTGGGTTTTTTTGGGGATTTCAAACTGTAAATCCTCTTTGTAGGCCGTGCACACCTTCTTCACGGGACATTGCCAGCATTTTGGCGTCCCGTTAGGAAGGCAGATGAGCGCCCCCAGCTCGATGAGGCCCTGGTTAAAATCTCCCACTTCCTTTTCTGGCAAGAGCCTTCGCACCTCTTTTTTCAGCTCTTTCATCACCTGGGTATTTTTGAGATCCTCTTTGCATCCCATAAGTCTTGCCATGACCCGAAAAACATTGCCATCCACGGCAATCTCTTTTTCACCAAAGGCTTCTGAAGCGATGGCTCCTGCGGTATACTCGCCAATGCCCTTGAGCTCCCTTAGCGCTTCATAGGTCTTTGGTAGTGCCCCTTGATGCTTCGTCATGATTTCTTCTGCCGCAATCTTCAGGTTCCTGGCCCGGTTATAGTACCCCAGGCCTTCCCAAAGCTTCAACAGTTCTTCTTCCTTGGCTGTAGAGAGGGCTTCCACATCTGGATATTTCTCAATGAATCGATGAAAGTACGGGATCACCGTATCCACTCTCGTTTGCTGGAGCATGATCTCCGATACCCAAATATAATAGGGCAAAGGATTCCTTCGCCAGGGCATTTCTCTTTTGTTTTCAAGAAACCACTGGTGTATGGTTTCTTGAAAAGCTTCAATATTCTCAATCGGTTGTAATTCATTCTTCACGTGTTTTTCCTTTCTGTCCTTCTGAAGGTATCTTCAAGGCTCACCCATTTATCCACCAAACACACCAGCCA
>Ga0194136_1000078_pt1 | contig 60062 bp, 73 predicted proteins | sample TARM_MetaG_T3A_1_FD_134023 | JGI IMG/M metagenome (GOLD analysis project Ga0194136, IMG submission 134023) | Freshwater microbial communities from Pennsylvania, USA, analyzing microbe dynamics in response to fracking - TARM_MetaG_T3A_14 (version 2) | ecosystem: Environmental > Aquatic >...
CACCTGACCGGCGGCAAGCGGTTCTTGGCGTTCAATACCATATCCCCGCTTACCGGCACCAGACCCGTGGCCACTGACCTCGGGCTGCCGCCTATCCTCCCGTCAGCAGGCCAGATGGGCGGGCTTCCTGAACTCCCGGTATACGGCGCTGACGGCCGGATCTACCTGTTCCCCGTTTCAGCCAAGGACAAAGGGGTGGTCATTACCCCGAGTTCCCGCAAGGGGCAGGTTACGACCGGCGCGTCCTTGATGCCGTGGGTTATGCTGGACACCGGATCAGACAACTACATCCAAGTGGTGTCCCCGTTTGTCTGGCAGGGCGGGGCTATGGTGGTGTGCCGCAGGCAGAGCGCGAGCGACCAATGGCTGCTGGAAGGGACGTTGGGCTCCGCTGCAGGTGATCGGGCGACCACCATGCCGCCGGTAAATGCGGACATGAACCCCGTCCACATCATCCGGGAGTGCATGACCAACACGGAATGGGGCCGCGGCTTGCCGGACTCCATCATTGGCCCGACTTACGCGGCGGCGGCGCAGACCATCTACAACGAGCGCCTGGGCCTGTCCATGTTGTGGACGAGCGAGATGGCGGTGAATGACTTCATCCTTGAAGTGATTCGCCACATTGACGCTGTGCGATACGAAGACCCTGAGACCGGCTTGCAGGAAATCAAACTGATCAGGCCGGACTACAACGTCGACACCCTGCCGGTCCTGTCACCGGACAACTGCCGGGTGGAGCAGCTTACCGAGCCCACGCTCTATGACTTGGTCAACCAGATCACGGTCAACTTCTGGAACCGCGACTCCGGTGAGGATTCAGCGGTAGCGGTGCAGGATACCGCGTCTATCAACATGGTCGGCACCATCAACAACCAGACCATGGAGTATTCCGGGATCTGCCGGACGGATGTGGCCATGATGGTGGGCCAGCGGGATCTGGCGCGGTACTCCAAGCCTTTCCGCCAAGGTCGCTTAGTGGTGAACCGCAAGATCGCCAACCTGAAACCCGGCGACCCGTTCGTGCTGAACTGGCCATCACGCGGGGTCTCTCGTCTGGTGTGCCGTGTGGCCCGCCGGTCAGACAATGGCGCCCTCGATGGCATGATGGGTATTGAGTTCGGCGAGGACATTTTCTCCGCACCGTTCAACGTGGCGGCCGTGCCTCCCCCGAGCGGATGGGAAGACCCGATCGCCCCGCCGGTCAACTTCTCCCATGTGACCATGTTCGATGCGCCCTACACCATGCTGGTGGACTTGATGGGCGAGGTGGAGGCTGCCGCGATTGCTGCGGATACCAGTTATGCGGGCTTTGCCGGTACTCGCCCGCTGTCTGGCATGCACCTGCGGTATGGCGCGTTCATCTATCCCGCCGGTACCACGCCGCCCACCGACATCCAGAAGGAGATCGTGGAGTCGTTCACGCCACTGGCGATCACCGAGGAGGACGTTCCGGCCTTTACCACTGAGGTCTTCGACATCCCGGTCAACGTGGCCAACGACATGAACAACGCTCGGGCGGGTGACTGGGTGCTGGTGGGCAACGCGGCAGACGCGCAGCGCGAGATGTTGTGCCTTGCTGCTGACCCCGGCGACCGGCCCACCAGCTTGAAGGTGATTCGCGGTACCGGCGACACCTACCCGCGGGCGATCCCGAAAGGCACCCCGCTCTATGTCGTTGGTACCTTCTACGCCTATGATGAGGTGGAGCGCCTGTCCGGCGAGCCGATGGCGGGTTATGGCCGACCGAAGAACGGGAAAGGCCCGTATGAAGGCCCGTTCACCTATCTCCAAGTGGACATGGTCGGCCGACAGGGTCGCCCCTATCCGGCGGCAGGGTTCAAGGTGGAGGGGTCGTTCGATGATGACCTAGTCACCGTGCGCGAATCGGTAACCCTGACATGGCACCACCGCAACCGGATCGGGCAGGCGAACTCCGCTCTGTCCTGGCTGGCCCCCAGCGATGTGGCCATTGAGCCGGGCGTCACCTATCGGGTCAAACAGGAAGCACTGGACGCCGACCAAGCGGCCATCGAGGTGCTGCCTCCGGTACCGGCTGGCACGGGCACCGAGATCACCCTGCACCTGCAAGATCAGCCATACCCAGACAACGCGATGTTTGCGCGGCTGTCGGTGGAAGCGGTCAAAGGGGAGCGGGTGTCGCTGCAAAACCGGCCCATCAAGATCAGGCTGCCGAAACGCCTGCATGCCCCGACACACCTGAAAGCGGAGTACGTTGGTGTGCCGAAGTTTGCCGCGCCGACTGATCTCCAAGCGGTCTACGTTCCGGCCTTCGTGGCGTTGGTGCCGCCAAACAACCTAGTGGCGGAGTATGTTGGGCGCAGCAAACTTGTAGCGCCGTCAGACCTGCAGGCGGTTTACATCGGGAGAGGCCGACTGCTGGCCCCGAGTGATCTGCAGGCCGCTTATATCGGCGTGGCCCGTTTACAGGCGCCCATCGGTCTTGTGGCGCAGTATGTTGGCCAAGCCAAACTGCAGGCCCCGACCGGCTTGTCTGCTCGGTTTGTAGCAGGAACCCCGCCGCTCTGGGCACCGACCAACTTGACCGCGACTTACGTTGGCCAAGCCAAACTGCAAGCCCCGACCGAGCTGTCTGCGGTCTACACCGGACAGGCCCGCCTGCTGGCCCCGACCGAGCTGTCTGCGGTCTACACCGGACAAGCCCGCCTGCTGGCCCCGACCGAGCTGTCTGCGGTCTACACCGGACAGGCCCGCCTGCTGGCCCCGACCGAGCTGTCTGCGGTCTACACCGGACAGGCCCGCCTGCTGGCCCCGACCGAGCTGTCAGCGGCCTACGCCGGACAGGCCCGCCTGTTGGCCCCGACCGAGCTGTCAGCGTCTTATGCGGGTACGCCGGTTCTGCAGCGCCCGGTCGATGTCGCAGCTGTGTACTTTAGCGGCGTATTACGGTTAGTCTCTCCGGACAACCTGGGGACGACCTACCACTAACCCATAGCCCCTAGATCGTTTATTCTAGGGGTCACTTGAGAAGCTAGGAGCAAGATATGGCAGACCCGAAGATCACCCTGAAATGGGCAGACAACAACGCGGATGAAACGGGACACCGCATTCTGATCACTTCCGAGCCGTGGAACCGCGGGGCCCCGTCCACCACGATCAAGGATGTCGCTGCGGACTTGACCTCTGCGGACTTGACCATGGCGGAGATCTCCATGGAACCGGCCTTCCTGAAAGTCGCCGCGTTGCGCGGAACTGAGGTAAAAGCCAGTGTGGAGTCTGCGCTGGCGATCAAAACTCCGGTCATTACCGGCGGTATGTTCGACACCACCTATGAGATGTTGGGCGAGCTGCCATATGGTGTAGCCATGCCGAAAGTCACCAAGGGCGCGGTCGGGTCTTACCCCCTACCTGATGACTACCTTGACCCGTCACAAGGGTTCACTGTTACTCCGGATGGCTTGCTGCTGCAGGTCTACAACAACAAGATCCGCACCCTCAACCCTGCCACTGGCGCAATGAAGTCAATCCCCCTTCCAGGCACGGGGATCAACCAGATCGGGTCAGCGTTGTGCGCGGCGCACGATGGGAACATCTACCTGCTGGGACGCCATCAAGGCAACCCATCGGTGTACCGCTACAAGCTGGACGAGGAGGCACCGGAGGTCGTCTATTCGTGGGCGTATGGCAGTGGCCCAGGGTCAGAGCTCAACGCGAGCAACATCAAGCAGGGTTTGGATGGCCGCCTGTATCTGTTCGGCGGGTACAAATTCGTCACCGCAGACAACAAGCTGGTGGTCAACTCGCTGAACATCGACGGCACCGACCCGCGCACTGACCTGATCACCATCCCAGCGGGTTTCGGGACGGGGTCGGAGGTGTGCCTGTTCACCCCGAACAACAAGCTGCTGGTGTGGGTGCCGGGCAAAGATGAAGTGCTGTGCTATGACCCTGCGGCCCAGACGGTAACCCCGTACACCGGCAACGTTAACCTGAACACCGGCAACGACCTGCGGCCGGTATCACGCCGTATCCTGACCCCGTTTGGCAAGTACGCCGCGCTGATTGCGGGCAACGGGATTTATGTGTGCAAGTTCATGTACGAGAACAATGCGTCCCAGCACATCAACTTGCCCGCCGAGTTCGTCACGGGCCACCCGTTGCGCGAATTGTATGAGTCGACTATGGGGTGGACGTTCGCCAGTAACACCTCCGGCGACATCTGTGTGATCCAATCTGACGGCACTCAGAGCGGTACCATTTACCCCGCTGCGGATGTGGGGATGACGGACGCCTTCAATGGACCGGCGTTTGTCCGCATCGGCAAGACGGTCTATGTGGTGGCCAACGGCAGCACCAACATGCTGGTCTGCCCGTTCCACATCGACTCGCTCTGGCAGTCCTGCAACGGATTCGACGCGGCGAGCCTGATCAACACCGCAGGCCGTGGCCTGAACAGCTAACAACAATCGGGCCCGCCATGTGCGGGTCCACTTTTCACGGGAGATAGACATGGCCAAACAACAGCCGAGAGGCATCAGACGCAACAATCCGGGGAACATCGAGTGGGGATCCCCGTGGCAGGGGCTCGCCAAGCCGGAAGACTACCCGGCGGATCGCTTCGCCGCATTCATCTCGCCGGTCTGGGGTATCCGGGCACTGGCCCGCACCCTGATCACCTATTACGACAAGCGGAAGGCCAACGATGGCAGCAAGATCGATAGCCTACGCGAAATCGTCGAGCGGTGGGCACCGGCCAGCGATAACAACGATGTGGGCGCCTACGCCCGCCAGTTGGCTCGACTGCTGCCGGGCATCGGGCCGGACGACGAGACCCTGAACCTGCACGACCCTGTCCAGCTGCGGGCGGTGGTGGAGGGGATCATCTGCCATGAGAATGGCCGCGGGCCGCTCAAGACCCCGAATACTTGGTATCCGGCTGATGTGATCGACGAGGCCCTGCGCCTGGCCGGTGTCGTGGCCAAACCGACTGCGACCAAGGAAGCGACCAAGGCGGTACCGGCGGTGGCCGTTGGTGCGGTCGGCATCGAGCAGCTGTCCCAGGTAATCCCTGACGCCATCAACGCGCTCGAGAAGTCCAAGGTGGACTTGACCAGTGGCAACATCCTGCAGATGGTCTTGGGCGGCACCGTGCTGGCGCTGTCCTTGGTGCTGATCTACAAGCAGTACCGCCAGTGGAAGCTCGGGGTGGGGGAGTGAGCTGGTGGGTCAGGGCTCGGCTGTGGCTGCTCACGGCCGCGCTGGGCCTGCTGGCGCTTCTGGCAGCGTGGGCAAAGGGTAGACAAGGTGGCAAGGCTGCGGCGCGTCAGGAAGCGCAGGCAGACGCTATGGACAAGGCAACCGAGACGAACACGATCGTTCAGGAGGTGAAGGATGAAGTCAGGGCTATGCCTGCTGGGGCTTCTGCTGCTCGGCTCAAGCGTGACTGGGTGCGCAAGCAGAAATAGTCCCCCGCCGGAGTTCTGTGCGGTGGCCGTGGCGATCTACGTCGGCGAGGAGGATGTGTTATCGGACAAGACCGCAGACCAGATCCTCGAGCACAACATGGTCGGCAAGCGGTTATGCCACTGGGGGGAATAAAGTTAAGCGGCCTTTCGGCCGCTTCGTTTTACGACTCAGACCGCTTCGACTTCATCCGGTCATAGAGCGAGAACCCTATGTCCAGCGTCAGCTTAACGGCCCATAGTGCGCTGACGACTACAGGCAGCAGCACGGCCAGCTCGGGGATGGATGGGAGAGTGATTTCAAACATGCGGTTAGCGACCTCCTTGGCGCCCAGTGCAACGGTTGCGACCTTGCCGCCTGTCTCAACCGCCCCGCCTGTCGCTGCGAGCATTCTTCCGATCATCTCCCCTCCTTACGAGCTTGAAACATCGCCACACGCCCCAGCCGCATAAAGCAATGACTAGGATTGAAATCCAAGGCATTGGTCCCCCTATCAAGGAATGCGCTGGTGGCTATCAGGATGTGAAGAAGTAATACCACATAGCCTTGGTACGGCCTCACCGGGTCTCCCCATGCACCTTCCATCACCCATCCGTAGATGAGCGCATAGATGGACATGAACAAGAACCAGCTCGCCATGATCGCAATTGCCCTGATGGCCCTCGGGGAGGCACTTATTGAGGCGGCGATCGCCCAGCCGAATGTTACGACGACCAGGATGCAGTACCAGAGCCATGCAGTACCGCCGGTGAACTCGGGAAGCAGATATACGTCCAGCATGTTCCCAAGACCGACAGCCAAGATGGACACAAGGCCAATCCAACTTCTCGACTTGTACCGGCTAAACAGCACCGGCAAATAGATCGCGGCAAATGTCCAAGTGTCCATGGTGGTCACTCCTTCGGTTGTGGCTCTGTCGCGTCTGAGTTATTCGGTTCATCTTGACGTTCCAGCTCCTTAGTGTCCGCCGGCGCATCGCTCTGGTGGCGAAGTCCCGGCCCTTTTCCGCTAGGCATAGTGATCTCCCGTGATAAAAAGACGGCCCGATATGGAGCCGTCTAAGAGTGTATCGCATCGGGGATCAGCGGGAAAGCCGAGGTCGCGGCATGAGCTGCAGGGCTTTCGGTGGTTCGGGGTTTGGTATGGCCAGCGCGACGGCTGGTTTCGGGGTGTGTTCGACCCGCTTCTTGGCCACGTAGCCGACCCGCTTAACCGGTTTCACTTCGGTGACCTTCACCGCTGGGGTCTCACCTGGCTTGTGCGCCTGCGAGGCGGTGTAGATGCGGCTTGTCCGGGTGATGGCGCGGATCCGTGCTGCGGCCTCATTGGGCGTGAGGTCGAACTGGTCGGCGATCTGGTTGGCGTCTGCCGTGTTATCCGGTTGGGCCATAACCCACATTGCTACTTTTCGCATAAGGCTGTTGGCGGCCATGCGGTGTTCCTCCATTCCTCTATCAAGTCATCGTCACAGCCCCACTCTCGATGGAGCAATTCATATTCCCGGTCATCTTCGGTGATGTGCTCCACCCCTGGGACAGGTGGCGCACCTTGGGCCCCGCAACTGTGGAGCAGGGACTTCCCTTTTGGCGATCGATAGAAGAGGCGCCACCCCTTATCCGTCTCTCGCCATCGGAGGTTGTCAGCCCCACACCGGTTGCAGGTAATCCGATACATCGGGTGGGACATGGTGGCCTTTACTCCTCGCCCAGCTCGCGGTCATAGATCTCGAGGAGCTGCCGGGCTTTATTCCAGCTCCCCAGTGGCAACGGGCCTTTGATGAACTCGTCGAGGCGGGTGGCCACCTCGGGGTCGAGCGCATCGCCTTGAGCCATTCTGACCCAGAACACCAGCCAGCGGTTAGGCCGTGGGCCTTTGAACTCGCGCACCTTCTTGTCGATGTCCCGGATTATACCGGCCAGCTGATCCATCGCCAGTTTGCGCTTCTCGAGGCTGCGGTTTCGGTGCTGGAACGGATTGACCGCGTCCAGACCCAGCAGGCGCATGGTCGGGCTGGACAGTTGCATGCGTCGCCCCGCCATCGGGCTACCAACGAGGATCATGGTCTCGTCGTGCAGCTCGATGGTCTGGTGGTGGTTGCGCAGGGCTTTGACGACGCTGTCCTCCCCGTCCAGCATGACCCCTCGGCGGCTGAACTCCCGAATCCGTTGGGCGGCCAAGGTGGGGTTTCCCCCGTCTGATTCGATGTCGATGATGAGTTGATCGCCGTCCACCGCAGCGGTGATACCGGCATCGTTCAGCTGCGCCGCTAACTGCTTGGCCTGCTGTCTGAGATTTTCGTTTGTCATGGGTGGGTCCTCACCGTTATTTGTGACGGGCGATGATGTCTTCCACGATGTCGAGTGCAGCGGATAGACCGGCGCACCCCATGGTGACCTTCTCCTCGGCTTCCAGCAGTCGGGCTTTCAGCTGGGCACGGATCTGTTCGTGCAGCAGGACATGGGCGGGGTTGGCCAGCAGGGTGACGCCACCATCCGGTTGCGGCGCGGCGGCCATCATGTTGCGCCAGAACTCATCACATGGCGACCCGAACCCGCCCTCGAAGTATTCCAGCTCCTCACCGGCTTTCATCATGGCGTCGGTGGGGTCTACCGGCACCCAGCGCCACTTGATGGTCGGGTTCCCGCTTTCGTCTGGGCCGGTGCCATAGGGGGCGGCGAATACCGGCGACATGGATGTGCTGCGCTGCTTGTTGGCGGGCTTGGCCACCATAGCGGCAAACTTGTCATAGTCTGCCTGGCTGACGTTGGCCACGCCTTCGGTGACTTGGCCCCACATCGCGGCGCACCCCGAGAACGGGGAGACATGCACGACGCTGTCGACCAGCTCGCGGCACTCCTTGATCGTCCGGATGTTGTCCTCGATCAGCACAACGCGGCAGTCTTCGCCGTGCTGCTGACGGAAGGCGGCCAGCCAGTCGCGCTTGAACTCCATGGCGGTTCGGGTGTCACCGGGCTGGCGCATATACAGCACTTCGCTGATGCCGTCGATGAATGACGGGTGCCCGCCGTCCGGCCAGCGGCCCGCGTCCCAGCCAAGGCTGACCATCCAACCTTTTGCGATGGATTCTTGGGTGGCCTCGCGGCACGGTTCCCCGCGGAAGGTGAGGTAATGGATCCGGCAATCCAGCAGGCGCAGCTCGTTGATGAGGCTGAACACATGGCGGATCGGCTCGTCGGCGCCGCATGCCGCGTTGAACTTGTCCCACATCTCCTCCGGGGCATTCGGTTGCATCGGCAGAAGGTGGGCCCGCTGGGAGTTGTCGAAGAGTGCGCCGTCGAGGTCGCAAATCAGATGGGTGATCATCTCGGTTTCCTGTTAAGTGGGTTCATTGGTATTGTGTCGGTATGCGATGCGCATGTCAAACTATTTCCTGCTGATAAAGAAAAGCCCGCCAAACGGCGGGCCGGTATTACGTTATTACAGGAAGTCGGGGGTCTGCGGCACTACAGCTCGGGCGACACAAGACGCACACAAGCCGGTGGTGCTGGACACTGCCACGCCATCCCGGTGACAACGACGGCAGGTACAGCCCGCTTTGTCCGACTTGGCCTTCTGGCCGGTCTTATCGAGACGCGGGATGTTGGCCATGCCTGGCATTTGGTCGATCATGCTTTCTCCTTCTCGGCGTCAACAACCGGTAACAGCATGGCCTTCGCCTGATCAGTGGTCAAGCACAGGATACCCAGCTCCTCGGCCTTGGCCAGCTTGCTGCCCGGAGCCTCGCCGACGATCAGGATGTCGGTGTCGCGGGTAACCGCGCCGTACACCCTGCCGCCACTGGCGGAGATGGCGAGTTTGATCGATGCGCGGTTGGCCCAGGCGTGGGTACCGGTGATGACGACCCGCTTACCCGCGAACAGCTTGTTGGTGCGCAGTTTCGGGCCGCGCTGGTGCAGGACATCGTTAGAGAAGGATTTCAGGCGCGACCGCAGCTGGTTGATCAGCTGGTGGACTTCACCCGGCTCGTCTTCCTGCAGGCGGGACAGCTCCATGATCAGGTGGTCGTATGCCACTTTCACCCGCTCGGTCTGCTCGGACTTGGTCGGCGTCGGCTGCGGGTGTTTCTTGCCCCACTCGCTCACAGGGATGACATGGTCGTCGAACTGGTCTTTGACGCTGCAGATAATACCGTTGCGCATGGTCTCCTGCTCGATCGGGTTGCCGCACTCACCGCACACCACTTTGGTCGGGATGCAGGTACTTGCCACGGCCAGCAGCGGGCCCTTGATGCCGCTGTGCAGCAGGGACCGGCAGTGCGGGCAGGTGATCCGCCAGAAGGCGTCGCCGTATTCATCGCGGGTCGGGTCGACAATCTTGTCCAGGACACGGCGGATAACATCGTGCTTGTTTTCCAAGGTGTGGCGGAGGATAGACAGCGGGATCGCCTCGCCGGGTTTGGTGTTAGCCATGTGGCCGACCACGCCGACATAACGCGGGTGGTTCATGCTGTTGAACAAGTCCAGCAGTCGGCGGTCGATACCGGAGATGGCCGATTTGAACGCGATGTTGCGGCAGGTTATCGCCAGTTTGCGGTATGGGCAGTCGGTCTTCTCTTCCGCGTGAGCGACCTTCGCTTTGTGCAGCTCGAGCGCCTTGGCGGCGGACAGGTGGATCTCCTCGAGATCGGTGGTCAAGTCCTTGCTGCCACGCTGGCCAGCGGCCAACGCTTTCTTGGTCAGGTGGGCCAGCGCAGGGTCGGCGACCTTGAATGCGTCCAGCACCCGGTAAACGTCGACCTCGATGGCGGCGGGCTTGTCGGTACCGATAGTCCAGCCGTGGATCACGCGGAGATACTTGGAGTTGTTATCCGGTTTGTTGCTCATAATGTGGGTCTCATAACGGGGTTGAATTGAACAAGGCTAGGCAATCGCCAGCCTCGGCTAGTCTGCGGGCCACTTCACTGGCGACAGTGCCGCGGGCCGCGAGGTCTCTCATGTTGCGCTCCATGGCCGCTCTACCGGCTTCGGTCAGCGACCGGCGGGTGGAGTCCGGCGCGATGAAGTCAACGTCGGTGATTGGGCAGATGGCGAATCCGCTGCGAACGTGGGTCAGGTACCACTGCTTTGACTGCATGCGGATGTGGGCGACGAACTCATGGTCAACCCCGTTCACCGCGAAGGTGAAGACAGGGCCGATCACTTTGCCGATGCCGACGACCGAGCCGTCAGGCCGCTGGTATTTGGGGCCGTTGTAGTCGCCATTCGGGCTGACCAGAACAAAAACCTCCTTCATGTCACAGCTCCTCATCCTCGTTGCGGATCCGCTCCATCTCTTCCTCGCCCATCCGTTTCAGCGCGGCGCGGGTGATGTAGAAGTCGCCCCTCTCGCTTTCCGGCAGGCTGCGGTCAAAGACAAACAGCGCGGCGCCAAAACCTGCGGAACTGGCCTTCGGGGTCTTAGGCCCAGGCCGGAACCAGAGCGGGCGCTCGAAACCGATGCGGCCCTTGATGTAGATCACTTTGTCCGCCTTCGGGATAGACGGGTCTTGTGTTTCGTCGATACCAATGCGTGGCCACCAGACTTCTGACGGAGACGCTTTCACCAGATGCACCTGGGGGGCCCCGTAGTTGCGCTCCTCCCACGCCTTGGCGGTGATGTGGCGCATGCCGGTCAGCGGGTCACCATCTTCGGTCGAGCTGATCGAGTAGGGCGGATTGGCGAAGGCCATGGGCTGCTCGATGCCGGTTTCCATCTCGATGTCGAACAGACGGGACGACCAGCTCTGCACCAGGGCGTTATCTTCCGCCGTGTAGTAGTGCGGGCATTTCGAGTTATCGCCGTCAGTGAACAAGTCCAGTTGGAGACGGTGGTTGAACAGCACGTTGATACCGTGGAACAGCCAGTCCGGCGTCCGCCATTGGTCGCCGATCTCCTTGTTCTCATGTGTCGCCTGCTCTTTCAGGGCGTTCAGCCGGTCGACATACCCGCCCTGCAGAGCGGCCTGTCGAGGCGGCATTCGGTTTCCCATCGTAAACTCCCGTGTCTATGTTTGTGGGGCGGCCTTCAATATCGACGCACCGTTCGCATGCCATGCCGATCGTCCGGTACCGCCGAGGTGTCCCCTTTGGCTTGGTGGCCTCGGCTACTCGGTAGGTGCATGCAAGAGGGGCAATATCTTGGCCGCAGTAAAGGCAGAGGGTCGAGCCCTCCACCGGCTTACTCAACTCCCGGTTCCTTATCCGCACGTTCGATCGCATGGGCACAGGTGAACACGCCGTCCGGATAGCGGAGAGCCAGCTTTTCGATATTGGCCTCTTTGATCTGGGTGCGGGTCACCCCGATGGAGCGATAGATCTTGTTCAGCATGTCCAGCAGGTGGTGAAGGCGGATCGGCACGAAACAGAGATTCTTGGGGTTATCGTAAATCGTCCACTTCTTGACATCATCCAGCAGATCACCGGCGCACAGGGTCATGTCGTCAGCGAGAACGAGAAGGTCATAGGTGGAGTATTGGTGGCAGGGGTGGCGCATCTGGAAGCTGTACTTCACATCCGGCTTCGGGATGTCCTTCTGGTCGAGGCAGAACCCGAGGAAAGACGGGTCTTGTGCGCCGACGATGTAGAACTCGAGGTCACCGCACTCCTCGCGCAGGTTGGTGCCGTCATCATTCATCAAGGCGCGTTTCAGTTCGATCGTCTCGCCCATGATGCCGATGGCCATGTGGAGGATGTGCGCCTTCTGGCTGGTCAGATCCATCAGGATGGAGACGCCGGGCTTGGCGAGGTTGTCCACCATGCGGCGGAAGTTGGTTTCGACGATGTCGTCTTTGCTTACGTTTTCAATGCTCATCGTGTGGGTCCTTCTTGGTTGGTTTGGGTAATGTAGTACGATGCCGATCGCATGTCAAAGGGTTTCCAGTTCATCGCTGATGTCGAGGTGGTAGATGTGCTGTTGGATGCGGATCCCGAGGAAGCGCATGACGTTGACGCACATGGAGTTGCCAAGGGCGCGGTACCGGTGGCTATCGGCAACCGGCTTCCCGTTATAGGTAACGAGGGTGTAGTCGTCGCGGAACCCCTGCAGCCGCTCACACTCGATCGGCATGAGGCGGCGAACGGCCATGTCGTATGACACGGCGACCCCTTGGGCGGTGTCCAGGGTGTGGCAGAGTTCGAGCTGGATGCCCCAGCCGTTGCTACTGGTGTTCGCCGTCCGGACGCTGTAGGACACGGTGTTCTCTTGTCCCCAGTTGCACCCGAGCGTGTGTGCGAGCTCAACGTTGGTGATCGGGTCTTGGGTACCGTGGACAGCCATGATCAAATCCGTGGCGTCCTTGTAGTCCCGCGCCTTCATCGTGCTGGCGGTCTCGTCGTCGGTGTACTCCCCGAAGGCCACCATGCGGAAGCCCTTCACCTCGGGGATCAGGTGTCCGGCTTGTCCTTGGTTGTCGTCGACGCCACATGTTCCAACGCCATTCGCAGTAAGGGCGGCAACTGGCGCTTCCTTTTCTCGGACCGGTTCAGAATCCCGGCGCATGCCGCCGAACTCGAATAATACTTCTGAGGGATCGAATCCTTCTCGAGCACTTCCGACAAGAAAGACACGGCGGCGTCGTTGGGCCACTCCGAAAAATTGGGCATCGAGGACCCGCCAGCCGACTGCCCTTTGGGGTCCAACAACAACACCAGCGACCGGCCAACGCGGTATGTGCTGATGGGTTTTCTTGTCCCAGCGCCAGTGGGCAGAGGACCGTCCTTGTTGAGGTCGTGGGCCAGGCTCGATGGCACCGTCCTCCCCAACGAGGCCGCCAAGAAGATGGCCGAAGGCGTTATCTGGCATTGATAGCACCCCAGTGACGTTTTCCCACAAGAGCACACAGGGCGATTTTCCTTGTTCGTATCGGACATCATCGATCTCATTGGCAAGTTTGATGAACTCGAGGGTCAGTTGGCCGCGTGAGTCGGTCACCCCTCCGCGCAGACCGGCGACTGAAAAGGCTTGGCATGGCGTACCGGCCACCAGCACCTCCGGCGCGTCGCCGTCGATCGCAACGTAGGTGCGCACTCTGGTGAAGTCCCCCAGGTTGTTGACATGGGGGTAACGCTGCTCGAGCAGGGCGGAAGGGAAGTCCGGCCCTTTCGAGTAATCATGCTCGGGGTCGAACTGCGAGAACCACATGGGGGTGAAGCCCAGCCCCTCCCATGCAGCACTCGCAGCCTCAATACCGGAGCACCCTGACCCGTAGGTGATCTCCCGTCCCATTAATCCTCCGCTTCGTCTCGGGTGGTGAGGTCTCGCAGCGGGCCAGCGCAGAATGGGCAGACGTTGAGGACGATCCCGCCCTTGTTGTCGCTGTTCTGGTAGCGCACCTGTTTACCCAGGCTGACCCCGCTATTGATGTCGACGATGGTTGCGGCCACCAGACCTTTGACATAGCGCCGACCCGGCCACTCTACGCACCGGCTCAAAGCGTCGCAATGGGTGGCAGAATATCCGCCGGGATGGGCGGTGCATTTAACTGGCTGGTTGCTCATGGGCGGCCCCCTTTGGTGCGGCGTTTGTACGGCTGGCGCTGTTTGAAGTGGCCGAGCAGCTGGTGGAGGTGCGCCTGGGCCTCAAACAGCTTGTCGTATGCCTCCTCGCTGCCGTCACAGCCCTCCATGGCTTCGAGGTGGGCGGATGTAGCGCGGACGAGGGTGTCGAGCTCCTGCTGCTTCTGGTGGAGCTGCTGGGTTACCTTGGGCAGGCGGTGGGCCTTGATCTGCAGCGCGGCGATCTTGCGGAGTTGGGGTGACTTCTTCATCGGGTTGCCTTCTTGGTGAGTTTGAGGAGTGACACCACATCGGTGGCGCCGGGGAACCAGTTTACGATGTCCTTGGCGTAGGTGGCGTAGGCCGTCGCAAGGTCTTTCGGGTTGAAGGTGGGGCAGCTGTCAGCAGCACGGCACCGCACATCGAGCAGGGGGATCGGCTGCACGGTGAGGTCGTCGGCGTGAATGCCGGTCATCACCTGCCCGACATACTTGGCCTCGCTGGGTGACCATGCGTAAACCATGGCGGGGTTGGTGCCGAAGTTGGCAGGCCCGATCAGGTAGGCCCGCAGCTTGCCGCTGGTCTGTGGCTCGGGCTTCTGGCAAACCTCCGGCATGACCTCGTCGATCCCCCATGACCGGCAGCAGCGGCGGCAGTAGACATCCTGCCCATTGGAGATGGTGTCGTGGATCATGGGCGGCCCTCCGCATGTGCGATCCGGAAGTCTTCCACCACGGCTTGGAAACCCAGCATGAACTCCTCCGACCCCTTCTGGTCGAACAGCTGCATGACGTAGTCGAGGCCGTAGCGCCGGATCATCATGTAGGCGCTGTCCTCTCCCTGGATGAACTCGCTGGAATAGTCGAGCGTGAATTGGTGGGCCTTGATCTGATTTTGAACCGCGACGCTATCAAGCCGACTTGCTTGGAATTGCAGCATGCACGGCATCTGGGTCAAGCGGTGTACCTCATTCCTGATTTCGCGTTCCGTTTTCATCGTGTTTCCTTACAGTTCTTCGTCTATTGACGGGTGGCACAGCTCGACATCCTCGGGGGTTGCCATGCGTACCGCTTTGGATTTGCGTGACCAGAAACCTTCGTGGTCTATCACCAGTGGGGCCATCTCGGTCTCGCACAGGATAAAGTCAATCTGGCGGGCGGTTACCGGGAATGACCGGCACCCCTCCGCGACGCCGATGGCGGGGTTCCATGGGTTAGGCGGGATCACCTGCACCGTGCGGATCGCAGGGAACGCGAACATGTTGAGGTCGGTGAAGCCTGCCTGCTGCACAATCCGGTGCATCTGGGCCAGCCGGATGGACAGGTTCTTCTCGTCCTTCCCTCGGGCCCAGGCGCCTGCGGGGATGGCCCAGAGCGCGGTGATGCCGGTCGGCGCCCCTGCGGCCCGCCAGCGTAGGTGGTACTCCGCGCCGGACAGGTGGCGGACAGGGCGGGCATTCACGGATGAGGCGATCACCTCGACCACCACGCCCTCCTCCTCCATCGTCTGCCGGTCAGACTCCATCCCGCACAGGGTCACGCTGGTGGACACCACGGCATCGACCAACTCCTGCGCCCAGAACTTGGTATCCGGGCTCCCGAACTGCATGGGGGCCGCAGTGCCGTCCGCCCCGATGCTGTAGACCTTCAACCGGCCTTGTGGGTCACGGTGCAGGGCTTTGCGCTCGCCCCGCGGTACCGGATAGACGAACCCATCGAGGTTGTTCCGGTATGGCCCCCAGACCGGCGCATTCTTGAGGGACATGTCAGACCTCCCGCACATCGTATTGCGTGGTGGAGGTGTCATCGCGGACGACGTTGAGCGCGTGGTGCTGCCACTTCTCACTGGTGTCGCACTCGGCGATCAGCTCGGCGTGGTTCTCGTCCAGCGCGTCCACCTCCACTGTGATCTCGCAGCGAACGTATCCGGAGAAGTGCCGGGTGACAGAATACTTTTTCAGCTCGGTCATTTGTTGGCCTCCATGTCCTTGGCGTATTGGCGGATGATGTCCTCGAGCCCTTCGAGCGCGATGACCGCTGCAGGGGTTAGCTTTTCGGTTCGCAGCACTTCGATAAACCGGTCGGCGGCCGACAGGATCTTCGGGTTATTTATCTCATCCTGTGACTTGGCCAGTGCGAGAAACAGGGCTGACGCTGCCGCCTGGGAGAACCGGACATCACGGACGCGCTCAATGCCGTCGATGTAGTCGATCCGGATCTGCTCATCCTGCAGCTCGGGGTTGACGGCTACATACCCGCCTGACCATCCACGCGCCGCCCGCCTGCGGATATTGGCGTCGGCCTCGAATATCTTGATGTACCGGCGCATCCACCCCTTACCGACATGCAGAATATTGCTCATCCGCTCCTCCCGCTCCATCCGATCGAGGGTGTGGCGGAGGTCGGCGGCCAGCATGTGACCGACTCGCGGAGAAACATGGATAATGAGGCCAACGTGGCTGCATTCCGTCCTTTCATCCTTGGCGTATTTGGTGCTACCGAACAGGTCACCAATGCACCCCCAAATCGACATCATTGTTCGTCTCCTTTCATCTCGATCTGAGACATGGCGGTGATGGCCGCCTCGATGGCGCCTTTGGCCGTGTTCAGAGTGCCGGTAAGGTCGCTGTAGGTGCAGCGGACGCGCACCCCTTCATCGGCCCAGCGGTTGTGGACGGCCAGGGTGCGGGACTTGATGCGCTTGCCGTCTTTCCCGATCGCCTCACGGAACGAGATCCAAGACTGGCGGCTGTGAAAACTGAGGTTCGCATGGTTGATCTGCGCAGTGGCGTACTCGACCATGGCGGGGCCGATAGTGCGGGCCATGCTGCCGGGGGTTTGGCCGTCAGCGATGGGCAAGGTGATGACGAGGGTTACGGTTTTCAGTTTCGGTTTCATGGCGTGGGTCTCTCTGTTGAACTGTAGTAACTCTAATGCGATGCCGTTTGCATGTCAATCGCTTTCTTGCAGACAAAAGAAAGCCGGACATCTCTGCCCGGCAATCAGTGTAATGGACCCACTCCATTTCGTTTTTGAGACTACGCAATGGCGGGCCTTTCGTCAAGCTGTGCGCCAGATCCGAGTCCCAGGCAACTGGTCGATGTTGTCCAGCTGCAGATAGCGGATGGACAGGGTCACCCCCAGCCGGTAGCCCGCTTTCCGGATCGCCGCCAGCTCATTCGGCTTCCGGTAAGGCAGGAAGAACGAGTCTCCCACCTCCAAGGCCAGCAGCTTCTTGTCGATCTCTTCTTGGGTCAGATCAGAGTTCTTCGTCGTCATCTTCGTCCTCGTCTTTGTCGTCGTCTGCACCGGTACCGAAGGTGTAGAGTTCGTCCAGGCGGTTGTATTCGTCTTCGTCGATCTGCTCAACCAGCGGCTCGTCCATTATCTCGGCCAGCTCGCTGCGGGTGCAAGAGCCGACACTCTCAGACTCAGGGTGGTGCCAGTAGTAGACGCCGTCGTTGGCCATATCGTCGTCGATGCCATGGTCGCGCTCGGGAGATTCGGCCTTCTCCTCATCCACCGGCTCGTCTTCCTCCTTGGCGGGGTCGTCGATGTGGCCATAGCCGACACGGCGCAGATGGATGTAGTTGTCGATCGCTTCCAGCTTGTCGGTGTCGAGGTCACCACGCCAGCCGAGGCCAAGGTCGTAACGCTCCACCGCACCGGCCTGGGCCATGTGGCGCAGCAGCTCGCACAGGCGCTTGTCGGCCAACCAGACGGTGGTTAGCGCCGCCATCCAGTCCTCATCGGCCATGTTGGTGGCCTGCAGCTGGAAGTCATCGCTGCTCTCGGCGTTCTCGGCCGGTGCGAACTTCTTGATGATCCCGCTATCGGACATCTTGACCACCATGCGAGCGGCCGTGGCCCCTACATCGTCAGTGGCGCCCATCGGGTAGTGGATGAACGTGAGCTCCCGCACAACCGGCGACGCGAGGTTAGTCAGGCGCTCGCGGCAGGTGCAACCCTCGGTGATCAGGTTCTCGTTCTTGATGGTGACCACGCTCTCGTCATCGAGGTCTTCAATCCGGGTGTCCTCGCACGGGTGGAAGATGATCCCGTTCAGGGCGTCGTCGTCCATCTCTTCCAGGGGGAAGGCCCAGTCGTTGGTCAGCATGTCCTTGAAGAACGCCTGCAGCTTGCCACTGGCGAATACCGGCACCGCAGGGAATGTCCCGAGCGCACTGCGCAGCAGGTTGCAGCCGTCTTCCGAGCTTTTCACGCTAGATGTGAAGAACACCGCCATCCCTTTGGTCAGCAGCACGGGGATGAACTTGGGCCGGATCGGGGCGGTCTTGAGCATGACACCGACCAGCTCCTCTTTCAGGATGGCCACATCCTTACGGGTCGCATAGCGGTCTTCCTTCTTCTCGAAGGCGGCGATCTTCTCGCGCAGTTTGACCTCCACCGACACCGACGGCAGAACGCGCTCGCGGATCTCGATGTTCAGCAGGATGGAGCTGGTGGACGGGATGGCCATGGCGAACGGGGTGTGGCCGTTGTAAGCGTCCTTCCGTGCTGCTGGCAGCGGGGCGAAACCCATGTGGCGGTATTCGCCGGCGACAGGGTCATGCACCTGCTTGTGGGCCAGCGCCTTGGACAGGATGCGGGCGGTCAGGTGCGCCCAGTCATAGTCCTGCTCGTTGACGCCCGAGACGCTGAGAAGGGCACCGGCCAGCTTGTTCAAGCCGAGCTTGTGCATGTCCTTCTTGCTCATCTCTTCTTTCAGCTCGCTGACCAGATCATCCACGTTGACCGAGCCCAGCCCGGTGAGTGAGTAGATGATCGCCTTGTTGTAGATTGACTTGGCCATTGCACGGTCCTTATTTGGTTGGCTGTTTGATCAGCTCGATGGTGTTTGTTACGCGGTTCAGGTGGGCGCGGGTGTCCACCAGCCGATCGATGGCGGCTTGGACTGCCGCGATTGTCCGGCTCTCGCCTTGCTCGAATCGGTTGGCTTCCTGCATGGCGCGTTCGGCACGGGCCTCGTCCGATCCGATTTGCGTGTGAACCCAAGCGTTCAGCCGGTTGCTGTCCAGCAGGAACGCGGTTTCCAGGCGCGGCAGGAAGTGGGTTTCAAGGATACGGATGAGCTGGTCTATCACGGCCCCCGGCTTGCTGCGGATTTCGCTTACGACCGCTACCGCTTCCATATCCGAGTCGTGCCGGTTGTGAGTGACCCCCAGACGCGGCATCAGGATCAGGTTTTGGACAATGGTGTACCAGAGATTTTCCGGCATGACGATCGCTGGCCGCTCTTGGTACTCCTTCTCCACCAGGGCAAGGGCCACCGCATAGTTCGGGTGGTCCTCGGTGAAGATGACGCACTGAGTATCCGGCTTGCCGTCCTCAACGCGGCGGGCGCTGATGTAATCGTGCAGCTGGTGGAGCGTGTTCTGGTCTTCCGGCGACAGATACTTCTCGATGTCCACCTGATCAGCGATGAGGTGGCCATAGGGGACGACTTCGACTTCGATCTTCTCTTCGGTGTTTTCCATGGACTGGGTCTCCGGGTTAGTGGGTTTCTGCTGGCAGGGCGTAGTTCTCATCCCCAGCCTGCTCGGCGTCATCGACCAGGCGGAAGATGGTGACTTTGGTGTCCTCTTCACGGCTGACGGACACCTTGAACGGCTTGGTCAGATCGACGATGTCATTGGCCATCCGCAGCTCGGTGAGCCCTGCTGCCGTCATGGCGGCACCGGCGGTCTGCTTGACGTACTCATACAGGGTCTCGCCGAACTTGGCCTCCTGCATGGTCAGCGCCTCGTCCAGCTGGTCTTCCATGTCGATGATGCCGAACTGGTCTTTCAGCTTGCGGATCATGGCATGCGCTTCGTCAGCTGTGCGGGGGGCGGTGATGCGCTGGCGCTTCAATCGTTTCTCGGTCATAGCTTGGTCTCTTGGATGGTTACGGTTAACGGGTTCGGTTTCATGATCAGCGCACGGACAAGCGGCTCGCCCTCGGCGATGTACCAGTCTGACCCAGTGCGGTTGGTCAGGATCAAATAGGGCTCGAAGCCTTTGCGGGCGTAATAGACCAGCGGGAGGTTATCGAGCAGCAGGCCCACCTGCATCTCGGACAGCGACTCATGGGCCACCAGCATGACAACGGCGCCGTCTTCCGGTACCAGCTCCCAGCCGAGGTGGAGGTGGAGACTGTCACCTTCTGGTACCAGCAACCGGCCATCGTCCTCAAGTTCCAGGTAGTCGCCGTCACAGCGTCCGTCTCTCGAGTAGGAGTAGAGGTCGCTATTGCTGTCACCAAAGAACGCGCCGAAGACGACGCTGTCCTGTTCTACTACCGGGGGCGGGAGGACGGTTCGCTCCCGCATGCGGTCTGGCCGCTTGATGGTTAGGTGCGCCATGCTGCCTCCAACTTTTTCGGGTCGATCAGGCTGGCGATGAAGGCGTGGTCGTGTCCCTCCATCAGGTATTGGAGTTTGACCTCGGCCGCTTTCTCGGCGTCTGCCGGGACGAAGTGGGTCTTCTGGGTGATCTCACGCACGAACACCCCGCCTAACAAGTCATCGCTGTCGCCATCGGGCGCCCACATGACCCATTGGTTATCGCGCCCAGGCATCGGGCACAGCACCAGAAAGTTCTGGTGGCCACCTGCGGGCATCGGGCCTTTCGGGTCTACCGTGAATCGCCCGATCGCCCCGCGGTGCAGGCCGCGCAGTCGTTGCGGGATCTTGATGGCGGCCTTGGGTTCAGCGGTAACGCTGGCGGCGGCTTCGACTGCGACTCTGGGGCCGCGAGCGTTGGCCAGCAACTCCCAGATCCCGTGCGCTACTTTCTCGATGCAGTCCTCGCGGTCGGGCAGGGGCTCCCCGCCGAGCGTGGCCGTGAGGATCAGCTTCTTGGTCGGGTGGCGCATCTCGATATTCAGGATGGTGGAGCGCCCTGCCACGGGTTTGGCGCCTTGGTTGCGGTTGCCTGGGTGGTTCAGCAGCGCCTTGATGTCTTCGACAGTGATGCCGATTTCGCAATTGTCAGTCATGGATGTGGGTCCTTGCTTGGGTTATTCGGTGCGGGTGACCAGCACGACGCTGAACACGCGCTTGTTGACGAGCACGACCGCGCCTTCGGTGGTGAAGCGGGCGCCGGTCACCTTGCTGGCTCGGGCTACCTTGCTGCACACGCTGTTGCGCAGGCGCTCCACCTCACGGTTAGCCACCTCAGACAACTGGCTGATGGACACTTCACCATCGAGCTCTTGGTTGATGATGTGGGTCTTCCCGAGCTTCAAGGCGGAGATGATCCCTACATCGGAAGTCAGGCGGGGGCCCATCCGGTTGTCGGGAACTTCAACTTCACGCTCGATCGGCGCAGATGCGATCTCGGCATTGGTAAGGGGGGTCTTTTCTGGCGTATCCACGGGGTATCCTCCTGTTCGGTGTTAAGTCATCCTAGTTACATGCGCTCGGCATGTCAAACTATTTTCTGCGCATACTTCGATTGACCCCCTCAAGCGCCGGTGCCATATTGGCGGGGCAGACAGAAGCGGGGTCCATTAACCTAGTGTTATTTTGAGTTCAGCCCGAGCTCTCTGTCAGCCGGTGGCGGCGCTCCGACGTTACTTGGGGCCAAGCTCTCCTCATACTTACCTTCAATGCCTTTTCCCTCTCCGATTATCTCCCCAGGTGTTTGCGGCACACTGGGGCGCCTTCTTTTGCCCGCCGATCAGCCTGCGAGACCTCCAAAGTAGCAGATCAGCCCGCCGTGATCGCAAAGTAAGAAAACTGTTTGACATATCGTTCGTGTGTCACTATCTTTGACTCAACGCAATCATGCCGGAGGAGAGGATGAACAAATACGACGATATGGATAGCGAGTACGGATATGGGTTCAACGAGGTGGACGCCGGTTACAGCCACACCCCGTTCCCCCGCCGCCCGCGCTGCATGGACAACCGCATGGCTGCCAAGGTGAACAAGTTCAAGCGCAAGCTGCTGAAAGACCTGGAAGCCATCGGTATCTATGAGGACAACCACGCCAGAACCGGCAGCGTTTACCTCAAGTTCCACCAGCAGGGGATGGGCAGCCTACGGGTTAGCGATCACGCTGGCCGCAGCAAATACCGCTTCCGCTGGAATCTGGATATGTCGAGAACCGGCCGCACGGTGATCGATGACGACGGCGTCGACCGGGTGTTCTTCGGGCCCGACGCTTACAACCAACTGCTCGCAGAACTGCGCCGGTTGCACATGCTGTTGAAGGAGAATATGAGCGATGACTACGACCTGTGGAACGAAGACTAAATGCACCTGCCCAGGCTGCCGTGTGCTGTCTGTTCAGGATGCCGCCGAACTGGTACCCGATCTGGCTGGTGCCCTGTTCGAGATGTACGAGCACCGGCTGAACCAGGCGGAAGTGGCCGCTGCTTACGCCGAGAACTCGGGGATCCCCGGCGCCAAGGAGGCCGCGCAGACCCTCGATCGGGAGGCTCGGCTGGTGGCCTTGGCTGCTCGGGCGCTGCTGGTGCTGTGCGGTAACGAAGACCCGCTGGAATCGGCGGAAGTGATCGACAAGGCGGATATTCACGATGCGCCTACAAACATTCAATGAGGACCCAACCATGCTCGATATGATTCTCTCACCGCTGGCCCTGCCTGCTCTGGCCCTGATAATTGTAGCCGCGGGCTGGTACCGTGGGCATCGCCGCCGGAAAACGATGGTGGTCTATTCCGTGAAGTGCGTCCGCTGCAATAACGAGGTGATGCTGTACGGGAAGACGACTGGGGTGTGCCCGCTGTGCAGTTGCCGGGTTGCCGTGGCGCCCCCTCCACCTGAGAAGCCAGCACCAGGCAGTGCAATGAGACCGGCCCCACGCCGACCAGGATGGGCCGCAGGGTTCAGCCCGCTGATGCACGAAGACCTCGATGGCTCGCATAAGGTGATCTATGGCTGGCGGGATAACGATGGGGAGCCAAGGGTGGTAGAGGTTGACGGGGTGCCTGATTGGTTGGGGGCGCTGTTCGAGCCGGTCATCTGCCAGGTGTGTCATGCTCGGATAGACGCGGACTGCGAGCACTGCCAGCGGACAGGGGTTCAGTTTGTACCGGCTCACGTTGCGGCCGAGATGCCCCAGGATCAGCGGGTGGGAGTGGAGTTCCTGCAGGCCCGCAACGCGGAGTGTCAGGTTAGGACCGGCCATGTGCTCGGGGATGGGTGGACCAGACTGTTTGGCAACTTCAACGGGTTCGAGAAGAACACGCCGGAGGTGTACCGCAGGATGGCCAAGGTAGTCGCTAGACCGGCAGCAACCCCAGCCCCTCCTCCGGTGCGAACCCGTGGTGATGGTGAGCGGCCAGCGGTGAAGACGCGGGATCTGCTGCGCGGGGGGCCGGTGGATGGGGAGCTCTAATCCGGTGAGCCTGTTTGATGGTGTGGTGCTGGTCGGGATGCTGTTGGTGTGCTGGTGGCACTGGGCAAAGCTGCATGCCGAGCTGCCCGAGGATGCCAGGGCGGCGGTGGTAATGTTCGTCATGGTGCTGCTGGCCTGTTGTGTGATCTTGCTCGCATACGGCAGTGCTGTTATTGTCCGGCTGCTTGCTCCTACCGGTTGCGCCGGTTAGAGTTGCCCTGCTGATAGGTAGATTGCCCGGTTAATAGCCGGGCTTTTTTATTTCCGTCTCCCAGCAGGATCAGCCTGCCAGATCTCCAAAGTAATCCCGCCAGGAATTTACGCGAGCTTTAGCCTGCGAGGTTTCCAAAGTAAGCGCCGCCAAAATTTATACCGGCCAGGGTGCCAAAGTAAGCGGCGCCACCTCCCTCCTATGCGGGCGTGATCACGCTCGCGGATCATGCGAATAAAGGCCGAGCTTTGACCGCCTGCTATACCTGCCAAATCCCGATCCGGCGGCCCCGCCCTGCTGGCCCGTGCTGCGGGCATCTCGAAAATTTTTGTAGATTCTTGTTTGACATGCCGATCACATATCACTAGGATGATTTCCAACGGGGCAGACGGCCCCCACTCAACCGGAGAAAATCAAAATGGCCCTTTTCACCTACTCATCAAATGGAAAGACCCCCGCCGAGGTTAACCCCCTGTCGGCCTACGTCGAGGAAATCCGGATCGCCCGTTGTAGCCTGATCCATTACAAGCACAGCCCCTCGCCTGAGTCGGTAGAGCTGAAAAGACAGGGCTTTGTGTTCGCTGGCTTCTTGGATTGCACATACAGCAATCTGGCCTATTACGTGAAACCGTCCGCCGAAATCGTGGCGGCTGCGGCTCAACGGTTCGGCGGTCGCGGGGTCTGCATGAAATTCAATATCTGTCCGTCTGGCCAAACTCGGGTTGTTTGGCATGACTCGGTTGATGGGACAGAAACAGGCTTTCAATGCCAAGTCATAGCGGGCGATCTGGATACCGCCGAATATCTGGCAGGGCTGCGGGCCGCCAAGTTCTACGGGGACGCGGACGCCCTGATCAAACACCTCTATCAGGGGATGTCCCGCAGCACCCCGCATTACAAAAAGGGTTGGGCGCGTTCGGTGTTTGTCGCAGTGGGCGCGGTTACTGGCCAGCCTTCTGTGATCGAGGATGCCAAGCTCGGCAAGTATGACGATTTTTATCTGTTCGGCTCGAGCGTCTGTTTTATCCGGAAAAACTGGAAAGTCTGCGAGCCGCATTACTGCCAGCAGTGCGGCGGGATGGATCACTAATGGGAGGGGCGGAGATGAAAACCAAGCGCAGCGCGAACCATAACCATTTTGTTATGATCGTTGAGGACACAATCAATAATAATAACCGCGAGATAGCCAACGCCTATTTCGATGGAACCCAAGCGCAGGCCACGAAGTTTTTTAAGGCTCACCGCTTGTTTAAACAGTACGGGTCAAACTCGCGTTACGTTGTATCGTTCCGCGGCAATTCAGTTATCCTTTTTGAGGCTTAATATCATGTCCATGTTTAATGTCGGTAATGTCGTATCCCGTTACAATCCGTTTGCGTCTTTCCTGTTGGAGGATGTCGCGGTGCTGTTTGATTCTGTTCGCGTGGTTAAGCATTGCACCGAACAGCCTGATGGCCTGTCCCCTGAATTAACCCTGAGCGTGAAAGGGCGGTTCAATGGAAAATCTATTTACGTTGTCCCGTGCCTGCCACTGTCGCAATTGATCGGCACCGTTAATATCTACGGCGATCCGGTGTTCAAGGATGTCTATTTAACTGTCGAATTGATAAACGGCGAATATATTTTCGGCGTTCAATATCAACAGATCATTGGCAGTTATAAACTGTTTAAACTCACCGAGCAGCAATACCGCGATTTGTGCCGGATCGCTGGCATACCTGTTGATATAAAGCGTCATCCGTCAGTTTCGGATCAGGCTTTCAATGGTAGTTATTTCGTGGTTAACGAGGTAACAGGGTACGCGCTGGAATCGCACCCGACACCCGAGCTTGCCGCAGAATGCGCCAGTGATTTAAACGCGCATGAATTGCGATGCCAGCAGGCCGCAGCCGCAGGCGAGGAGGGAGCCAAGCCCCGCCAGTTCTACACCTACACCGTGATCGAGGGTGATTTCTAATCACCCCGTAACCGTCCACCCATTACCCGAGGATCGCATCATGTCCAATTCAGTAAATTACATCCAAGATGGCTTTATCTTGGCAGTGAAACGGCACCCGCTCTGGTGGCAACAACAGGGGCTCACCTACACCGCCACGGGGTACGGCTCGAACATCCCTAGCGAACTGGTGGCCTATTGCGCAGACGGCAAGCGCCGCCGGATCCGTTCTATGGTGTTCTCTAACTCCGGCTCGAGTTATTTGATCGTCAAGGGCGAGCGCCGTTTCATCCGTGATCACCAGATCCCAGCGGTGACGCCGTGAACGGGTTGCATCTGTTAATGATCGCGGCTTTCGTGCTGTTTATCGTTTGGCTGCTGTCTTTCAAGAAGGGTTAACACACTAATTCCGCCCAGCGGATAAGGCTAAAAAAGTATGACCGGAAATTTAAAAGGGCTGCTGTTGATGGTGGTCGCGCTAATCCCGTTTTTCGTCTGGTGTTTGTGGCCGGATGGCCTGTCGTGGGGGGCGTGGGTAAAGCTGCTCGCCGCCGTGATAGTCGGGGCGGGGGTGGTCTGCGCCATCCCTATCAGTGAGCAAGATCACGATTTCCCAGAAAACTAAATTGACATGCCGACCGCATATCACTAATCTATTCTCAGAAGGGCGGCACCCCGCCGCCCGTATTGAGGATCAGCACCATGGCAGACCGTACCACCCCCCGCAAAATCAGCGAAGCGGACGCCCGCACAATCGCTCACATGGAAGCAGACGAGCAAGGCAACCCTTGCACCGGTCGCCGCTGGGCGAATCTCTACCGCACGATCACAGGCGAGTTGATCATGGTCGGCGAGTACGACCGCAAAGCCGCCGCCGAGTTTTATTTTCAGGTGGACTTGTCCGAGCTGTGCGCGTCCCTCACCTACGCCGACAAAATAGAATATCTCGGAGATACCCTTTGCCCTGAATATATCGGCGTTGTCGCGCTGGCATATGACGAAGAAACAGACGCCGAATAATTGGAGATCATCAAAATGGCCGAATTTACCGTAATTTCATTAGACGATGGTTGCACCACTACAATAATTGACCATGTCACCGCTGAAAACCACGATGCCGCTATGGCTTGGATCGGGCTGGCCCGTCCTTCTGTTGAGGTTGTCGCCTGTATTCGCGGCCACTTGAAAGATGGCGAGGATATTTCATGCGCTGGCGATGGCCCCGTTTTGGCTGGTGGGATTATTGAGTGGGCGGAGGGTAACACCTCACAAACCAACGTGATCGCCGCGTTTATTGGCGAGCGTGGTTTCACCACCAAACAAGAAGATGGGATGTTTGCGTGGGTTGGGCCGAACGGTGAGGAGTCGCCTTTGTTCGATACCATGGGCGAGGCGCTTGATAATTGCGTGACTTTTAATTTCTTGGAATACGCCGGAAACCCTGACGGGTCATATGGGCGCATGTTGGAGGCTAAATAAAATGGCTCAATTTACCGTATTGACTCAATATTCCGAATATGGTGACGCCTTTGCCGCTCACCATGTCCACGCGGTAGACCGTGACGCCGCGATCACCATCGCCGCAATGTTCTGTATTGGCTCCAATATCGTGGGCTGTATTGATGGCTTTGTTTCGGTGCAAGGGGTAGACCCGAGAAACCTTTTTGTCGATTGCGCCGCCTATCTGGAAAGCCAAGCGGGCGAGAGCGGCAAGGCGGAGATGATCAAGCATATTCGCGCCCATGGCCTCGACCCTGAAACCGAGGGGCGCCCGCTGGTTGATCTGGTTTGGGATATTTCCTGCGGTGATGGCTACCCGTGCAACCCTGACAAGACGCTTGGAACGCCCGCGCCGAATATCAAGGATCAGGCCATGGCGCATTTGAAAGCGTGGCTGCTGGACAATATCGGGCAGGAGTCGCCGATCACGTTCGACAACGCCGGACAGGTAGACAGCGCCGCAATGCTGGCGGCAATTTTTGGCAAGGTGGAGGGGTGATCATGGGTGATGCAATCCGTTTTTATCAGGCGTTGTTAGATGAAACCGAATCTTTTAACGCCGTGGCGGAGGTGTTCGGCGCCGACTGCCTCGCCAGTGTGATTTATTTGCAAGGCGCCATGATGACGGGCAGCTATTGCGATTTTGAGGAGAGCGATTCGATCATGGCTTTCCTCGCCACAATGCCGGAGGAGGTGCAAACCCTCGCCGCCCAGTATATCGCCGCCCCCGTGGGCACCTATAACCAGCAGGAGAGCTAATCAAATGACCGTAGACCGCATGACCCAAATCAAAGACCTCGAGACCGAAAAGCAGGCCGCCGAGACCACGATCCAATCCCTGCGCCATATCATCGGCGGTATTGTCGAGAGCGGGCAGATTGAAACAACCCTGTCCCGTGGCCCTGCTGCTGATTCGATTCTGGCGCGTGGCATGGTGGCGCTCACTCCGGCGCACTTCTCAGACGGTGGCGCGGGGCTGGTGGAGGCGTTAGAGATGGAACTCGAGCGGGCCGAGGCTCGCATCAGGTACGCCGACAAGGAGATCGCCGAGCTGCGCCGCGTGGCAATGCGCTACATTGTCCGCGCCCCCTCGGTGGAGCAGTTCAAGCATTGCGCCCAGATCAACGGCTGCGAGCTGGGCGCCGAGTACCCCTATGATTTCAGCGAGGCCGCCGTGCCGTTGGTTGAGCTGCGGCTCACCCTGCCCACGCCGAACGGCCAGAACGGGCGCGGGGATTTTGAGTGCCTGCTCACCGATCACGGCGTTCAATTCATCTGTGAGGAGGTGTGACCATGTGCGAGCAAAAGTTAAAAGTAGTCCACCCGTTCGACCACTCCGGCCAGTTCCGCCAGTTGGAGGAGAAGATCGCCGAGTTCTGTTTAGACCGTGGCGAGGTCTACCAGAATCTAGCGGCAATCGCGTCCCATTACTTGCTCCCGTCTCAGCTGTCGGCCTGCATGGATAAGGCGCTGATCCAGACCATCGCCAGTCCTGACGATCCCGACCTGTCAGCGCCGGACGATGGCAAAGAATACAGCGTTGTCCCTCCTCGGGGGATCTGACGATGGCCGATTGCATGGCGTTCTGTCCTGTTTGCATTGAGGCCGCCGCCCGTGATCGGTTGTTCTCCCCGTGGGCGGTTGCCCATGGCCTTGGGTTCGACTTTGCGCGGGCGTGGGCGGAGTCTGGCGCGGAGTTCTGGACAGCGCCGGATCTGGATTTCCTGAATTTCTACTATGCCCGCTTTGCTGATGGCCGCCGCATGCCAGACGAGCCAGACGCGGACGGGCGCGGGATGTGCAAAGCCAAGCTGCTAGACATGCGCAATCTATGGGCGCAGAAGGTGGCGCGGTATTACGCGGCGTACTGCCTCGGGTTGCCGCCGGAATGCTCCGCCGCCAAGTCTCTAACCTGCGATTGCCTGTGATCCTGTTGCCCACGTAAAACAAACCCGCCTATCTGGCGGGTTTTTCGTATCTGCGGTTTATGGGTTGTGGTGGTGTTCGAGAGTGGCCCAAATCGCGCCGCATTAGTGCCTGCCTGCGCATCCGCGCCCCTCCCCCTGTGCTCCCCTACACGGTCAGTGGGTCGAACCGCCAGCGGCGTTTATATGGGGCCGTTTTCCTGGTAAACCCTCCCATGCGGATCGCCCGCGCCCATCACAGCCCGTCCCATTCCGTGGGCGTGGGGATGTCGTGCTCGAATCTATAAGCCCCGTCTGTCTGCTGGCCCTTGTCTATGGCGTGGAACTCGCACAGCGCGAACAGCCCGCCCAGCGTGGGGGCGACATCGTGATCCCTGCGCACTATCCAGAGCTTACCCGCCAACCCGCAATAGGCGCAGCGGTGGCCCTGCCCTTGTAGCACCCGCCGCAGATCCCCCGCCGTCACATCACAGCCCATCGCCCGCCATCTGGCCGCAGCCTGCCCGAGCGCCCCCGCGCTGGGTGGTTGTATGTCGAGACCCCATGCCGCTTGATGCCGGAGGGCTGCGGCGTGGCTGGCCACTCGGGCCGCATGGCGGGCGGCCTTGTCCGCGTCTGCTGCTGCGCGGAGTTTGGCGGCATGCCGTTTACGCCAGCGGCGAGCAGTGGCGCGGCGGCGGATCTGGGTGAGCTTGTCCGGCGGTGTGCTGACTGCCACGGGGACGGGGACGGCTTTGGCCGTTAGGCCGTGACACATGGCGATCACGGTCTCTGGCCGTGTTACTGCCCAACGGCGCAGCGTCTCGGGGCGTATCCGGTAGGCTGCGGCGAGGTCGGACACGGTCACACCATGGGCGGCGGTGATACGTGATAAATCGGTGATCTTTGGCATGTATGACACCTAATGATAGTCGGATATGCCGCATTGTAGGCGATACGGTGGGGAGAGTAAAAGACCGTGCTATGGCGTGGCCGTGCGGCTGTGATACGTGCGCAGCCCTGATAGGGCGCGGCATTGATGCGAGTTTGCGAGGTGTTACGCTCCCCCTGTGATAGGCGGGCGGCGGCGATACGGTGGGCATGATAGATCAATGGTTCCCCCTCCGCCTGGTTGCCGGGTCGGGGGTGCGCAGAGCCCCGAGCTTTGAGAAATTCTGGATCGGCTCATATCGCCCTAAAGGTTGTTTATAATCAACGACTTAGCGTGGGGGAGGGGTTCGACGATCGGCGCTCTGGCGGGCTGACTGCAATGAAAAGTGCAACGTTACTATAATCGAGCGGCCTTTCCGCGATTATTGCAGTTTTGTAAGTCACTGATTACACATGCAATATTACTAAGATCTACTATAAAACTATAAAACTATATAGATATGTATGATCTACGCGCATGTGCGTGTGTGCGCATGTGCGCTAGGTTTTTGATCCTATGATTATGGTAATTATAGTAGATTTCGTGAATTTCTTTAGACAGATCAGCGTGTTACAAAAACTGCAATAATCGAGCGATCATTGCAGTTTTGGCCCGCAATCATTGCAACAACCCACTGGCGTCATAAATTTTGCCGATCTGGCCTCATAGCGCCCGATAGAGATCCGCATCGATCTGTAGATTCGCTTTGTCGATTTTTCCGATCGGGAGCGATCTGCGCGACTTTCGCCGGTGCCGGCTGCAACCCCACTGGCCGGTCAACTTTCAGCCTGGAAAGCGAGTGGCAGGCGCGAAACATCCGTCACAGATCAGCGGTTTACACCGTTGACACTACCAAGGATCTAGCCTAATCTGCCAGCTCAAAGAACAGGAGCAGGGTATGGAACTGGAAAAACTCCCCCTCGAACAACGGGTTGAGCAGATGAAGCACACCCGCTTACGCCCCAAGGACGCTGCCGCCCTCTTCCGGGTGACACGGCAGGCGTTGTATAAGTGGATGAAGGATCCGGACATGGCCTTCCCACGGCCCCAGAAGGTGAATAAGAACTACGCATTCTGGATTGAGTATGACCTCCGAACCTGGGCAGAAACCAAAGGCATCGACCTGACCGGTCCGACTAAATAACTAGAAGACCGGAGACAAGATGCGAAATTGGATGAAGGAGCACGGGCTCCAACTCGTCGATAATGGTTATCAGATTGTCCCGATAATCCCGTTCGACGCTGACCATGCCGTGGCAGGCAAGGCACCGGCGGTTAAGGACTGGCGCACCATCAAGGCAGACGCCAAGAAGGTGAACACCTGGGCCGCCCGCAAGCCGAAAGCCGGTATCGGGATCAACACAACCACCAACCCCGCCGTGGACATCGACTCCGTGGACGAGGAAGCGGTGGCCTTCATGCAGCAGTGGATCACCGAGAACATCGGTCTGGCCCCTGTTCGCGTGGGCAACGCGCCGAAAACGCTGCTGATGTTCAGGGCAGACGCCCCGTTCACGAAGGTGAAGTCGTCTCAGTGGATTGACCCGGACAATGACAAGAAGCCCAATGGCAAAAAGCTGCTGCAGGCCGTCGAGATTCTGGCGGAAGGCGAGCAGTTCGTGGCCTATGGCATCCACCCGGACACGCTGAAACCCTATGAATGGATCGGGGTGGACAACCCTTGCAACCTTCACAGCGAACTCGACCTCGACAACATCACCCTGACCGATGCCCGCGTTATTTGTGACCAGTTTGACCGCTGGGTCATGGAGAACCGGCCCACCTGGATAAAGGCCGCCCGCCCCATGCGCGGCATGATGGTCTCCGGCGCCACTCCCGGCTGGGAGGAGGAAGAGGAAGACGGCGAGTTCATGGACGAGCAAGATCTCGAAGACCTTGCTGGCCTTAAATGGGAGCGTTCCACCGAAGAACTCATCGACTTTCTGGCCGACTACCCGAACGATGGTGGGTATGACGACTGGATCAGGGTCATCGCGGCGGTAAAAGCGGCCGAGCACAAGCCTGACGACTTCAAAGAGATCGCCAGGGAGTGGTCGCAGAAATCCGAGCTCCACGATGACGACTATTTCGAGCAGAAGTGGGAGAAAGGCCAGTTCCGCCGCCAGCTGGGGGAGGTAGCCAACCTCAACCGCATCGTGGCCAACGCCGAACGGGAGCAGATCCGCAAGAAAGCCGACAAAGAGGTGAAGGATGACATCATCCCCGCCTTCAAGGAGGCCAGAACCATCGAGGAGTGGCAGGACGCGGCCGACAAGATGCGTTCAGCGCAGACATTCGGGATCCAGCGTGACGCGGCCGGTAAAATCGCCATCGAGGCGTTCAACCGGATCTCCGAGGTCAGGCTGTCAGCGAAGGAGATCCTGAAATATCTGGCTTTCGACTGGGCTACGGCGCCGGTACCGCATTGGTTGAGCCCATGGGTCTACATCGGCAACATCAACGTGATGTATAACCGGAAAAACGGCGCCCGCCGGTCTCCGCAGGCTTTCGACCTCGAATTTGCGCCGGAAACCGCCCATATTGGGACGACTCCGATGATTTTTGCGCGGAAAATGCGGCCGGTACCGGCGGTTCAGGACATCGTTTACCGCCCTCTGCAGCACGGCGGCTTGGAAGGGAACATCCGAGAGATGACCACGATGACCGACGACCCCGACATGTTCGAGGACCGTGGCCAGCTCTACCTGAACACATTCGACCCCAAATCCATCGTCGAGGTGCCCGAAGAGGTCACCAAAGGCGGGCAAAAGGCCATGCGGATTGTCGAGGAGTTCTTTAGGGTGCAGATCCCGGATGAAAACGAGCGCCACCACCTGCTGGACTGGATCTCCTACATCGTCTCGAAGCCTGGGCACCGGGTTAACTATGCTCCGCTCATCCTCGGTGGCGAGGGGTCTGGTAAGTCCATCGTCAAGAAGATGTTCGAGCACATCCTTGGCCCGGATAACGTCGGTACCGTGTCGAACGAGGTAATCCACAAGTCGTTCAACTACTGGGCGGAAGGCAACATCCTGAAAATCATCGAGGAGATCAGCGCGGCGGACGGCAGCGGCGGGTATGACCTGCTGAACAAGCTCAAAGAGCCGATCACCAACGAGCGGTTGCAGACCGAACGGAAGGGCAAGGACGCGATGACGGTGGTGAACACCGCCAGCTGGATGGCCTACACCAACGACCCGGCGGCCCTGCCCATGGGCAAAGACGCAAGCCGGTATATGGTCGTGGCCTCCCGCTTCCGCTCCAAAGACGAGGTGAACAAGTACCTGGAAGACCATCCGGACTTTTTCACGAATTTCGAGAAGGCGTTCACCAAGTACCCAGGCGCCGTCCGGAAGTTCTTCATGTCGTGGGAGCGTTCGCCGAAGTTTGACCCGATTCGCCGTGCGCCGGAGACCACTGCAACCAAACAGATGCAAGTGGCCACTCAAACCGAGTTCGGGGCAGCCATCCAAGACGCGATCGATAACTGCACCGACGCTGGCGTGACCCCAGACCTGATCAACCTCGGCTATCTGGCGACCATCGCCCTGGACTGCGGCCTGCCGCGACCGGCACCGCGCCGGATCGCCCGGATCATGTCGCAGATGGGGTATTACCCGATTATTCCGGGGATCCCGACCCAGATCAGCACCAACGGGGTGCGCGGTGTGGTCTACGCTCGGGAGCCAGAGAAGTGGCGGGACGGGGACATGGTGAACTTCCAGCACATCCGGCGACACTTCAAGGCCCACATGAAGAAAGTGGAGGCCAACAGCCAGGAGTGGGACGATGATGTCGAGGAAGAGGAGGATGACGAGGAGCTGTAAAGAGAGACCCGCCGGTTGGCGGGTCTTTTCTATTTCGGTTGGAGTAAATCGAGTTCACTAATCCCAGTGCCCGGCACCGCTTCCACCAGCGCCAAAGCGACGTTCCGGCTGCAGTACCCCCGTTTTATCGAGTCCAACAGCGTGGTTTTACCCACGTTGCAGGATTTAGCCAGGACAGACAGTGAACCGGATGGGTTGTGGTGGACAGCCAAGGTGAGCAGGTAGAACCGCAACCGCTCACTCGGGCCCGCCTTCGCCCACTCAGGAACACAAATCGGCATAAAGCCTCCCAAATGACCGCAAAGAGCACGGCATTGACCGGAAATATACTCAGATCTGCCGGTTTACACAATACACCGATACCAGATCAGACCATTTGCACGAAAAACCGCTCAAAATAATGTTGACACGACCCCCAGCCGCTAGTAAATTGAGCCCTGTCAACGAGACAAACCCATTTCAACAAGTGATAGGAGTCCGCCATGGACAACCCGTATGAGATTATTGTGAGCAACCAAGAACGCATCATCGCCCTGCTCGAGCAGATCGCTGGTGGTTCTGGTGAAGAAGTGAAGGCTCCGGCCAAACGCACTCCGGCCAAGAAAGCCGCTGCAGCGAAAGAGCCTGCTATCACCAAGGGTCAGGCCACCGATGCGGTGAACAAGGTCAAGACCGAGCTGGGCACCCCGGCAGCCAAGAAGATCATGACCGACCACAAGGTCGCCAAGCTGGCTGACATGACCGACGAGCAGATCGAGCCGGTCTACAAAGCGGCGCTGGCTGCCCTGGCCAAAGCTGCTGATGAAGAAGAGGAAGAGGAAGAAGAGGATCTGTGATCCAGCTCGACCTCAGTGTGCGCCGGGGGGACATCCTCCCGGCCTCATCTTACGAAGACTACCTGATCGCCTTAGCCGAGGAGATCAACAAGAGCGGTCACTCCGCTTTCTCACCGTCCGGTTCAGGGATGTGGCTATACTGCGCAGGCAGCCTCATCCCGAACATGATGGCCCCCGACTCGAGCAGCTTTGAGGCTGCAGAAGGCACGGTCGCTCACGAACTCGGTGAGGACTGGCTGAAAACGGGCATCAAGCCGCTCCACCGTATCGGTGAGGTGGTCACCGTCAACGAATCCGATGGCAAGTCATACGAGATCACCATCACACGGGTGATGATCGACTACGTCGAGGAGTACGTTAACTGGTGCCGGTTCCTGCCCGGTGACCATTATGTCGAAACCCGCGTCTATTTCAGCGAGTACACCCCGCTGGCAAACCAAAGCGGTACCGCAGACCATGCGGCCTGCATGCCGAAGCGGTTGGTCATCACCGACCTGAAATACGGGAAAGGGATTCAAGTTTTCGCCTATGAAAACAGCCAAGCCCTGATATACGCCCTGGCGTTCTTCAACAAGTGGGACTGGAAATACCACTTCGAGGAGATCGAAATCCGGATATGCCAGCCAAGGCTTGAGCACTTCGACACTTGGGTGATAGATCGTGAGTACCTGCTGCAGTTCGGCGAGTTCTTGCGGGAGCGCACAGCGGAGTGCTGGAAGGTTGACGCGCCGCGCCGTCCTTCCGACAAGGCTTGTCAGTGGTGCCGGGTCAAATCGACCTGTACCGCACTGGCCCGTCTGCAGAACGACCTGCTGGCCGGTAATTTCAGCTCGATCGGCAGGGAGTACAGCCACGATGAGCTGGAAGCGTTCCAGGAGAGTTTGACCGAGGGGACATATCGATTGAAGGCCGTAGACATTCACAGCCTCACCACCGAGCAGCTGGTGGCCCTGATGAAGTTCCGCCGTGTCATGGAGCACTGGTGGAAGTCGGTGGAAAAGACGCTCGAGGCCCGCGCCCTGGACGGGGAGAAGGTGCCAGAGCGAAAACTGGTGGAGTCCAGAACCAACCGGGAGTTCTCCAAGCGGGATGAAGCCGTGGAGTGGTTGGAGATGGTCGGCCTTGACCCGTCTCAGATATTCGAGACGGACATGCGCTCACCGGCACAGATTGAAGAGATACTTCGCAATGAGCTGGGGTATCCAAAGCGTTTGGCGGCAGAGCTCATCCAGAGCTTTGTGTCAAAACCGTCAGGCAGGCCCACACTGGTGGCATTGACCGACAAACGGCCAGAGATAAATTCGTTCGAGGCCGAACTGTGGGATGATGACGACGCCGACATGTGGGATGATGACGATGAAGACCTGTAGATCGTAAACCCGTAATCACGTAAGGACAGTAAAATGGCAAAGCCAAAGCTCATCTTAAAAGGGAAAAACATCTCTCAGTATGAGGGGTTCGTTTTCAAGATCACCGGCGTTCGTGCGTCCTACCCGCACCTGGACAAACCTTACGCCGGCGATGACGGCGGCGAGCCGAAATTCTCCCTGACCGGCCTGATGGATAAGAAGACTCACAAAGAGGCTTTCAAAATCCTGAACAAGGGCATCGAGGACTTCATCGCCTCCCACAAAACGAAGATCGCATCCGACAAGCGTTGCTTGAAAGATGGCGACGACACCGACAAAGATGAGAACCAAGGCAACTGGATCGTCTCTGCCCGTGAAACCAAACGCCCGTCTGTTCGTGATGCCGACGGCGAGACCATCGACAAGGACGACGTAGCGGAGGCCGTATACGGTGGCTGCTACTGCGACATGATGATCAAGCTGTGGTACCAGAAGAACCAGTACGGCAAGCGCATCAATGCGAACCTGATCGCGGTCAAGTTCAACCGTGATGGCGAAGCGTTCGGGGAAGGCCGCATCGACGACGAAGAGATGTGGGATGACGACGATGACGACACCCCATCCTCTCGCGGCAAGAGTAAAAGCCAAGTCGATGATGAAGATGACTGGGACGACGAGGAGCTGTAATAACTCCCGGCTACCCGCACAAGCCCACTTAACCGTGGGCTTTTTTGTCATACAAGAGGCAATCCATGTCCCGAGACTTCCTACATATCGACCTCGAGAGCCGGTCTGAGGTCGACCTTGTCAAAATCGGCCTAGACCGATATGTCACTGACAGCTCCACCGAGATCTTGATGGGCGCCTGGCAGTTCAACGAGAACCCCATCCAACAGTGGGACTTGTCCACCGGCAGAAACCCAGACCGCGACCTCATCGAGGCGCTACGGGATCCCAACATCATCAAGTGGGCGTTCAACGCGCAGTTCGAGCGCCGCATGCTGGAAGAGTGCTGGGGGATCAAGTCTGACTACCGAAGCTGGCGCTGCACAATGGTGCTGGCCTACATGCTCGGGTTCTGCGGAACGCTGGGGCAGATCGGCCGCGCTGCTGGCTTCAAAAGCGACAAGATGAAATTCGACAGCGGCAAGGACTTGATCAATATCTTCTCCAAGCCCCAGCGCATAACCAAGGCCCAGACCAACCGCTGGCGTGACTGGGAGACCGACCCCGACAAGTGGGAGGAGTTCCTTGGCTACAACCGGCAGGACGTTGTCGCCGAGAAGGCGCAGAAAGACCGCTTCATCCGCTTCCCGATACCCGAAGTGGAGTGGGACTACTACGCGATCGACCAGATGATCAATGACCGGGGCGTGATGATTAACCGTCAACAGGCCCAGGCGGCGATCTATCTCGGCGAACAGCGCAAGCCCCAGATCGTTTCCGAGATGGCGGCCCTGACCAAACTCAAGAACCCTAACTCCCCCACCCAGCTCCTCCCCTGGCTGAAAGAGCGCGGCTACCCGTTTGATGACCTGCGCAAGGACACGGTCAAAAAGGTAATCCGTGAGGAGGAGTCCGGCGAGAACGAGCTCAAGGCCATCGCCTGCCGCGTCTTGAAGATGCGCCTCGATGCCTCCAAGACCTCGATCGCCAAGTACAAGACCATGCTGGCCTCCTGCGGACACGATGGCCGGTTCCGCTACAGCCTGCAGTTCTATGGGGCCCAGCGAACCGGCCGATGGGCTGGCCGCCGCCTGCAGACCCAGAACCTCCCGAGAACGCCAAAATCGCTCGAAGATGTCGAGATGATGATGCGGGCAAACTACTACATCCAGACCCGCGACATGGACGGGCTCCTGCTGCTCAATGGCGAGCCGATGGACACGCTGGTGGGGGCTATCCGTTCCTGCTTCATCCCCGGAGAAGGCAAGAAGTTTTGCGTCTCTGACCTGTCATCCATCGAATCGGTGGTGATCGGCTGGCTGACCAACTGCAAATGGTTCTTGGACACCCTGCGGGCTGGGCGTGACCTGTACCGGTCCTTTGCTGCCGAGTGGCTGGACATCCCGTATGAGGACACCAAGCCCCACCGCTCCAAAGCCAAACCCGCTACCCTCGGCGCCGGTTACCGGCTGGGCGGCGGTGAGCTCCTGCCTGACGGCAAGAAAACGGGGCTCTGGGCCTACGGCGAGAACATGCAGGTGTTTATGACCAAGGAGGAAAGCCACTCGTCGGTGAAAGCGTTCCGCCAGCTCTGCCCGGAGATCGTGCAGTCTTGGTATGCCTTGGAGAAAGCGGTGGAGCGTTGCATCAAGACCCAGAGCGATGTGAAGGTCATCCGCAAGTCAGTAGACGGCGAGGACGGCCCCGTGGCCCTGCCCCTCACCATCGAGTGGCGCAAACCCTTCCTGTGCATCCTGCTGCCGTCTGGCCGCCGCCTGTACTACAAGAACCCGAAACTCGTTCGCCGGAAAACCACCTGGGCCGATGGCACGACCACCAGCAAACTGAATTTCTGCTACATGGGCAAACCATCGCAGGGGCAGGGCTGGGTCAAACTGCTTTCCCATGGCGGCAAGCTGATCGAGAACATCGTCCAAGCGATCGCTCGGGATGTGCTGGCAGCGGGCATGATGCGGGTAGAGAAGTTCGGTACCAAGTTCACCCACCTCCCGTTCATCATGGAGGTCGTGATGCACGTACACGATGAGCTGGTCACCGAGATCGACGCGAACGCGGACGAGGAGCTGGCCCTCAACTTCTTGAAGCGGTGCATGACCAAGCCGGTGAAGTGGGCGCCCGACCTACCTCTCGGGGCGGCTGGCTTCTGTGGCACGTTCTATAGGAAAGACTGACATGGCAGCAGAGAGTCAACTCGAGAAAAAGTGCCGGGAGTGGGCCGAGGCCAGTGGGTGGTTCCAGTCCAAGTATGTCGCCCCCGGCAAAAAGTCGGTACCGGACCGTATCTTCATCAAGAACGGCGTTGTAATTTTCGGCGAAATAAAAGCACCGGGGGAGCGGCCAACGCGCCAGCAAGAACTCCGGCACAAAGAGATGCGCGACCATGGCGCACTCGTCTTTTGGTGGGATAATTTCGATGAATTTAAACAAGATCTCCGCCGCTTTTGAGCGGTGGCGCAGGGAGTGTCGTCAGTGGGTGGAGCTCACCCCTGATGACATGCACGACTATCAGAACATGGCCAAGCAGTTCATCCTCGACACCCCATGGTGCGCTCTGTTCATTGGCCTGGGCCTGGGTAAAACCGTAATCTCGGCGAGCGCGGCGATAGAACTGCTGTTTGACGATGTGGTAAAGCGTGTGCTCGTTATCGCCCCATTGAAAGTCGCAAACCGGACATGGCCTGACGAGTTCAAAACGTGGAGCCACCTCTGCACCACCGAGATCTCCCTGCTTACCGGCGATGAGCTGCAGCGGAAGCGGGCCATGCGGTCTCGGGCGCCGGTTCACATCATCAACCGCGAGAACATCGAGTGGCTGGCCCTGCAGTACAAGTCGAAGTGGCCATACGACATGGTGATCATCGACGAATCCAGCTCCTTCAAGTCCCACACCTCCAACCGGTTCAAGGCGTTGAAGAATGTCCGCCGCTACATCAAGCGGATGGTGCAGCTGACCGCCACACCGGTGAGCGAGAGCTACATGGCCCTGTTCTCGCAGATCTACCTGCTGGACGGCGGCGAGCGGTTTGGCCGGTTCGTCACCAAGTTCCAGCAGGAGTATTTCAACCAGAACGTCTACTCCCGGAAGTTCACCCTGCGGGAAGGGGCCGACAAGGCGATCATGAAAAAGATCTCCGACATCTGCCTCGTCATGGAGTCGAAGGACTACCTCGACATGAAGGAGGCCAAGATCATGGACATCCATGTCCAGCTGACCAAGGCCCAGCAGGAGCAATACAAGGAGATGTCCCGAGACTCCATGATGGAGGTGATACTCGAGAACGGGGGCAGCACCATCATTGAGGCCGAGACGGCGGCGGCCCTCACCGGCAAGCTGTTGCAGATGGCGAGCGGGTTTATCTATGAGACGACCAAGCGGCTGGTGGAGAAGCCGAACGGCGAAGACCAGATCGTGATAGACCGGAAGGCCCACATCCTCCACAACCAGAAACTCGACAAACTCGAGGCGCTGGTGGAGGACTTGCACGAACAGGGCGAGAACATCGTGGTGGTGTACCACTTCAAGCCCAGCCTCGAGCGCCTGATGAAGAGGTTCCCCAAGGGGGTCGTGATGGACAAGGCGGGCAACATGGTCACCACCTGGAACAAGGGCAAGATCCCGCTGCTTTTCATCCACGCGCAATCGGCCGGTCATGGCCTTAACATGCAGAAAGGCGGGCGGGTGATGGTCTTCTACGACATCCCGTGGAGCCTCGAGCTGTATCTGCAGGTTATCGGCCGTCTGGACAGACAGGGACAAAAGCGACAAGTATTGGTATATCATCTGGTCGCAACAGGAACCGATGACGGAAAAGTGGTTGTCCGGCTGAAAGAGAAGAGGGACACCCAAGACTGGCTGTTCCGGAGACTGCGAGCCATGCAGAAGAAGCGGCGGCGAGAGTTGCTACGCGCTGTGGAGGAAGAACTTTGAGCGACAGATCAGGAAAAACACTGGCGGGGGTGAGAGGCCCCCGTTCTAACCAGCTGGACAATGCCAGCTCTGCCATGGTGCTGGAAGGCTGCACCCAGTCCCAGCTCTGCAAGGTCTTCCGGATGGACAGGCGCACCCTGGCGGACAAGCTGGCCGAGGCCAACGTCAGCCCGTGCGGAAACCGGTCAGGGCATGCGATCTACTACATCCATGAGGTGGCGCCATATCTGGTCAAGCCGCTGTACGATGTGGAGACCTACATCAAGAAGATGCACCACAACGACCTCCCAAAACACCTGACCAAGGAGTTCTGGGCCGGTCTCAAGTCCAAACAGGATTACGAGCTTAGAGCCGGTATGCTGTGGTCAACGGACGACATCTTCGAGCGGGTTGGCGAGGCATTCAAGACGATCCGGATGTCCATCTTGCTGTTTCGAGATGCGGTAGAGCGGGACACGGTTATGACCGATGAGCAGCAGAGAAAAATCACCCAGATGACGGACGGCCTCCTGAACGAGATGGCCGACCGCCTGCAGGAGGTTTTCGGAGAACGACATGGTGAAGAAGAAGACGACGAAGAACTATAACAACGTTGGAGAGATAATCGCGGAGATCGCGGAGGCGTTGAGGCCGCCCGAGCGGATGACGGTCAGTGAGGCCGCCGAGAAATACCGGTATGTGAACCAGCCGGGTGCCTTCGTCGGCCAATGGGACAACACGATCACCCCTTACATGCGCGAGCCCATGGACACCCTGGCGTCGCGCACCTATGACAAACTCGCCTTTGTAGGACCGGCCCAGAGCGGCAAGACCGACGCCCTCATTCTGAACGGGGTGGTCTACACGGTCAAAGTCGACCCGATGGACGCGCTCCTCTACTGCCCCACCAGCACCGCCGCCCGTGACTTCTCAATGCGACGCATCGACCGTCTCCACCAGCACAGCAAGGCGGTAGGCGAGATGCTGATCGGGCGGGCCGACGCGGACAACACCTTCGACAAGCACTACCGCTCCGGCAACATCCTGACCATGTCGTATCCGTCGGTAACCGAACTGGCCGGTCGTCCTGTAGGCCGGATCTACATGACGGACTATGACCGGATCCCGGATGACGTTGGCGGCGATGGCTCGGCCTTCCACCTGGCGTACCAGCGGACAACCACGTTCGGCTCGTTCGCCATGTGCGCGGCGGAGTCCTCGCCATCGAGGCCGGTACTCGACCCGAAGTGGATTGCCACCAGCCCACACGAAGCGCCGCCCTGCACCGGCATCCTGGGCCTATACAACCAAGGCGACCGCCGACGCTGGCAGTGGCCTTGTCCGTCATGCTGGGAGTGGTTCGAGGGTAAGTTCGAGCTGCTGGTGTGGGACGAGAAGGGGTCAAACCTCGAGAGCGCCCGCACGGTACGGATGGCATGCCCCCACTGCGGTGACCTGATCCACCCTGACGAGCGGAAAGAGATGCAGCAGTGGGGGATCTGGGTGCCGGACGGCATGAAGGTCTCTTCCGATGGCCGTCTGGTCGGCCGCCGCCCCACCTCGGAGTTCGCATCGTTCTGGCTGCGCGGTACCGCTGCGGCCTTCGTGAGCTGGACGAAGCTGGTGAACGTTTACCTCGATGCCATGGACGAATACCGGAGAACCGGCAGTGAGGAGTCGCTGAAAAAGTTCCGGAACAACGACATGGGCGAGCCCTACATCCCGATGAGCCAAGATACGCTGCGCACCCCGGAGGTGCTGATGGCGCGGAAGACCCCGAGAGAGCGCGGCGTCGTCCCGTTTGGCGTTCGCTTCTTGGTGGCCACGGTCGACGTTCAGAAGGATCGCTTCTGTGTCCAGGTGACCGGCATCATGCCCGGAGAACCTTTCGACATGGTACCGATCGACCGGTTCGAGCTGCGGAAGTCGCTGGTGCTGGATGAAGATGGCGACCCTGACCGCGTTCGTCCGGCTTCGCGCCTGTCGGACTGGGATCTGCTGATCGACAAGGTGATGGAGCGCGAGTACCCCCTCGAAGACGAGAGTGGCCGGAAGATGGGGATTAAGATGACCGGGTGTGACTCGGGCGGTGAGGCCGGTGTTACCGACAAAGCCTACTCGTTCTATCGCCGCCTCATGCGGATGGGGCTGGCCCAGTTCTTCATCCTGATCAAGGGTGACCGGTACCCGAACAAGCCGCGCACCAGGATAGAGTTCCCAGACAGCAAGAAGAAGTCGAACCAGAATGGTGCCCGTGGCGACATACCAATGCTGTTCATCAACACCAACGTGATGAAAGACTCCCTGGCTGGCCGTCTCGACGCAATACAGCCGGGGACAGGCATGATACATATCGGAAGCTGGCTGCCGAATAACTGGTTCCTCGAGATGTGCGCGGAAGTCCGCACGGACAAAGGCTGGGAAAACCCGAAACAACTGCGAAACGAGGCATTCGACCTCACCAACTATGCGGCTTCGATCTGTATCGAACGGCGACTTTTGGATATTGAGCGTATAAACTGGCAAAAACCTCCTGCTTGGGCTGCCGAGTGGGATGAAAACACCACCATCTCGACCCCAGTGGTAAACGACGAAGGCGAGAAAGTGTATGTCAGGCCAACCGAATCGAAGATTGATTTCGCCGCACTAGCCAAGGAGTTAGCATGACCTGCGACGTAGACGCCCTCAAAGCCTTGCTCGCCGAGGCGCAAGCCGCATACCACGCCCTGCAGACGGGCCAGCAACCCCGTGTTTTTGTAGATCAGAACGGGGAGCGGGTCGAATACACGGTGGCAAACCGTTTGTCATTGCTTGCGTATATCAAAACGCTTCAAAGCCAAATCGCCGGGCAAGCCTCTTGCACCGGTACCCCGTCCGGCCCTGTGAGGTTCTTGTTCTGATGAGCCAATTATCCTTAATTCCGATGTCTGCGCCGCCTGGCGGCCAGCTCGATCTGATGTCTGGGGGCGGCCTTGAAGGCGCCCAACGGATGTCCCGTGAAATGTTCTCTTGGCAGCCTGCGCTCGTTTCGCCTGCGGCCCAGATCGAGCTTGATAAAGAGCTGGCCGATCTGCGGGCACAGGACGCGAGCCAGAACCAAGGCATGGTCTCGGGCGCCATGACCATCCACAAGGACTCTATCGTCGGCTCCTGCCACCGGCTGAACGCCAAACCCAACGTCCAAGTCCTGCGCTCGGATAGCGGTTGGTCTGAGGAGTTCCAGAAGACGGTGGAGCCGCTGTTCAACATGATCGCAGACTCCCCGAACAACTGGCTGGACGCCAGCCGCACCAACACCCTCACCGGACTGGTGCGCATGTCGATCGGACAGGGCTTCACCCATGGCGAGGCATTGGCGACGGCGGAATGGATTGTTGACCGGCTGCGCCCGTGCAGCACGGCGATCCAGATGGTGTCCCCGTACCGCTTGAGCAACCCGCAAGGCCAAGCCGACACGGCAACGCGCAAGTCCGGTATCGACTTCGGGATGTTCGGCGAGGCTGACACCTACCACATCCGCGTCGGCCATCCCGGTGACCACACCCTGACCATGGACCAATGGGACTGGAAAGCGGTCAAGGCCCGCAAGCCTTGGGGCCGCCCGCAGGTGATCCACATCTTCGAGCAGGGCGCACCCAGCCAACCCCGTGGCATCGCCGCCATGGTCGCGGCCATGAAAGACATGCACATGGGGAAACGCTTCCGGGAGATCACCCTGCAGAACGCGGTCATCAATGCGAGCTATGCCGCGACGATCGAGTCAGAGCTCCCTGCAGAGCTGCTTTATGGCCAGCTCGGTGCCGACGCCAGCACCCAGTTTGACAACCTGCTGGGCGCATACCTCGGCAATATCCGCACCTACATGTCCGGCGCTAACAACGTGTCGGTGGATGGCTCGAAGATCCCGACCCTGCTGCCCGGCACTACGTTGAAGATGCAACCGATGGGAACCCCCGGCGGCATCGGTACCGACTTCGAGGCGTCCCTGCTCCGGCATGTGGCCGCTGCCCTGGGCCTGTCCTATGAGCAGTTTTCCCGTGACTACACCAAGACCAACTACTCTTCGGCTCGAGCAAGCATGGCCGAGACCTGGAAGTTCATGCAGTCACGGAAGAAGATGTTCGCCGACCGGCTGGCAACCACAATCTACTCCCTGTGGCTTGAGGAGCAGGTGGCCAAGGGTGATGTTCCGCTTCCTCTCGGGATGAAGGCGGATGACTTCTACAATCCGATCTACCGCGAAGCCTTGTGCTGCTGTAACTGGATCGGCGCGTCCCGTGGCCAGATCGACGAGAAGAAAGAGACCGAAGCCGCCGTCCTCCGGATCAAGAACAACCTGTCCACCGAAGAAGAGGAAGGTGCCCGCCTCGGTACCGACTGGCGCGAAACCTACGCCCAGCGTCAGCGCGAAGAGAAGTACAAGCAGAGCCTCGGCCTGCCCAACCTCCTCGATGGCACTGCACAGGCCCTCGAGCAAAACAAACAGGCGGCGGAAGCGGCCAACAAACCTACCGGCAAAAAGGCCGAAGACGAAAACGATGATGATGAGGAGAGCAGCCAATGAGTAAGAGCTTTGTGATGGGTCACATCCATCGCCTGAACGGGGCCGCCATGTTGGTCGCCCCGCAATACGCTTCGATCGCGCAGGATCTTCAAGCCCTGGCCGGTGAGACCGAAGATACCGCCCAAGATCGCAGCGATGAGGTGATGAGCCAGCTCTGCGCCTCCTACGGATTCAACCCGGAGAACCAGAGCAAGCCCTATGCGTTCCAAGACGGGATCGCAGTCATCCCTGTCCACGGTACCTTGCTCAACCGTTTCGGCGCCTGCTACGGATACGTGACCGGCTATTCCTACCTGCGCCGCATGCGGGCCCAGGCATTCGCCGACCCTGATGTCGTCCATGTGGTTTACGATGTGAACTCCGGCGGCGGCGAGGCGGCTGGCGTGTTCGAGTTTGCTGCCGAAAGTTTCAAGATGCGTGGCGCCAAACCGAGCACCGCGATTGTCGATGCCTACTGCTACAGCGCGGCCTATGCCGTGGCCAGTGGCGCCGACCGCATTCTGGTGACCCCGTCTGGTGGCGCCGGTTCTATCGGTGTGCTGACCATGCACGTTGACATCAGCGAGGCGTTGAAGGAGTTCGGTGTTAAAGTAACACTGATCCACGCCGGTGATCACAAGGTCGACGGGAACCCCTATCAGGCTTTGAGTCCGGAAGTTAAGGCTGACATCCAAGCGCGGATCGATAAAACCTACGGTCGATTTGTCGATCTGGTCGCAACAAACCGTAATATGGACGCTGCGGCGGTCAGAAAAACGGAAGCCCGTTGCTACTCCGCCGAAGACGCACTGGCGATCGGACTCATAGATGGTGTAGCATCTCCCATGGAAGCCGTGCAGGCCATACTGAGCGGCGGCGACAAATCGAAAGACAACGCATCATCTGAGGACGCACTGATGAACGAAGAAGAAATCAAAGCCGCAGAACGTGCTCGCTGCGGCGCCATCACGGGTAGCGAACACGCGAAAGCGAATCCTACCCTGGCGCACCACTTGGCGTACAAAACCAGTATGTCCGTGGAAGACGCCGAAGCGACTCTGGCTGCCGCTGCTCCTGCTGCTCCTGCTGCCGCCGCTCCGGCTCCTGCTGCTCCGGCTCCTGCCGCTCCGGCCGCTCCGGCTGCCGCCGCTCCGGCTCCTGCTGCTCCGGCTCCTGCCGCTCCGGCCGCTCCGGCTGCCGCTGCTGCCCCAGCTGCTCCGGCCGCTCCGGCTGCCGCTGCTGCCCCGGCAAACCCGCAGTTCCTTGCGGCGATGGGCAAAGATAACCCCGAAGTCGGCCCTGACGGCGCTCAAGTAGCCGCCACCGGCGACGACGGCCTCCCCGACCTGGCGAGCTCCTATGAGAAGCTCACCGGCGTCAAGCTCTAATAGAGGATCTGGACATGCCCAACGTCAACCACAACCCGTTCCCGAATCTGGCCGGTAACCGCGACCTCGGCAGCTTTGAGCCGATCGCGCTGTTCGCTGGCGAGAAAGAGATCGTCACCGAATCCTTCGTGGTAGGTGCCGACCTCGCCCAGTATCAAGTGTTCGCCCTGAACGCCTCCAACGCTGCTGTCCCGCTGAACCCTGCGGCGTCCGACGGTACCGAGAAGGCCGTGGGTGTCACCGCCGTTCCGGTCAAGCTGGCCGCCGGTGGTAAGGTTCCGGCCTACACCAGCGCCTTCCTGAACCACGCGGTTCTGATCTGGCCTGCGGCGCTGGACACTTTTGAAAAGCGCCGTGCTGCCTTCCGTGGTACCGGCATCAACATCGGCACCGTCATTTAAGGAGCAAGAAATGGCCGGACTTTATACGACCACCAAGCTGCTCGAGGTTCAGCGCAAGATCAACAGCCTTCCGGCGTTCTTCTTGACCTTCTTCCCTCGTCAGATCAACTTTGAAGAAGACGAAATCGCCTTCGACAAAGTATCCACCAACTACAAGCGCCTGGCTCCCTTCGTGGCGCCGAACGTGCAGGGTAAGATCATCAAGGAAAGCGGCTTCCGTCGCATCGCCTTTACCCCTGCTTACGTGAAGCCCAAGCATGTCGTTGACCCGACCCAAATCATTCCGGTTCAGCCGGGTGAAGCTCCGGGTACCGGCACTCTGACTCTGGCCCAGCGTCGTGCAGCGCACATCACCCACCTGTTGCGCGTCCACAAGACCATGCACGAAAACCGCCATGAGTGGATGGCTGCGCAGGCAGTGATCTACGGCTATGTGGATGTGGAAGGCGACGAGTACCCGAAACAGCGTGTCGACTTCGGCCGTGACCCTGGCTTGACCGTCACCACCGACTGGACTGCTGTGGGTGCCACTCCGCTGAAAGACATCTACGCGGCCCGCCGTCTGGCCCACGAAGCGTCGACCAGTGGTGTGACCATCACCCGCATCATCTTCGGTCAGGATGCGTGGGATCGCTTCTTCGCCAAGGAACAGGAGTTCCTGAAAGACCTGTGGGACAAGAACACCAATGGTTCTCAAGGCGATGTCACCAAGCTGTGGAACGGCTTTGAAGGCGTGGAGTATCTGGGCGCGATCGTCGGTTCTCAGGGCGGTGGCCGCCTCGAGTTCTGGCTGAATACCCAGAAATACACCGATGAAGCCGGTCAGAACCAATACCTGCTTCCGCAGAATGCTGCCATTGGCGTTTCCAGCGCCATCGACGGTGTCCGCTGCTTCGGTGCGATCATGGATGCGACCGCTGGCTACCAGGCCATGGACATGTATCCGAAGAACTGGGTGAGCGATGACCCGTCTGTGGAGTACCTGATGACTCAGGGCGCCCCGCTGATGGTTCCGGCCGACCCGAACGGTTCATTCCTGATCCGCGGCTAACCCGCAATACGATTGGCCCAGGCAACTGGGCCTTCCCTATTCCAAGGAGATAGTTATATGCCTCTTCGCAAAACTACCGGCACCCTGTACCTCTTCCGTGAAGGCAAGAAGATCAGCCTCAAGCCCGGTGAACTGGTCGACCTGAGCTCTGATGAGCTGAAACAGATCAAGGCCATCAACCCTGATGCGCTGGAACTGCCGTCCGAAGCGGACATCGAGCTCCACGAACTGCGCAACGCGAGCCGTTCCGCCGTGGTAGCCAAAGACGCCGATGGCCCGGCAACTCCGGCCAAGAAACCGACTGCCAAGAAGAAGGCTGCTGCTACCGCTGGCGCTCCGGCTGCTGATGCGGAAACTGCTGCCGCGGCTGCCGCTGCTGCCGAAGGTGGCGACACCAATAAAGGCGCCGAAGACGACGAAGACGAGGACCTGTAAATGGGTCTGGCAGAGACGAAACTCGCTGCCCGGAAAGCCCTGCATAAGGGGCTTTCTGTCCCTGCCGTTTGGCGGTCTGGCCAGACAGCAGCGACAGAAAACCTATCCGTTCGCCTGCACAACAAGATCCAACGTGAGGGGGGCCTCGGTGGTGACGGCTATGCCGAACTGCTGGCCACCCTCGACCGCGCCATATTCAGCCGCGACGAGCTGGCCGAGAAGAACATCACCCTCGAGCAGGGAGACTTCATCAAGTTCGGCTCGCTCTACCAGAATGCGGAGTACCAGCTGGATGTCGCCGAGTTGAGCGACGGCCCGTTTGAGGAGATCTGGCAACTGGCGAGGACAGCATGATCCGGATAGACGGAGACGGCGCCCTTGGCGATCTGGATTCGTTCTTCCGTGCAGTCCCCCAGACCGCAGCCGAGGCCATGCGCATTGCGATCAACGACACGGCCAGCAAGAGTGGCATGCGGTTGATCAAGGACGCCATGACCGGCGAGATAGAGTTCCCTTCCGGATACCTCACCAACGACAAGATCGGCGTCACCAAGCGAGCGACCAACAGCAGCCTCGAAGCGACCATAACTGGCCGTAAGCGGGCCACCAGCTTGGCGCGGTTCGCATCGGGCAGCCCAGGCGGGCGCCAGAGCGGTGTGACAGTTCGCGTCCAGCGTGGCCGGTCGTCCTTCATGCGGGGCGCGTTCCTTGTCCGCCTGAACCAAGGCGCGTCCTTGAGCGAGGACAAGTACAACGTCGGGCTCGCTGTCCGGCTCCGCCCCGGCGAGAAGCTGAACAAGAAGACCCAGCACCAGTCATGGCTGGTCAAGGACAAGGTGGCCCTGCTATACGCGCCTTCGGTCGACCAAGTATTCGGGCAGGTAATCGACCAAGTGGAAGAACCGATCGGCGAGCTGGTGGCTCGGGAGTTCTACCGCCAATTTGCGAGACTATCCAATGGCTAAAAGCATTCGACTGGAAATACTCAAGGCGCTGACCAAGCATCTGGAAGGGATCACCCGTGTGAACGGCTATGACCACGACCTCGATGGTCAGGTGTATCGCGGGAAGTCCTTCCATAGCGAGAAGCTGGACGGGAAGCCGGTGCTGTCCCTGATAGAGCCAAAAGCCACCGATTTCGGTGTCTATGCGGATGAAGAGGGTACCTTCCGGCGGGATACATGGGTTATCCTGTTGCAGGGTTGGGCCCAGTCAGATGTGAAAAACCCGACTGACCCGGTATATGAGCTGCTGGCGGACGTAGAAATGCGGCTGTCGGATATTGTGGCGAAAGACCCGAACAACCCGAACAAACCCCTTTGGCCAGCCATCCACAATCACGGTGGATTGGTGGCGGGGATGAAGCTGTCTCAGCCGATCGTCCGTCCGCCAGAGGAAGGGCTGTCAGACCGAGCGTTCTTCTACATGCCGATCCGGTTTACACTGGCTTCGGATATTACCCAACCTGGAAGGTGACAAGATGCAACAAAATGACACCAAATTTTATACCCTTGGCCGGGGTAAGCTGTTTCTGGACTTGTTCCTGCCTGGCAGTAACGTCGGCACCGGTGAGCGTTATCTCGGTAACACGCCGGAAGTGGGCCTGACCACCAGCTCCGAAAAGCTGGATCACTTCTACAGCGACGCGGGCATGCGTGAGAAGGACTTGATCGTATTGCTGGAAACCAGCAGCGGCGGCTCTTTCGTCACCGATGTGATCAGCCCCGAGAACATGGCGCTGTTCTTCATGGGTGGCGTTCACACTGCTACCCACTTGGAGCAGCAAGGCTTCCGCGAAGCATTCGTCAACTGGGCCCGTGGTCGCACCCTGCAGATCGGTACCACTGATGATGTGCCTACCGGCGCCCGCAACATCGACAGCGTGAAGATGTTCAAGGCTGCCAAGAATGCCACTGTCGACCTGACCAAAACTTTGGTGGGCCAAGCCGGTGTTACCGAAGTCCCGATGGACGGTAACTGGGATGTGGATCTGGCCTTGGGCCGCGTCTACATCGAAGGTGGCAGTGCCGAGTTCACCGGTGACATCAAGCTGCTGGTGGAATGCGACATCAAGGCGCAGACCCGTAAAACCATCATCTCCGGCAACGATATGCTGTACGGCGCCCTGCGCTATATCGCTGACAACCCGGTGGGTGAGAACCGCGACATGTACTGGCCGAAAGTGGCGCTGACCCCTGATGGCGATTACACCTTGAAAGGCGACGAGTGGCAGCAGATCGGCTTCTCGTTTGACGCGCTCAAACTGCTGGGCCGCAAGCTGGTTTATGCGGACATCCGCGAGTCTACCAACACCGACGGTCAGGGCTCCCTGGACATCCGCTCGGTCAACGTGGTCGCCGCGAAGACCGCAGAAGCACACGGTACTCCGGTAACTGTGACCGTCACCGTCCGCGATGGCGCGAACAACATTGTTCCGGGCGAAGCGGTTACCCTGACTGCCAGCAATGGCGGGATCTTGGTACCGGTTGGCGGCAACACCGGCGTGGATGGTCGTCTGACCTGCACCGTGGATCTGGCTGCGGCTGGTACCACCACTGTGACCGCGACCGTGACCACCTCCGCAGGGGCGGCAACCGGCCACTCCCAGGCGATCGTGTTCTCTTAATAGGTTCGCAGGGGGTGGGGGTGGGTGGTCTTCCATGGCTATCTCCGCCAACTGCCCCCATCACCTGCACCACCTCAAGCGCCTTCGGGCGCTTTTCTCGTTCTCTGGGGGTGGTCTCGTCTGCTACAGTAGGGGCGGATTAACAGGAGATAGACCCATGAACCTTTCAGAATTTCAACCGGACACCGAGCTGGTTACCGTCAAACGCCGCAAAGAAGAACCGTTCACCTTCCATGTGCGTGGCCTCAACATCCTTGACCTCACTGCGATCGTGAAGGCGCACTTCCCAGACCTCGGGGCGCTCGGGGAGCTCTACAACAAGGCTGGCGGTGCGACCATGACCGAGGCGTCGATGGTGCGGCTGTGCCACCAGCTGATCGGCAATGCGCCGGGCCTCGTTGCCCATATCATCGCTCGGGCCACGGACAACCCTGACGCGGTGAATGGTGCGGCCCGCCTACCCTTCATGGCGCAGGTTGACGCACTGCAGAAGATTGGCCGCCTAACCTTTGAAGAGGCTGGCAGCCTAAAAAAGATGATGGCCGACCTGCAAGACGCGCTAAACATGGACAGCAAGGACGACCAGAGCCCAAGCTGACCGGCGCAGATCAAGTCCTGAAACGATATGAGCAGGTGAGGGGGGAGGTCAGCCTCCTCCTTTCACAGGGTCACCGGTTCGCCCAGTCGTACCCTGTCGGTACCGTGTGGCGGGAGGCCCGGATTGCACGGGAGCGGATGAACCATCAGATCGTGAACGACGCGATCATGATGCAGAAAGTGATCTCCTCCATCATGTCCAAGCAGGGCGGCCAAGATTTTCAGGAAACCATAAAAGGGCTTCAAGACGATGTCTAATACTGCGAGCAAAGACGTAGAACTCAGGATCCGGGCGAGGGATTACAGCCAGAAGACCCTATCTCAGCTGACCAAGACCCTGTCGAACCTGATCAAGGTGCAAGAGGCGCAAGCCGATGCGGCAGAGCTGGGCGAAGGCAAGGCGCGGGATCTCGAAAAGACCTACGGCCGACTTGAGGACGCGATCAAGCAGCTATTAAAGATCGACTCGCTCACCAAACTGTTCGAGAAGCAGACGGCCGCGCTGTCCGAATCTACCAAGAAAGTAGAGGAGGCCCGGGCCCGTCAGGCCCAGCTGGCTGCCGAGATTGCCCAGACCGAGAAGGTCACCAAAAAGCAGGAGAAGACGCTCAAATCGGCGACCACGGCTGTCGCTGCAGCAGAGCGGCAAGAAGCGGCCCGTCAGGCGTCTCTCGCTCGCACCCGCCAAGAACTGGCCCGATATGGGGTGGACGCGGCGACTGCGGCCGGTAGCCAGAAGCACCTCGCCGAGCAGGTGAACCGTGCGAACGAGGCGCTGAAACGGCAGGACGCGGCCATCGAGAAACTGCCCATGGCGGCAGAGCAGAACCGCATCCGGCAACTGGCCGAGGCCCAGCGCGTCGGTGCGCAGAACCTTGCGGACAAGGAGATCGCAGCGGCACAGGCCCGAGCGGCAGCCGAGCGCAAGGCGGCCCAACAGATCATCGAGGCCCTGCAGCGACAGGCCGACCAAGCCGTGGCCACCAGCAAGGGGTACCAGACTCTTGGCCGTGTGACCCGCAATGCCGCCGCCGACCAGAACGTGCTGGGGCAGAACCTCTTTGCGATCATCTCCCCTGCTGCTGCTGCCCGCCAAACGCTGGCCGGTACCGAGCGGCAAGTCAAAGAGCTGTCGGACGAGATCACCAAGGCAGGCAAGAACATCCAGGGCGGGGCTACCAAGCTGCGCGAGCTGGCAGCGGCCCAGAAAGCACTCCTGACCACCGGCCAAGGCATTGACACCTTCCGGTCACAAGTCGCGTCTGTACGCGCAGCCAGAGAGGAATACCTGCGGGCGAAGCAAGACCTGCAGACCCTTGCTGCCGCGACCCGACAAGCCGGGGTCGACGCCTCCACCATGGGCAACCGGATCAAGGAGGCCCAGCAGAAGGTAGAGCAGTCGGCCACTGCCCTCCGCCGCGCCAGTGAGGCAGCCCGCGCTACCCAAGCGACCCTGCGGCAGGCTGGCGTTGATACCGCTCGCCTGGCTACCGAGGAGACCAGACTGGTCAGCTCGGCCAACCAAGCCACCAGCGCCGCCCAGCGTCTCACCGCGGCCCTCCGCCAGCAGAACCAAGAAGGCAAGAAGACCGCCGACATTTTCAGCATGATCGCGGGCAACGGGCGGCAATCGCTGTCCGTGCTCGAGCGTATGCGCGGCGAAGTCATGGCGCTGGTAACGGCTTACGCCGGTGTCATGTCGATGGTCAACTTGGCCGGTGGTGCGGTTGACGCCTACAAGACCCGCCAGCAGGCGCTCATCAAGATCTCCACGGTGGTCGGTAGCAGTGAATCCGCCCTCGCCGCCGAGTGGGAATACATGGTGGGCCTGTCCAACAAGCTGGGGATCAACCTCAACGACTTGGCCACCGCCTATACCAAGTTTGCCGTTGCTGCGAACGCCGTGGGTATCGACCTCAACGAGACCCGGTTCATCTTCGAGAACATCGCCAAAGCCGGTCGCGTGTTTGCCCTCAGTGCCGACGACATGAATGGCGTGTTCCGTGCCTTGGAGCAAATGCTGTCGAAAGGGCAGGTGTACGCGGAAGAACTGCGGGGCCAGCTCGGTGAGCGTTTGCCGGGTGCGGTCGCTATGTTCGCCAAGGGCATGAATATGACCGTCACCGAGTTGACCAAGCGCCTAGAGCTGGGCCAAGTCAAAGCGGAAGAGGTCATCAACTTCGCCCGTGAGCAGGGTAAAGCGATCGACGCCCAGCTCGCCGCGTCCTCTACATCGGTTGGGGCGGTGGAAGCCCGCCTGCAGAACGCGATGTTCATGTTCAAACTGGCCATCGCCGACTCAGGGTTTATCGACGCCTACTCCCGAGCGTTGGTCAAACTGACCGAGTTCCTGAACAGCGATGACGGCAAGAAGGCCGCCGTGGCATTCAGCGACGGGTTCTCTGCCCTGGCGGACGCCCTGATCTGGTGTGTCGATAACGTCGACTTGCTGAAAGAGGCTTTCGCGGCGCTGCTGGCGCTCAAGGTCGCCTCGGTGGTCGTGGGCATCGGTATCAAGATCGGGACGCTGGTTGGTGGCATCGCCGAACTGGTGACGCTGCTCGGTACCGGCTACACCAAGCTGATGGTATTCGCCGATGGCCTGGCTGTCGCTGGTGGCGCAGCTGGGGCCGCAGGGTTGGGCCTCAAGACCTTGGCGCGGTGGATCCCCTATGTGGGCGGCCTGCTGATTGCCTGGGACATCGGCAAGATCATGTACGACCAGAGCGAGACTTTCCGGCATGCAGTGGACGCGGCCGGTCTGTACCTCAAGGGCTTCGGCAATCTGGTCGTCACCCTGATCGGCTCCATCTTCACTGGTTTGGACGACCTCACCCGCCTGCTGTTCACGACCATCAAGTCCATGGGTGCAGAGGCAGCCAAGGCGGTCGGGGAGTCGGTAGCGGGCATCCTGCGCATGATCCCGAAGGTCGGCGAAGGGCTGGCCCAGACCGTGGACGAGTGGACGAACTCGATGGACTTGCCGGAGGAGGAGTTCGTCAGCAAGACCAAGGAGATGTGGGATCAGCTCGGCAAGGATTGGAAGGCCATGCAGGAAGGCATGACCGAGAAGCACCGCCAAGAAGCCGACACCCGCGCCCGTCAGGAATACGCTGCGGCCATGAAGCAGGCCCAGGCGGGGGCCACGCCCGGAGAGGGGTTCGAGTACACGCCTGACCCAGGCACCGGCGCCACGGCCCGAGACCGCGAGATCGCCCGCCTCACCACCGAGTTCAACAAGCTGACCACGGCGGCCGAGAAAGCCGATATGGCGTCGAAGAAGGCGCTGATGCGGAAAAACCTCCCTGGCCGGTTGGCGCTGGTGGACGAGCAGTTCGCTGACCAGATGAAAGCGGCCAAGGCGATCGGCGGCCCAGAAGGCGCCAAGCTGGTGGCCCAGCTGCAGAAGATCATCGATGTTCGCAAACAGGCCGAGCGGCAGTCTTTCGAGGCACAGGGTCAGGGGGCCGCTAAGAGTGCCCTCGAGCGCCGCGCCCGTCAGGTAGAAGCCCTGCGGCAGGAGTACGAGAAGCTGGCGGCCGAGGTGGGCAACCAAGCGGCCAAAGTCGACCCGACTGTCCCCTTCGCCGACCGACTGGCGGCGGCCTTGAAGAAGGTCGAGGTGCAGTATGACGCGCTGATCGCCAAGGCCCAGAAGCTCGGCGGTACCGAAGGCCCAGCACTGGCGGCCAAGTTCGAGGAGCTGCGCAAGGCGAACATGGAGCTGGTCACCCAGAAGAACCGGATGGCCGAGCTGGAACGGCTCGAGGCGGCAGTCAACTCCCAGATCAACATCAAGCGGGCGGCGCTCGAGGAGATCAACGCCCTGCGGGAAGCCGGTGCCATCTCGGAGGACGAGCAAGTCCGCCGGACGGTAGAGCTCTACAACCAGCAGAACGGCGCCATCGAGCAAGCCATTGCGAATCTGGAAGCCTACGCGGCCACCATGAAGTCCAGCATGACACCCGAGCAGTGGGCGCTCATCAATGCCGAGATCGCCAAGATGCGGGCAGGGCTGTCCAGCGTGGTAGGCACCTATAAGCAGATGGACACGCTTATCGTGAACGGCGTTCTGGACGGGATGATTTCCGGCCTCGATGCGGTGGCGCAGGGTATCGCCGGTGCGATCGACGGCACAATGTCCATGAGCGATGCGTGGAGCAACCTGGGCGATGTGATGCGGCAGTTCTTCGCGGACTTCCTGATGCAGATCGCCAAGGCCATCTTGCAGCAGATGATCCTCAACGCGCTGGCAGGGTTCGGCGGGTCTATCGGGTCAGCCGCCGGCGCAGCGGGAGGGGTGGCCAGTGCGTCCGTCCTCCACTCCGGCGGTACTGTCGGCAGTAAGACCGGCTCCGGCGGCAGCAGATCCCGCTCTGTACCGGCAAACTGGTTTGCGGCTGCACCACGCTTCCACGATGGCGGTTTGCCCGGCTTGAAGCAGGACGAGGTTCCGACCGTGCTGCAGAAGGGCGAGGAAGTCCTGTCCAAAGGCGACCCGCGCAACGTGCTGAATGGCGGGGCGGCAGCAGGGCAGGGCGGGCCGATCGACAACAGCGTGAAGAACTACAACATGATCGACACCGACTCCCTCGCGCAGGCTGTCATGTCGAACCCTGGCACCGGCCGCCAGATCATCAACATTATCAAAGCGCAGAAGCGTGAGATTAAAACCATTCTGGGGTAAGCATGGCGATCTTCGACTTCCCGCCCAACTGGCGGGCCGCTGTAACGGAAACACACGAATACCTGACGGACATCATGCTGTCGGGCAACAGGACAGAGCAGAGACGGGCGCTGCGCGGGAAACCGCGTGGCTTTTTGTCGTATGAGGCGCTGCTGCACGGGCCGGACTCTGCCCGCTTTGAGTGGATGATGTTTGCCGGTCAGCCGCAGGAGTTCGAGCTGCCGGTGTGGCCGTGGAGCCTCAACCTGCTGACCACTGCCAACCATGGCACCGAGACGATCCATATCGAAGGCCCGCTGCCCGCGTGGTTCCAGCTCGGGTACAAACTGGCCTTCTATCAGCCGGGGCGGCCCGCGATGTCCTTGGTGGCCACATCCGTGACTACCCAAGCCGACGGCAGCCTGCTGGTGGGGCTCGAGACCGGCGTGATCGGCAAATGGGGAGCTGGGTCTCCGGTGTTCCCTGTCTGGATCGCACGGGTTGACGACACCTTCTCCACCACACGGAAGGTCTCATCCGTCACGGAAACCCCCGTATCGTTCAAGCGCAAGGTGTCCAACAAGCCAGAGCCTATCAAGGCGGCCGCACCAGACCTCATGGTGGGGCAGATGGAGGCACTGGTGCGCCGCGTGAACTGGGGCAACGGCATGAAGCTGGATCTGACCTGGGAAACCGAGCTGCTGGACGCGACTATTGGCCCGACCTCGTTTGAAGTGCCGTCCGATATGCCACGGCGCACCAGAACCGGTACCGTGCTCTGCACCCGCCTTGAGGACATCAACTGGTGGTATGCCTTCTTCGATCGCATGAAAGGCCGCAGAGGGGTGTTCCTCGCTCCGAGCTGGCAGCAGGATCTTCCCTTGCAGCCGCCGAGCGGGACAGACTACGCATTCGAGGTGCCTGGGGTGACATTCGGCGAGATGTTCAAGGTGAACAAAATGCTGACCCACATCTTCGTGGTCAAGCGGGATGGCTCTTACGGCTTCTACCGGATTAAGACGATCACCCCCGACTACGCCGGTGGGTTCACAAAAGTTTACACGGACGCCTGGAATGAGCCCTACCCGCCGAGCGCGGCCTCGATGGCTTGTCTGGCGGGCCCATGCCGTCTGGGCGTAGACTCGCTAGTGATCTCATGGCGCACTAACCGAGTGGCCGAACTGAACATTGCCACCATGACGGTTGAGGAGGACTGGTGACATACCTGAGCAAAGAGCAGAGCAGTTATGGCGGGCAACCGATCGAGCTGCTGGAAATCCGGTACGGGGAAGGCGAGGGGGATGTGGTCTACACGACCTCCGGCGATGAGGATGTCACCATTGGCGGCCACCTGTATCGCTCTTTCACCACCGAGCGGGATGGCTTTGATGACGAGGGGAACCCTGACGACGCCAAGCAGCTGAACATCAAGGTGCCCCGCGATCACCCGTTCATCCTCGAGTTCGATAAGCGGGAGTTCCCCCAGATGGTCACTGTCCGGGTTAAGCGGGCGCATCTGAATGACCCTGACCTCGGGCTGTTCAATATCTGGTCTGGTCGACTGGTGGGCGTGTCATACGAGCACCCGTGGATGACGCTGGGCTGCGAGCAGGTGGCCACATCACTGGCCCGAACCGGCTGCCGGATCCGCTACATGCGCCAGTGCCCGCACACCCTGTATATGCAACGCTGTTGGGTCGACAAGGAGGCCCATAAGGTGGTGGCCACCATCGTAAGCATCTCCGACAACAAGGCCGTCCTGCGGCTATCTGCGGCGGCGGCCGACGGCTACTGGGTCGGGGGGTTCGTTCAGTGGGAGGGGATAAACCGATTCATCCTGAAACACACCGGATCGGACGTTACACTGAGCAGACCGTTCCTCGGGTTAGAGGTGGGGCAGGAGATCGAGGTTTATCCGGGATGTGACCGGACAGCGGCGACCTGCAATGCGAAATTCAACAACCTGCTGAACTACGGCGGATTTGACTTCATCCCGCCGAAAGGGCCGTTTGAAGGCGTCAGCATCGTCTAAGGGGGCGACATGGGCTGGGAGTATTTTATTTATGCCATCGTAATGATGGTCGTGTCTTACCTGATCGCACCGAAGCCGAAGACCAGTCCGGCGCAGGCGCAGGAGTTCCAAGATGTGCCGACGGCGCAGGAAGGTGAGTCCATCGTGGTGCTATTCGGGACTCGGGACATTAAGAGCCCGAGCGTTGTGTGGTATGGTGACGTTCGGACTGAGGACATTAAGAAATAAGGCGGAACGCTATGGCCTTGGTAACGATCAACCACTTACGAGAGCTCGGGTATTGCTTGCCCGCGCTGCGGCAGTGGTGCCGGGATAACGGTGTCGACATCCGTGAGTTCGTTTCTGGGATGGACAGCGCCCGGCTCCGCGCCTTTGGCGACCACTACGCGGTAGCCGCTGCAGACCTCGCTGACCAGGAAGACCACGATGGGCAAGAAAAGCAAAAAACAAACGGTTGGGTTTAAGTATTACGTCGGTGTCCACTTCACTCTCTGTCACGGGCCCATCGACCGGATCCTCAAGATCTCAGTGGACGACAAGATGGCTTGGACCCAGCTGTCCACGGAAGTCGGTGTCGGCAAGCGTGGCGGGTATGAGAACATCAACATCCACCAGCCCAACCTGTTCGGCGGGGACGACCGCGAGGGTGGTGTGTCCGGCGACCTCGAGATCGGCATGGGCTATCCGGATCAGGGCCGCAACGGCTACCTGTCCCGCGTTCTCGCCAACAAGCTGATCCCTGCCTATCGGGGCGTTGTCTCGGTCATCCTCAAGCAGATGTATTGCGGGAACAGCCCGTACCTCAAGCCGTGGAAGTTCCGCGTCCAACGCATCTGGGCGCCTACCGCTACCGACCGGCCGCAGTGGGCACCGGCTATCGCAGGTATCGGGGATCCCGGTCAGCTGATTAGCGTTCCGACTCAACTGGCGGAGACCCCGCCTATGCCGCCGGTCTCGTTCATGGTCAACGGGGTGCATTACCAGTTGCTATTCGGGCTCCGCCGCACGGCACAGACCGGCCCTGGGCCTTCTGCCATCACGTTGGTAACCAGTGACTTCAACAAGGGCACCAGCACCCCGCAGATGGTTCCGGTGAACGGCAACAAGTACAACATGGTCACCCCGCCGCTCCCGATGCAGGCGCCGTATGCTGACTATCGGATCAACCCACTGACACGGGACTACCGCGTTCTGCCCGGCGGTAAGAAGGTGCTGTTCCCGCTGTGCCTTGCATCGCTTGGCGGCCTGACCTCCGGCCCTTACCAGTTCCAATATTTCTACGCGGCGATCTTCGACCTCGAGACCCATGCCATCCAGCACATCCGGTACCCGAACTCAGAAGCGATGGCGGCCCAACGTGGAGTGTTTGCCGACTACATGCGCATGCAGCCACACCGCCAGCGCCTCGGCCCCCGTGCGGTCGGCATGTGGGACGACCTTTATGAGAAATACATCGTCCTTGGCGGCGACGGTAACACCTACAAACTCGACCCGCTGGCGGGGTCTGTCACCGCGTTCGACCCGGCAGACTTCAATCTCGGGTTCAACTCGCATGTCCTGGCAACCGTCAAGATGGATCCGATCCGCCAGTTCACCTTCGTTTACACCACCATGTCGGTTAACGGCAACCGGGTCGACTACACCAACGCCTACGTCCACGACATCAGGACCGGCGCAGAGCTGTGGTCTTCCGGCTCCGATCAGGTTTTTATCGGTGCGTTCCAGCCGTGGGGAAACATCGACGACATCGCGGCGATCCCGACCGGCGACGGGATGGTGTATTGCGCAATGCCGTATTCGTGGCGCTACCACCTGACCGGCGGCAAGCGGTTCTTGGCGTTCAATACCATATCCCCGCTTACCGGCACCAGACCCGTGGCCACTGACCTCGGGCTGCCGCCTATCCTCCCGTCAGCAGGCCAGATGGGCGGG
>Ga0194136_1000087_pt1 | contig 56630 bp, 75 predicted proteins | sample TARM_MetaG_T3A_1_FD_134023 | JGI IMG/M metagenome (GOLD analysis project Ga0194136, IMG submission 134023) | Freshwater microbial communities from Pennsylvania, USA, analyzing microbe dynamics in response to fracking - TARM_MetaG_T3A_14 (version 2) | ecosystem: Environmental > Aquatic >...
CGTAATGTGTCTGCCAAAGTACTCATTATTCTCCTCTGCTCATTACCAGAAAATAAATTCTGTATTCTGTTTATAGTAGTTGATACAGAGTTAGTATGCATTGTGCTGATTGCTAAGTGTCCTGTCTCAGCTGCCCTAAGCAACTCAGTAACCTCTTCTGTATTACGTACTTCACCTAATAATATAACGTCAGGATTTTGTCTCATTGCTGATGTTAACCCCTCATAAAACCCTCTTGTATCTCCTCCAACCTCTCTCTGAACAACTAATGAATTAGTATCGTCAGGATATATATATTCAATTGGCTTCTCAATTGTGATTACTTTACTTCTTGTAGTCAATAATAAATTGTATACTACACTTGCAAGCGTAGTTGACTTCCCTGTCCCAGTTGGCCCACATAATAAAAATAAACCATTAGGATAATAAGACCAATTCACTATCTCTTGCTCAACTTTTAAATCCTCTAAAGGAGGAATGTAATCATTTATTATACGAAACACAATGAAATATTTTCCAAAAGAACGACCAATATTAATACGTGTCCGCGACCCCTTATATGGACCATACATTAAAGTATATGCCCCATCATATTCATAATCTCTGTTGAACGCAGCTTGCTCTTGATTGCTTAGTATTCCATTGTGAATTAATGTGTGCATAGTCTCATCGTCTGGAATAATATATCCATCATATCTTATTATCTCTCCATTCCTAGACATTGACACTTTCTGGTCTGTTGTCAAGTGAACATCTGATGCTCCAGTTATTATTGCTTCTGTTAAAATTTGGTCAATATGCAAAAACCCTACCCATCCTGTTGTTATCCACTCGTTCACTAAAGTGTCCTCAGTTGACTTCGGCTCAGCAGGCTCCCACTCCAATATCTCCCTTGCTCTCTGCGATATCTCCTCTTCTTCATCTACTTCTTCTTCTGAATCTTCATTATCTTCTTGGTACTCTTCTTCAAAATTAGATGAAAAATCTTCTAAAGTCTCTTCTTCACTCTCTTCTTCAATTGCTCTATTCTGACCCTCTTTCTTCCCGAAAGAAGGAAAAGGAGACTTAGTCTTCCTTGGAGAAAAACTGTCCCTATTCTCCTTCATTTTCTTCAATGCTTGTTCTTCTTCATCTAAATCTTCATTTAAAAAGTTATCAAGAAATCTATCTATATCTTTTTCACTGCCCATATTTTTTTACCTCCTTTTAAATCATCCATATGTCAGGCTTGTTGTAAACTCCATTCTCTGTTATAATTGGAACAATAGAATACTTAGTTAGCCCAACATTCTTTGCTGACTGTTCAATTGCTCTTGCTATCCTCGTGCTCGGAGTTACCCAAACTACTTGCTCATACAAATGTTCATCTAACTTGTAAGCTAACATTATCTTGTCATATTTACTTGTGTCTTTCATAGATCTCTCCATCTCTACAGCAATAGATCTTGGTTCCCCATTAGGACCCCGAGCCCTCTTTACTACTAAATCAGGAACATGATAACTTAATGTTAATTGACTTGTTGGATATAATACCCACATGTACTCGTTCCCTAAAGCAAACTCAGGGCTCTCCCCAACTTTACCTCCATCAACCCATTTGTCAAATTCTTCACGTACATTAGATGAAATGACATCATATAATCTCTCATCTCCTAATGTCTTCATTGTTGTTGAATTAGGATTAATCTCTTTCCCTAAACTGCTTCTAATCTCTAACTCACTTACTAATATCTCACCTCTTACTCTATCTCTTCCATCAGCTTGCAATGCTATCTCTCTATTCTCTGCCGGGAAATCTGGTAAATTTAATACGTTCACACTGTTAAACCATAAACAAGCTGCTATATAATTTATTCCCATTGTTGCACTTATTGTTGCCATTTTTGGCATTGGCCTTAATCCCGGATAAAAAGAATATCCACTTAATCCAATCCCAGACTGCGTCGCTGCCCATAAATCAGGAACCCCTATTATCTGCTTAGACTCCACTAATCCATTGTCTTTTAGTCTGCTTAGCTTTCTCCAAGTTCGCCCTTGAGGCTCATTACTTATCCATCTCAATATCCTTGTGTTTGCAAACTTAAACTTGACTAAGAACTCTAACATTGCTGTGTCACCTACAGTTGTCTTGTATCTACGACCCTTAAAATATTTCTCAGCCCCATATTTCCCTAACCCAATTATCTTCTCTTTCTCTTTCTCAGTCAACTTCTTGGACCTCATTAACCCAGATAATTCTCTGCTTGTTACTCCTAAATTCCTCATGATGATTTTCTCTTGCTCAGTAAACTTGGCATTCTTCTGTAAAAACTTATTGCTTAAATGCTTTCTCTTCTCATCTAACTCTCTACGCTTGTTTACATTCTCATAATGCTTAGTATATCTATTGTCTGAAAATCTTTTGTTCCCTATTTCAACTGAGTGAACTTCTTCTTTTATCTCTTCTATCTTCTTATTAATAGATTTATTTCCACTTCTTAAACCCGGTATCATGTCAGCTAATGTCTTCCCATCTGCTGTCACCTTTATAGACTCCATCCCAGGCTTGTCTAATGGAACCTCAGCACCACTACTATCCTGTTCGCTTACTCTCTCAGTATTATCGGTTGTTTCTTCTTCTTCAATAATATCTCTAAACATGTCAATGAAATCATCATCATCTTCATCTTCTTCAGACCCTAAATCAACTACTTTTTCTTCTTCTATTTCATTTAAATCCTCATTCAACAACCCTCTTTTTTCTCTTTTCTTGTGATGGAATTTATACCCTTCACTTTCTACAGTGTCATCTGAGTCAACTTTAGAAACCTCTGATTCTATATCCTCTTCAATGTCACCACTTTCTATCTTCTCTTCTCTACCTTTTTTGCCATCAAAAAGGTCCTCTTCAGAATCCTCAGCTTTCTCTTGCTCACCTTCAATACCTATCCCTAACTGACTGAATAAAGGTGCTCTTCTCTTTTTCTTAATGCTTTCATTCCCATTGTCTCTGTTAGAATTTTCTTCTGAGTTGACTGTGTTTTCATCAGCTTTCTCTTGCTCTCTATATTCTTTATTTTCTGAATCTTCTTCTTTTCCTATACTTCCTAAAAGTCCACTTTTAGTTTTCTTGGTAGACTCAGGCTCACTCTCTCCCATTACTCCTTGCATGAGCGAATCTAAAAAGTCTTCGTCATTACTTTCACTATTATTTATATTATTGTTGATTTTATCTTCTTCAAAAGGCATTATTATCACCCCTCCTATCATTTTATAATATCACTTATATATATTTCAAGGCTAACTGTGCAGAAAAGGTCAATGCTTTTGTTTGTGTATAACATTTTTTAACTCCTAAACAATATTTTTCTTTGCCGGACACCAGAAAGACGTTAATCTGGTGGACTCAAAACAACTAGCTAGCTTGATACTCACACTCTGAATTCCTATATGAAATGATAATCTTCACCGGTGCTGAATATGTATGCTAGGCTTAACTTGGGTAAACCCCGCCCGCCACTTCGTGTCGGTCGAAAAACAAAACCCTCTCCACTACGTGGAGGCATTTCGCTAACGAAATACGAAAACCAGCGGGGCAGTTCTCTTGAGCTAAAGCTCCGGGCTACGCCCGGCTCCCCCCAGAAGAGATCCATTGTCTATCACTCCTCCACTATGAGTAAATCACTCTTATCTACTGCCAGTCTCACTGGGGGGGGGAATGCTTTAGCTGCCGACAAACCCTAAAACACTCTCCGCTGAAGCGGAGCAGCTCTCTGAAGAGAGCTGCCAAAACCACGAGATCCAAAATCATGTGTAACACCGGTCCTATATCATGATAAGATAAAACACCGGTGCTTAATGATAAGCCCATATCAATATAATAATATAACAACACACCGGTGCTGAATAAATACCATATAACATAAGAGAACACCGGTGCTGAATGATAACCTGTAACCAATCAGAAAAGAAAGCCTGCCCAGCTCTCCATGAAAACTCATAGTGAGCTAGGATAAGGACCGGTGCTATGCTGAATGCTGACTGCCAGCCCTGAGCTAATCCTGAATCGGGAAGCTGAGCTTAGGCTGGCGAAAGTTCTCCTGCTCACTCTGAAGATCTCATGTGATGACATCTGGCTGTTCTATGCTTAGCTGAGTGCAGCTGGGTGGAAGGGGAAGCTTGAGTGGTCTGAGACTGCTCTGCAAGCTTGGTGAAGGGAATCTGATGGAAAGGACTCTGATGAATGATGGGGGGAAAGGCTGGTGCTTGCTGAAGGGATCTATGGTTAACCCTGTCTTGTGAGGGGAAACGGGAGGGACTATGTGCTGTCGAATGAAGAGAAGATGATGAATGGAATGGGAATAGCCAGGAAGGGAAAGACAGGGGAATGGAGGGACAGGAGCGAGCTCGCCCTAGCGAGGCTCGGGGGGTGGCCCGGAATGGGCCCTGGAATGGACTGAGTGGCTATGAGAATGGAATGAAACATCTGAACTGAATGGTGAACAACTGAACATCAGGAACTACCGGTTAACATGAGTGAACAAAGCGGGTTGATAACATAGAATCTCTAAAAACCAAAGTAGCGTGCGCTTGAAAAACCATCATGATAGAAGAAAACACTGACCACGAGAGAACCAAACAAACCATGCTATAAAGAGAAATGACACAACCATAAAAAGCTAAAACCCTAAAACCAAATGCTGAAAACCAATGCCAGCAATAGAAAACCCAAGATGGAAATCTAAACAAACTGAGAATCTAAAAGAGGTGGGGAAGGGGAACTAGGAGCGGGAACCCTACGGAGTAGGGTGAGCGCCAGGGGAACTGAGTTGGCTGAAGGGGGAAGTAGGGAAAGAAGTGGAGAGAAGAGAGAGAAGTGGAGAGAAGAGAGGAGAGAGGAGAGCAGCGAGCGGGAAGCGGGCGGCGAAATGTCCGGAGGCTTTTTTTTTATTTTTTTTGGAGAAAAGGTTTCATCTTTTTAGAAGCAAGTTAATTAGAAGTCAAAAAGAACCCTTGAGTTATCTCTAGCTCACTCAGAGTTTATCTACAGAAATTTAAAAAACTTAAAAGTTTTAAAGTTATTTTTAATCTGGCAAAATTATCTAGGAAAGACTTTTATGAGAGATTAAAGCGAATAAGATTTTCAAAAGCTTGTGAGATCTCTTTTTTACTAAACTCCTTAGAGACTTTCTCAGATTGCGTAAATTTACTAGCAGTTTAATTGGACATTATTTTTCAACATTTAATAATAGTTAATTGTGGAGACTGACGAAGCAAGCCAAGGAGACTCAGCCTTCCCAATCATTCACAAACTGGAAGATAACAAAGAAAATAGAGCTAGCCATTTGTGGGTGCAAGCTTCACCAGTCATCTTGTTTGTCTTTTTTTGTTGTTCATTATTCTTCCACATATTGAATCATTTCTGGGTTTACATATATATTTCCAATGACTTCTACATCATGGGGGTTAAAGTCATTTCTTTCTTTATTAAATGGTATGAAGCCGGTATAGAAAGAGTCTTTATCAATCTTTTAGTTGTGTTATTTTCATTAATTGTTTTGATTATATCTTTATCGAATATTTTAACGTTATTTTTATCTTTCTTCCCTGTATATTCCATAACAACATAATTATTTTCTTCAACTCTATCAATTTCAATATTTGGGGTGTCATAGTGTCTAACATCATTTGTATAGATTTCTCCATTGTCAGAATAGATAAAGAAGTCATCGTCCATCCATTTATTTTTTCTATCCCAAGCTCTGAAGCTAGGTTTTTCTATTTGTTGATTTACTTTCATATCAATTATATTTTTTATTTTTTCTTGAGTAGAATTAGTCATTTTAATTCCCCCCTTATTTGATTTGTTAATTATATTATAACATTGCTGTTTCACCTTGTCAACACATTAATGTGAAGTTTTTACAGGTTCCCCAGTCCATCTTTTCAATGGAACATTTGTAAAGTTTTCTTCTACAATATATTCATCTTTATCATTTTTTTTGCGTTTTACTTCTTTGACATATTCTATTCCAATTGGAATTAAATTATTGTTATCCCATTCAAGCCTTCCATTTTCATCTCTCTTGTATATTATTTCTTGTTGTTTGTTTAGCACATTTGGAACTGCTCTCCTATTCTCTGACCATTTATAATTGTCAAAGGTTGTTTTTACTTCTTGTAGGAATATGTTTCCTTCAGATGTTTCTCTTGTCTTAACATAGAATCTTAATCCTTCAGTAAAACCATCATCATAGTAACCATAATAGATAGCAAGGTTTTCATCTTCCATCATTTTTCTTTCTTCATTACCAAACCTTTCTTCCTCAAAAAATTCATATGTGATTCTTAAGCCCCCTGCTCTGCCTGGAAACATTCCGTAAACCGTGTATACTTTAAGTTTGCTCATGATTTCATTAGCCATATGTTTGCTTCCAGCATGAATCTGCAAACTTGGGAAACTAAAAGCGTGCCAGGTATTCTTTGGAATTCTATAATTATCATTGAGCCACTCAGACACTTTATCTGCTCTGCTCTCTTCAAACCACTTTCTATCTTCGTCACTTAATTGAATTCCCAATCTAGAAGCTACTTTATTTAACTTTAGATTACCAAGTCTGAATCTCATAATCAATTCCTCCTTATCTGATTACAAATCAATTATAACATGATTGGCTTTATATGTCAACATTCTATCAATAAAAAAAGAGTAGCGCTAGCTACTCTTAATTGATTATAATTCTTTAATTAATTTTAATGAGCAGTCCTTTTTCAAGTTCAGGACCGAATGGTGCTTTTTCTTCGAAGAAGACTGATTTCACAACAGAACAGTCATTTTCAAGAAGAAAATGCAAGAAGCCCATTAGCCCAGTACTAGTATTAGCCAAAATGAACTTATCAACATTAGCGAATTTAAGGGCACTCAAGAAGTCTTGGCAATCTTTTTCTTTAATCAAGCTGCTAACAACAATGAACTCAGCATCAATATTTCTTTGTGTATGGAGGAAGCTTCTCACCAATAATTGTTCAGCTTGATTTCTCTCAGTTTTAGAAATGATATTTTCGACAGATGTTTTCATTTAGAATCACTCCTTTTATTTTGGTTGATTTGCTTATCAACCTTAATTACATTATAACATAGGGTGGAAAGTATGTCAACACACATGTTGAATTATGTTCATTAATTTATTCTCTATCTTTTGTTGGGACTTTAGATAAAGAGAATGACAAGTCAAGCAATTTGTCTGCCTCATTTTTATAGAGCGATTCAATTATACCTAACATTGTATCAACACCGTGGGTATATTCTTTGGAGATGGAGAGAATTTCCCTATCAGATTTAGTTAGAACAAAGCAATTATCGCCCTCATGTTTGACTATAAAGCCAAGTTCATTGACTTCTTTCTCAAAGGTTTTATATGTAAGGTTCATTTAGAATCACTCCTTTAAATTTAGTTGATTTATTTATCAACCTTAATTACATTATAACACAAGGGAAAAAGTATGTCAACACACATTTTTGAAGTAGAACTTTAGAGACTCTTTTTTAAGATTAAGCCAAAGCCAATTAAAAAAGGTAAACAAAAAGCCCACTTAAGATGACCAGAGTGAGCTTAATTTAAGGTTATAAAATTAATTTATAAGGGGTAAAACTAAAAGGCCATAGAACAGTCATTTGGAATGTCGTCAGAAGAGTGGAAAGTTTTTTGTTTATAGATCCCTCTTAATTCTTCGATAGTATATTCTTCACCAACTTGAATGTTTTCTTGTTCTTTATAAAAAAGCAATTGATTAGTGACAGCTAAAATCATTCCGCCATTGTCAGTAAACCATTTTTGTTTCACTTTAAATTTTCCCATAATATCAACTCATTTCATTTTATTTTTGTTTCATTTGTTATTTGATTATAATTCAATTATACAACACAATAGATAGTAAGTCAACCTTTTCCACTGAAATTGATTAATTATTTTAGTTTTCCCAACTCTCTACTCTTTACTCTTATTTTTCCTTTGCAGGACAAAAACAATAAGTGGAGTGAGTCTTCATTATGAATTGTCAGGAGGGCTCAGCAATCCCAGTCATCCTAGTTAACTTGTTTGACTGTCATTGTTTCAATAAGTATTTCTTTGTTAAGTGAATATATTTCTATTTCACAATAGAATTTGGAGGTCGCTTGAGTATCTTTTTCCATTAAATTTTTTATGTTTATTTGATGAGTAGTAAGCTGTTATAATTTCAGATCTGTCTATACTAATAACAAAATAGAGATAGCATAATTTATATCCATAATTTTTAATATAGACTCTTTCTTTTTTTAAAGATTGGACTAAGACTCTTCTATCAACAATTCCATCTTGTCTAGTCATAGAAGAATATTCTTTAATTCTTTTAATAAGAGATTTGCTCCCCAGAGTTTTTTGGATAGTTAATATGTCGAAAGATATTTCGTTTCTTTTTCTTTTGATTTTAAGATGTTCATCAATTTTAAAATTATATTTCATTTGTTTAAGGTGGTAGACTAAGTAGTCTAGTTCTTCTTTTGTCATTTGAGAGTGGTGTTTTTTCTCTTGACCTTTTTTGTTTTCTTTCCATCCCTTTTTAAAGCGACCGAATTTATTCACATTATTCATATTAAGTTCACTCCTTTTTATTTTGAGAATATTTAGTATAGAATTTACTTTTAATAATTTAAATAACTTGGAGCATATTTTCCAAATCATTTTATCATGTTCATTTCTCCTTTGTTTTGTTACTTTTATTATACTGTCAGCCTTTTAATATTTTTTGCTTAGCTTCGTTTATAAGTCCGTAAATTTCAACGTCGCCCGTGTTATAATAGAATTTTAAGTCTTGAACAGCTTCGCTTATGAGAAGCTCGTATCCTCTTTCGTTGCCTTTTCTCTGCTCTATCAATGCTTTCCTGATGGTGTACTCGTTCACTTTTGCTTTTATCATTTTGTTTCATTTCCTTTTTGTTTTCTCTCGTCTAGGGCTTTTTGGATAATGTTCATATCCAGTCTGTTTTTGCTTCTTGCGTATCCGTTTACCACCGCTCCTTGGTATGTTGCTTCTGTTACAGTATCCTTTACCTCTACTTTGTTGTCTTGTTTATTTTTGATTTCGTATCTCATGTTTATCTCTCCCTTTCCTTTACTATATTAAATTTATTTTTAGTCATTAGTGTTTTTGAGGTGCCCTAAGTTTTCTAAGGGCACTTTATTTTGTTTTAATTTAAGATTTGAATATGTCCTTGATTTGTTTCATCTTCAATTTGAGAGATTTTGATAGAGACATTTTGGAATGCTTCTTCAGTTACTTCATGGAGAGTAACTTCATCATTATTTTTCATTTCAGAGACTTTATAAGTAGTGTTCTCTTTCAGGTGTCCAAAAAGGACAGGTGGCATAATTGGGATTTCAATTTCCTTTTTAGTTTTGATAAGTGTTCCTTTTTGGATATTCATAATAGAGCATCTCCTTTAGAAGTTTTTATATTAGGTTTGTTGTTAATTATATTATATAATAAAAGAGTATAAATGTCAACAGTTTGAGGTAAATTAAGATATAAAATTAATAAAAGTTATTTTGCATTGGGAGTTTTTATGTTGTATATGTTTGAGATATAAAGTTCAGTTTTTATTTAGAGAGTTTCAATGAAAGAGATTTTGCAATGAAGAATATTTACTTACACATTTATTAGTGGAGATTTGGCAGTAAATATTTTCAGTTACAGTTTAGATAGAAGTTATCATTTGTTATTGTTAAATATGAAAGATTATTTTAATTTTCATTCAAATAATAGTTAGCTTATCATATAAAATTAAGTTTTAGATATTTGTAAGTTTATTTTTACATGGAGAAATTAGTTACAAATGTTCTTAATTTTAGTGATTAAATAAAGTCTAGTATTTTTTGTTATTCATAGTTATTTATTTTAGAGATTATTATTAATTATATTGTATAGAATGGAGAATTAGTCAGTTTATATTATAGTGTCCAAAGTATAGTGTTAAAAACAATTTGAATATTAGGAAGAATTTTATATATTATTGGTTTCAATTTTTCGAAATGAAGTTCACTTGTAAACCAAGGTTGACTAACAGTCAAAAATTTAAGATTATAAAGTTTAAGTAAGAAGTATTAACTTCAACTAATTTTGTAGAAAATTAATAATGCATTTAGATATCTTATTAGTTATTAACTTTCATTAAAAAATAAAAAAGCATTCCCATTAGGGGGTGCTTATTTTTTGGGAAAGTATATAACATTCCCTTTATTTTTAGATGTAGTTTTCCCTTTGTTAGGCTTCATTGAAGAAAAACCTTTAACAGTTGACCCGGAAGTATTTTTTTGTAAAGAGGTAAAGTGTTCACCAAAGGTTTCTCCTCCGAAAGTTCCTCCATCATAAGCATACCCTTTTTTAACACGGGCAATTTCTGTGTCTGTCATCATTCGATATTCATTTCTTTTTAATCTTTCTTCTTCTAGGGCTAAGCGTTGTGAGAAAGATGGTCCAGATGGATAACCATTTTTTGGTGTAAAGAATGCATAGTTCAATTTTGATATAGCAATCAACTCTTCGTTTTCAATCAATTTCTTTTTCTTTTCAATTTCTTGTTTGCGTTTTTCTTTTTGACGTTCTTTCTTTTGTTTTTCAAGTTCAACCGATTCTTTTTGTTGTAACAAGAACTTCTCTTTTGACTTTTTATATTTATGTACTTTTAATTCTAATCGTTTTTCTTTTGAGAGAACTTTTGACAACATATTTTTTAATTTTGAAAGAAAGTAATACATGATAGAAAGAAGAATTATTATGAGTCCAAGAATTACCAGTCCAACAAAAATATAAACAATTCTATCAATAACTCCTCCTGTAGTAAAAACCATCTGTATGTCTTCTAACAATGTTTCTGGTGGATCTACAACATATTTTTTTTGAAACATAACAATCATCTCCTAATCTTAAAATTTATTTTTATCAGGGGTAGAAGACTTCAAGTATTTTATGTAAAATTGGTAGTCTTCATTATTTGTGTTTTATAATTTACTTAAACTTATTATGACATAGGGTATAATATCAACTGTGATTAAGACTTGCCTACAAAATATGTTATAATAAATAAAAGACCAAGATTTGGGAAAACTCAGGGGAAAACTTAGTCAGATAAGGAGACTAAGTTTTCTTCAAGTGAGCTAATTAAGACGCTCAATGTGACAGGTTGTAGAAAGGGGTCATTATCTTCTGTCATATCATTTTGGTAATCTTCAAGATATTCTTTTACAATACTTTCTTTTTCATTTGGATTTCTTTTTATTGCCTCATTCATTTTAGTCACATATTCATATAAAGAATCATTTTCATATTTTTGTTTAAATTCTTCAAATTTTTCTTTTTGGTTAGACAATGTATAATAACAATAAAGATTTGAGATGGGAGTATTTTCATCATTATAAATTTTTCCTTCCCCAATTTGTCCAAAAAATCCTGGGCCATTTTCGTTAATGGTTAGCTCAATTTTATTTACCTTTAATTTGTCTAAATGATTATCTTGAAGATTTTCATATTTCTCAATAAGTTTTTTAAGGTCATTAATAATTATCTTATCTCCATAATTTATCATTTTTCCTTTGAAGTAAAGTCCGGTATCTGAGGCAGATATTGGGTTATAATAATCATCAAGAATTTTAAAATATTTATGATTTGGGTTTTCAAGGGAGCTCAAGAGTTCTAGTGAATTTACATAATGATAAGGGATATTTTTATTTTCAAGATATTTTTTGAAGTGGCAAATAATAGTTGGTTCAGTTGTCCAAGAGACCTGAGGATTTTCAGAATCATCATCGAAGAAGAATCCTGTTTTAGTTGTCATTCCTTTAGTTGTTGAACTCAAGATAGTAATTTGTTTTACTTCATTTGTAAATAAGGGAGTAAGGAGTTGTTTGTAGAAGCCACCCATAGTAGAGAGTTGTTGTAATAGCTTTTCGTTTACTGGGATAACTAAGCCATCTACAGAAGTTTTAGGGCTTTCATTTTCACCATAGAATATATATTGGAAAGTGAGTCCTTGGACATTGATTGTTTTGAGTTTTAGGGTCATAATTATGAGCCTCCTTTTTCAACTAAAAATGTAGTAGTCTTCATTGTCTTCAATTATTTTCACTTCGTGAGGAAACAGCATATTTTCAGACCCTGTGTCATCTTTCACAACAAACCCATTATCTTGAACTTGTTGTTCACTTCGTCTTTTTCTATAGTCTGCTAAAACTTCATATTCAGCACCAAATGTAAACACTTTATCACAATCAAGTTCTCCTCTATTTTTAACAATATATTTTAGTTTCATACAATCAACCCTTTCAATTTTTTATTGTGTAACTAATTACCTCTTATTTGTAATAGACATTTTCAACTTATAAACATTTTCCTTATATATTAATTATAACACATGATAGAGTAATTATCAACATATAATATAAATAATATTATAAAGTTATCTTGAGGCTTGCTTTAGTTTACATTTCAGCAAGCCTCAAGTTTATTTGTTTTTTATTCAGAATGACATAATAATTACTCCTAGTTTGTAATGACTTCAATTTTATTTTCTTTAATTTCTTGTGTTAATTGTTCAAGTGTAATAGTAGATCTTTGGTGGACAGCTCCTTTTTCTGCAATTTCTTTTAGTTCAAGCTCATCATTATCAATTCCGACAATTTCATAAGTTCTTCCTTCTGATAATGTTTCGTACAAGACCGGTGGCATAATTGGGACTTCTACTTCTTGTTTTGCAATGAATTTAGTTCCTAGTTTCATTTTGATTTCTCTCCTTTTAGTTTGGGTTATTTATTATATATTAATTATAACATGAAAGAAATAAATTATCAACCTATAAGATGAATTTACTTGCGTTCTTCTAGAGCCTTTTGGATGATGTTCATATCTAGTCTGTTTTTGCTTCTAGCGTAACCATTAACTACTTGACCATGATATGTTGCACCTGTTTTCGTATCTGTTACCTCTACTTCGTTATCTTGGCTGTTTTTGATTTCATATCTCATTTTAATTTCTCTCCTTTTTGTTTGAGTTGTTTTTGTTTGTGTTATTTATTATATATTAATTATAACATGAAAGAAAGAAATTATCAACTCATAAGATGAACTTATTTTATTTTTTTTGAGAGTTGATGAGCTTTATTTTTCGCGAGAGAGTTGAGTTGAATAGTTTTCATTTCAAGCCATCTAATTATTTAGGTAAAGTTTTTAGTAGACTAAATGTTCAGTTGTTAGGCCAGCTAAGAATTCTATCTAGTTTGCTGGGGGAGACCATTCTTGTTCAATATAAAAAAGCACACTATTTTGAAGTGTGCTTTTTGTTGGAGATTATATATAATTATATGATTTGAATAGAAAGTTGATAATCTCTATGTTCTTCAATTTTGATTTCTTTTTTTGTTTTGTTTACTAATAGATATTTTTCATTGTTTTTTTGAATAATGGTTCCATACCAAGCACCGTTTTTAACGAGGAATTCTGTTCCAACAGGGAGCAAATAGATGTCTGTTGTCATTCCATATCCATTGTTATAGACCAAGTGTTCTCTGTTTGCTAAGATTTCTTTCTTTGTTGGAGATTTCATTGTTGTTTGTCCAATTCATTTTTGTCAACTGGAGTTACTTCAAAGATGTTATAATGCTCACTTTGGTCATATCCAATAATATCTTTTTTTACAAATGCAACAAAGTCATCATCAACTTCGTTGAACTCTCGAATAACAACTTCAATGTAGTACATCTCCTCATTAATAGTCTTGTTTTGTAATCCATCTCGAACCATTTCCTCGTAGAATGCTTGTTTTTTATAAACGAAATCGAAGTTCATAGCAGCATAGTCACTACCGTAGACATGAAGATACACTTTTTTGCTCATAATTTAATTTCCTCCTTTAGAGTTTTGGGGATGAAGCTTCATTAGTTCACTTAGAAAACCTTGTTGTTTTTAGTGTGCTTGAGTTGATAAGGTTTTCTAAGTGGATTTTATTATATATTTTAGTTATTGATTTCCAGATAAACATCACCATATTTTTCTACCTCGTCCAGGTATTTCTGGAGTGTTTCCATTTTGTTATCTCCATCATCACCAAGAGATCTGTACCCTAATTCCCATAAACATTTAACGTCTTCTGGGTTAGTTACTCGGGTAACTCCATTCCCCCAGGTAAGAGATTTCTCGATAGGTTTGACATCTTGGGTTTCAGTTTTTGTGATTTCTGCAGTTTTCATTTTCATTTCCCCTTTTTAGTTATAATTAGTTCATTTACCTTATAAATTAATTATAACATAATAGGAGATAAAGTCAATAGGAATTAGAAAATATTTTTAGTCATCATAGAAATTCATTATTTTCATTTCTCTCAGAATTTTTTCAGATTTGATTGTGATTTCAGTTTCAGATGGGATTCCTTTTTCTGACAAATAAGAAGTATACTTTTCTCGCTCTCTTCTATTCTCATGATTCAAACATTCTGGCATGAAATTTCTTTCTGCTAATGCTTGTTTCTCTATTTTTTTGTCTCCACATTTTGAGCAAATTGACATTCTATATATTTCTACAAAATCTAATCTATCTTTCCATCTTGTTAGATTTTCTTTGTAGAAGATTCCTACATTATAATATTCATGAACATGTTTATTTTTTCTAAAAAACAAGTCACTCACTCCTTTTATTTATAATTACTAATAGAATTTTTTATTTTCATTTCAATTAGATCTAATCGTTCATTTACAGATGTGATTCAATGTAAGCCTTGTCCACTGAGAATACAGGTGTTTCCATGTCTTCCACCCACCTTGTTCTTCTTGTTTCATTTTTTAAGAAATATTCTTTGCGAACACACAGCCCTCTCTTTTTCCACACTTCTAAGTCATTCCAAACGAGTCCTTTTTCAAGAGCCAACTTATCTTGCATTTGTTTTCCATTTACGCCTTGAAGAGATTTATGTGTGAATTCGCTTTGAGCTAACATAGAAATACTATTTTTAATAGCATCATTTTGTCTCCAAAGGAAGTAGTTATTTACTTCTTCACGAGGGATAATGAATGCCCTGGCATCGAACAGTGCATCTTTGTCATTGTTCATTTCTTTATTAAAGGCTAGTGTTGCCATTGAAGCTGAAACAGAGACAATTTTTTGAATGTTGTTATCAAACCATGGTTCTGTTGTTAGTTTATCATAATTAGTCAGAAGCAAAGAAATCTCGTCAGACTGATGGTATGCAAGTTTACAACCATCAATATTTTTACAAAGATATTTAGAGGTCTCCCAGAAAGCCTTTGCCAACTTTTCATCAAAAGGTTTTTTCATCCCTTTTGTATATGTGTGGAATGACTTGCCATCAATTCTAATGATGACAGGCATTCTTTTAGTGAGCTTGTTTCTGTAAGCATTTTCATATTCTTTCATTCGATTACCCATATTTCCCATTTTCATTTACACCTTTCTATAAGTAAGTTTTGTTATTCTATTTATAAAGAACACTTCATATGAAACCTTTAGAATTTAGAAGTGCCCCTTTGTTTTATTTTACTAAGCTTTCAAGGTTTTCTATTGTTTGTTTTAATTCACCTATACTATGACATAGTATGTTTGTTTCTTTGAATAAATAACTTGCTACCAACTCGAACTGTTTTGTTTTGTAGTTATATTTAATAGACAAGTTTACTTGTTTATATGAGTTCCAATCTCCTATTACGATGTCTTGGAATATTTGTACTACATTTGAAGATTCATTTTTTATGAATGAATGTGTTATGACGTCTTTTATTAGTTTTTTAGATTGAATAAAGTCATATAATTCTGAGATATTATGGTTGTCAATTGTAATGTTCCAATCAAAGTAATCTGTTATGAATGAACTTAGTTGTTCTATTTCATTTATTAATTTTTCTTCTGATACATTCTTATAGATTATTTGCATTGACTGGAATCTCTTATTTTGGAAAGAGATTTGGATTGTATTAGAAAATCCTGTTTTTATTTTAACTTCATCATTCAAGTTAATTAGGAAGTAATATAGATTCCCTTTTTGTTCTTCAGTGTAACTATAGCCTTTTTTGTCTTTCAATTTTTGTTTTAAAAGATTCACTACAAAGTTTAATTCTTCATCTTCACTTTCTCCTGAGATTAATTTATCCAATGGGGTGTTAAGCAATTTATGTTTTCTATTAGATTCGTCTGAGTGTGAATTAAAATAGAATGTTTTTTCTACTTCATGAATGCCTTCTTCCCCTTCAATTTTTGTTAAGATGATGGAGTCTCCTCTTGATGTTAATTCTCCAGGTTCATAATAGTTTGAGATGAAAGTATATTTTGAGTTCAAGTGTTTAGATTTTGCTATGACTTTTATAGTGTCTTCGAATGAGTCTTTAGCTCCTAGATTTTTAGATTCAATGATTGTCATGTCAAGTACTTCAGTTATATAGTTTTCTATTGATTGCTGAGCAAGACTTTTTCCTTCAGTTTCTTTTTTTAATGAATCCTCAACAAAATTTTTAAGATTGTCTTTCATAATTACCATCACCTTTCAATTTTTTAACTTAATTATAACATTTTATTAAGCATCTGTCAACAGCTTTGTGTGAAAAAGTTTTTATTTTTATTTCTACTTATGTGAGCTTTCACTTTATGTTCATATACGGCCGTAGCTGCATTTTAGTGTCTTTGAATGGGTTTATTCATGGGCTAACTTAAAGTTGCTGGAGCGGTCTGTAAATTGCTCTGGTCTTAAATCAACTGTTCTTACAAGGGATTACTTGATGTCATTTTTGCTCGCTTTGTATAGATGTCATTGATTCCATTCATTGGTATAATATTTTTAGCAATTCTTTAAATAAAATGATTATTAGAATGGATTAGGAGGCGAAATTTGTATTCATGAATGACAAAAAAAATGAAAAGTCGACTAGAAGTAGTAGACATACAAAGAAAAATGTTAAAAAGAAGAAAGGATTTTTTCGTAGATTGCTTAGTTTCTTCAATTGGTCCATATTGCTTTTGATAATGGGAGCAACAGTTGCTTTGCTTTGTGCTTTCTTGCTAGTAAATCATGAATTGGAAACTGTACCTAAAGTTGACTCTCAATTTCTAAAGGCATATCCTACATCTGAAATAACTGACAAAGATGGTAATATTATATGGAAGCCAACAAAATATAGGATAGAAACAATTACCTATGAAGAGATACCTGAAATGTATAAGGAGATGTTAATTGCAGTTGAGGATAAAGAGTTCTGGGAGAGCAAAGGGTACTCGCCTACAGGGATTGCTAATATGATAGCAGGAACTTTAAGAAATATTGTTGATGATTCTTTTAAAGCTAGAGGCGGTTCTACTATTGACCAACAATTAATCAAGAATAAATATTTTGATGGTGGACGTGGTCATAATGTCGTCACTAGAAAAATTCAAGAGATCTTCTTATCAATGCAATTAAATCAAAACTTCACTAAAGAGGAAATATTAACATTCTACGTGAATGATTTAGAGTTTGCAGAAAATGCTAAAGGAATTAAGACGATTATGAAGACTTACTTTAATAAGAGCCCTAGTGATTATGAGGAAAGAACTCCAGGAAACATTGCTGAACAAGCTTATTTAGCTGGACTTGGTCAAGCTCCTTCAACTTATAATTTATATATTTCTCCTGAAGATGGGAGAAAACGTATGTTGACTGTTTTGCAGATCGCAAGGGAAGATGGAGTTATTACTGAAAAGGAGTATCAGGAGGCTAAGGCTCACAATTTAGAAGATAATTTACAAGCTAGAAATTGGGAGTCTAAAAAACAACATCAGAAAAACTTGAGGTATAAGATATATACGGATGGTGTTAGAAAGGAACTTGCTAAATTAGGATATAACATCGACAACTTATCAATGAAAATTGTTACTCACTTAGACACTGAATTATATGAACAAATAGAGACAAAAGTTAGAGATAATAGTTATTATCTTGATGAAGAGCAACAAATTGCTGTAACTGTTATAGATGCTAATGGTGTAGTTGTAGGAATGGTAGGTTCAAGAACTGGTGATGATGAATTAAATAGAGCTATTCAAACAACACGTTCTACAGGTTCATCAACTAAACAATTCTTGGCGTATGGTCCATTACTACAATATTTTGGTAATCAATATACAACGGCTTCAAAGTTTGATACGTCTAACTATAGATACCCTGGCTCAACTGCAGTCATGCACAATTATGCTCAAGGGACTTATGGGCTTCAAACAATGCACAAATCATTAATTAAATCTTACAACACTCCTGTTGGTAGGGTTATGGATGAAATCTTAGGGAGTGATAGGGTTAAGTCTTTCCTTAGTGGTTTAGATTTAGACATTCAAGATAAATATACATCAGTTGATGGACTTGGAATTCATGCGTCTACTTTACAAATTGCTTCAGCATTTAATGCCCTTAATAACTTAGGTGAATATACAGCACCTAGATTTATAGATAAAATTGTCTTTAGCAATGGAGAAGAAAAAGTAATTGAACCAACAACAAGGCAAGCTATGAACCCTTCTGTTGCGTGGGTTATCAATCACATGTTACGAGGAGTTCCTTACCAAGGTGGTACAGCTCGTGAAGCTCACATTCCAGGATTTGAAGGGTATGCTGGGAAAACTGGAACAGTTGGTTTTGCTAAATCAGTTAACCCTCCTGCCCCTTATGGAATTGGTTCTAGTGATTTATGGTACAATTCAACTACAAATGGTGGATATTCAATTAGTGTATGGGCAGGTTATGACCAACCAAACACATCTCCACAACTACCTTCTTACTACAGAAAACATCAAACATTAGGCAAAGACTTACAAGTAATGCTTAACAAGGAGGCTCCGAAAGCGTGGAGTAAACCTGAAGGTGTTAAATTAGTATCTGGCAGTGGAAGGGATGCTTATTACAAAGTTACTGATTCTTCTGAAAATGTGGTACATTCTCCAAGTTGGGGAGAATTAGATGAATATAATAAACTTAATTTAGATGAAATTCTTAGAAATCGCGAGGTTGATAATAATTGGAAATACTACGAAGATAGCAAGTGGTTTGAATATTATAAAAGTGGTGGAGATTTAAACCCTATCATTATTGATGAAGATCTATACCAATTAATAAAGGGTGGTGATTAACCAGTGAAGAGAACATTCATTACATTCATAGTTTTAATAATCTTAGGTTCATTGGGATATAGTTCATATTTAGCTCATGTAATATATGAGAAATACAATGAAACGATTAGCTGGGAAAATTCATCTTTACTGTCCAACATTCATCAAGTTCCACCAACTCTTGCTCAAAATTATATTTCTACAGATGAACATGAGCTATTCCAAATATTGATAGATGTTAATGCAGCCTTAGAAGAAATAAAAAGAGATGGTGAAATCAATGATGATAAACTTAACGACTACTGGGATTTGCATAAAAAGGCTGAGGCTGTAATTGGAGAAAACAATTCCCATGAGACATTCAATGATTTTAGTTTATATCTAAAAGTTGATTTAGCCATTAAGGAAGCTTATGATGAGTTAAACATTGAGACTCTTGATGAATATGCAGGAACACTTGCTAACAGGCTATCAAAAGAAGATAATAAAATAGAACGTTCATTATTAAGTAAACTTTACAAAATATCTAGTGATTATAAAATGTTAAATGAGTTTTCAAAGAATGCTTTGAGTAAATTAGGAGTCATTGAAGAAAATGTCCTGTATATAGACATAAAAGTAAATAGGCAAATAACAGATGATTTGTTAAAGGAAATTGATGATAAAAAGCTAACTAGATTCATTCACATTAAGAATCTTGCTGAAGTGTTAAATGGAGAGTCATGGGAAGAAATATTAGCATATAATGCTAGCTCATCAGAATATTACTCGTGGAAGGACAGCGAAAAGATCTTAAATGCTTTAGTTCATTCTGATTATGTACCTGTATCATCATTCAATACTGTTGAAGATGTCTTAGCTTACAAACCTTCAATTGAATTAGAACAAAAAGAAAATCACTCAATAAATGAAGCTAGCTTAGTAACATCAGTTCACTACAATGGGCAGCCATTAGATGAAAATTTATATATTAAAAGAGGGACAGATCTAAACTTTGTTATTGAGTATGAATATATTGAAGACCCTAAGTCAACAGTTATTGTTGAGTATGTAGATGTAGATGGAGTTAAATTAGCAAGCGATGAGTCTTATACAGGATATGTCAATAATGATTTAGATGTAACTGTTAAGGATTTCGAGGGGTATAACTTTGTGAAAATTGATAATGATTTAAACGAGTTTCCAGATGAGGACTCTATTATTAAAGTAATTTATGAAGAGTTTATACCTGAACCTGAAGTTGAAGAAGAGGAAAACGAAGCGGGCGAAGATATTGATGAAGAGAGCGAAGCCATTGATGGTGAAGAAAATGAAAAGGACAAAGGCAGTGATGAAGAGAGCGAAGCCATTGATGATGAGAAAAATAAAAGCGAAAGGTAAAATGTAAATAATTAATAATAAATCTCAGCCACCTTTTAAGATTTGTATAAGAGATATTAGTCAAAATTTTGGCGCGGGATATAACAAAAAATTGCAATCATTAATTTGATTGCAATTTTTTAATTTAATTATGATTGGAAGATTGAATCATCAATTTTTGATTCAATAGTTTCGTTCAGTTTTTCATCAAGTTCAGATTCATCACATAGAACATTGTCAAGGTTCAATGTGAACATAATAATTTCATAATAATCATTTAATTTCTTATTATTATCTTTTGTATATACAGTAATAACAATTTTTGCATTTTCCAATATACAATTCCCATTTGAATCATAATCACATTCATATGATTCAAATTCATATGAGTCAATTAACAGTTCATCGAATGTGATATCTTCATTTTTTTGTTTAAGAGCACTCATCAAATTTTCTACAGTAATTTTGTCAACATTAGTTTTAATCATAATATCATCTCATTTCATTTTATTTTTGTTTCATTTGTTATTTGATTATAATTTAATTATACATGTTAATCACTGATTTGTCAAACGCTTATTGGTTTTTTCACAATTACTTTATATATTTTTTTGCACAGCAAAAAGAAGTGTGATTTTTTAATTCACACTTCTTTTTGTGGTGTTTTATTTTGTATAGTTATGAGCCTCAATTGATTATTTTCCCATTGGTGAGCAATTACACTCACCATCTTATTTCTAGATATATATCTAAGAGATATTTTTCTTCATATTTCACTTCAGTTTTATATCCAAGTTCATGAAGCTTATCAACAATTTTTTGTTGTCTTGCATTAAGTGGACTATCATAGCTAGAGAACCCAAAGTCTCTCACTTCCAGAAAGAATTTGCCATCTTCAGCTTGCTTAGCAATACTTCTCAGAATCTCTCCCAGCCCTTTATCTTCTTCTCCATGCTGTTCAGCAATTGCACGAGCAGTCACTGCGTTCATTATATTTTCCATAACAATCCCTCCAATTATTAATTACTATGTGGTTTTCTAGATATATGTTAACGAACTGACTTGAGCATTAGTTTATCAAATGTGATTGCTTCTCACTTTCAATGGCTTCTTCTGGTTTTACTTCATAGCCTTCAAATATAGCACTCAAATATTCTTCTGTTGGTATATCCAGTAAAACGTATTCCCAATCAGTCAAATTGCATTGGTGATTACTTCTAAATCTTTTGTGTTTCGCTTTGATTGATTCTTTTAATTTTTTAATCGCATCTGCCTGCTCTTGCGTTATTTTAACTTTACTCATTTTCCTTTGCCTCCTATAGTTTCATTTGATTTGTTAATTATAATCTATTAAGTGCTAATGAGGTTGTAGAACATTATTTTGATTTTTCCTTTACGAATTATATAATGACTCATATCTCTTCAGGGTCACTTTATTTTCCTTGATTATATAATTCAATTTCCAAAAGTTGGAGTTAACTTCAGGTCTCTTATGGGGAGTTATAATTATCAACTCATTAGATATTCTTGATAGCTGGTACAATAGAGTATTAAGTTTAGATTTTTCACATAGATGTAGTGCAAAGCTACAGATTATGGAATTGAATTTCATATCCTGGAGAGCTCCGTTTACAATGTCATCGAATGAAAACCTAAGGCAAGGGTTATCAGTCCTGATTTCATATTGTTCATAAAGGTAAGGGTCGCACCCAATGACTTGGCAGTCTGAGATAGCTAAGGATGCTGAGCCATCCCCACAGGAGAGATCTAATACATCCCCTTTAATATTGACTTGTTCAAGGAGTGTTTGAATATACTTCTCATGTGGATTAGAGTATTCATTTGAGTGATTCTCATAATAGTCTTTCACTCCGTAAGTTAAGTACATATTTCTAATAGGTATCATATGAGTCCCCCTTTGCTGTTTACATTGATTATATATATTATAACATGAACCCTTAGTTTTATTAAATTGTTTTGTTCATCAATTACTCATTGAACAAAGGTGTGGTTAGGCACCCTCATTCAATCTGCAAATCCACTTTATATTTATTATAGAGACTCGTTCAGAGTCAATTAGAGCGCCTGTAAGATAAAGTTGCTGCAGAACATGGGTTAACTCATAAAGTGAACTAAAACGCAAGGAGCGGTCTGGAATTGTCTCCCATTGAACACTATGCGTAAGGGAGTGTTCAGCAGGAAGTGGGGTGACTTTTGTTAACTAAAGTTTACAAGGTTTCCCCAATTTAACCTTTTAGCATTCCCTAATTTGATTTGTTAATACAATTATAACACCTGCTTAATAGTATGTCAATAGTTATGTTGTAGTTTATTGTTGTTATGTAGATTGTTATATGAATTTCTTCTATGTATGGGTAAATTAAAAAGGGTAGAACTTAATCCACCCTCTACTTAATACGTTTTTTATTGATTACTTTATTTCTATGAAGTTTTCTTTCATAAAGGACTCAAGTCGTGTCTTTTGAGACTCAGTTAATGATAGGTTGTATTGAATATCCTCTAATTCTTTAGGCAAAGGTTTATCTCTTTCTTCATAACTTACATTTGTAATATTATCTACCCAATAGAGCCTATCTCCACTATCTTGTTTTGCACTTGCAATTTCCGCTTCAATAGTTACATCATAGAACTTGTCTCCCACTTTGACTAGTAAGATTGCTTCATTTTGATAGAAACCTTGTCCACAATCAAAGTACTCCGGTCCATTATCTAAGAAGTATCTCTCAAGGTCTTCCTCTTTGGTTAGGTATTTCTTATCTTCGAAAATGTCATATTGTTCTTTTAGATATTTTTCCATTTAACTCAACTCCCTTTCACTTTTTATTACATATTAATTATAACATATTAGAAGTAGTTGTCAACAACTATTTTAGTTTTGTTTATTAAAATACACAAAAAAAGACCTTGCAAGGAAGGTCTTTTTTATTTTTTAACAGCACTTAGTGGAAGAAGTCACCAATCTCTACTATTTTGCGAAAGCAAAATGGTAGATGGTGTTAGTTTTCATTGGACTACTAAGTCAGAATTGTGAACTAACATGAGTTCATATCCTTGTGAATTTTCAGGAAGTTCGAATCCATAGTATCCTTGTCTTGCCCAACGGTCGACAATTGAATCATGATTCGGATCCTCTCCAACTTTCCCAATTGGGTCAACTCTGATGTCTTCAAGGAAGTACATTGTTTCCTTCTTTATAATTTTATTGTCAAGAATAGTGCTTGAATATTTCTTAGAGTTTACTGCGATAACTGAAGTTCCCTCTTTTACGATGAATGCTCTCACATTTAACAGCTCCTTTGTCAGATTCATTTGATTTGTTAATTCAATTATAACACTGGACTAAATTAATGTCAACAGTCTATTAAAACTCATTTACGACTCATTTGAGTATCTGGCTCATCTCAATAAAAAAGAGACACCTGTTATTAGATGTCCCTTTTACTAATTCTTTAATTTTATTTTTTATTTTTTCGTTTTCTCTTTCAATCACTTATTTTTCACGGAAGTCATTTACGGTTTTATCAATTTCACTGTCATTAATTCTTTCTAGTTTATAATATTTTTCACCTTTATTTTTTCGAGAGCCTCTAGATAAATCTTCTAATGAATTATATACCATATATTTTGTCTCAAGGAATCCATCATCTCTTCCAGCTTCTGTAATTACACCTACCCAAATCTTGAGATATTTAGGACCTTTTTCTTCTTCAATGTGTTCAGGTTCGTATCCATCCATCATACATTTCATTAGGTCATATGATGTAATTTTATTTAAGGCTGAATATTGACCATCCTCATATTCTGTCCAATCTAGCCCATAGTGTTCAGCAACAAGTGCTGCCTTAGCTTGCTTTTCTCCCGTAAATTCACTTATATTATTTGTTAAGAATAAGTCTATAGCATCTGCAACATCTTTAGAAACTTTCATTTTTTGAATCATCATCATCTCTCCCTTATATTATTGAGTTCAATATATTCATTATAACACTTCATGTAGATACTGTCAACATCAAATCTTTTTATATCCAAAAATTCAATACAATTTTCTTTCATGAACTATTCGAACAGATTCCTTTGATGACTTGTAAAAAAACAAAAAGAGACCGAATTGGTCTCTTTTTGTTTGTCAATTATATCTCATATCTTCATTGTCAAAGATGTTATATGCTTTCAATATCCTTCAGTATCAAAGTTGAAGAAGTCGTCGTCAAGATTTCTTGGTCTTGCTATGGTAAACTTAAGTCTCCCTTTCACTTGTTTTATTTCATCTGTTCCTTCAAAGCCAACCTTCATTTGTTTTCCTTTAGTTATAAGACAAGTCATTTTTAGGGTGTTAGATACATTTAACGAATGTCCTCTTTCTATGAAGAACTCTTCTCCAGGTGTATATGAATTGCAGCTTTGATGTTTATCGAATGTTTTAATGAGCAATCCTTCTTTGTTCATGCTCACAACTCTCACAATAGTTTCATCTCCATTGATTTTTAGATAGTTATTTTTCTTTAATGATAAGACTAGCATGATGGCAACTCCCTTTATTTGTGTGTTTTTAATTGAATTGTGAAGCTGATAATGCTTAATCATTTTCTTATTGTAATTGTTGACTCAGTTTTCCCTTATGATTGTTAAGAGAGTTTATCTTCTAATTTCTCAAGTTCAGCCATTTCTAATTCTTTTAAAACTCTCATAGATTTCAACATTACATCTTGGCGCCCTAGTTGATAAGGTTTTTTGAAAGTTTTGTAATTGTCTATCAAGAAATCTTGGAATATGTCCCAATCTAATAGATAATTGTATAGATCTTCATCTTTAATGGCTTCGTGCAATTTCTTTTGACTCTCACTAGATGGAGCCACAAATATTTCTTTTGATGTCTTGAGAATGAATGGGACTTCGTAGAACTCAGTTCTGTAATTCTCATTCTCCATATACTTTTCAAATTCTTTCACTCGTTCATCAAAGGCCTCTTTATGATTTTCCTCAAGTGTGAAGATTCCTTGGCTAACTAGCTCTCCAGTCATGCTTTCAACAGCAGACTTATAAAGTTGATATGACGTTGCGTTTATAAACTTACCTTTATCCTCAAGGTTGTTAGAATCAACAAGCCCATCTACTACAAACTCTTTGCCAATTATGTCTATAGCAAGCTTGTTAGCTTTAGAAAACATGCTATCTGGGTTGCTGTCAGCCAATTTAAAACGCCCATAGTCATCATAATATCCGAACATTGGATAAGTGATAGAAGTCAATGCGTAATCTCCTCTAGATACCATGTCAGTCGCACATATGAATACCACTTTTAATTTCTCTTCGTCTTCTCCATTAGATAAGTCTAATCCATAATTTTCAGTAATTGGTAAATCAGTTATAAAATCTATATAGTGAAAGCTTCCCATATTATCCTCTCCCTTTTAATAGTTCTCTTCATCAATAATATATTGAGCTTCATTTAACACACGTTCAGATTTCTCTTTGAAGTATCTCATTTCTGCTCTAATATATCTCACATCATCATTATTGATTCCATGTTCCATTTTAGAGATAGCATTTTTTAATCCTTGTAATTGGTATTGTAATTCAGCGTGTTTATTCATATTCAATTTCCCCCTCAATTGATTTGTTAATTATATTATAACATTGCTGTTTTATCTTGTCAACAACTTTAGCTTGTTCTTTAGATAATGTCACTGATTCCCCCCTAAGGTTTAATGGAATCTTTAGTTTCTAAGATATATTCAGTGCCACTATAGAACTGTTCCAAGTTCTTGAGCATACCATCCTTTCAATTCTTGAATTGCCTCTCCTTCACTTTGAGCCACAGTTGTTTTGAATAGAATTATAAGGCATCTATTGATATTATTTCATTGGATAGGTAATGACATTTTAGAAGTAAATAAGGAGGATGTTATGATGAAAAACACAAAAGCAAATATTAAAAGACTTGGAGGTGGGAATATTGTTAGATAATCAAGATTCGTTTAAAATTGAGAAAAAAGAAGAGGTTGTCAAGCAAGAACGTGTTCCAGGAGAACCTACATTAGCATTCCAGGGAGCATCTTGGGCTGCTTTAATGTTAGGGTTCTCCGCATATATCATTGGATTGTTTAATGCTGGTATGGAACTAAATGAAAAAGGGTACTATTTTGCAATACTTATTCTCGGTTTATATGCAGCTGTATCTCTTCAAAAGGCAGTTAGGGACAAAGACGAAAATATCCCAGTAACAGGAATTTATTATGGATTAAGTTGGCTAGCTTTAATTGTAGCAGTTTCACTTATGGGAATTGGACTTTATAACGCTGGAAGCATTATACTAAGTGAAAAAGGGTTTTATGGAATGGCATTTGCATTGAGTCTTTTTGCTGTGGTAACTGTTCAAAAGAACATTCGTGATGTTCATGAAGCAAGAAAAAGAGACAATGATAAATAGGTTTACAAAATTTATTTCAATAATTTAACAGCAAATACTTAAAAAGGGAGCAGAGATCTTAATCTCTGTTCCCTTTGTTGACTTCAGTGTTTAGACCTATGCAAGCTCTAAGATTGTCTCAGCAAGCTCACCTAACTCTTGTGCTTCCCATAAGATCTCCATTTTACCTACGCTGTGTCCATCCTCATAAGCTTTCCGGTAGACTTTGCTTGCTTGGTCAGCGTTTAAACCATGCTCAGCCATTAATACTTCTTTCAAATTATTTTCGACTTTGAGAGGGCCATCTTTCTTGGCTTCCTTGACAGCTTCATTTGATAAACTTCGACTATTAGTCTGCATTTCACTCTGTCACTTCTTCCCCAGTCTTATATTCAATGTCGATAGGTATAATTTTTTCCGGTTTGAAAATCATCTTGTAATCATATTCCGACACGTCTGACGTTCTTAATTGCTCGACTGTGTACGTCACATTGTCGCTCAATCCTAGATAATGCTTTTGGTATTTATCCGGTCCGACTTTTGCGATGACTTCAATAACGTTGTCTCGCTCAAGGTTTACACTGATGTTACCAACCATTTCCATGATGTAAGTGTCAGTAAGCGAATTGTAAAACACTACACGCCTGATTACTCTAAACTCGTCTGAGTCTTTACTTATATTTTTCGACACCGTATCCGCCGCTGAACAAGCGCTTAATAATATTGTTAATAACACCATAATTAGTAAAATTGTTTTTCGTTGTTTCATTTCTTCATCTCCATTTCTAAAAACTCAACAAATTCTTCTTGTGTTTTTCAAGTTGTGTTTCATAGGCAATTCGAACTTTCAATTCCATTGTCATCATCCCTCATTTATCTTCCAGTCAGCGCGTAAACAAAAGTTAAATAGTTTGAAAAGTCACCTATTCTCTTGCGATGCTTGTTTAAGTCGTCTTTATGTCTAGTAGATACATCACTCTCTAGAAATAATATTTCTGTCCATGATTTAGAGTCCCATTGATTCATTTTAAAAATTCTCTCTAATAAAATAAAGTTAAGGATTACATCATCATGTAAATTAGTTCGTAACGGGTCTTTATCCATTTTTTTCTCTATAGTAAATAAGCTCCATTTAGATCGCATATTGGAGTAATCAATTGACGACTGAATGACTTCTTCCCATACATCCCTGAAATCTTCATTTTTAATATTAGCATTATCAAGTATGAGGTTGTGTATTAAAGTCATATCCTCAAAAGTTAGGTGTTCTGATGCGTTTAAGTAATTCTCAAAAGATTGGTCTTTAATATTCATAAATATCCTCCTTATTATTTTTGATTATATATATATTATAACATTGAATATAATGAATGTCAACAGTTTATATGTGACTTTTTAAAGTGAAAAAGAGCATCTATTATTAAGATACTCTTTCAATTGGATTAAAACTTGATGGAATTTTCTTTCATGAAGCTTTCTAACTTATCTTTTTGGTAATCAGTAAGAACTAGATTGTATTGAACTTTATTTTTATTTTTAGGCTTAGGTTTTTCTATTTCTTTGTAAGTAACATCTGTTATTTCTTCAAGCCAGTACAACCTTTCACCATAATCTTGCTTGGAGCTAGAAATTTCTGCATAGATAGATACACTGTAGAACTTATTTCCCACCTTACATATTAAATCTACTTCATCCTGATAGTATCCTTGTCCACAGTCAAACAATTCGAACGCATTGTCATTAAAGTATTCCTTGATGTCGTTTTCTGTTTTAAGATAATCTTTGTCTTCAATTACATTGTATTCTTCAATTAAATATTTCTCCATATATTTCATCTCCTTTTGCTTACTTTTCGTTCTTTTTGTCAAATATATATTAACATTTAACAGAAGAAATGTCAACACTTTTAATACCTAATCATTCCTAATTCGTATTTCCATACAGATACTGAACAACTTGACTTTTAATTTTTGCATACTCTTCTCTGGTTGTCCCGAATTCTAAGATAATTTCGCTTTCATACTTGTAATTTGATTTGCCTTTCAAGAAATTGAAGATTGCACCTTTTACCCAAGACTGATTTGTAGGATTTAACTTATTAACCCAACCTTCACCTTTACGGTAGTCAACTTTGCCTGCATAGATGTCGTCAGATTTAGAGGCACTATTTTCACCGCTACAATCTGTAGTTAATGCTCCTTCTCCAAGTCTACATGTTTCACAGACTGCTAACTCAAAGTCCTCTTTGTAATTGTGATTCATTTTATCAGCTCCTTATTAATTAATTTTCATTAAAAAGACTTACAATCTTAAAATCTAATAATACCCTTCTTTTTTGTAAATATATATAATTCCAAACGAATTGATTAGTCCGACTGAAATTCCCACATATGAAAAATTAAGTCCTTTTGCTGCAGCCCAGTTGACAAGCCATCCAAGCCCTCCAAATACAATGAAATTTACTGAAAAAGTGAGGGTGATAAAAATAACTACTCTAACAAATATTTGTTTTTTTGAAATCTCCATAAGTAAGCTCCTTTATTTTTATTATTATTTTTAATTTTACCTGACAATAATCTAATTAATTCTTTGATGAAGTAAATAAGCTAATTAAGGATTTGATGAAGCCAATAGCAAGGCCAGAGTAAACAAAGACATTATAGTTCACTTCAGAATTCAGTCCTTTTTCTAGAATCCAAGCAACAAACCAACCAAGTACTCCATAAAAAGCCGTACTGATTATAAATATGATAATTACTACAGTCCAAATTAAAAGAACTCCTTTTATTTCTGTTTTCATGTTCAATCTCCTCTTCGATTTATATTTTGTTATAAATATTTGTTGAAAAAATATTAAGAATGAAAATTATTCATTGTTTCACAATTCATTATAAATTCATTATAACATGAAATAATAGTCAAGTCAACAGTTTTAAACAGAAAAGTTAACTTTAGTTATTTTCATTTGAGTGGGCAGATTTGAGTGGGCAGACATTTAAGTGAATAGAGAAAACTATGCTGACTTAGAAGACTAAAATTAGTTAATTTAAGATTTACCATTGACTACCCCAAACAAAAATAGAGACCGATAGAGATCTTTCATGTTTTCATTAATAATTAACAATCAAAGCATTTAGAGTTTGCTTAGCGGTCTCTAGTGTCGCTAGGGCCACCTTAAAGATGTCATTAATGTACTAGTTGAGGGAGAATAAGATGTGGGATAGATATTGAAGTTTTTTTGATGTAAAATTTTCTAGAACGCATAATATTTAGATTATTCTTAACATATGAAAGCTCAATTTTCAGATTATTCCGCCAATTAATATTCAGACAATTGAAGATGAAAAAGAGAATCCTTATTCTAGGATTCTCTTTTTTTTTATAATTTATTTTTTTGAAGCTCGACCTTGTTCATAAGCTTGATTCAAGGCAGCTTTGATTCCCCACACAGACACTTCATGGAAATCTAATTCGTCGGAATCTCTAGTTTCTAATGTTTCGATTGAAAGTTTTTCTTCAGCAATTGTTGACAAGATTTGTTCGATAGATTTTTGCATGGTGTAATCATCATCCTTTTCTTTTTGTTTTTTATTTCCTTTACATATTAATTATAACATGTTAAGAACAGTTTTGCAACAGTTATTTTGAAAAATTAATATTTAAGATAATTTTGTTGTTTAGAATATTCTTACTTTTTGTCCATTAAGAAGATTAACATTGAAAATTTTCAGTTATGTTCATTTGTCAACATAGGGTAAACAAAATCAATATATAAGATATTTTCATTTCAAAGAAAAATCGCGCATAGAAGTCAAGCTGCTATATAATATCTTTAATCAATTAATTATTTAGGTTTTTTAGTTAACTAAGCTAACTTTTTAGAGTCAATGAATAAAAGAGATCAATTTGATTTCTATAATTAATAGTTATTGTATATGGAAAGTGAATTATATTATATTTTTAACAAATAGATATCTATTACAGTTGTAAGATATAATTGTTCATTTTTAGAAGGCACAATTAATGTTGATTTTAATATGTAAATAATAATCTCATTATATGAAAAATCAATGTTCCCCATTTTCTACTAGTAAATCAAGGGCATTTTCCTTGATTTACAACTGGGGGTTGGTCTGGAGGGGGGCAAGTTTTTGTCCCCCTACCCAGGGTTTTCTACAATCAATCACAACAATATATTATTATGTTTTTTCACTATTAAAGACAGTGTTTGTTTTGATAGTAAGCTAAGTTAACTCAAAACATAGAACCTTGGGTAGGTGGGACAAGTCGTCCCCCCTCCAAACCAACCCCCCGCCGGAAAAAGAAAAGCACTTTTTCCTATTGTATAGACTTTATTATTGTATAGAATTGATTTTCTTATTGTATATAACTTGTTTTCTATTCATTTTTAAAGGCATTCTTCTATCAATGAAATTCAATACTTCTGAATGACACACTTTTGGCATCTCCTTATGATTATGCAATCCTTGTGTTTGTCTTAAAAAATCTAAAACAAATTGTGAATATTAAGGATGTCGTAGTTTTCAAACCTTGTGCTTCTGAATGACACACTTTTGGCAAAAAAAAATAAAGTGAACTAATAATTGTTTTACTGATATTTGTAGTATAATAGAAATATAATAATTAATAGAATAGAAGTTCTTTTATGTAAAAAAACATTAAATTAAACAAAGGAGGACTATAATGAAAACAGACAAAGAAATGATAAATAGAAGTTTAGAAGTCAATGTGGATTTAAATGCAAGAACAGAATCCAATAAAAGAAGAGATATTTTAAATAAAAAATTGTATCTTGGACAAATAATAGAAATTGAAAAACCTGAGTTTACTAAAAACAATTTAATATTATCTCCAGTAGGTTCTGGTAAATCATTCTTAATAGAAGAAAAACTCATTCCAAAAAATCACAAAGGGAAAATTCTTTACTTAACATCAAACACTGCCTTAAAAGATTCGTTGTGTCCCAACAACAATGAATTGAGAAAGAGATTTGCAGAAAATGGAAAGTCTATAAATTTCTTTACATCTGAAAACAAAAAAAGATATGGTGATTCTTCATATTCAGTTCATGTAATGACTTATCATGAGTTTGGAAAAAGAATATTTTCTCCTAATCAAAGTTTCACAAAAGATATTAATTTAATTTTCTGTGATGAAATTCATTCATTACCTATATTTACACAATATGGTGGAAACGGAGAATTGCTTTTAGCATTAAATTGGTTGTTTCAAAAACATGAAAATAAAACAATCTTCTATTTTACGGCTACAAAAGAAGGTCTATCTAAATTAAAATCAAATCATCCTAATTATATGGACAATATAAAAGAATTTGATTATCTTAATCATCCAAAAATAAGAAAATATGAAGCAAAATCAACCTATTACATTAGCAATATTAATCAATTAAGAATTCATTTAAAAGCAAAAAGAGAATATACGAAAAGACATGGACAAAAAGGACTGGCTTTTAGTAAAAAAATATCTGAACAGAAAAAAATAGCTGAGCTAGCAGAAGAAGAAGGGTTTTCTCCAATTGTTTTATGGTCTGTTAATAATGAAAATTTAAAAATGTCAGAAGAACAAATGAATGCTAGAGACTACTTATTGAAAACAGGAAATATACCTGAAGAATATGATTTATTGATTATCAATGGAGCAATGCAGGAAGGTTGGAATTTATATGACAATAATGTCGAGTTTGCTATTTTAGATACAACAAACGAAACTGAAAAAGTTCAAGCTTTAGGAAGAATAAGAAAAGATGTAGACTTTATTGTTTTAAAAACTAATGAGGCAAAAGAGATTTCACATATTACACTTGAAAAAGAGTATCTAAACGTTTCTCTTACAAATGAAGATAAAGAACTTTTAGCACTAAATCTTAATATTGTAGATGACAGGAATAGAGTTGTAAAATGGCCAACATTAAAAAAAATCATTATAAGTTCTGATTATGAAATAGAAGATAAAGTTGAGAATTTAAATGGAAAAAGAAGAAGAGTTAGCATTATAAAAGAAAAATAGTTAACACATAAAAAAGACACAAAGATTACAAGTTCTTACTTTTGCAATCTTTGTGTCTTTTTCTGCAATCCTTGTGTATGCTTTTTCTTTTTATAAAGACACAAAAATTACAATGCCTTATCCACGTGCTTTTTTTGTGTCTTTTCTTGCTTGTTTTGTTACCAATAATTCTGCATGTTCTATGAAGTTTTACAAAATTATTGAGGTTGCTGACTCCCTATACTTAATTCTCTTAAAACAATCAACACACAAAATAACACAAAGATTACAAGTTCCTACTTTTGCAATCTTTGTGTCTTTTTCTGCAATCCTTGTGTATGCTTTTTCTTTTTGTAAAGACACAAAAATGGCAACAAAAACTACAAGCCCTTACTTTATGCCATTTTTGTGTCTTTTTTTGCTTTTTTTGTTACCATCGTGAATCTACCCTATCTTCCTCATTCTCAATAAGAAAGAGCTAATCCTTCTAATTGTGCCTAACTTGGTAAGCAATCTAGTAAACATAAGAAAATTGGAGTTTACTAAAAATCAAGAATAAGAAACAATCCACTTTCCATTTGCTTGCTATTTTCTGATTGGACAAAAATAGAGACCTCTAAGAAAGAGATCTCTTTCACATTCATCAGTTTGCTCAGCTTCATCTTAGCCCGCTTTAGAACAGTATAGAGACCTTTTCAGTCTTCATATGACATAATACCCAAAGCAACATAACAACACTAAGGTCTGCCCTTTTGTTGTCTTATCTTGCTTTAGCACACTAAGCTATCTAAAAGAGCATAATGACGATAATTCTGCAATCTTGTTCTATCTGTCAAGCAATTTTTTCATTTTGTTCTCTAAGTTTTCTTGGCTTACTTTTATTCTTTTTTCAAATTCTTCATCTGATTCATTGATTTTGTTTCTTGTTAATTTATTTAGCTTTCTCTGGTTTTCTTTAAAGAGAGCCATTGTTTTTTCTCTTCTTAGAATTGTTCTATTTTCTCCTTCCTTATGATTTGGATTATCTCCTATTCCAATTGAATATAATTTACAATTTAGTTCGTCCATTGTTTTTTCAGCTAAGTTTAGGTCTCCTTCTTCTTTAGCTGAGTTAGCTTTGTTAATAGTATCTTCAAGTTTGTTGAATGAACTAAAAGACTTTCCATCTTTCCACACAAAAGAGACTCTGTCAACTTCTTTCAAATAGTCATTGATTAATTTTATTGCTTCATTTCTTTTTTCTTCTGGGATGCTCTTAAAGTGGGCGACATTAGCTGAGTTTTCTTTAAGTTTACTTATTATGCTTCGCGCATTTAAACTTTCATCAGGGATATCTTCAGGAATATTCGTTGTTTGATTGAATTGATTAAGCCTTAGTTTTCTTTCTTTTTTTGTTAATGTTGTGAAAAAAGGCTTTCCGGGATTAGGGGTTTGAGTTTCATGTTGAATTTTTTTTGCTATAGAAACAGCAAAGGAAACCATAGCAGTTATTGCATTGACAAAGGGAGGGACATCAACTGATTTAATTGAGTTAGATAATAAGACAAAAGAAGTTGTAGACACCATTAATACTGAACTAATAGACCCAAGGGATTTTCTGGAATTATTAAGAAAGGTTTTAAGTTTCATTTTTTGTTTGCCTAGAAAACTTTGTTCCTCTTCTTCTTTGTCTACTAAATTATTATTTTTTCTTTCTTCTTGAATCATTAAATCATCTTCTATTAAGTCTCTTGCTTTTGTAGCAATTTCTTTTTGTTCATTTGCCCAGTTGTTTAGTTCATTCATTGTTATTTCTTGTAGATTTTCTTTAGGTTTGATAAGATTAATTTCTTTTTGTTCAGAAGTTTCTATTTGTAATTTTTCATTTTCGTTATCAATTTTTTCATCTTTGCTAAATTCATTTAATTTGGGGAAGAGCAAATATTCTTGTGAATTTAGTTTGTTCACATGTGTTTTGGCTTCTTTTTCTGTATCAAAATGCAAAAATGGACAATTCCTTTTTTCTGCCTTGCATTGTGAAACTTTTCTAGAACTATTGACATGCCATTTTGTTGTCATGTTATCATCTCCTCTTAATTTTTATATAATATATTATATGCAATATTGTTCTACATTATTACTTTTTTTTGAAGTTTTAATAATTAATTAAGAGTGTTATTTTAGAATAGGTTTTTTACAGGGTTAGTTTTAAGCAGAAATGAGAAGGTTTAGTTGTCAGTGATGTCATTGTTCATTTTAGTGCATATATAATCTCTATTCCTCTTATTTGTTGTTAGAGCCACCATAGTGAACCTTAGTTAACTTAAAAGTGTGTAAATATGCACAACAAAAAAAGTCCTCTTGTATGTTACAAGAAGACTATTTTCTATCTTATGGATACAGAAAAACTAAATGACGTGAATAAGAATGTAAATAACAGATCCTATAAGAAGAATCACTGTTCCAATTGAACCTATAAGAGGTTGGTCTTTGTCAATGTCACCTCCGGAAAATCCAGCAAATGTTAAGATGTAACCAACTATTATCAAGATAGATGATAATAGAATTATAATTTACACCTTCCTTTCTTTATAACAAATAAAGACTCATGTCATTTTGTTTAGGAATTTTCATCAAAACATATTATCGAAACATTTTCCGCAAATTCCTGAAATGAAAATTTCTCGTTCATCAGGTTTAAGATAAGGGAAAGCATCTTGAATGTGAGATCCTTTTTTCCAGTTTTCATAGTCAGATTCTTTTACCTTTACTTCTACTTTGTTTTTACAAAAGATACATTCTTTTTCAAGTGTTTTCATTTGGGTTTCTTGTTTGACAGTTTTCATTTGTTTTCCTCCTAGTTTATAAAGAATTTATAATTTTAATCATTTTGTATGGAGATACATCGTCGTTATCATTAATTTCTTTCAATGACCAAGGGGCCATAGCAGTGTTAGAAGAAACAACTCCTTGAACATACTTTATTTTGTACCCGAATTCATCATTGCACCATTCTTCAGCAAGCATTCTATGATGACCATTAGAATAAACAGTAATTAGCCCTTTTTCATAATAACCTCTCCCCTCAGTCAAATCAGGATTATAAGAAACAAAGAATGCTTTTTTTGATTTTAGTTTTCTTTCGTGAGCTTCTGCTTCTTTTTTATTCAAAAAGACTTTATCATCTTTAGTTACGTATACTTTTCGTGTTTCTTCTTTCATTTGTTTTACTCACCCTTTCTAAATCTAGTGGTTTTTTAATTGATTATATATATATTATAACATCAAAAATTCTTTATGTCAACGCTTTATCTACATTTTATTTCAAAAAAAATGAACCAATTGAAGTTTTTAGTCTTCAATTAATTCAAAAGCATCTTCTCCCAGTTTTTCTGATGTTCTGTAACAATTGTAAGATAAGATTTCAATTTCATCTTCACTCAGTTTATTCATAATCTTCAAAATTGTTTCATAGTTTTCTCCATATCCAGATTTACTTATGTTTTTACTAAATATTTGAGCATTTGTTTTGACTTGTTTTTCCATTCATTCCACATCCTTTTTGTTATTATATTATTATAATAACATATGAAGAAAACTATGTCAACCTTAGTATATAATTATACCTTTAGGGCTTGTTCAATTAACAATATCAAGCCTTTTGAAGATAACTCAGTAAACTCAAGCCGACCATAATAAACTCTCTAACTTGTAAAACAAGGATTCAATATGACTGAGAAAGGTTTACTTAGTTGTCTGAATGTTAACTTAAGCAAGCCTTTTTAGTGTTTCTCATAATTTATTTTGAGCGCTTTTGGAATATAAACATAAAACACAGAAAGGCCACAGCAGAGACAGAAGAGAGCCAGCTTCCCTGCGGCTATTGTAGTCAATTGATTAATTATATTGGCTGCAGCATTTACATGAGAGAAGCCGATTCTCTGAGAAGCCTTAAGTCGACTCAGCTATTTGACTTTATATTTGATGAGATAATTCTATTGGTCTAAGTTTTGCAAATGAATATTTATTGATAATTTTGGTTATATATGGTACAATAATGTTAATATGAAGACAAAATTAGAAAAGGAGAGGGAGCTTATGAAGATAGTAATATATAGTGGATATGGTAGTTGTTATGTTCCCCCGGTTATGAGGAAAGAAATAGAAAATGAAGACTTCATCCATGGCAGAATAAAGTTAGCAAGCATACTAGAAGACTTAGAGCCAACTCATGAAGAATTAATACAAACAATATATGATGAGTTTGCTAGTGAAAACCCTAAAGATAAGGAAACTTTACACTATCTTAAGTGTTCAAAGGATCCTAGTATTGTATACGTAAAAAACTTAGAAGATGTATATGGTTTCACTTACAAAATGGAAGTTGTAGATGTAGACACCTCTAGAATTTGGAAAATTATAGAATATGATGGTGCAGAAGGAATTGAATACTTTTCAGAGCCTAGAATAATTGACAAAGATTTAAATTTCGGAGAATGGTAGGTTTTTAGTGACTAAACTTCTAGTTTTCTAGTAAATAGGGATCCCGGACTATGAGTTCCGGAGTTTTTATATACTTTAGATTGTTAGTGGTATGTATACTAAGTTAACCGAGTAATCTAAAAAATTACTTGGTTAACTTTTTGGTTTTATAGGGCATGAGTCTTCTAACAACCATGTTCTCCTATCTGCCGCTTATACAGCAGCTCTGGACGCTCACTGGTGTTAAGATAAATCGTTGATAGTTTATATGTCGGCATATATAGAAACCAATAACTCCTCGATTACTAAGTCAACTTAGCTGATGGGTCAACTTAGTTTACTGGTAAACCCAGCTTACACTCATAGTAATTGGAATTCTTTTGCTCTGTTGCGATTGATATTCATTCTTTTTGGGGATGTGGGCAATTGAATAGCTATCAAATATTTATGACATTCAATTTTTCTACTTCAAGACTAGATATTATTTCTTCTTCATTTATATATTCATCAAATATGTCTATACCAGATATATCCAATTCCTCAAAAGAAAATTCTTTATTTTCATAAACCCATTCAATTATATCTTTTATAATCTTATTTAATGAGTAACCAAAACCTTTTTTCTCTATAACAATACCACTACCATTTTGCTCACAATCAGCAAAATCAATTGCCATACATTTTGATAAGGTGTAAGATGTATTTTCAACATTTACAAGTTCATCTGGACTACAAGTCAAACCTTTATAAAATGTGCCTTCAATAATATATTTATATAAACTTGATATATTTTCATTCAATATACTAACAAATAAACTGCCATTTTCGTTCAGTTCTTCCTGAAAACTTTTTTTGTCTTGCCAATCCCAAACTCCTTTTATGAAAGATATTGGCATATCTTTACCATACATTTCCTCAATGAAATTTATTATATTCATATTTATCTACTCCTCTTATGTAATAAGTTCATCATTCATATTATATATGTATTATAACATATAATCAAAAAGAAGTCAACCTAGCTTGCTGAGTAAACCTAGTTATTATGTCAACCTAGCTTACTGGGTAGGGGAAGATAATATTGCATATGAGCTTACAAACAGTGGGATAGATATGTATGTATTACAAGACTTGTATCTTGAACATAATGGATTAAGTGCTCAAATTGATTACATGGCATTTACGAGAAATAGTACTTATATAATCGAAAGCAAAAACTTAATGGGGAATGTATCTATAGATAAAGATGGTAATTTTATTAGAACCTATGAATTTAATGGAAAAAACTAAAGAAGGCATCTACTCTCTAATAACTCAAAATGAAAGACATAAGTTAGTAGTTAAGAATATGTTAGCAGAAGGTAGAAACTTTATACAAATGAAATTATTTAATGAAGACTCACCCACCTACCATTTTGCTGAGGCAAAACGCTTGAGGTGGATACCTTCTTTCACTAATATTGATAAAAAAGAGGCCCCATAAGGAGCCTCTAAATTATTATTTATCAAAATCTACAATAGTTTCAGTATCGTACAATGTTTCTCCAGCTCGCAGATAGATTCTATGTTGACCTTGTAAGCCTTCTTTGTGAATGTTTTTATTGAATTCTAAAGTGGCTCCATCTCCTCCATCTCCTCTTGCTGTCAATACGTCTACACATAATGCTGTATATGGAGTGTTACTTGCTACGAAATTATAACCTCTGATAGAGTCGTCTTCGTCAACCAGGACTAGCTCATAAAATCCTTGTTTTGTAAACAACCCATTCATATTTAATCTGTCTTCTTCTAATGTGAACTTTATTTCAAGCCCTTCGTAATACTCATCTTTTTGAGTAACCTCTCCAAGCTCATCATGTTCATTGTCTACAATTGTTTCCCCAAGTGTTCCAAGTCTTCCTGGCTCACCCAATTCGAAAGGTTGTCTGTTTGCATAGATGTTCATCTTTTCAGCACGATAAGTGTTTACAGGCAGAGAGAGCTCAAAGATTACTTCGTCATTAAGAATCTCTACAGTAGTTGCTGTAAGTTTAGCGTTCTCAGCAAATCCTGCTGGTTGATTGAAAGCTTTGCCATCTACGTTTACAATGCCCCCTGAGTTAATTAAGAAATGATTTTCTCCAAGATAATCCATATCTGATACATATGGAGAATAGAAGTCTGAACCTCTTTCTTTACCATATTGCCATACTTGCTCAATAGTCATATTTTCTCTGTCAATGTCATAGATAACTCCTCTTGTATAACTTTCTTCAGCTGGAACATATTCTTCTCTAATTTTAGATTTGTTGTTTCCATTATCTAATAAGGAAACATATCCTTCAGGAGTAGTTCTAGCAGAATGCTGAGACCATTGCCATTCGAAGTCTTCGCCAACAGGAGTGAAAAAGTATTCTTGCATTTCATCAGACCAACCTGTAGGGTCTCCAATTATCCATTGTAATTCACCAGTGTCGTAATCTAAGGCAACCACAGCATCCTGATGTCTGCCTGACAAGATTAACTCATTGTGTTCTTCATCAAACCATACGGAGTTGTTGTGGAACCAATCAAAGCTTACCCAGTTTTCAGATTTTCCTTCATCCATAGGTAATACATCTTGTAAGTTCCATTCTTTTACTACTTCTCCAGTTTCTCTATCAAGTTCTACAACCAAATCCTCAACTGTCCCAAAAGCGGAATCATTTGAAGCAATAATTAGATTTCCATTATCTAATTCATGGTAATCATGATGGTAACCACCAGGAAGAGAGTACTCATTGTATATTTTTCCTAAGAAGTCCATTTCATATAATCCTGTATTGTGATATGGGGGATGCATCATTCTTTCAGTTCCTAATAACAATCTTCCATTTTCTAGTTGACTGATTTCCCACATCAATGGTTCAGTAAGATACCAACGGACATCCCCGTTCACATCGTAAGCTGCTGGCAACATATCACTTGCTGGAGTGAAGAAGTAAAAGTCATTTGTCAACTTTTCTCTATTAGATGCTTGAATAAATTCAGGCTCTGGAACATTCTCAGGTAATGGATCTGTAGCAATTTCTAATTCTTTCACTTCTCCATTGAATTCTATAGTCACATTGTTTTCAATCCCAGCGTAAAGCCCATAAATGGGAAGATAATGGACAGTGCCTAATTCTCCTTCACCCTCAATGGTAGAAAGGTCATCCTTGCCTTCTACAGTAATCTTAGGCACACCTTCTTCTTCTGTCTCGAATATGACAAGTGCTGCTAGTGGAGAAATGTCATAAGGGTCGAGAATGATGTTCGGGTCGTCTAAAGTGTACCCTGTCGACTCAAAGTCTTGTTCTAACTGAGTTTGTTTTGTCATTAAAGAATCTTGCACTTCTAATACTTCTGCTTCAGGTTGGATTTCACAAGCAATAAGTGTTAAAGACATTACAGTTATTAATGTAGCAAGTGTTAATCGTTTTTTGTTTTTCATTAGGGTTCCTCCCATAAATTTATTTGTGCATTTATTATACTAATAATATCAGTGTCTGTCAATGAAATATTTAGAATTGTTCAACTTTTAAATATTATTTTCTTATCTCCTTTTAGAGTTTCATTTCATGAAGCAATTTTTTCTCTTAGTTCATTTAAGATCTCTTTAGATGACATAGTTAACTGAGAATTCTTATACTTATAGATTTCATTCATCCATTTTGTTGCAGTTTTATCATCTTCGAGAAAAATAGAAATATGAAAGATTTTCTTGATTACTTCAATTTCTTCTCCCTTGAGAATTTCATTTTCATAAGCTTTAATATAGTTTGCTCTTGCCATATGTAAAAACTTATGTTCATTTTCATCTTCCTTAAGTCTATAAAGCCAAGCAGTAATAATAGATAAGCCAGCTTTTATTTCATAAGTTTGATTAGATATTTGAGCAGAAGCAAGTGCTAATTTGTAAAGTTTAATAGCCTCCTCAATAGTTCTTTGATTAACATGATTGTCAACATGAGACAATTTGTCGATGTAGTTTTCTTTAATTATGTTTCTATTTAAACTATCAACAAGAAAATTCTGTGTGAAAACAAAACCACAATGAGGGCAAGAGGCTACTTTATACAAATAGGGATTTGCCTCTCCTTGATAATGTGAACAACCATCTTCATCTACTTTTTTAATTTTAACATGTCTAGATCTAACATTTTTTGATGTAAACTTTTGTTTGCAATATAAACACTTAAATGTTTTGTCATATAGAAAATCCATGAGGATTTCTCCTTCCTTTTTTGATAATATTATTCTCCAACCATTCCATTAGAATTACTGTCAGTCATATATTCATACAACCAATGGTCTTCATATATAGGCATGCTAAATCCTGCGTCTTTAGCTTCTTGAATAGTAACACGACCATTCCCATTCGTGTCAACAGAATCAAGATTTCCTTTGCTTACTTCTACGTTTTCTGAAGAGTTACTATTGGGTTCATCATCTCCAGAAGACAATCCGAGATCTTCATTTATTTTATCAGGATCTCCATTTGGAAAACTGTCGTTCACTGTGTTTCCTTTGATTGTATATGTGTACTCATAATGAGAAGGAATTTGTGTAGTTGTGTTTGGATAAGTAATGATTGCTTCAAAATCAGTAGCACCACCTGCTTCTCTAATGTTTCTTTCCATGTAAGCTTGGTCACCATGTCTGTTCAAAGTAGCATCTTGTGGAGTAATGTTGTATGCGTTAGAAACTCCACCTAATGAGTCAGCAAGAACGTGCCCTCTATCATTTCCATATTCTTCTCCAACTCCTGGGACATCTGCCATTGATGAGTAATATCTTCCCGATGAGTTTACATCTTCAGTTTCATCATTTTGTAAGATTACATTTTTAGCAGTCACTCTTACAAGTTGTCCATGTTCATTTGTGTAAGCCCAGTATTCTCTGTTTCCATGTCCAATATTCACAACAACATTTGCTTCACGATGACCACTTGTATCTCCACCATCAACTTCAATTAAGCGATAGTTATCTGTATCAGGAGTGCCTAAATTTGAACTGCTAGGTACAACTGGGTTTTCTCCGTCTTCTGTGTCAACTTCATTCTCTAAGTTTTCGGCCCCTTTGTCTTGTGAATCTTCTACATCTTGTGAGACCTCTACATCTTCAACATTGTTTTCTACTTCTATATCTTCTCCATTAGTACACCCTGTAATAAAAAGAGATAATAATAACAACATAGTAAACTTAGTTAACTTCATGACTGATGATTTCATCTAATCACTCTCCTATTATAATATTTTTATTGAATTGATTTCATTATCTGAGACTCAATTTGTTAATGAAGCCCAGGAATATTAATAAAGTTTTTCTGATACCATTTCTTAATGAATCCAGAGTTCTGAAAAATCTTATCAATTAAGTCTTGGTCTTTTGGAAGTTCAATGAAAATAAGATTATCAGCCATATCGAAAAGACAACTTTCTTCATAAACATGTTGAACTTCTTCATAATAAGCAAATATGTCTTCACTTTCTCCAATCTTATAAAGTGTCCCGGTGTCTAAATCAAAAACTGCAGCTGGCTTGTTTACTTTGTTATAGATATGGTTTCCATCTTGAATATTAATCATAATAGTTCTCTCCTTCTTTCTTCAAGTATCTTTATGCAATAATTATTTGTATATAATATAACACAATTCCATTTTCTTGTCAACACCTATTACTTGTTTGAAAGAAGTGTAGACTTCATGCTGAAAAGCTCATTCGCTTCATGAAGTCTCTTGCCTTGCACATGATTTCTTCTTCTGTCATTACTTCATCAATAGAAACTTTTAGAATATGTCTTTGTCGTTCCTCTTTTTGTCCAGACTCAAATCTCTTCTCACTTAATTTTTCTACTTTTGTTTCACCACATTTAGAACATATTGACATTCTATATACAATAACAGAATCTAAGTTTGCTCTGTTATCTTCTGCTAACTCTTCTTTATAGAATCTTCCTAAGTTGTAATGTTGGTGTGAATGTAAAGATCTTCTTGACTTTCTAATCATTTATGATTCTCCTTTTTTAAAGAATTTTTCTTTTTTGCTTAGCAAGCAAACCTAGAAAACTTTTAGTTTGCTTGCTAAATAGACAGAACTGCTATATTTCAATTCGGGAAATTTGCTTCCATGTAAATGCTCGTATGCTTGTCAAGATAATTGAGATGTTCTGATAACTTTGTCATCTTAGCAAACTTCTTTTCTTCTGAACGATATCCTCTAAATCCAGCAGAATATAAACATTTAATTTCTTTTTGGCTGGATGTCTGTGATGATAAATGTTTGCCTGATTCAACAAGTTCTTTTAGGACAGCAATGATTTCTTTTTGTGTTTTTTCTAAAGGAACTTTTGTTATTCCATAACGTGTTGAAGTTGACCCATCTTTCCAAGTTAACGTGTTTTCCATTAACTCAATGCCTTGAATGTTTTCGACGTTTTCAGAATTATATTGTACAGATGTAATCATGATTTAATTTCCCCTTTTTAGTTCAATTTGTTTTCCTTATATATTAATAATAACATGATGAAGAAAATAAGTCAACAAAAACTTTTACTATTATTTTTTAATAAAAGTTTGCAATAACATCCAATCCATGTTATAATGAATTTATATTAAGGCAAAACAAAAAGGAGAGAAAAATAATGAAACAAGTCAACCTAAAAGAATTATTTATTCAAAAATATATTGAGAGATTTGAAAGTACACGAGAGATGGCAGAGTTTGCTTTGAGTGAAGCAGGAGAATTACATGACGAAAGATCTATTGAATGGGAATTGCGAAGTCTATCTAAACTGTTTGGATAATTTAAAATTATTGAATCAATGAAAAAAGCAACTATAATTAGAATAGTTGCTTTTTTGTGTCATATTTCAGATTCTTAGAAATTCTGTTCAAACTAATATTCCAAGATAACTTACAAATCTCCAAGTAGCTTATTTAACTCTATGGAGATATTTTCTGCAAATATAGAATCTCGCTTTGTTGTATAGTACATTAAACTACATACTTCATTACAAGCTCTCTCATATTTCTCTTCCTGAATAGCATCTTTTATTGCTAATATATAATTTCTATTAAATTTACTATTAACTTTATCAATATTTTGGGAGTTATATTCATTGATGAATAACTTCAATGCTAATTTAGCTTCCTCATTTTCCCCAAAGTATTAGACCACCTGTCATATGGGCTCACAATACTCCACAATTTAGTTTTTCTAATGCTCATTTACAATCACTCCTTCTCTGTTATCTTCTTTCTTTTGGCGTTCCTGAAAACTCACAAGCCAACTGGAACAACTTAGTTTTTACTTCAAATTCAAGCTCATGGAAAGAATTGTAATACGTATTAATAAGATACATTTCATTCAAATCAATAGTGATTACCGGAATATCTTTTTCATCTATTACTGTAATGAATTGAAAGTTTTTTGTAAGCCTGAAACCCATAATTCCAATTTCTTTTCTAAATGTACTATATCTCATTGACTTTCCTCCTTTTGCTTTTTCATTTTGACAGCTAAGTCTAATTTCCAATACAATTGTATTATATCAAAGTAACAAGCATTTCTCGAAAACTTTTACAATTAGATGCCGACAAAACGTTGACATATATATATTTTGATGTTATAATATATATATAATGAATTGAAAAACTACTAAAAAAGGAGAAATGAAAAAATGAAAAAAAATAACACTAATTACAACTTTACTGTAGAAAATGAAGTTTTTGAAGAAGTCTTCTTTGATGACTTCAATGACAATGGCTATCAAGTCACTGGTGTTCCTATTGACAATTTGAAATATTCTTTTGATGAAAAAGGACAACAAGTTTTAAACATGTTGCCTGATGAAATCAAATCAAATGATTGGAATTTCCTAATCAAATCTTCTAACTTGAAGTCATTCATTGAAAATAATCTCTTAACAACTTCAGAAATGGAAGATGATGAATGTGAAAAAATAATTAACATTATCAAAAAACATGAACCCGAAAAAATTATCTCTGATGAATATAAATGCTATGTAGATTCTGACTCTTTTGATGAAATGTCTGACAAAATCAAAGATTTTCTAATCCAAAAAACTACGCTCACAATTAACAATGAAAAAATCTATGTTTTTAACTCTGATTTAGGTCTTTCTTCTATCATTGTTGAATATTACAACACTTATTACAAATAATATGAAAAAGCTAACACTGTTAATGTGTTAGCTTTTTATTGTAATTCTTCTTTTTATTTGTAACAATTGGAATCTATTAAGCTCCCCTTTTCATCAATAATGACAGTATTAAGTTGCCCTCCCATAGAAACACCACCATCAATTCCTATTTTATCGTTCTCTTCAGAAATCCAAATGTCAAAGTTATTTTCATCATTATGAATGAATGGAGTAGGAGTGTGTCCGAAGACAACAGTTTTCTCAGCAAGCTTTTGTGACCGGTAGAATTTTTCTCTTATAATGTCCATACTGTTTAAGTCTTCTCTCCAATCAGGAATATGAAGATTAATTCCGGCATGGACGAATATAATATTGTCAGTTTCATAATACTTTGGAAGTTGCCTTAGCCATCTCATTTCTGACAAATGATTGTATGTCATATGTCCTCCTCTTTGGCTCCTAGTTGATCTCTTAAATCTAGACTCACCCATGTAACTAATTAGTGTTTCTCTAAAAGATGGTTGATAATAATAATGCTGATGCTCTTCTCCTAACACCCATTGTGAAAAAGAAAAATCATGATTTCCACTGAGAATGATAGTCTCAGGGTGTTCTTTTTCCAATGCAAGAATAGTATCTATCACTTTTTTTGAATCAGGCCCCCTATCAACATAATCTCCAAGGAGAACTAAGTTATCTTTTGTTTTCCAATGTTTCAAAGCTTCATTAAATTGATTGTAACACCCATGTATGTCTGAAATAACATGATAAGTTTTCATTTGTTCACTCCTGTCTACTTTGTTTTATATTTCTTATATAGTCTTTAAGAAAAATAAGAAGGCTTCTTTCCTTTTGTCTAGGAGTAAAAGGCTTCTTGTCTTTTATTTTTCAATGATAACTTCTGAGTTTTTATATTTTTTTAGAAGGACGTCGTTATCATTGATTTGTTTCTTATCAATTTGTAAATCTGAGTTTGTATATTCTAAAGTTATTTGATAGACTACTCCGTTTTCCATGCCTACAAACACTTCAGAATCTCTAAAGATTTGGTCATTGCTTGACACTTCAACAACATTAATATCTTCTGTTTCTTCTACTCTATCTGAAATATTCTTAGCTATATTGTCTTCTAATGAATTAAACGCTACTCCTCCCATGAAACTGCTCCCAATAATGAGAAAAGCCCCAAGAAGACTCAACAAAAAAAAGCTCTCATCATTGTATTTATTTCTTTTCCTAAAAAGAGCAATCATAGAAATGATTACAATAGAAATTCCAAAGAAAAGAAATGAATGTGATAATGCCATCATTATTTTAGATTCTGTAGAACTAAAAATATGAGTATAAGGCAAAAATGTGTGCAATATAATCTACTCCTTATCTATAACGTATTTATATCTGTCTATTGAAAAATTACAATATCCATAAGGTTTGTCTTTGTTTTCAATATAAACTTTCATATTATCATTAAGTTTGTGGACCAGTTTTTCATTAGACATAAACTCGTTATCTAATCCATGTCTATCTTTCTTTATCAAAAAGACGCCTGGATAGAATTCTTTGACAACTAAGTCAGCTTCTTCTAATGCAATTTGATGTTCATGATTATCTTTAATTGTTGTAATCGTGTCTTTTTTACTCATTAGAACTCAATCCCAATTTGAAGTTGCAATAACCATATGATTGGTCCTCCTTATTCCACTTCTGAATATATACTCTACTCTTATTTTCTCTATTTGTTCCATTGAAAAGATTAACAATTCCATTAGCAGAATATAACTTATTCAATTCTCCATCTCTGTTCTTGATTAAAGCGTAAACTCCTGATGAAATCTCTTTTGCAGCAACCTCAGAAGTATGAAGCGCAAATGTTGCCTCTTTTTTTGTGAAAACTTTAGTGAATACTGGATCTTTTTCCATTTTGATTTCTCCTTTATAGTTAGCTTAGTTTTCTTTATCTTTATTCATGTAAAAATTGGAAGGGTAAAAAGTTGCTTTATCATTAATGTATACTTTCTTATCTCCATTCATTTCTGCAATAACTTCTTCTGTTGAGAGAAACTTTCCATTTGCTTGCCCAGTCTTTCTCATGAAAAATATGTTAGGATATATTTCTTCTACAAAATGAACATCTTCTTTTTTCTCCTCTCTTTTAGACATCATAAGTTAAGGTGATATATACGCCTAAATCATCGATCTTATGAGAGTCAATGATTTTCTCTCCTTCTTTTTCTTCAATTTTAAAAACTGTTGTGTAGACATTTTCAGTGTCAAGAATAGTTTCTTTTCTTATATTTTTAAAGTAAACATCTAGATCTGTATAGACACTTAAGTATCCATTATCTTCATGTCTGTCTTTGATGTACTCTTCTTCTTCAAGTTTGTCAATAATAGCTCTTTCAAAATCGTATCGCTTAGAGAATTTTGTCATAATATTCAGCCCCTTTCCTTTAGTTTTGATGAAGTTTATTCATGGAAAAAGAATATACATATATAATAACATTCCTTCAATTGGTCTCTAACATAACTTGTTAATGTTATTTTCATCGGTTCACATCATCAATATGAATGCCAAGCATACTCAAAGTCATCCGGATTGTTTTTGTTCTGTTTTTGTAATGTTCATACATGGGTGGATTATTCTCGTTGAAAGCCATTTTCTCTTTTTCTCTCTCATACTTTTTCTTTAAGTCATAAATTTGTTTTTCTGTTGTGCTAATTGAATAGTAATCTTTTGTCAACTTATACAGCTCCTTTATATTTTATGATAGGTTAATTATAACATGAATAACTTTGCTTGTCAATCAATATGAATAATTTTACACAAAAAAGACATGTTACAATTTCAGTAATATGTTTTTTTTGAGATCTTTAGTTCGCTTAGTTCTCTTAGTTGTCTATTAAAATGACAAAGTGCTACCTAATGGACAGTTTCCTTTTGTTGCCATCTTACTACATTATACAGTAACTACATATTTATTAATGTGAAGTTTGGACATTTAGTTATCTTTTCAACGCTTTCTATTTTAGATTAACAGCTAGTGAGAATTGTAGTATAATGATATTACAATTTATTAACTAATATGGAGGGAGGATATGAAAAATTTAAACAAAAAAGCTTTTACGCTAATTGAACTTATAGTTACTATAGCAGTGTTGGGAGTATTAGTACTTTTAGCAAGCCCAAGATTCTTTGGATACACACAAAGTGCTGAGTTAACTAAAGGATTCGCTAATGCTAAGTCTATTGAAAAGGCAAGTGAATTATATTATATGGACTATGAAGATTGGCCAAGGTTAACTGATGACCCTTACACTTCAGAAGAAATTGAGTCCTATAGTGAAAGAATATTTGATAGAACAGGACATGAGGTTAAGCTAGACCCTGAAGGGAACTATTACGACATTGATTACGATAAGTTGAGTGATTATGTACAGGTTCATGATGATAAGAAAAATTACATTTTGCAAAACCCTGTAGGTAAAGTGTTTTACATGGATAATCTTAATGAAACTGGAATTGCTAGAGTTGATTATTCTAATGCTGAAGGCCCAAAAGAATTCACTTATAAAAAACATAACTTAAAAATCAAAGATTATTCCTTAGTGTTTTCAAATAATGAAAATGAACAATGTTTTACCACTAAGGGGTCTGGAGCTTACATTTGGGCCACTAGTTACAGTTTTAATTCTCAAACAGGAGTAATTAGTAAAGCTGGCACTCAATATAATAAGGTAACATCAACTCGCTCTCGCTTCTATGAATTTAATAATGGTCCAATGACTTTTTTAGAATTCATTCGTTACGATTCAAGCTGTTACAATGTCAAAAGATATCGGTCAATCCCAAACTATATAGATGGTCCTGGTGAGTATATAGAAGATGTAACTGTTAAAAACAGAGATACTTATCCCGATAATGGAAGGGTAGGAGATTTCTGGTATATATTAGAACAAAAATAGTTAATAACACTAGGAAACTTTGGTTTCTGAAATTAATTAGCTTTAGCAGCTTTTGGGTAATTCATCTCCCACCTCAATCTTGGATAGGTGGGAGATGAATTACCTTTTTTTTGCAAAGCATTATTTATTAGCAATTTTTACTTAATAAAGGTATAATCAATGGTAGGCAAGACAACTGAGCAAATGAAGCTTAAAGAAACCTACGAGCGTTGGGATTTTGAGACCATATGGAAGATTGATGAAGGCAACGACTATCCTAAATTAAGATAACATATGGTTTGAAGCTGGCTAACTCAGAAAACACAAGTTCACCCAAGCTAAATTATATTATAACAAATTAACAAAAAAGAACCCCCATCCGAGGGTTCTTTTTGTCTACAACTTCAGATTAAGTTAGCTAATGTTTACAATGATTGCAAAACTAGCTTTATAATTTCTATTCTCTAATGTAAATTACTTCAAAGTTCTCTTTTACATGAGAACTTGAAATTCTTTTAGCACCCTTTGAAATAAGATATTCAATATAATTTTCATATCCTTTGAAATAATAGTAATAATAGCCAAATGTTTCTCCATCTACTCCTCTCAAATCTAAAGCAACAGTTTCTTTGTTTGCGTCGATAAATTTAATCAGCAAGAATTCCTTTTTTTGAAAGTTTTCTTTGTTATCTTCAGTGAGCTCAGAGTTTACATGCTTGTAGAATTCTGTTCCTTTTCTGATTGCCTCCAACTTTTCATCTTTTGAAATATCTTTTCTGTCAAGAATGATTTGAATGCTTTTGGCCAGAGTAACTCCACTCACATTAGAATAATTCATTGTCATTATTTTTCACCCCTTTTGGCTTCCAAGTAAACTTTTTCAGCAAAGTAAGCAAAGTCATACATTTCACTTAATACTCCATTACATCCTGAAGAATGCCCTTCTTCAGAAGCTTTATCAAAAACATAGTTAGCTACGTTTTCATTGCCACCTAATTCGTAGTTTTCTAAGACAAATTGAACAACATCTTTTTTAAAATCTTTGTAATATTCACCTGATTTAACTTTTTCTTCAATTTTCATCATTTCCATGAGTAATTCCCTCCTATTTTGATTATTAACTTCTAGATATAATTAATAATATTGTTCTTATTAGCTTCCGCATCTCATAATCACCCTTTCATGAAGACTAATTCATATATACTATACTATTATTATAATATATTTTTCAACCAATGTCAACAGTTTCAAATGAATATGATTTGAAGTTTTCTAAGCAATCTAAAGTAAACCATACAGTCGACTCACAGTCCCATCCATAGAACTCTTGATAATTTTCAATCATCCCATTTTTAGTTAATGAGAGACCATGGTAAACTTGAGAGATCTTTTCTAAATCAAGAATCATATTATTTTTAGTTAATGGAGAACATAGAGGATTTTCAATTGAGTTTGCTTGTTTACCAAAGGTTTTCAAGGCTAACTCATAATCCTCTTTACTGTTAATGATTAACACTTTTGCATTAGGAGAGACTTTTGCTTCATGAATAAAGAGTGAACTTGTGTCTTCATAGAAATCATTATTCATAGCAAACTCAAGCCAACCAGAGTTTCCTTCTTCAGTTTTAGTGCTTGTCCAGAAACCTCCAAGTTTTGGCTTATTGTTTCCTAAGTTTCCTTTTACTTTTGAAAATATATTATTATTAATGTTATCACTTTTAGATACAATAAGTTGAGTGTTCATTGAGTAAGCTCTCCTTTGAAATTTCATTTTGTTTTATTATAAAATAATTATAACATTGATTCGGTTGAATGTCAATAGAATTTTTGTTGACTAAGAAAACTTTGTGGACAAAATTTGACCGAAAGAAAAACTTCACAAAGCTTGAAATTTAGAGTAAATTTTAGCTTTAGAGCTCAGGCTAAGAACTGATCTCTGAGAGCGGCCGCTAGAGTTAGGATGGGCAGCGATCCCTAGCGGTCGCTTTTTGTGCAAACTGACCGAAAATAGGTCAAAAAGCGTCTTTATGTATGAATGTACATGAGGAGTACATTTTCTGAGGAGAACGACAATGCTCTAGAAATATGGAATGAAGAAAACGGAGAAATTAGAAGCAAACCTTGATACTAAACTTTCACGCTGATAAAAAGAGCTGACAAGATCTTTGATTTCTAGGAGATTACTTAGTTAACTTCTGTAATCTAATTCTTGCTGTTTCCTTAAGTCTGCTGGTTGACTTTATAATGATAATGTGTTATAATTAATTATGAAAGGAGTTAATTCAATGAGACTGAGTAGCTTATATCAATTATATAGGGAAAAATATTATGTTTATGAACATTACATAGATGGAAACTTATTTTATATTGGAAAAGGAAAAGGTGGGCGTGCTGTTGAATTTTGGGCTAGAAATGATGACTGGAAGAGAGTAGTTGATGGAAGATATGGAGATGTAGAAGTAAAAATAGTAAAAGGATTTGAAGATGAGTCCGAAGCTCTCTTATTAGAGTCTAAACTGTTAAATTTAAATATAGATAATGAGTGTCTAACAAACCAACAATTTACGAAATATAACCATAATAGTTCCCAATATAAAAAACAAACAAAAGAATTCATTTTGAATAGAATTGTCGAAGTTATTCCAGAGTATTTAGACAGGGCTCTTATAAATGCTGATAAAATCCAATTATGTGAAGAGCTTAATCTGTTCAACATCAAAGGTAGAGTGGTAATGTGGACAACTATAAAAAAGTACTTAATTGAAAATGGGTTTGTAATAAATGAAAAAACTAAAACAATAAATGGCAAAAGATGTAGAATTGTAATAATTCATGATAGTCATAATTTAATAGATAAATCAAATATAAAACCAAAAATAAAAAAGAAAAAGAAAAAGTCTATTAGCAAACTTGAAAAGTTATTAGATGAAGAAAAAACTTTAAAATCTCAAATGTCTGATAATGAAAAAAGATTGGAGTTTTTACTTGATGGAATAAATGACTTGATAGAAGACACTTCCAATTTAAAAATAAAAAAAGAAAAGATTTATGAAGAGATTAAAAAAATAAAAAGTGCTAACAACTATAAAAATGATTTCTTATCTTAAGACACAGAAAAAGCACCACTGATAAATAGCAAAGTTAGAGCTTTTTATTTTCTGAAGTAAACCTTTAAAAAATACTTAAAAGATTCAGGATATATTATAGAAGATAAAACTTTAACAATAGATGGCAAGCGAACTAGAGTGTCTATCATTACTATTAAGGACTAAAATCTAGAATAATCAATATTAAACAACGAGTAATTAGGTGTAACAAAACTGGATAAAACTGTAACAAAAACGTTTTCTGGCCGCAGAACGTTTTTGTTACACCACTAATTTTAATAGATCGCTTAAATTCTGTCAGGCGTACAAAGACGACTAAGTCAATTAAAAAAGAGTCCTCAGAGAGCTCTTTTTTGCTATAATAATGGTTTTTTGATGAGAAATATTCAAAAAGGTGTTCTAGAGTGGACCTGGGGAACTTTTTGTTAATTCACCACTTTTATATACTTTTAAGCCTACTAAATCTTGACGACTTAGTAGGCTTGGCTTGCTTTGGAGGCTTTTGGAAACCTTTTTTAAAAATGTTGACTAGTCTGATTTTGTTATCCCTTTAGGGTCTGTTATTATTGAGACTCGGGTTGTTTTTCCATCAAGTGTTGTAACTTTATCTTCTACTTCATAACCTGCTTTTACAGCAAAAGCTTTTATGCTTGGCCATTTTCTAATATTGCCTCTAGAAGTTAATATTGCTAACTCATTACATAAATGGTCTTTATATTCCTTTGTTAGTTCTTTGTCAAGATAAACACTAGGAATTTCAAATTCATTCATGAGTAATTTCTCGTCATCAGTTTTCTTTATTAAGAAGTCAACATCTTTTCTTATTCTCCCTAATGCTTGTACTTGTTCAGTTATGTCTATTGTATCTAAAATTGCAAGAACAACTTTATCATCGTATAGATTCCAGCCTTCTTGCATAGCACCATTTATAATTAAAATGTTATAGGGTTCTGGAATCAGTCCAGTCTTAAGCAGTTTATCCCTTACTTTTAATTGTTCTTCGTCCATTTCTTTTTCTTTATTGTTTACAGACCAAAGTGCTATTGGTTTGTACCCTTCAAGTTCTGCCAATTCTTTTATTCTTTCCTGTTCACTTATCATTTTTGTAAAGGCTAATGCTTTATATCCATGATAATCAAAAGCCGTTTTTCTATATCTAAGATGAGATCTCACTTGGTCTATATGTCTTATATAATAAGTGGAGTTGGCAATGTACTGTCTTATTTCAGGATGCTCTAAATAATTAAACACACTTACCTTATTGAAATATCCTGGAGATCTTTTTTCAAGCTTTTCTATACTGTCAGTAGTTGCTGTGAAGAAGAATATTTGTTTATTTTCGTGTTTTGTAAGAAGCCATCTCAATGCAGCCCCCAATTTATAATCTTTATCATATTCAATGTACTGAGGGAGAGAATGTATTTCATCACAAAATATTATTCCAACATCATCTGTAAATGTTTCATTTGGGGGATGTATTCTACCACCAAATTCTGAATATGTCATTACATGTACACTATAAGAAGCATCTCCAAACTTGCTTTTATTTCCACTGGTGAAAAATCTGACAGATTCTCCTTTATTTGCAAGTTCCTTTCTTGACTCATTGTCATCTGGACATAGTGAATCCTTTAATGCTGTGTTAGAAGTTAAATAAACAATTTTTCTATCATAGTCTTCTGGTATCAATACTTTTTCTATTAAGAAACTCTTACCTGAACCAACTGGTGCTAGTATCAAATTATTGCTTTCAAACTCTGGTTTTTCTTCTTCAATTATCTGGCTTAAATATTTCTTAGAATACAGTCTTTTTCTCAGTTCTTGTTCTTCTTCTCGATCTTCAACTGAAATCTGTTTCATCATGTTATGCTTTTCTCTTCCATTCACTTTAAAACATCCTTTCATATTTACTGATGTATATATTATACCATTTTACATTCTGAGCCTAGCTAACAGCTTGCAAAAGATGTAAATGTATAAGTGAGATCTATTAAAACAAGATAGTGTTGTAGGTATCATATTTACCTTTTTACATCTAGATGCAGCTGTTAAGACTGTAACCATTACGAAATTTTGATTGCTACTTAGGAATACTCAGTTAACTCATTTATATTTAAAAAGTTTACACTCTGAGCATCAATCTATAGACATGCCCAAAGTGTAAACCCGTGAAGACATTGAGTTTCTGTTGTTTCTACGTGATAATACAATTTATTCACTTAGGTGCAGAAATTAAATTGTTATTTATGTAAACTTGTAAAAATAGAAAAATTTTATAAATCTTTATGTGTATATCTACTTGTAAATAAAATACGTCACTATAGTGAAAAGGCCTGAAGGTGGTTTTCCTGAAGGTGGGTCCTTTTCAAAATGGGGGTTGGCTTGGAGGGGGGTATTTGTGCCCCCCTACCCAAAGGTTCTTAATAAATAAAACTTGTAGCTACTATAAAAACCCTGGGTAGGAGTGTTTGGAACACTCCTCCAGACCAACCACAACTATATTGGCTTGGGGGGGGGGGAAACCCAAGCCAATAGCTAGAAGGGTGTTTTGTTTTTTGATTTAGATGAAGGGTTTTAAATAACTAATACATATATATAGCAATGTGAGCATAATTAACCCAATTAACAATAGTTAACAAAGAACAAGTTAACCAAGTTAACTAATAAAGGTTAGCTAAGTCAACTTCATAAACTAGGCTAGCTCATCAGCCATACACTTGTCAGCGGACAATTATTGTATCATATTTTTGAGGGAGATTATTTACACTGGATAAGTTTTGTTAAGCTGATTTTCTAGCTAACAGCAGACAGATTTTTTACCACAAAGCAATCCTAAAATATATTGATATTTCTTAATGTAAGGGAGGCGATATCACATGAAGTTTGGCATGAGAAAGCCAAGTGTAAAACGTTCAGTCAAAGCAAGGACAACAGGAAGGTTAACTCGGGCAGCTAAGAAATCTATCAGTCCTGGTTATGGCAAAAAAGGAATGGGATATGTGAAAGATCCCAAAAAAGCTGTCTATAATAAAGTTTATAAGAAAACTTCATTTAGCTTCTGGGATCTGTTTAAATGAAAATAAGTAAACAAAGAAAAAGAACTCTTAATTAGAGTTCTTTTTTCTTTGTTAGATGTGGAATTCTGTTTTGACAAGCCATTTTACAGAGGACTTGCCTTTTGCATTATTTCCCTTAATAGCTTCTTCTAAGGTTTTCTCCATTAGATAAAGTTTTTCTCTTTTTCTATCTAAGTTTTCTTTTGTTGACTTAGAAGACATGTCTGTTTTGCATAATGGACACATGTTCCATGAGTGCGAAGAGTCACTTACATAGTTCTTGTTGATTTTAGATTTACAATTAGGACAACTAGCAAACTCAGATTTTCTGTTTTTGATAGCATGTGTTTTTTGAAAGTTTTCTAATGCTTCATGAGCTTTCTTTATTCTTTCTCTTAGACTTGTAATTTCTTTTGTCTCTTTTCGTTTTTCATAATGATAGAATAGAACAGCAAGTTGGTCATAATGCCCTTTGTCAAAGTTTTCAATTGCCTCATAGGCTTTATCTTTATCTTCGTAAACTAAGGTTTCTATAAATCTAATTTTGTGTGGGAGAGAAGATTTGTTGTCACTTTCATTGATTGCATAATAATCACAAGTATTTTTAATTGTTTCTTTTGATTCTGTTTTGTCAAATATATAGTGCTGAATTGAATGTCCCATATATAATTCCTCCTAAGTTGTTTTATTATAGATTCATTATAACATGATTATTAAGTTGTGTCAACTTTTTAGTGGTGCTTTTATGATGCTTAAATAAGAATATATGTCAATAGAAAAGCATCCCTATTGTTACTAAAAGTTGTAATTTATTGGCACCTTATATTTAGATTCAGGTTCCAATAAAGAACTTTTAGGTGACACCTTGGGAATCAAGGTCCAAAGTCTATCAGATTTTCTGATTAGTTGCTCTGGTGAGAATATGACAATTTCCATATCC